>Ga0070739_10006184_pt1 | contig 13273 bp, 14 predicted proteins | sample Coa_R1_7_FD_66445 | JGI IMG/M metagenome (GOLD analysis project Ga0070739, IMG submission 66445) | Surface soil microbial communities from Centralia Pennsylvania, which are recovering from an underground coalmine fire - Coalmine... | ecosystem: Environmental > Terrestrial > Soil > Unclassified ... | reverse complement strand
TCCGCGCGCTCCAGCACGGCCCGGCGCGGACCGGCACCGCGCCCGCACACACGCAGACCGGCCGCGCTTGCAACTCCCGCCGAAAGGCGTACTGTATCGATACAGAAGCGCTGGATCGATACAGAAGGGCGGACGGCCGTGAAGCCGACACTGCAGACCGTCGCTGACGCCCTCGGCATCTCGCGCAGCACCGTCTCGAACGCGTACAGCCGGCCTGACCAGCTCTCGCCCCAACTGCGCGAGAGGATCCTGGAGACCGCGCGGCAGCTGGGCTACTCCGGGCCGAATCCGGCGGCGCGATCGCTGCGCAGCGGACGGGCCGGCGCGATCGGCGTGGTCTTCAGCGACGCGCTCTCCTATGCCTTCACCGATCCCTACGCCGTGCAGTTCCTGCGAGGGCTCGCGCAGACCGCCGAGCTTTACGACACCGGGCTGCTGCTCATCCCGGTCTCGAAGGACGGCGAGGCGGCGGCCGCCGTGGTGAACAACGCGGTGGTCGACGGCTTCTGCATCTACTGCCTGACGGACTGGCACCCGTCCCTTCAGGCGATCCGGGCGCGCGGACTGCCGATCGTCAGCGCCGAGCGACGCGACCCGGACAACCCTGACGCGCGTTACGTCGGGATCGACGAGGCCGCGGCGACACTGGCGGCCGGGCGGCACGTCACCGGGCTCGGCCACCGCCGCATCGCACTGATCGCGGACTGGATCATTCCAGAACGCGAGACCAGGCCGGTGACGGTGGCCGATCCCGAGAAGCTGCCCTACTACGTCACCCGAGAGCGCCTCCTCGGATACCGCGACGCGCTGGCCGAGGTGGGAGTCGGCTGGCCGCAGATCCAGACGGTCAACGCGGCGCAGAACAGCCGGGAGGCCGGGGCCGAAGCGGCCGGGCACGCGCTGGACCGCGCGCCGAGGCCGACGGCGATCCTGGCGGTCACCGACATCCTGGCACTCGGCGTCCTCGACGCGCTCAAGGCCCGGGGACTGCGGCCGGGCAAGGACGTGTCCGTCATCGGGTTCGACGACATCCCCGAGGCCGCCGCCTCGCGCCTGACCACGATCGCGCAGCCCGCGCTGGAGAAGGGCCGGCTCACCGGGACCCTGCTGCTCGATCCGCCCGCCGACCCGGCCGAGCGCCGGATCCTGCTGCCGACCCGGCTGCGGGTCCGCGCGTCCACCGGGCCGGCCCCCGATCAGTGAAAGTGACGAAGAGAGGAAGAGAGAAGGAGAGGCAAATGGACCCCATGGGCTTCATCCTCGCGACGCGCGCAGCACAGCGCGACTCGCACTCGGCCCGCCCGGACGCTCCGGTCATCGCCCCCAGGGCGAGGCGCCGGCGCGCTCACGCACCGCGCACCACCTCGGTACGCCGGGCCACCGCCGCGTCCCTGCGCAACCTCGCGGCGCGGATCGAGCCGCGCCGCGACGCTGAAACGTGCAGGCCAGCGACACCTTAGTCACCCGCTGGGCCGTCCGCCGCGGAGGCGGTCGGCCCGGTTCCGGCGGGATGCATCAACCCATTGGCAGCCCGTCCAACCGCCCGGCCACAAGGTCGAGCCGCCGTTGGACCTTGATTTCCTTCAGGAACCGTTCGTCGTGGCTCACCACGACGAAAGCGCCCTGATATGCGTTCAACGCGTTCTCCAACTGGGCGACGCTGACCAGGTCAAGGTTGTTCGTCGGCTCGTCCAGCAGGAGCAGATGCGGCGCCGGATCGGCGTACAGCACACACGCCAGCGTCGCGCGAAGCCGCTCACCGCCGGACAGAACCCGCGCCGGCAGGTGGATGCGCGCGCCGCGGAACAGGAACCGAGCCAGAACATTAAGCCGCTGTGCGTCGGGAAGTGACGGCGCGAACGCAGCGAAGTTCTCGGCGACGCTCTTGTCGTCATCGAGCAAGTCAAGCCGCTGCGACAGGTAGGCCACGCGCCCGTCGGCGCGGCGGATCGTCCCGCCGTCGGGCGCCAAGTCGCCGTGGATCAGTCGCATCAGCGTCGACTTGCCGGCGCCGTTCGCACCGGACAAGGCGATGCGCTCCGGCCCGCGGATGGTCAGGTCGACCCCGTCGCCCGCGAAGACCTCGGTGTCACCGAAGTGCTTGCGCAGGCCCTCCCCCACGAACAGGGTGCGCCCGGCCGGCACACGGGTGTCCGGCAGTTCAAGCGCAATGCTCTGATCCGAGCGCACGGCCTTGGCGGCCAAGTCAGCACGCTCCTTCGCCTCGCTGACCCGCGAGGCATGCATGGTCTGCGCGATGCCCGCGGCCTTCTGGGCACTGCGTTTCATGTTGCCGGCGACGATCTTCGGCAGGCCGGCGTTCTTGAGGTTCCTCGCCGCATTGCCGGCCCGGCGCTCCGCCCGTTCGCGGGCCTGTTGCATCTCCCGCTTCTCGCGCTTGAGCTCCTGCTCGGCGTTACGCAGTCCGCGCTCGGCCGCCTGCCGTTCTACGTCGACAGCCTCCTGATAGGCACTGAACCCGCCGCCGTAGAACCGGATCTCGTCGCCGTCGAGCTGCGCGATGCGGTCCATCCGGTCCAGCAGCTCACGGTCGTGGCTGACCACCAGGACGCAGCCGCGCCAACCGTCGAGCACGTCATAGAGCTTGCGGCGTGCGGCGAGGTCGAGGTTGTTGGTCGGCTCGTCGAGCAGCAGCACATCAGGGCGCCGCAACAGCTGCGCGGCGAGCCCGAGCGACACCACCTGGCCCCCGCTGAGCGCGCCGAGCGGTTCGCGGAGCGAGACCTGGCCCAGCCCGAGCCGCTCCAACTGCGCCCGGACTCTGTCCTCAAGGTCCCAGTCCTCGCCGATGGTGGCGAAATGCCGCTCGTCGGCGTCCCCGGACTCGATCGCGTCCAGCGCCGCGACCACCGCAGCGACGCCGAGCACGTCGGCGACCGTACGGTCCGCGATCAGCGGCAGATCCTGCGGAAGATAGCCGAGCGTCCCCTCGATGGTGATCGAGCCGGCGGCCGGGGTGAGCTCGCCGCTGATCAGCCGCAGCAGCGTGGACTTGCCGGCGCCGTTCGGGGCGACCAGGCCGACCCGCTCCGCCTCGAGGCTGAAGCTGAGGTCCCGGAAGACCGGGGTGTCGTCCGGCCAGGTGAACGACAGGCCGGAGACGACGACGGGAGATTGTGACTGTGACATGAGCGTGCCCTTGCGCGGATTCCCGCGCGGCGATGCGTCGAGCGCGGGGTGACAGACGGGAGGACGAAGCGGCGCCGAGCTGCGGATCGTCGATCAGAACGCGCTCGGGGCCCGGACATCTCAGCTGGAGATGTCGTCGTCACTCAGCATGTCGGACTCCTCGATCGGGGGCGCCCAGCACCGTAACACGACCTCAGGCGAGAGCGTTACGGGTTTTCCGCGGCTGCCAGCCGGTCGATCAGCAGGCTGGTCATGGCGCGCACGCCGTGGCCGATCGCCCGCTCGTCAGCGGCGAAATCAGGGGCGTGCGGTGCGCCGTTCATTCCCGTCTCCGCGTCCGCGACGCCGAGATAGAACTGTGCGCCCGGAGCCTCGTTGAGGAACAGCGCGAAATCCTCGCAGTTGAAGGGCCAGGATGCCCGAGCCCACAGGACGGACTGCGGCCCCAGCCGAGCGCTCAGAAACCGGCCCGCGGCCGTGCTCAGCTCCGCTGAGTTGACCATCGCGGGGAACGGATCGCCGGGGACCTCGACCTCTGCGCCCGCGGCCGCCGCGACCCGCTTTACCTGCGCACGAAGCTCCGCAAGCCGCTCCTGCGGCCAAACCCGCAGCAGCACATTAACGACTGGTTGGCCGTCGGGCGTCCGCCCAGTCCACTGAGCTACGGACACTGATTCCTGCATCGACGCGGCAAGCTCGGGTTCCAGCAGCGCACGGAAGCGCGCGTTGTACTCCGCGATGCTCTGCGGGAACCCGACATCGCCCAGCTGCTCCATCTCGGCGGAGAGGGCGGCAACGGCCGAGTCGTCGCCATTCGGCAGCGCGATCCGGATGTGGTCGAGCCCGGGCAGGCCGTATCCCGGGGATACGCCGATGGTGCCGCAGGGGAACGGGCTGCAGTGCAGTGCATAGAACTCACGCGGCCTGAGCCGTTGCACCAGGCCGGTTTTCAGCATCGCGCGTGCTCCCTGCAGCGGCTCCTCGGCCGGCTGGAAGACAAACACGAGCCGGCCGCGTATCGGCTCAGAGCCCTGAGCCAGCGTCCGGGCGACGCCCACGCCGATCGCGGTGTGCAGGTCGTGCCCGCACAGGTGCGCGACGCCGGGCACGCGTGAGGCGAAGCCCTCGTCGAATACCCGGTCCGACACCGGGAATGGCAGCACGTTCGTTTCCGCGTCGACGGCGTCCATGTCGGCCCGATACGCCACGGTCGGACCGTCCGCGGAGCCATCGAGCACCGCGAGCACTCCGTGTCCGCCGACCCCGGTCGTCACCTCGAGCCCGGCCGCGCGCAGCTGCTCGGCGACCAGCCCGGCCGTCTCGCGCTCCGCTCCGGCAAGCTCGGGGTGGCGGTGAATCTCCCGGCGCAGCTCGATCAGTTCCTCGTCGAGATTCGTCACCGGCAAACCTTGCGCACAACCTCCGCTTCGGCGCACCGCGTTTATCAGCCCGCCAGTTTGCCAGCCGCGGTCCCCGGTGGCTTGGGATGGATGTAATGAGCGGCCGCGTCTGGGCCCTCGGCCACCAAGCACCGCAACGCGCCCTTGGGGCGCTATCGCTTTCTTGCGGCCAGCAGCGCGAAGGAAAGCAGCTCGCCGCCGTCGACGTTGAGCACATCGATCCGGGCGAGGTACTCGGCCAGCTTCTCCGGCCGGTATTCCGCGCAAGCCCGCTCCCAAGCCAGCCAGTCCTGCCAGCCGTGCTCCTGCAGGCGTGCGCAGATCACATCCACCTGCTTCGTGATCTCCCACTGGAAACGCCACCACTCGGGCGTGTGCCATGCCATCGCCTCCCACCCGAACAGCCTCTCGATGTGCTCCGGGATCGCACCAAGCTCGCGCACCTCCCGGCTCATCGCCGGCGTGGCCATCCCCACCTGCCCTCCGGGCCGCAGGAATCGCAGCAGGTAGGGCAGGTAGGAGTCCGCAGTCCCGAAGTATTCGAACGCGTCGATGCTCACGATCGCGTCGAAGTACTCCTTCCCGAACGGCAAGGCGTGCGCCTCGGCCCGCACCGCGGTGACCCGGTCGGCGACTCCCGCCTCGGCGAACACCGCCGCAGCGTCCTCGGGTGCGATCCACAAGTCCGCGGCCACTACCTGCACCCCGTACTCCCTGGCCAGAAACACCGAGGTGGCACCCTTGCCGGAACCGAGATCGAGCACCCGCATCCCCGGCTTCAGCTCCAAGTCCCGGGCCAAGTCCTCCAGCATCCACAACGGGTTCGGCCCCATGTCCAGCCCGAGCAGCCATGCCGGGTCGTATTTGGACGAGAGCGGATACCGCTCTGGGCACACAAGGTCCTCTATCGCAGTCATAGTTGACAGACCCAAGTGGGCCGCGGACGGTACCGCAACCGATTTACGAGTCCTCTTGCGGCGAATGCGCTCCACGCTCACGCGCATTAGCTCTTTGATTCAGCCTCGGCGAGCAGCTGGCTGACCCAGGTCGTGAAGTGCACCGAGTACGAGACGTCCGGGCTGTCCCCGCCGGTTTCGTAGCCGCCGATGACGCCGTCTACTGTGCCAAGACCGGTCTTGGAGTTCACCTCCGTGAGGAACGGAGATCCACTGGTGCCGCCCGGGTATCCGTCGCAGTCCCACCGCAGTTGCGTGGATGAGAACTCTGATGTGTAGTTCGTGCAGGTGATCGGCTCGTCGGTGTCCGAAGGATAGCCGATGACAGTGGTCAGAGCCGTGTACGCCTGGTCGACCGCGAGCGTGTCCGCGCCCACGACGCTCTGGATCGGCGTGCTCGACCCGCCTTTGTGCACCACGACGAACGCCACGTCATAGTTGGGATCCTGGTCGGAGATCCACTGCTGGGCGACGTAGACCGCTGAGACGTCCCAGACGCCGTACGGCATGTCGCCGTCGTTGTAGTCGGGGACGAATGCCAAGCCCGTCTTGGCCCCGGAGCTGGAGTACACGCAGTGCGCCGCGGTCACGACGATGTCGCCCTGCGGGCTGGACACCACGCTTCCGGTGCAGTGGTGCGACGTCAACGACCCGTTCGAGGTGCCGAACAGCGTGCCAACCTGCGCAGCCCCGGAGAAAGTCTTTCCCTGGAGGGGGTTCGACACGCTCATCGCGTTTGAGCTGGGGCTGGAGCTCGAAGTCGGGCTCGAACTAGGGCTGGGGCTCGCACTCGGGCTGGAGCCGGTGCTGGACGCGGACCTGGAGCTGAAGCTGGACGACACGGTCGGGGTCGGAGTCGAGGACGAGGCCGCCGACACCGAACTCGAGCTCACCAGCTTGAGCCGGCCGCCGACTTTCGCGTAGGTCGTGGCGCCGACGCCGGCCGTGAGCAGCAACGCGGCGCATCCGACTGCGGCAACGCGCCGGTGGGACCTGCATCGCGGCTTGCGAACGTGCAGCATCCACGCAACGTACGAATGCTCCGCTAAGCGGATCTGATGCGAGCCTCAGAGTCAGATGAGATTCGGCACAGGTTCCGTTCACGTTGACGGCTGCGCTGTGGCGAGACCCTCAGTAACGCGCTCTGCCTGCACGCGCACGCTGTCCTGAGGTCTGCTTCTTCCTGGTCTGCTTCGGCGCCGCCTGCTTGGTCGCGGGCTCGCCTTCGGAGCGCTGCGCGTCCCTCTCCTTGATCCGTGCCGCTTCCTTGCGGACCTCGGCCTGGGTGGCGCGTTCGCGCTGCAGCCATTCGGGGAGCTCCGCTTTCAGCGCCTCGATCTGCTCGGTGGTGAGTGGTTCGGTCACTCCGCCGCGTGCGAGGCCGGCGATGGAAATGCCCAGCTTGAGAGCGGTCACCTGGCGGGGGTGGGGGCCGTTTCTGCGCAGGTCCCGCAGCCACGCCGGCGGGTCGGCCTGCAGCGCGTTGAGCTCGTCGCGTGAGACGACGCCCTCCTGGAACTCGGCCGGGGCGGCCCCGAGATGGATGCCCAGTTTCTTCGCCGCGGTCGCGGGCTTCATCGTCTGCGGGGTCTTGTGCGACTTCATGGGACAACAGTAGCGACCGCGGGCGGCGGTGACGGCCGGTAACCTGGCCACGTGACAGGCATGCACGCGGCCGCTTCGTTCCGCCTCGCGTACGTCCCGGGCGTGACCCCCGGAAAGTGGGCGCGGACCTGGGGCGAGCGGGTGCCCGCCGTGCCGCTCGAACTCATCGCGGCATCCACGGCCGACGCGGTCACCGCCCTGCACGACGGCGCCGCCGACGCCGCTCTCCTGCGACTGCCGATCGATCGCAGCGGCCTAAGCGCGATCCCGCTGTACACCGAGACGAGCGTCGTCGTGATTCCCAAGGACCATGAGGTGGCGGCGGTCGACGAGGTCACCGTCGGGGACCTCGCCGACTACGTCTGCCTGCGCCCCCTCGACGACTGCCTCGGCTGGGAGACCCCGCCGGGGCTGCCCGCGAACGAGCGCCCCGCGACGACGGCCGACGCCATCGAACTGGTCGCTGCCGGAGTCGGGCTGCTGGTCGTCCCGCAATCGCTCGCGCGCCTGCACCATCGCAAGGACCTCACCTACCGGCCGGTCACGGACGCCCCGCAGTCGCGCGTCGCGCTCTCCTGGCTCGAAGAACAGACCACCGACCTGATGGAGCAGTTCATCGGGATCGTGCGAGGGCGCACGGTCAACAGCTCACGGGGACGTCCTGCTGCGCCGGCCGCCGCGCAGGCGAAGCCGAAGGCCAACGCATCGGGCAACGCACGCAAGAGCACCGCGGGCGGCAAGCCGGGTTCCGGGGCCGCGAGGAGCGCCGGGCGCAGCAAGCCGCGACGCCGGGGCTGAAGCCGCGGGGTGTCTGAGCGCCGCATCACCGACCCTGGCGCTGTTGTCGAGTTGAAGATTTCTTCATTTTCATTAGATGATGACCGCGACAGGTGGCGAGCGTCTCGACCGGGACGCTTAAGACCGTCCTGGAACCGACAAAACGACGACGGGACGTGAGCGCTGTGCCGGTGCCGCTGTACGAGGCGAAGGCAGAGTTCTTCCGGGTGCTGGGGCATCCGGTGCGGATCCGCGTGCTCGAGCTGCTGTGCGAGGGGCCGAAGCCGGTGCGCGACCTGCTCGCCGAGGTCAATGTCGAGGCCTCCAACCTCTCCCAGCAGTTGGCGGTGCTGCGCCGCTACGGGATCGTCACAGCGACCCGAGAGGGCTCCACGGTGGTCTACGCGCTCGCCGGGGCCGACGTCTCCGAGCTGATGCTGGCCGCGCGCCGGATCCTGACCGAGCTGCTGGTGGACAAGCGCGAGCTGCTGGCCGCGCTGCAGGAGACGGACGCCGAATGATCTGTACCTGACCCTCGACCGTGGACCTGGCCCTGCCGCGTTTCTCCCGTCCCGTCCCACCGGGCGCACGAGCACAGGTCCCGTTGTGTTCATCCTCGCCTCAACCGATGAGTGGGAACTGCTGTGCTCAGCCTGTTGCGCAAGATCGCCGCTACGGGGCGGGTCGCCGAACCGGCGCCGCCACCTCCCGAGCCGGCGCCGCCGGATCTGGCGGGCCGCGTGAAGGCGCTGCGCGGTTCGGCGCAGGTGCGCTGCGTGGACGCGGGTTCGTGCAACGGCTGCGAGATCGAGATCGGGCAGGCGTTCGGTCCCGTGTATGACGCGGAGCGCTACGGGGCGCGGATCGTCGCGTCGCCGCGGCACGCGGATGTGCTGTTGGTGACCGGTCCGGTGACGCGCAACATGGCCGAACCGCTGCGGCGCACCTACGCCGCGACGGCCGAGCCGCGGGTGGTGATCGCCGTCGGAGACTGCGCGATCGACTGCGGTGAGTTCGCGGGCGGGTATGGCGTCGAGGGCGCGGTCGGCGACGTGGTGCCGGTGGATCTCTCGGTGCCGGGCTGTCCGCCTGCTCCGGATCAGATCGTGGCAGCGCTGCGCCGGGTGACCGGCCGGTGAGCGTGAACCTGGTCGGCACCGCCTTGGCTACGTCGGCGGGCTTGTCCGGCATGGCTGCGGCGGCCGCGCTGTGCAGCCCGGTGCGCGTCAGGGTCCCGATGGTCGGGGTTCTCAGTGCACTGCTAGGGGCTGCCGGGTTGGTCGCCGGTGGCGCGGCGCTGGCAGGGCACGGATTCTCGGTGCGGATGCCCGATCTGCTGCCGCTGGCCGGGATCTCGCTTCAGGTGGATGCGCTGTCAGGGGTATTCCTCGCAGTCACCGGCGCGGTGATCATTGCGGCGTCTGTCTACGGGATCGGCTACGCCGCCGGTCCGGCTCGCGGCCGGCTCGCGCAGGCGTTGTGGCCGCTGTTCGCCTTCAGCCTGCTGCTGGTGCCCGCCGCGGCGAGCGTGTCCACGCTGCTGGTGGCCTGGGAGTTGATGGCGATCGGCTCGGTGCTGCTGGTGGTGTCCGGCGATCCGGCGGACGGGCGGGTGCGTGAGGCCGGTGTTTGGTACGCGGTGATGACGCACCTCGGGCTTGTCACGATCCTGATCGGGCTTGTGTGGTTGTCCGCCGCCGCGCACACCGAGACCTTCGCCGGTCTGCGTCTCGCCGCGGCCGGGGTCTCTCCGGCAGTGCGCGGCGGTGTGTTCGTGCTGCTTCTGCTCGGGTTCGGGTCGAAGGCGGGCATGGCGCCGCTGCACGCGTGGCTGCCGCGGGCACACCCGGAGGCGCCCAGTCCGGTCTCGGCGCTGATGAGCGCGGCGATGGTGAATCTGGGTGTTTACGGCCTGATCCGGTTCGGACTTGATCTGCTGGGTGGCGGCTCGCGCTGGTGGTGGCTGGCCACGCTGGTCCTCGGCGCGCTCTCCGCGGTGTACGGGATCGTGCAGGCCGCCGTGGCGAACGACCTCAAGCGCCTGCTGGCGTACTCCACGGTCGAGAACCTGGGCCTGATCCTGGTGGGCGTCGGCGCGGCCGGGGTGTTCGAGGACTCAGGGCACCCGCTGCTCGCGGCCGCGGCGCTGACCGCCGCGCTTCTGCACACCGCCACCCACGCCGGATTCAAGACTCTGCTGTTCCTGACTGCGGGATCGGTGCTGCACGCCACCGGCACCCGGGACCTGGACGAGCTCGGCGGCCTGCGCGCCCGGATGCCGGTGACCACGGCGCTGTTCGCGCTCGGTGCGCTCGGCGCGGCGGCGCTGCCCGGAGGCGCCGGGTTCCCTTCCGAGTGGCTGCTGCTGCAGTCCCTCATCCACGGGCTCGCGGTGCCCGGCATAGTGGTCGTGGTGGTGTTGCCGGTCGCGGTCGGCGCCATCGCGCTGTCCGCGGGCCTGGCCGTGGCCACCTTCGTCAAGGCTCTGGGTACCGGATTACTCGCCAAGCCGCGCAGTGCGGCGGCCGAGCACGCGCACGAGGTCTCCGGGACGATGCGCGCGGGAATGGGAGTGGTGGCCGCAGCGTGCGTCGCGCTCGCGGTGGTGCCTGGCGCGACCGCGCCGGCTCTCATGCGCGCCACCGCTGCCGCGCTGCGCGGGCCCGGCACGTCTCTTGCGCTCGGCGCGACGCGGCAGTTGACCGCGCTGGGCTCGACGCTCTCTCCGCTGCTGGTTGTCGCGCTCACGCTTGGCGCCGTGCTGCTTCTGCGCGCGGGATTGACCCTGGTCTCCGGTAGGAAGCGGCGCAGGGCGCCGGTGCCGCTGTGGGACTGCGGCGCCCCGCCGCTCACGGCGCGCATGGAGTACACCGCGACCTCGTTCGCGGAACCGTTGCAGCGCGTATTCGATGACGTACTCGCGCCGGAATCAGACATCGACGTCACTCCGCACGCCGAGTCCGCGTACCTTGTCGAGCGCATCGCCTACAGCCGAGCTGTCCCGGATCGGGTGGAGCACCGGCTCTACAACCCGGTGCTGCACACGGTGCGCCGCGCCGGGCGCGCAGCGCGAGCGCTCGCCGACGGCAGTGTGCACCGCTATCTCGGCTACGGCTTCGGCAGCGTCGTCCTCCTCCTGATCGTGCTGGCGGCCGCCCAGTGATCGCCGCGCTCCTCGTCTCTCTCATCCAGGTTCTCATCGTGCTGCTCGGCGCGCCGCTGCTGGTCGGTGCCATGCGCCAGCTACGTGCCGTGATGGAGGGTCGCGTCGGGGGCGGAGTCCTCCAGCCGTGGCGCGATCTGCTGAAGTTGCTGCGCAAAGCGCCGCAACGGCCGGAGGGAACCGGTGCGGCGTTCCGGCTCGCGCCGCTGCTTGGCGTGGCCTGTTGCGCGGTCGCCGCCGCAGCGATCCCGCTGGTCTCCACCCGTACCGGGCTGGGCGCGGCCGCGGACCTGATCGCGGCAGTGGCGCTGCTGACCCTGTCCACCGCCGCACTCGCGCTGGCCGGATTGGACACCGCGACCGCGTTCGGCGGGATGGGCGCGAGCCGCGAGATGACGATCACCGCGCTCGCGGAGCCGGCGATCCTCACGGCGGTCTTCGCGCTCGCCGCGAAGGTCGGCTCGACGAACCTGCCCGCGATCGTGGCGACGACGCTCGGCCACGGCGCCCGGCTGGCCTCCCCCGCGACGCTGCTGGCCGCGGTAGCCCTCGGCGTCGTGGTGCTCGCGGAAACCGGCCGGCTGCCCGTGGACAACCCGGCCACTCACCTGGAACTGACCATGGTGCACGAGGCGGTGGTGCTGGAATATTCGGGCCCTGACCTCGCCCTGATCGAGCTGGGCGCGGCGATGCGACTCACTGTGCTGCTGGGCCTGTGGAGCTCGCTGTTCGCGCCTTGGGGCGTCGCCACGAGCGCCGGCCCGACCCGGCTGCTTCTCGCGCTGGCCGTGTTCGCCGGCAAGACGCTGGCGCTCGGAGCGCTGATCGCGGCCGCCGAGGTGTTCATGGCCAAGCTGCGCCTCTTCCGCGTGCCGGAGCTGCTGGCCGGCTCGTTCCTGCTCGCGGTGCTCGCCGTGACCGCCTCCTTCTTCCTGGCCTGACGTGACCACCTTGCCGAAAGTTGCCCCCGATGAGCGCTGACGCGCAGCTACTCGACCTGGCCGCGGGCGCGTTCCTGCTGGCCGCGGTCGCGATCCTCTGGCGCCGCGATGTGAGAGCACAGACCGCGTGGCTAAGCCTCCAGGGCGCCGCGCTGGCCGCGATCGCGGTGATCCTCGGCGCCGATCAGGCGCATCCCGAGCTGTACGCGGTCGCCGCCGCGGTGGGCCTGCTGCGGGCAGTGGTGCTGCCGGCGCTGGTACGCCGCGCTGTCACCGCACGCGCCGAGGACCGCGAGTCCGCTCCCCTGATCAACGTCGGCGCCTCTTTGCTGGCCGCCGTGGCGCTCGTGCTGCTCGCCTACGCGGTCGCCCAGCCGCTGGTGCGCCTGGAGGCGACCACCGCCGCGCGCGCCCTGCCGGTCGGCCTCGCGGTGGTGCTGATCGGGCTGCTCATCCTGGTCACGCGGCGCAAGGCGCTCTCCCAGATCGTCGGGTTCCTGTTGCTGGACAACGGAATCACCGCGATCGCGTTCCTCGCCGCCGCCGGAGTGCCGATACTCGTCGAGTTCGGGGTCTCCTTCGACCTGCTGCTCGCGGTCCTGGTCCTGCGGGTGCTCACCGCGCGGATGCGCGCCGTGTTCGGCGGCAGCGATCTGGACGAGATGCGGGAGCTGCACGACTGATGGACCGCACTCTCACCGACGCCGCCCTGCTCCTTGTGCCGATCGCGGCCCCGTTGTTCGCGGCCGCGGTCTACGCCGTGGCCGGATGGGGCCGGGCCACCGCTCACCTCGGCACCGCCGCCGCGGCCCTGATCCTCGCCTCCGGGATCGCCGTCGCGGTCAGCGTCGCCCACGACGGTCCGCTCACCACGTTGGGCGGCTGGCTGCACGCCGACGCTCTCTCGGCGTTCCTGCTGCTGGTCATCGGCTCCGTCGCGACGTTGGCCTGCGCCGCCTCCCCCGCGTATCTCGCCGCCGAGCGCGCTGCCGACGAGGGAGGCTCCAGCCGCCGCTACGGCGCTCTGGTCTCCTGCTTCCTGGCCGCGATGTGCCTGGGCACGCTGGCCGGAAACCTCGGCCTGGCGTGGATCGCGATCGAGGCCACCACGATCGTGACCGCTTTCCTGGTCGGCCACCACCACACCCGCGCCGCTCTCGAAGCCGCGTGGAAGTACACGGTGATCTGCTCGGTCGGTATCGCCCTGGCGCTGCTCGGCATCGTCGTGCTCTACGACGCCGCGCGCCACGCTGGACTCTCCGAGGCCACCGCCCTGAATCC
>Ga0070739_10006183_pt1 | contig 13274 bp, 11 predicted proteins | sample Coa_R1_7_FD_66445 | JGI IMG/M metagenome (GOLD analysis project Ga0070739, IMG submission 66445) | Surface soil microbial communities from Centralia Pennsylvania, which are recovering from an underground coalmine fire - Coalmine... | ecosystem: Environmental > Terrestrial > Soil > Unclassified ... | reverse complement strand
GTCACCCACTCAACTGGGTGCGCGACACCCTCGATGTCTACGCGTTTCACGTCGCTGTTCCCGAGGGCGTCAACGCGGTTGATGTTGATTTTCAGTATGTTTCGCCAACGTCCGGAAACCAGGGTAGAATTGTTGCAACTCCCGACATGGCAAGCATCGAGTGGATCGCCAATTCGATGTACCCGGCCGGCTATTATGTTCGCGACATCCCGATTCAGGCTTCGGTCATCGTTCCCGCAGGATGGAAGGTCGCGACGGCACTGCGCCCCAGCGCACAGAGCGGAACTCGTATCGATTATCCGGTCACCAATTATGAGATCTTGATGGATTCTCCGCTAATCGCCGGTGCTCATTACCGCCGATTTGAGCTTACGCCGGACGTTGCCCTCGATGTCATCGCCGATAACGAATCCGAGCTCGCCGCAACGCCCGCCCAAATCGACAGTCACAAGCGAATGGTTGATCAAGCGCTCAAGGTTTTCGGTGCGCAGCATTACGACCATTACGACTTTCTTCTCACGATCTCCGATTATCTCGGCGGCGAGGGGCTCGAACATCATCGAAGCTCCGAGGACGGAGTAAGACGCGGTTATTTCACCGATTGGGACAACCATCTCAGTGACCGAAGCTCACTGATGCCGCACGAATATACCCACAGCTGGAACGGCAAATATCGGCGCGCGGCGGATCTCTGGACACCCGACTATCGAACGCCGATGCAGGACACGCTGATGTGGGTCTACGAAGGCCAGACGCAGTTTTGGGGTTATGTGCTCGCGGCGCGCTCTGGCATGCTCAGCAAGCAGGATACGCTCGACGCAATTGCAGCCACGGCAGCGACCTATGGACCCGGCACGCCAGGACGCGTCTGGCGATCGCTTGAAGATACGACCAACGACCCGATCATTGCACAGCGATCGCCGCAGCCGTGGCGCAGCTGGCAGCGCAGCGAGGATTATTACAGCGAAGGTCAGCTCATCTGGATCGATGTCGACCGCATCATCCGTCAGCAATCGGCGGGGAAGCGCTCGATCGACGATTTCGCGCGAGCCTTCTTCGGCATGCGCGATCGCGACTACGGCGAGTTGACCTACACACTTGATGACGTGGTCAATACGCTGAACAGAGTCCAGCCGTATGACTGGCGCGGATATCTGCAGCGTCGCGTTTACGACATTGCTCCCAATCCGCCATTGGAAGGAATCACGCAGGGCGGCTATCGGCTGATCTTCACGGACAAGCCGACCAACTGGACAAAGGTGGCCGAGAAAACACGAAAGACGACCGATCTTACTTATTCGGGCGGATTTTCGGTTGGCAACGACGGAAAGATCGGAAGCGTGCTGTGGGACAGTCCGGCATTCGACGCTGGACTGACGATCGGTTCTGAAATCGTCGCCGTGAATGGCCGTAAATTCGGCAGCGATGCGATCAAGGAAGCAATCAAGGCTGCGGCAGGAAATGGCAGTCCACCCGAACTCTTGATCCACGACGGCGACGTTTATCGAACGGTCAAGCTCGATTGGCACGGTGGGCTGCGCTACCCGCGGCTCGAAAAGGTCGGCACTGGACCAGGTACGCTTGACGCGTTGCTTGCTCCTCGCTGATCGAAAACGGAGGCCGGCATGCGTCACCTGATCATTATCGCAGCAGCTGCACTTGCAGCGTCAACAGCGGCCGTCGCACAAGCGCCGCTACCGGCAGAGTTGAATGTCCGAACCGCGCTTGACCGGATAGCTCGCATCGATGGGGTGCTGCATTCGGTCATCGCCGTCGACCCCACGGCGATCGAGCAGGCAAGGCGGGTTGACGCAAGCGATAAACGAGGACCGCTCGCCGGACAGCCCGTTCTCATCAAAGATAATATAGAGGTGGCGGGTCCACTTGCGACTACCGCGGGGAGCCTCGCGCTTGCGAACAATGTGACCAACCGCGATGCGCCCCTTGTTTCCCGGCTCCGCTTGGCGGGCGCGATCATTCTGGGGAAAACCAATCTTAGCGAATGGGCCAACATTCGTTCGACGCACTCGATCTCCGGCTGGAGCGCCGTTGGTGGACAGACACACAATCCATGGGCGCTTGATCGAAACGCGTGCGGTTCGTCGAGTGGGTCAGCGGCGGCCGTCGCCGCTGGACTGGTCCGGTTTGCAATCGGGACTGAAACGGATGGCTCGATTACGTGCCCGGCTTCGATCAACGGCATTGTTGGTCTCAAGCCGACGGTTGGTCTCGTTAGCCGAACGCATATCGTTCCGATCAGCCACAGCCAGGACACTGCCGGTCCAATGACTGCCACCGTCGGCGAGGCTGCACAGCTGCTGACCGTAATCGCCGGCAGCGACCCTGACGATCCGGCGACAATCGGTGCGGACAAGCACAAGCGCGATTATGCGGCCGGGCTGGACGCCAATGCGCTGAGGGGCACACGCATTGGCGTAATGCGCTTCGCGTCGGGGCGGTTACTTGACCCAACATTCAATGCCGCTCTTGACCTACTGCGCCGGCAAGGCGCGGTCCTCGTCGACATCAAGAAGTTCGATGACCGGCTTATTGGGAAGAACGAGAGCTTAGTTCTCGACACTGAGCTCAAGGCTGACATGGCAAAGTATCTGCAAGGCAGCCCAGCACCGATCCAGGCTCGCACTCTTCTCGATCTCATTTCCTTCGACAACAGTCATTCGGCACAGGAAATGTCGCTGTTCGGCCAGGAGCTGTTTGAGCGGGCGCAAAAAACCAAGGGACTTGATGATCCTGCGTACAAGAAAGCAAGACAGGTGAGCTTCGAGGCGGCTGGCCCGGGAGGGATCGACAAGCTTCTGAAGGATTATCACGTCGTCGCGCTGGTTGGGCCAACGGCCGGTCCAGCATGGAAAATAGACGTGGTTCTCGGCGACCAGTTCAGCGAGGGCGGTGCCGGAAGTTTGGCCGCAGTTGCGGGTTATCCACATCTGACGGTTCCCATGGGAGAAGTAAGAGGGCTGCCCATTGGCTTGAGCTTCATGGGTGCCAAGTGGTCCGAACAGCTGCTCCTCAACCTCGGCTATGCGTATGAGCAGGCTCGAGGGCCGTTCCCGACGCCCGGGTTCGTGCCGTCGATCGAGGAAAGTCCGAAAATAGCGCCGCTCCTTCAGCCTGCGCGACGGTAGTGGCTAGTCGGGCTGGGAGACCGGCCGGCTTTTAGTCCCGGCGAGTTCCTCGTCCATGTAGCGGATCTCGAGGCCGACGGCTCGATCGCTGATGATCCAGTCTCGGTGAAGCATGCGTAGCTTTGGAGCGATGCTCCTTACCAGTGCGTCTCCAGCGAGATGCGCGCCGCGCCCGGCGCTCACCAGCTTTTCAAGGTCGACGAGATAGGCGCGAAAGTCCCGCACATCGCGATCGCTACCGACGTCGCCGTGGCCTGGTACGTACACAAGCCGTTCGGCGCTCGGCATTTCGGCAAAGGCGCGATCGGTAGCCACCCAATCGCTAACCGTACCGTCGATGAGATTGGGTGGAACTTTGCGCCAGAACAAATCGCCGGTGAACAGCACCCTCGCATCGGGCACAAAGATCGTGAGGTCTCCTCCAGTGTGGCCAGGCATCGCCCGAATGACGACTTTGCGCGATCCGAGCCAAATAGCGAGGCTTGTGTCGGTAACTATGTCCGGCAACGGGAGCCGCTCAATCCGCTCTTGTAGTTCCGGCGTGATGCGGTCGCCAAACAAATGAATGTTGTAGGTCCTGAGCCAGGCGCGGACATTGCGATGGGCAATGATGATCGCGCCGGCGTCGCGAAGAACCTGATCGCCGCCCGTGTGATCGAGGTGATAGTGCGAGTTGACGATATAGAGGATCGGCTTGGCGGTGAGCCGGTGAATTTCACCGACAAGCGCCTGCGCCGCTTCGGGCGTAAAGAAGCTGTCGACGACCAGCACGCCATTATCGCCGATCACGAAGCCCGCGTTCGACCCCGACTTGTGCTCCGGGCCGTCGATGCACGCGTAAACACCAGGGCCGACCTGCTTGACGACGAACGGCAGCGGGGCTGCAGCGGCGGCCGGTCGGGCTGAACTAAACGACAGAAGGAAAGCAGCAACGAGCAAATGGAACTTCACCAGGCGATCTCGAAGAAAGCAGGTTTCCTTATGCAGTTAACCGCAATGCGGCGATTGCAGCAACTATGAGCAGGATGAGAGCTATTCGAACCGGGCTTGCCGGCTCATCGAACCAGATCATGCCAACCAGCACGGTCCCGACCGCGCCGATCCCCCCCCAAACCGCGTAGGCGGTTCCCATCGGGATCGTACGCGACGCAAGCTCGAGGAGGCTCATGCTCAGCGCAACCGACGCGAGGAATGCAAGCGTCCACGCAAAGTTGGTGAAGCCTTCAACAAAGCGGAGCGATGTCGTGAACCCCACCTCGAAACATCCCCCGACGATGAGCCAGAGCCAGGCCATGCCCAATCCTTTCACTGGACGCCCGCAATGCACGGACTAGTTTTGCGCAATGGCGAATGAGCGGACTCTCGGCAACAGCCTCGCCCCGTGGCGCTTCATCGCCTTCATCGGCGTGTTGGTTGCTAGTGCAATCCCGGCAAGCCTGTGGCTTGGAAGCTGGGGCCTTGGGGTCATCTATTCGTTCGACGTTGCAGCAGGTCTTTTCCTGCTCCTGTGCTGGCGGATTGTGACGATTGACGATCCAGCTGAAATGGAGCGCATCGCGCGGTTGAACGACGCCAACCGGACGTTCCTTCTCATCATTACCGCAATAGTGATGGCGGTTCTGCTGATCGCGGTTGCTTCTGAGACCGTCGGCCGAAATCCGCGAACCTTCGCGAAAGCGCTCATCATCACGACGCTGATTGTCGCCTGGCTTTTCAGCAACACCGTCTACGCGCTTCATTACGCGCACATGGCCTACGTCACGCCCGAGAACGGCTGCGCGGGGTTTCGTTTCCCCGGGACGCCACAGCCGGTCTACTGGGATTTTGTTTATTTTGCTTTCACGTGCGGGATGGCCTTCGCGACATCGGACGTTGAAGTGACCGATCAACGAATTCGCAAAGTCGTGACCTTTCATTGTCTCGCGGCATTTGCCTTCAATATCGGCGTGCTCGCATTCACCGTGAACCTGCTCGCGTCGGGCGCTAGCTAGGCCGCGACATCAATCTCGGGTGGAAGTGCTTTGCTGCGCGAACCAACCCAGCAGCCGCCGACGATCAGAACCGCGCCAGCCGCGGTGTAAAGGGAGACGCGTTCCGAGAACACCAACCATCCCATGACCGACGCCCACAAGAACCCGCTATACTCGGTAACGGCGAGATAGCTTGCCGGACCCCGCGCATATCCCCAGGCAAAGAGTAACGTTCCGGACGTCGAGAGGATCGCCGCGAGAAGGATCCAGTACCACTCGAGCCTTGGCCATGAGGGCGCTCCTTCGAGGGCGGTCACGCAAACCCAGACTATGGTAACGGTTAGCGACTGGAAGAAATTGATTTCAACTGGTTTGGCAGCGAGCGCCTGGTGGCGCATGAGAACGATATTGACGGCATAGCAAAGGGCCGAGGCAATGATTGCCGCGATGCCGAGCAGCACATCCTCGTCAACGTTGGACCTCGCCTGGCCAATGACAATGACCAGTACGCCGGCAAAGGCGGCAACCGCCCCGACAGCCGATCTTCGACCGATGCGCTCATCAAGCGTCCAAGCAGCAAGGAGCATCGCGATGAGTGGCGCGATGAACGTAAGCGCGATCGCCTGGGCGAGCGGCACGCGCGCGATGCCCCAGAAGAACAATGCCGCGAGTAGCGTCACTATGAGGCTTCGGACAACGTGCAAGCGAATAGTGCGTCTGCTCGGCAATGAACCGCGCCCGGGTAGATACAGAAGAAAACTGATGATCACGCTCGCCGCGGAGCGCCAGAAGCTGACTGCGATCAGACCAAGTACGAGCACCAAGTGCTTCATGAGCGCGTCCATGATCGAAAGGACCGCGACGGCGCCGAGTGCGGCGAGAAAGCCCTGGACTGGATGCTGTGGCGCGCGGTTCACGATACCGCGACTAGCGGCGTTCAGCCGTGGCCGTCGAGTGCTGGTGGGCTGGATGACGAGTCGATGAGGAGCGGCGGCTCAGCTCGGACGAAAAGAGCGTCCGCAAGCGCTCCAGCGAGCATGACAAGAACTAGCAGCTTGACCACCGGCGCATGCTGCGCTCGCAAGGTAAATAAAGACTGAAGTCACTCAGCCGCATCGAGCGTTGGCTCAATTGCCAATCGCTCAAGCTCGTCGGCCTTGGCTTCAACCAGCCTCACAATATGCTCAATCATGTCAGCGTCTTGCACGTGGTGATCCGTCACCCCCGACAGATAGACCATGTGCGTGCCATTGCCGCCTCCGGTGATGCCAATGTCGGTCTCGCGCGCCTCTCCAGGACCGTTAACGACACATCCGAGGACCGAGAGCGACATCGGCGTCTTGATGTGCTGGAGACGCGCCTCGAGCGCCTCGACCGTGCGAATCACATCGAAGCCTTGTCGTGCACAGCTTGGACAGGAGACGATGCGGACGCCCCGACTGCGAATTCCAAGTGCCTTTAGAATCTCGTAGCCGACGCGAACTTCCTCCTCCGGCTCTGCCGACAATGAGACGCGAATCGTATCGCCGATCCCGGCCCAGAGCAGCGACCCGATGCCGATCGAGGACTTCACGGTCCCGCCTATAAGGCCGCCAGCCTCCGTGATCCCGAGGTGCAGTGGGCAATCGAGTTCGCCAGCGAGTTGCTGATAAGCTGCAACGGCCAAGAACACGTCACTTGCTTTCACCGCTACCTTGTATTCACGAAAGCCATGGTCCTCGAGGATACGAACGTGATCGAGGGCGCTTTCGACGAGTGCTTCTGGGCAGGGCTCGCCGTATTTCTCCAGCAAATCCTTCTCGAGACTGCCGGCATTGACTCCGATCCGGATTGCGCAACCGTTTGCGCGTGCCGCGGCGATGACCTCACGAACCCGCGCTTCTGATCCGATGTTGCCCGGGTTGATACGGAGGCAGGCTGCGCCCGCATCAGCAGCTTCCAACGCGCGCTTGTAGTGAAAGTGAATGTCAGCAACGATTGGAACGCGCGCGGCACGTACAATTTCCTTAAGCGCCGCGGTCGCTTCCGCGGTCGGGCAGGAGACGCGGACGATGTCCGCACCGGCTTCCTCACAACGGCGAATCTGATCAATCGTCGCCCTGGCATTCTCCGTCGGCGTGTTCGTCATCGTCTGAACCGTGACGGGCGCACCGCCGCCGACGGGAACCGAACCCACCATGATCTGACGAGACTTGCGGCGCTCGATCATGCGCCACGGACGGATGGAGGACATTAGCTCAATATAGTCAGCTCGCCGCCGATCGGCAAAGCACGCGTGGATGCGAGAAGCGATTATTCGCGACTCCTATCTTGTTGTGTTAACGAGGTTAACGAGAATCGTCGGGGGCGGCCTATGACCAAGCTTGCCCGAATATCGTCAAATAACCGCCCCTCGAATACGGGCGCGGACGTTCCCGTGCCGCGGCTAAGAACGCGTTTCTACGCGTTTCTGAGCTATAGCCATAAAGACAGGGAACTCGCCGATTGGCTGCACCGAGAGCTTGAACGATTTCGCGTGCCGCACGCGCTCGCGGGCAAGCTGACCGCCAACGGCGTGGTGCCGCGGCGGTTATCGCCGATCTTTCGCGACCAACATGACCTGTCCGCCGGCGGCGACCTAGCCGAGGAAATCAAGGCGGCGCTTGCGGCCTCGCAGTTCCTCGTCGTCCTCTGTTCACCAACCGCAGCGAAATCGCGCTGGACGAACCAAGAAATCGAAAGCTTCAAGCGAACGCGCCCCGAAGGATGCGTGCTCGCCGCCGTTGTCGCCGGCGAACCCTTTGCCAGTGACATCCCAGGACGTGAACACGAGGAGTGTTTCCCGCCCGCGCTGCGATACAAATATGATCGACGCGGTCACCAAACGCACAAGCGCGCCGACCCCTTGGCTGCAGACTTTCGGGAAAGCGGCGAGGGACAGCGGCTAGCCTTCTTGAAGCTCGTCGCTGGAATGCTTGGTGTCGGGCTCGACGAGCTCGTCCAGCGTGAACAAACGCGCCATCAGAAACGCCTTGCATTCGTCGCAGCAGCTTCGATTGCGGGAATGGCGATCACGAGTTCTCTTGCAATTGCAGCGTTCCAAGCGCGGAACGAAGCGCGCGAGCAGCGCCGGCAGGCAGAGGGTCTCGTCGCCTTCATGCTCGGCGATCTCAAGGACAAGCTCGAGCCAATCGGGCGCCTGGACGCGCTCGACGGTGTCGGCTCGCGCGTTCTCGCTTACTACAGCAACCAGAATGCCTCGGACTTGACCGACGCTGCACTTGCACAGCGTTCGGAGGCGTTAAGCCTCATGGCGCAAGTTGCAAACGCTCGCGGCGACGGACGGACGGCAGCCAAACTCTACCGCCAGGCAATGGCCGGCACCGCCGAGGCCGTGCGACGAAATCCCAATGATGCTCAGGCGATCTTCAAGCACGCACAGAATGTCTTCTACGTCGGCGAACTGGCCCAAAACGATGGCGACCTCAAGACGGCAGAAGCATCGATGCGCGAGTACAAGCGGCTTGCTCGCGAGATGGTCGCACTTCAACCGGACAGCATGAAGTACCGCATGGAAGAACAATATGCCGACACCGATCTCGGCGTTGTCCTTTCTGACCAGCGCCGGTTCAGCGAAGCAGTCGCTCAGTTCGACCAAGGACTGAGTACCATGGAAGCGATCTCGACCGCAGATCCTCGAAACGAGGATTACCGCGAAAGCGTCGCCGAGTCTCTTGCTTGGCTCGCCGACGCAGAGCGAGCGGTTGGCAATTATGATCGCGCGATCGCTCTTCGGCGCCGGAACGTCGAGATCTTCAGCACGATGTTCGCGCAAACTCGGAACGTCAAATATCGGGAACATGCGATTCCCGCCATGTTTGCACTTGGCCGCGCCTATGCCGAGACCGGCAACCAAGGGCTCGCGGCCGACGAGTTTCGTGCGGCAATCGCTCAATCTGAACTACTCAAGACGGTCGAGCCGACAAACGCAACATGGGCCGAGTTTGGGTTTGAAGCGCATTTGTACCTTGCCAATGTCCTGATTGGATCATCGAACAATTCCGAAGGGGCAGCGCAACTTACTGCCGCCTGCGAACAACTCGATTTGCTCTTGCGGCGCGGCAACCCGAAACCCACGTGGCGGCAAAGCCTAGTCCGGTGTCTCTCGCTACGTGCGCAACTCGCGCTCAATTCGAACGACACGGGCGAGGCTCTGAAGCTTGCCAACCGTGCGCTTGATGCCGCTCGCCTCACTCATAGCGTCGACCGCATATCGGACACGTTCCTGCTCGCGCGTGCCTATCGGATGTTGGGCGATGTCGACCGCGCCCGCGGAGATCTCGAAGGCGCGCAGTCAGCGTGGAACGCAGCACTTTCGAGCCTTCCCGTGGGTCTTCTTGAGAAGCCGGACGAGATTGCAGCACGAATGACCATTCTTCAGCGCCTCGGTCGCACTGCTGAAGCCCAGTCCCTCGAACAGAGGCTCTTGGCGATGGGTTATCGTGCCAACCCTCTCACTTGAGAATGAAGGAGCAAGTGATGTCACGGCCTAGAGCAAAGCTGCACGAAGTGACGGTCACCGCGTCGAAAGATGCCGACGAATTCCGCTTCGATGCTGGCTCCGAAATTTGGGACGAGTCAATCAGCGGGCTGTGTTTCCGCAAAGATCATCACGGTCTAACGAAGAAGGATTATCATCTCATCGAGTTCGTCCTTACTGATCGAACGGGCGAAGGGCTCACCTTCCCTAACGCGCCGCACCAAGCCATGTGGGTCACAAAGGCGAATGCTGGCGACAAACATCCCTGTCCCAACGCAGAGACGCCAAGCGATTACAGCGTCATCGAGCCGATGAGCATCAGCGATGACCGGAGGCGATTGATCGTTCGCAACGATAATCCCGAACGCGAGCGGTGGGCATTCACTCTGAACTTCGTGAAGCGCGAAGACCACAGCGCCGACGCCTCGCATTACGTGAGTTGGGATCCAATCATCGACAATCACAACGGTGGCTAGCCACTCCGGCGCGTCAACCAACAAGGGGGAATTGGAATGACCGGTGTAACGCTTTCAGCGATTGTCCACCGCACTCAAACTGGCGAGTTCAGTTACTGGGAATTGTCCGGTTCGAATGCGACTAACTGCCAGTCGCCGGCAACCTGCACCGTTACCATTGCGCAGGGAAACAAGGCCGACTTTGCAATAAGCATTTCGGATCCCCAAGGGCCGAGTTCAGGTCCGAAGCAGGTAACATTTGCAGCTAGTCCAATCTTCGCCACGCCGGCGGCGAAAGCCGAGATCGATGCCAAGAGCGTCGCTGGTCAGAATCTCACCACCCTGACCTTCACGGATCATAATTGGGACAAGGACACGCTGAGTGTGGTGTTGAAGTTCAACAACGCGCCACCGATGGACCCGATCATCCAGAACGGTGGCGGCGGGCCGCCAAGGGGATCAAATAACTTCTTGCCGACCAGTGCAGGAGCGTTTGCGGTCGATCTGGCAATAGCGCTCGCAATCGGGGTCGTGATAGGCTTGATGCTTCGCCGGCTAGCTAAATAGGGGGACTGCTATTCTTCATCGACCGCTCTCCAGCGCGACTTCGGGCGGGGTGAGCGGCTCCGTGCGAACGAGACCGCCCGCGGTCCCTTTTGTACTTGCCGTCGGCGTCACGGGACATCGCGCCGAGGTGCTTGCCGAAGAGTCGCTGCCCATTTTGCGCAATCGCATCCGAGACGTGCTCGTTCAGATCCACCGATCCGGATGCGCGCTGCTCGAAACCGAGCGCGATTGCTATGCGCCGAGTGCGCCGCAGTTGCGGTTTGTCTCGCCGATAGCCGATGGCGCGGATCAGATCGCTGCAGAAGTCGCTTTGGAGCTCGGCTGGGAATTGCAGGTCGTGCTTCCGTTTGACCGGGCTACATATCGCGCCAGCCTCGCGAACCACGGCGCTCGAGAGCGCTTCGATGCGCTGCTCGGGCGCGCGAGCTGCGTGCTCGAGCTGCCTGGCGATCCTCACCACGATCTCGATGCCTATGTGATGACGGGTCGCGCGACCGTTGCCCACTGCGATTTGCTCATTGCAATTTGGGATGGCCGTCCGCCGCGCGGGCGTGGAGGCACCGGCGAGGTCGTGCAATTGGCATTGACCCGCGGGACGGCCATCATCCATGTTGCACTATCGGATGGAGGCGACACACGAATATTGTGGAGCGCCTTTGATCCGACCGTCGTGACCGTCGCCGATGACCCGGGGGTAGCGCGACCGCTCGATTCAGCTGATGTCGAAGCGCTGCTGCGGGGCCTCTTGATCCCGCCACCAGATCAACAAGAGCGCGATTTCCTGAAGCGCTTCCAAGCTGAACGGCTTCGGCGGATCCGCGCCCGCATCGAATATCCGCTGCTTCTTACGGCTGCGGGCGTTCGCCCATTCCGAGCGCGCGACCTCACCAGTAAACATGCGGAAGCGCAGATTCGCGAGGAGTGGCAACGCTACCGAGTGGGCTGCGCAGAAGCACACAATATCTCGGCGCCGATCGCACTCCTCGAGGATGCCTATAGCTGGGCCGACCGGCTGGCGACGCATTTCGCGCAAACTTACCGCAGCGGGCATATTTTCAACTTCGTGCTCGGTGGCTTCGCCGTATGCCTCGGCCTTGCCGCATTCATCGCGCCCAACGTGAAGTTCGAAGAGGCTGGGCTTGAACTGCTCATCACTGTTGCGATCATCCTCAATGCAATCGTCGGCAAACGCCAGGAATGGCACCGGCGCTGGTTGGACTACCGGCAACTTGCCGAGCGGCTCCGCCCGATGCGAACCCTCAAGCTGCTAGGGATAGCGGCGCCGGACCCACCGGGCACTGAAACAAACCCGGTTCCCAAACGGTGGATCGATTGGTACGCGAGTGGGATCTGGCGAGCGATGGGCTGCCCGTCCGGCGCCATCGATCGCGCCTGTGCCGTTCGCCTCGGCAAGGCCATCGCCGAACATGAAGTCGAGCCGCAGGTCGGCTATCACGAGCGCAACTCCCGGCAAATCGAGATGCTTGACCACCGTCTCGAGCAAACGGGATTCGTGCTTTTCGCGGCAACCGTTCTCGTCACAGTTTCCACTCTTGTCGGGCTCGGTGTCGGGTCCAATTTCGTCGTTTCATACGGCAATTGGCTGACACTCGTCTCAGCGGGATTTCCGGCGCTAGGCACGGCGATATTCGGAATCCGATTCCAAGGTGACTTCGGTGGCGACGCGATCCGGTCGATGGCGACCGCTGACACGCTCCGCCAGATCGATCGGGAGCTGCGCAAGGATGTGACCTTGTCGCGTGCCGCAGACCTTGCGGAGCAAGCCGCGCGGATAATGCTCTCCGATCTCGATGAGTGGCGTCTTGTGAACCAGCAGCGTGACTTGTCGGTGGGCTAATCGTCGCTTCTGCCCCAGCGCCAGCGCCAACCGCCGCGGGTTGTGCGCGCGCAAACGACGAGAAAGGCTATCGTGACTATCGCCGCCATGCTGATGAAGGCGAGTGACGAGTAGGACATCACGGCACTGCCGATACCCAGCAGTAGAAGGTAGCCGGCCGTCAGCGCCCAACCCTGCCAGCTTATCGGCAAACCAGCGCCATAGCCGTACCGCCTCGGCGCGAACCATTCGGGCGACACTTTCAACGGCGGCTCTCCTTTGGCGGTCGGCCGCGCTTCCTGAGGGCGGGCGCCTTCAACCGGACACCCCGAGCCGCAAGTGCCTCTCGCAGCAAACATTCAACCTGCGCATTGACGCTGCGCAGCTCGGATGCCGCGCAGCGCTCGACAGCGGACCATAGAGCGGCGTCCACGCGCAACGGGTAGGCTTTTCGATCATCGGAAGGCACTTGTCGTCACTGATAGAGCGTGCCGGTGTTGACGACAGGCTGTGTGTCACGTTCACCGCACAGCACCACCATGAGGTTTGAAACCATTGCGGCGCGTCGCTCGTCGTCAAGATCGACGACCTGCTTCTCCGAAAGCGAGGCAAGCGCCATTTCAACCATCCCGACCGCGCCCTCGACCAGCGTCTTGCGCGCCGCGACGACGGCTTGTGCTTGCTGTCGACGAAGCATCACCCCTGCGATTTCCTGGGCGTAGGCAAGGTGCGTGAAGCCGCACTCATCGACCGTGATTCCGGCGACGGCAAGCCGCGCCA
>Ga0070739_10006182_pt1 | contig 13276 bp, 11 predicted proteins | sample Coa_R1_7_FD_66445 | JGI IMG/M metagenome (GOLD analysis project Ga0070739, IMG submission 66445) | Surface soil microbial communities from Centralia Pennsylvania, which are recovering from an underground coalmine fire - Coalmine... | ecosystem: Environmental > Terrestrial > Soil > Unclassified ... | reverse complement strand
TAGCTCGATCTCGCCGAGTTGTTCGGTGGCGCGGTGCACGAAGCCCTTGACCGACTCAGGGTCGGTGACGTCGAGGTGGAGTGCGACCGCTTCGCCACCTTGCTTTTGGATCTGGTCGACGATCTGCTCGCATTTCTCGACCCGACGGGCTCCCAGCGCGACCGGGAAGCCGCGAGCCGCAAGTTCCACCGCGGTGGCTGCCCCGATGCCCGACGAAGCACCGGCCACGATGGCGGGGCGCCGCTGCGGATGCGGTTCGAAGCGCGGCATTTAGGCGACCTCCACGCTGATCGGCAGATAGGCGAAGCCGCGTACGTTGCTGGAATGCACCCGCACGGCGTTGTTTTCGTCGATCGCATAGCCGCGGATGCGGTTCAGTAGTTCTTCCAGCGCCACCCGGCCCTCCATCCGGGCCAAATGCGCTCCCAGGCAGAAATGCGCGCCGCTGCCGAAACTGACGAGCTTGGAACCGATTTCGCGCTCGATGCGGTAGTCGTCGGGGTCGGGGAAAACCCGGTCGTCGCGGTTGGCCGAGCCTGGCAACAACAACAGCACGTCCCCTTCGGGGACGGTGGTGCCGTACATCGTGAGGTCGTGCGCCACAGTGCGGGCCAGGATTTGGCTGGAGGTGTCGTAGCGGAGTGTCTCTTCCACCCACAGCGGAATTTTGGTGTGGTCGGCGAATAACTGCGCCAACTGGTCGGGGTTGCGTGCTGCCCAATAGACGGCGTTGCCGAGCAGCTTGGTGGTGGTCTCATTGCCGGCAATCACCATCAGGAACAGGAACGCCAGTATCTCCTCGTCGGTGAGCCGGTCGCCGTCGATCTCGGCCTCCAGCAGCGCCGAAGTCAAGTTGTCGGATGGAGTTTTCTTGAAGTCGGCGATCAGCTCGGTGTAGTAGGTCATCAAATCGATCGACGCCTGCACCGCGCTTTGCGGAACGTCAGCCAGGCCCTCCTCGCGGTGCAGCACCCCGTCGGCCAACGCACGGATCCGGGGCCGGTCGGGCTCGGGCACGCCCATCAGCTCCGAGATCACGTCCATTGGCAGCTTGCCGGCGAATTCGGCGATGAAATCGAAACTTTCGGATTGCAGGGCAGCGTCGAGATGGGTCTTGGCAAGTTCGCGTACCCGTGGCTCCAGTTCGCGGATCCGCCGCGGGGTGAAGCCTTTCGACACCAAGGTGCGCAGCCGAAGATGCCCGGGGTCGTCCATGGCCAGGAACGACATCACCTTGTGCGCATCGGCACTACGAGAAACCGGATCCAGCGAAACGCCGTACGCGTTCGACAGCGCGGTGCTGTTGCGGAACCCTTGCAGCACATCGTGATGACGCGACAACGCCCAGAACTTCAGCTCGTCATTGCGGTACAGCGGAGCCTCGTCCCGCAGCCGCCGGTAGTACGGGTACGGATCCTCGTGGAAGTGGTAATCGTAGGGGTCGAGCACCAGTTCGTCGGGGCGATCGCCCACCTGTACGGTCATCGATCTTCTCCATTGGATTGCCCGGGCAGGATCATGCCGACCACGTAGGCGAGCCGGTCTGCGATCTGGTGGTAGGTGAAGGCGCCGCTGCCGGCCTGAACCAGCGCGCCGAAAAACGTCATCTCGAGCGCCGCCACGGTCCGCGGGTCGGCGTCGGGTCCGATGGCAGAGGTGATCCGGCGATGAATCTCTCCGCCGATCCGGTCGCGCACCTTGCGCACCGCCGGATCAGCGCCGCCTCCCAGCAGCGCCGTCGTGCATGCGGCGGCGACTTCCGGTTCGTCGGCGACTACCAACGCCAAGTGCCGCAACGCCTTGTCCACCCGGACCGGCATCGGCTCGTTGACGTCGGTGAAGTAGGGCACCTGGCGCACCAAGTCCAGATACACCTCGGCGATCAGATGGTTCTTCGACGAGAAATAGGTGTAGGCGGTCGCCGGAGCCACTTTGGCCCGAGCGGCCACCGCGCGCACCGTCAGATCCGCGTAGGACTTCTCCCGCAACGTTTCGATGCCGGCGGCCAGCACCTTGCGGAAGGTCTCCTCTTGGCGGCGGTTGCGCGGCGCCTCCCCGGGATGGCCATCCGGCTGGGAAGTGATCGCGACCACTGCATCGCTGGACACCTGTCCAAGCTATCCGATAGGTGCGCAGCGAAGCAAGTGGCATCGGATAAACCCTTGATAACTAGGCAGCGGCCGACGTGTTTGACGTCGGACCTTGCACCAGCGCCGACCCGGCAGCTATGGTTCGACTGGACTATTTCGGACAACTGTCCATTATTGTGGCGAGGCGGGAGCGTGCGATGGCGTTACTGGCAGACGGGGTAAGTGCCCTACTCATCGACGGCAAACTCTCGGCCGGCAGCGCCGGAACCTTCCCGACCATCAATCCGGCGACCGAGGAAGCGCTCGGCGGCGCGGCCGACGGCAGCGCCGAGGACATGAGCCGCGCAATCGAGGCGGCGCGGCGGGCCTTCGACGAAACCGACTGGTCCCGCAACACCGAATTGCGGGTGCGATGCGTGCGCCAGCTGCGCGACGCACTGCGCGAGCACATCGAAGAACTACGCGAAATCACCATCGCCGAGGTCGGCGCGCCGCGGATGCTCACCGCCAGCGCCCAGCTCGAGGGACCAGTCAACGACCTGTCGTTCTCCGCGGACACCGCCGAGGCATACCAGTGGAACCAGGATCTCGGTGAAGCGGCGCCGATGGGCATCCCGACCCGGCGCACCATCGCACGGGAAGCCGTCGGCGTGGTCGGGGCGATCACCCCATGGAACTTCCCGCACCAGATCAACCTGGCCAAGCTCGGGCCGGCGCTGGCAGCGGGAAACACCGTCGTCCTCAAACCGGCGCCCGACACACCGTGGTGTGCCGGCGCGCTCGCCGAGCTCATCGCCGAGCACACTGACTTTCCACCCGGCGTCGTCAACATCGTCACCTCGAGCGATCACAGCTTGGGCGCACAACTGGCCAAAGACCCACGGGTGGATATGATTTCGTTCACCGGATCGACCGCCACCGGCCGAAGTGTGATGACGGACGCCGCTGCCAACATCAAGAAAGTGTTTTTGGAACTGGGCGGTAAGTCGGCGTTCGTGGTGCTCGACGACGCCGACATGGCCAGTGCATGTTCGGTGTCGGCGTTCGCGGCCTCCATGCACGCCGGCCAGGGCTGCGCTATCACTACCCGGCTGGTGGTGCCGCGGGTCCGCTACGACCAGGCGGTGGGAATTGCGGCCGCCACCATGGGCTCGATCAAACCCGGCGACCCCAACGATCCCGGCACGGTGTGCGGGCCGCTGATCTCGGCTCGGCAGCGTGACCGAGTGCAGGGATATCTGGATCTGGCTGTCGCAGAGGGCGGTTCGTTCGCCTGCGGCGGTGGCCGGCCGGCAGACAAGTCGAGCGGCTTCTTCATCGAGCCGACCGTGATCGTCGGGCTCACCAACGACGCCCGGCCCGCCCGCGAGGAAATCTTCGGTCCGGTGCTCACGGTGATCGCCCATGACGGCGACGACGACGCGGTGCGCATCGCTAACGACTCGCCGTACGGCTTGTCCGGGACTGTCTACAGCGCCGATCCGGAACGGGCGGCCAACGTGGCGGCGCGGCTGCGGGTCGGCACGGTCAACGTCAACGGCGGCGTGTGGTACTCCGCCGATGCGCCGTTCGGCGGCTACAAGCAATCCGGTATCGGACGCGAGATGGGGTTGGCCGGTTTCGAGGAGTACCTCGAGACCAAACTCGTCGCGACAGGGGTGCAATGACGAGCGCCGAGTGGCCACTTATCACACGGTTTTTCGCGAGAAGCGTGCAATAAGTGGCCGCTCGGCCGGAGAGGAAGACAATGCGATTCGACAACAAGGTGGCCATCGTCACCGGCGCGGCGCAGGGCATCGGCCAGGCATACGCCCAAGCGCTGGCCCGCGAAGGGGCCGCGGTGGTGGTCGCCGACATCAACGCCGACGCCGCCCAGGCTGCGGCCAAGCAGATCGTCGCCGACGGCGGCAAGGCGATCCATGTGCCGGTCGACGTCTCGGATCCGGATTCGGCCAAGGCCATGGCCGACGCCACGGTGGCGGAGTTCGGCGGCATCGACTATCTGGTCAACAACGCCGCCATCTACGGCGGCATGAAACTCGACCTGCTGCTGACTGTGCCGTGGGACTACTACAAGAAGTTTATGAGCGTCAACCTCGACGGCGCGTTGGTCTGCACCCGTGCGGTGTACAAGAAGATGGCCAAACGCGGCGGCGGCGCGATCGTCAACCAATCCTCGACCGCGGCGTGGCTGTATTCGAATTTCTACGGCCTGGCCAAGGTCGGCATCAACGGGCTGACCCAGCAGTTGTCCCGCGAGCTCGGCGGTATGAACATCCGCATCAACGCGATTGCGCCGGGCCCGATCGATACCGAGGCCACCAAGACCGTCACGCCCGGCGAGATCGTCCAGGACATGGTCAAGCAGATCCCGCTCTCGCGCATGGGCACACCCGAGGATCTGGTCGGCATGTGCCTTTTCCTGTTGTCCGACCAGGCGTCCTGGATCACCGGCCAGATCTTCAACGTCGACGGCGGACAGATCATCCGGTCATGAGCCAGGATTTAAAGCTCGGCTATATCGGGCTGGGCAACATGGGTGCGCCGATGGCCCGGCGCCTGGTCGAGTGGCCCGGTGGGCTAACGGTTTTCGACATCCGCACCGAAGCCATGACGCCGCTGGCCGAAGCCGGTGCCATGCTGGCTGACAGCGTCGCCGACGTTGCCGACGCCGATATCATCAGCGTCACAGTGCTGGACGATGCCCAGGTGCGCGAGGTAGTCGGTGAGCTGGCACAGCGGGCCAAGCCTGGCACCGTCATTGCGATCCACTCCACGATCAGCGACACTACAGCGGTCGAATTGGCCAACGAGCTGGAACCGCAAGGCATCCACATCGCCGACGCGCCTGTCAGCGGCGGCGGTGGCGCCGCCGGAAAGGGTGAATTGGCCACCATGGTGGGCGCCGAGCGGGAAGTCTACGAGCGGATCAAGCCGGCGTTCAAGCAGTGGGCATCACTGGTCATCCACGCCGGCGGACCGGGTGCCGGTACGCGGATGAAGTTGGCGCGCAACATGTTGACGTTCACCTCGTACGCCGCGGCATGCGAGGCCATGAAACTGGCCGAGGCCGCCGGCCTGGACCTGCAAGCGCTTGGTCGGGTAGTCCGCCACACCGATGCGCTCACCGGCGGCCCGGGGGCGATCATGGTAAGAGACGACATGAAACCCCTTGAGCCCGACCACTTCTTGTATGAGCCGTTCCTGCACACCCGCGGGCTCGGGGAGAAGGATCTGAGCCTGGCGCTGGGGCTGGGTGAGGCGCTGTCGGTGGAGCTGCCACTGGCCAAAGTCGCGTTGCAGCGATTCGCGGACGGGCTTGGGCTGCCGCACTCGAACGAATAGGAGAAACCATGGACGAGTTGCGCCGCAAGGGCCTGGCGAAGATGAACGAGGTCTATGGCTGGGAGATGCCCAACGTCGAGGGCGACGCATACTTCGACCTGACTGTTGATCACCTGTTCGGCACCATTTGGACCCGGCCGGAGCTGTCGATGCGGGATAAGCGCATCATGACGCTGACGGCGGTGACCGCGATCGGAAATCGCGACCTGGCCGAGATCCAAATCAACGCGGCGCTACTCAACGGCGAACTCACCGAGACTGAACTGAAGGAGATGGCCGTCTTCCTCACCCAGTATCTAGGGTTCCCGCTGGGGTCAGCGCTCAACGGTGCCGTCGACGCTGTGGTGTCAAAACGCAAGAAGGCGGCGGCAAAGGGTGCCGGAGAAGACAAGAAGGCCAACGTCGACGCCGCGTTGAAGATGCACACCGGCAAGTCGCTGGATTAACGCCGACCGTCGGTCACTGCTGTGCCGACCCAACGACGCAGGTAGTCGCGCAAGTTCTTGCCGCGGCGGGGCGGCCGGCCGGGATCGATGACGAACGACTGGATGATGCGCAGCAAGTGCTCGGTCAGATCGGCCAGGTCGGCGTCGGTCAAACCCACTGCAGACCAGTCGATGTCGAACCGGCGCAACATCGAATTGGCGAATTGCAGGGCGACGTCGGAGGTGACCTCCGAGGTGTATGCGTTACCGCGGTCTGGCGCCAGCAGCAGACTGATGTGTTTGTCGGCGGGCAACCACTCCAGGGTGGTGGCGATGGCTTCGGTGACCGCTTCCACAGGATCGGTGATCCCCGACAAGTGGGCAGCCAACCGGTCGAGAAAGCCCGTCGCCGCATGGGTTGCCGCCGCCTGTAGTAGGGCGTCGGTGCTGGGGAAGTACCGGTAGACCGTCTGCCGGGTGACGCCCAGCGCACGCGCCACGTCGGCGATGCTGAAGTCGGCGCCGCGGCTATCGATGGCGTTACTGGCGGCGGCCAGGATCCGGGAAACGGCCTCGTCGTCAGTGGCTGGCGCTGCGCCCGCCCACCCGTGGGTACGCACGCCGGAATCCTATGGTGCGGCTACCCGTGGTAGGCGACCTGCAGGTCCTTGATGCCGTTGATCCACCCGGATCGAAGCCGCGTCGGCTCTGCCAGTTTGGTGATGTTAGGCAATTGGTCGGCGATCTCGTTGAAGATCAGCTTGATCTCCATGCGCGCCAGGTTGGCGCCGATGCAGAAGTGGGCGCCGTTTCCGCCGAATCCCAGGTGCGGGTTGGGATCGCGCAGCACGTTGAATTCGAAGGGGTTCTCGAAAACCTCTTCGTCGAAGTTGGCTGAGCTGTAGAACAATCCGGCTCGCTGGCCCTCGCGGATCGTGATGCCCCCGACCTCGACGTCCTTTCGGGCGGCGCGTTGGAAACAATGCACCGGCGTTGCCCAGCGGACGATCTCGTCGACGGCAGTATCGGGTCGTTCTCGCTTGTAGAGCTCCCACTGCTCGGGATAGTCGGAAAATGCGTTGATGCCGTGCGTCATGGCATTGCGGGTTGTCTCGTTCCCGGCGACGGCCAGCAAGATGACGAAGAACGCGAATTCGGTGTCACCCAGCGATTCGCCGTCGACGTCCGCCTGGACCAGCCTGGTCACGATGTCGTCGGCCGGGCAGCGGCGACGCTCCTCGGCCATGTTGTAGGCGTAGCCCATCAGCTCCGCGTTAGCGGTCGTCGGATCGCTGTCGAAGTCGGGGTCGTCGGTGTTCATGACGGAATTGGTCCAGGCGAACAGCTTTTCGCGGTCGGCTTCCGGAACCCCGATCAGGTCGGCGATCGCCAGCAGCGGCAGTTTCATCGCGATGTCGTCGACGAAGTTGCCGGTTTCCTTCTCGGCTGCGGCGCGCACGATGTCATGGGCGGCGTGGGCCAGTTTTTCCTCGAGTCCGGCCACCGACCGCGGCGTGAAGAGCCGGGAGACCAGCTTGCGCAGCCGGGTGTGCTCGGGTGGATCGTGATTGATCAACAATGCCTTGGTCAGTTCGAGCTGCTCAGCGGTCATTCCCTCGGGGAACCGCATGACGACGCCCTTGTCGTTGGTGGACCACAGCTCGTTGTCGCGCGAAATCTCCTTGATGTCGCGGTGGCGACTGATCACCCAGTAGCCGCCGTCGTCGAAGACAGTCGCGCCGGGAGGCTGCTCGTTCCACCACACCGGCGCGGTCTTGCGCAGCTGCGCGAACTCGGCGACGGGCATCCCGCGCTGCAGAAGGTCTGGATCCGTGAAGTCGAAGCCGGCTCCGAACGGACAGACATTTGTTGTCACGAGATACCTCCCCGTGGTGACGTGGACCACTTGGCCTTAGACCATACACTAGGCTGTCAAGTGTATGGCCGCCCCCGCCCCGGTGCGGCTGTCAGGTCGATAGGGTGACGTCGTGCGCGTCCTGGTGATCGGCTCCGGTGCCCGTGAACATGCTTTGCTGCTGGCTCTGCGCAAAGATCCGCAGGTCAAGGCGCTCGCCATTGCTCCCGGCAACGCCGGCACCGCGCTGATCGCCGACCAGCACGAGGTCGACATCACCTCCGGCGACGACGTCGTTTCCCTCGCTCGGCGGGTGCGGGCCGATCTGGTGGTGATCGGCCCTGAGATACCGCTGGTGCTCGGCGTGGCCGACGCGCTGCGCGACGCGGGCATCGTCTGCTTCGGCCCCTCCAGAGACGCCGCCCGGATCGAAGGCTCGAAGGCGTTCGCCAAGGAGGTGATGGCCGCGGCCGGGGTGCGCACCGCTTCCAGCGAGATCGTCGATAACCCGGCGCATTTGGATGCGGCTCTGAGCCGGTTTGGCGTGGCCGCGGGTGATCCCGCCTGGGTGGTGAAAGACGACCGGCTGGCGGCCGGCAAGGGCGTCGTCGTGACACCCGACCGCGATGTGGCGCGCGCCCATGCGGCCGGACTGTTGGAATCGGGTCATCCCGTGCTGTTGGAGTCCTACCTCGACGGCCCTGAGGTTTCGTTGTTCAGCGTGGTCGACGGCCCCACCGTGGTCCCCATGCTGGCCGCGCAGGACTTCAAGCGAGTCGGTGACGGCGACACCGGACCCAACACCGGCGGGATGGGCGCCTACGCGCCACTGCCCTGGCTACCCCCCGACGTCTACCGTGAAATGGTCAGCAAGATCGTCGAACCCGTTGCCGCCGAAATGGCCCGGCGGGGGTGCCCATTCAGGGGGTTGCTCTACGCCGGTCTTGCCATCACCGCCAAGGGACCGGCGGTGGTCGAATTCAATTGCCGATTCGGTGATCCCGAAACCCAGTCGGTGCTGGCGCTGCTGGAATCGCCGCTGGGCCAATTGCTTTACGCGGCGGCCACCGGTGAGCTGGCGAACTTCGGAGATTTGCGCTGGCGCGACGGTGCAGCGGTGACGGTGGTGCTGGCGGCGGAAAACTACCCGGGGCGCCCACGGCTCGGCGACGTGGTCGTGGGGTCGGAGGCCGACGGGGTATTGCACGCCGGAACGGCCCGCCGCGACGACGGCGCAATTGTGTCGTCGGGCGGCCGGGTGCTGTCGGTTGTGGGCACAGGGCCTGACGTGGCTGCGGCCCGCTCGGCCGCCTACGACATACTCAATTCGATTCGCTTGCCCGGCGGACACTTTCGCCGCGACATCGCGCTGGCCGCCGCAGAGGGCACAATTCACGTCTAGTCGAGGGCCACTCCCGTCCGCCACATCGGTTTCGCGGAGAGCTATGTGGCAAGTGCAAACATCAGAAGCCCGCGGCTTGACCGTCTCGGCGGGGGTCGCTGACCGCAAGGTAGCCGTCATCGAGCCGCCAGATGGCCTGGCAGCTGCCGAACTGGTTGTAGTCATCCACGGTGACCAGGTGATGTCCGCGCCGCTTCAGCTCGTCGAGAGTTGACTGCGGAAAACCGCGTTCACAGCAGACCTGCATGCCCTGCACCCAGCGGAATCTAGGACCGTCGCAGGCCGCCTGCGGATTCTGGCCGTGGTCGACGATGCGGACCACCACCTGCACATGACCTTGGGGCTGCATCGGGCCGCCCATCACCCCGAAGCTCATCACGGGCGCGCCGTCCTTTGTCACGAAGGCCGGGATGATCGTATGGAACGGCCGCTTATTCGGGCCCACTTGATTCGGATGTCCTGGCATGGCAACGAAGTTCGCGCCGCGGTTTTGCAACGCAATCCCAGTGCCCGGTACCACGACACCGGAGCCGAATCCCATGTAGTTCGACTGAATCATCGACACCATGACGCCGGACGCGTCAGCCGCGGTGAGATACACGGTGCCCCCGCTCGGAGTTCCCACGGCCGCCGGCTTCGCCCGCTTCGGGTCGATCAGCGTGGCCCGCTGCTTGAGGTACTCCGGGTCGAGCAGCTGCTCGGGGTGTAAGGCCATGTGGTCGATGTCGGCGACATAGGCCTGCGCGTCGGCGAAAGCCAGTTTGAGTGCTTCGATCTGCAAATGCACACTGTCGGCGGAATCAGCTGGAGCAGAATCCATCTCGAAGTGTTCGAGAATGCCGAGAGCGATCAAGGCGACGATTCCCTGACCGTTGGGCGGGATCTCGTGGATGGTGTAGCCGCGGTACGAACAGCTGATTGTGTCGACCCAGTCGGCGCGATGAGCGGCGAGGTCGCTGGCCCGCATGACAGCACCATTGGCCGCCGCATGCGCATCCAGTTGCGCCGCCAGTTCTCCGCGGTAGAAGGCCTCGCCGTTGGTCGCGGCGATCTTCTCAAGCGTGGCCGCGTGATCACGAAAGGTGACGAGCTCGCCCGCCCTCGGCGCCCGACCGCCGGGCATGAACACGTCGGCGAACCCCGGCTGGTCCTTGAACAGCGGCACCTGATCTGCCCACTGCGCCGCCACCGTCGGCGAGACCAGAAAACCATTGCGGGAGTATGCGATTGCCGGCTCGAAGAGCCGTGCAAAGGGCAGCCTGCCGAACCTGGCATGCAGTTCCACCCAAGCCGACACTGCGCCGGGCACGGTGACCGAATTCCAGCCGAGCCGCGGAACACCGTTGTCGCCGAAGTACTCCGGCGTCCACGCCGCAGGGGATCGGCCTGATGCGTTGAGTCCGTGTAGGCGATGGCCATCCCACACGATGGCGAAGGCGTCCGAGCCAATCCCGTTGGAAACCGGTTCTACCACCGTGAGAGTGATAGCAGCGGCGACGGCCGCGTCGACCGCGCTGCCACCCTCGGCGAGCATCCGCAGTCCAGCTTGGGCGGCAAGCGGTTGCGACGTGCACACCACGTTGCGTGCCAGCATGGGCTTGCGCGCCCAGCCGTACGGAAAGTCCCACCCAAAAGGTACGGTCACGGCCGGAACCGTTCGGCCACGGCGCGGCGATCCACCGAACCTTTAGCCGTGTGCGGCAGCTCATCCGTCACTTGAAAACTGGCGGGCACCTCAAAGGGCGCAAGCCGCTCTCGGCAGAACGCGGCCAGTTCGTCCGCGCTCACGGGACCAGCGCAACTCGGCACCACCACCGCCGCCACCGTCTCCCCGTAGAGCGGATCAGCGACGCCGTACACCGCTGCCTCGGCGACGTTCGGGTGACTGGAGAGCACCGCCTCCACACGCTCGGGCGATATCTTCTCACCGGCCCGGTTGATCAGCTCCTTGATTCGGCCGCGGAGCGTCAGCTCTCCCGCCTCCGACAGCGACCCCAGGTCGCCCGTGTGCAGCCAGCCGTCGGTGAAGGTCTGGGCCGTCGCGGCCGGGTTGGCGAGGTAGCCGCGCACTACCGTGCGGCCGCGCAGCCATACCTCACCGACGTCTTGCGGCGGGCAGGGCCGGCCGCCGTCGCCCACGATCCGAATGTCGGCGCCGCTGGACCGGCCGACCAGGCCCGTCGTCACAGGCTGGTCGTCTCTCGTGCTCGTCACCTGGTGGGTGGCCTCGGTCATGCCGTACGCGCTCAACACCGGTGCAGCGAACTCGGTGCGCAACGCCTGCGCGAGCTCGGCGCTGAGTGCCGCACTGCAGCTGCGCACAAACCGCAGCTGCGGGCGTCCGCGCGGACCGCCAGTTGTGGTGCGCTCCAACAGAATTTGATGAATGGTCGGCACCGCGGTGAACCAGGTGGCTCCGGCGGCGCGGACGTCGTCCCAGAAGGTGTGCGCGGAAAACCGCCCGGCAGCTGGAATCAGCACCGTGCCGCCCGATGCCAGGGTCGACAGCAGTGCGGCAATGAGCCCGTGACCATGGAATAACGGCATCACCGCGACGGTCGCGTCCTGGGGGCCGAGCCCGTAGGTGGCGATGACGCCGCGGACCGAGCAGGCGATGTTGTCATGCGTCCAGGGCACCATTTTCGGCGACCCGGTGGTGCCGCCAGTGAACATGATCATCGCATCGTCGGGCCGCAATCCGTCGGGTGCGGCGATGGCTGGGGATAGCGCCGTAGTGGTGTCGAGCTGCACCGCGTTGTCGCTCAGCGAGATGGGCCAACACGGGAACGGCGATTCGTTGGTGTCGCCAGCGGCGACCAGCACAACCCGCACTGCGGCCGCCGTGATCCTGGCGTGCTGTTCGACGACGGGGAGCGCCGGATCCAGCGGCACCACCACAAGGCCCGCACGGGAACCCGCCAGTAACCCGATGACGAACTCGGCGCTGCTATGGGCGCGCAGCGCCATCCGGTCGCCCGGGCGCAGCCCACCCCGCACCAGCGTGCCGGCGAGCTCGTCCACCAGCAAGAGCAGGCCACGATAGGTGACCGGGATGCGATCAGCAGTGACCACAAGCGCCCGTTCACCCGGGTAGCGACTTGCCGCCGCCTGCACCAGATCAACGATGCGCGGGCTTGAGGTTTCGGCGGTGGAAGTCATCGATCACACGCTAGTCGTTTGTCCGAATGCAACAGTGGAGCGATGACCACGCACTCTACATCGGCCGAACTGACCGACGGCTTCCATTTGCTTGTCGACGCGCTCAAGCTCAATGGGGTCGAGACGATCTATGGTCTCGTGGGTATCCCGATCACTGATCTGGCCCGCCTCGCGCAGGCATCGGGCATCCGCTTCATCGGGTTCCGGCACGAGACCTCCGCCGGCAATGCCGCTGCCGCCGCCGGGTTCCTCACCCGACGGCCGGGGATCTGCCTGACGGTTTCGGCGCCCGGGTTCCTCAATGGCCTCGTCGCGTTGGCGAACGCCACCACGAACTGCTTTCCGATGATCCAGATCTCCGGGTCCAGCGAACGAGAGCTGGTCGATCTGCAACGCGGGGACTACGAGGAACTCGACCAGCTGAATGCGGCTCGCCCGTTCGCGAAAGCGGCATACCGGATCGGTCGGGTAGAAGACATCGGGCTAGGCGTTGCCCGGGCCATTCGCACCGCGGTGTCGGGCCGACCGGGCGGCGTCTACCTCGACGTCCCCGGCGCCGTACTCGGTCAAGCTATCGACGCTGGCGCCGCCGCCGAAACCCTATGGCGAGTCGTCGATCCCGCTCCACGGCAACTTCCGGCGCCCGAGGCAGTCGATCGCGCCGTGCGGCTACTCGCCCAGGCGCAGCGGCCGCTGATCGTCCTCGGCAAAGGAGCGGCATACGCCCAGACGGACAACGTGATTCGACAATTCGTAGAGACCACTGGGATTCCTTTCCTGCCAATGTCGATGGCCAAAGGGCTACTGCCAGACACTCATCCACAGTCCGTCGCGGCCGCGCGCTCGCTGGCGCTGGCCCGTGCTGATGTGGTCATGCTGGTGGGTGCCCGGTTGAACTGGCTACTAGGCCACGGCGACCCGCCGCGATGGTCCGCCGACGCGAAGTTCATCCAGGTCGACGTCGACGCGTCCGAATTCGACAGCAACCGGCCGATCGCGG
>Ga0070739_10006180_pt1 | contig 13277 bp, 10 predicted proteins | sample Coa_R1_7_FD_66445 | JGI IMG/M metagenome (GOLD analysis project Ga0070739, IMG submission 66445) | Surface soil microbial communities from Centralia Pennsylvania, which are recovering from an underground coalmine fire - Coalmine... | ecosystem: Environmental > Terrestrial > Soil > Unclassified ... | reverse complement strand
GGCGACGTCGTCCACTTCGCGACCGACATGGGCTGGATCATGGGCCCCTGGACGGTGGTCGGCGCCGGGGCGCTCGGCGCGACGATCGTCTTCGCCGAAGGCGCTCCCGACTGGCCTCCCGACCGGCTCTGGCGTACGGTCGAGGAGGAGCGCGTGACCATGCTCGGCCTCTCGCCGACGCTGACGCGCGCGCTCTTGCCGCACGGCGATCCCGCCCGCGACCTCTCGTCCTTGCGCACCTTCGTCACCACGGGCGAGCCGTGGAACCCCGAGCCGTACCGGTGGCTGTACGAGAACGTCGGCCGCGGCCGCGTCCCGATCATCAACTGCTCCGGCGGCACCGAAGTCGGAGCGTGCTTCCTGACACCGGTGCCGTCGGTGCCGATCAAGGCCTGCTCGCTCGGCGGGCCGGCGCTCGGGATGGCGATGGACGTCGTCGACGAGGCCGGCCGCTCGCTCGTCGGCAGCGGCGAGGTCGGCGAGCTCGTCTGCCGCAAGCCGTTTCCCGGGATGACGCGCGGCTTCTGGCGCGATCCGGAGCGCTATCTCGAGACATACTGGCGACGGCTGCCGGGCGTGTGGGTGCACGGCGACTGGGCGTCAGTCGACGAGGACGGCTTCTGGTTCCTGCACGGCCGCTCCGACGACACGCTCAACATCGCCGGCAAGCGGATCGGGCCGGCGGAGCTCGAGTCGGCGGCGGTCTCGCACCCGGCCGTCCGCGAAGCGGCGGCGGTCGGCGTCCCGCATCCGGTGAAGGGCGAGACGGCGTGGCTCTTCTGCTGCCTGCTGCCGGGCGCGACCGCGACCGAGGTCGAGGTCGCCGACGCGGTTGCGGCCGAGCTCGGGCGGGCGTTTCGTCCCGAGCGCGTCGTCTTCGTCCAGGCACTGCCGAAGACGCGCTCGGCGAAGATCGTCCGCCGCGCGGTCCGGGCGGCCGCCGTCGGCGGCGACCCCGGCGACCTCTCCGCCGTCGAGAACCCCGAGGCCTTGGAGGAGATCGCACGCGCGGTCTAGGATCGGCCATGGCCAAGATCAGCGAAAGCATCGAGATCGGCCGCAGCCCCGAGGAGGTGTTCGCATACCTCGACGCCCTCGAGCGGCACGGCGAGTGGTCGGCCTCGATCATCACGAGCACCCGCGACACGCCGGGCCCCACCCGCGTCGGCAGCCGCGCCACCGACGTACGCAGGGTCCCGGGCGGGAAGCAGCGCGTCACCTACGAGATCACCGAGCACGACCCGCCGCGGAAGGCGTCGTTCAAGGGCGTCAACGGCCCCGTCCGCCCGGTCGGCAGCGTCACCGTGGAGCCGGCCGGCGAAGGCAGGTCGAGGCTCACGGTCGAGCTCGAGCTGGAGGGGCACGGCCTGCTCGGGCTCGTGCTCGCGCCGCTCGCGCGTAGCCAGGCGCGGAAGGAAGTGCCGGCGGACCAGCAGCGCCTGAAGGAGCGCCTCGAGAGCGGCGTCTAGGAGCTAGAGTTTTCGACCGAGAGGAGAAAACCTCCGAGTTGAGACTCGCGCTCGCCCAGCTGAACAGCATCGTCGGCGACCTCGACGGCAACCGCGACCGGATCGCCGCCGCGATCGCCGACGCGCGCGGGGCCGGCGCCGACCTCGTCCTCCTCCCCGAGCTCGTCGTCACCGGCTACCCGCCCGAGGACCTCCTGCTCCGGCCGGGGTTCGTGCGCGCCGCCCGGCGCTCGGTCGAGGAGCTCGCCGGCGCGACACGCGGGATCGCCGCCCTCGTCGGCGCGCCGCACCTCGACACCGACCTCTACAACGCGTGCTACGTGCTCGCGGACGGCGACGTCCGCGCGGTCTACCGGAAGCGGTTCCTGCCGAACTACGGCGTCTTCGACGAGGACCGGTACTTCGCGCCCGGTCACGACCTGCTGCTGCTCCGCTCCGGCGACGTCCTCGTCGGGCCGACGGTCTGCGAGGACGTCTGGCAGCCCGGGCCGCCGGCGACCGACCTCGCGCTCGCGGGCGCGCACCTCGTCGCCAACATCTCGGCCTCGCCGTTCCACGTCGGCAAGGACCGCGAGCGGGAGGAGATGCTGCGGGTGCGGGCGCGCGACAACTCGTGCTTCGTCGCCTTCTGCAACGCCGTCGGCGCACAGGACGAGCTCGTCTTCGACGGACACTCCGTCGTCTTCGACGACGAGGGCGAGCTGCTCGCGCGCGCGCCGGGGTTCGAAGAGGCGCTGCTCGTCGTCGACGTCGACCCGACGGCGGCGGTCGGACGCCGCCTGCGCGACGTGCGCCGGCGCGCGCTCGCGCGCGAGCGCGGCGAGCCGCCGCGCGCGCACGTCGTCGAGCTCGCCGCTCCGCGCCACCAGCGCGAGGCAGCCGAGCCGCAGCAGGCGCCGCTCGTCGACGACCTCGAGCAGATGCGCTGCGCGCTCGAGCTCGGGTTGCGCGACTACGTGCGGAAGAACGGGTTCGGCGACGTCGTCATCGGCCTCTCGGGCGGCATCGACTCGGCGTTGACCGCGGCGATCGCGGTCGGCGCGCTCGGCGCGGAGCGCGTGCACGGGGTCGCGATGCCGTCGCGCTACTCGTCCGAGGGCACGCGAGCCGACGCCCGCAGGCTCGCCGACTCGCTTGCGATCGACTTCCGCGAGCTGCCGATCGAGCCGGTCGTCGAGGCGTTCTCCGGCGTGCTCGCGCCGGTGTTCGCCGGCCGCGAAGACGATCTCACCGAGGAGAACCTGCAGGCGCGCATCCGCGGCACCCTCCTGATGGCGCTCTCGAACAAGTTCGGCTGGCTCGTCGTCGCGACGGGCAACAAGTCGGAGCTCTCGGTCGGCTACTCGACCCTCTACGGCGACCTTGCCGGCGGCTTCGCGCTGCTCAAGGACGTCTACAAGACCGACGTCTTCCGGCTCGCGCGCCGGTTGAACGAGCGCGCCGGGCGCGAGCTGATCCCGCAGTCGATCATCGACCGCGCGCCTTCGGCCGAGCTGCGCGCCGACCAGCTCGACGAGGACTCGCTGCCGCCGTACCCGAAGCTCGACCAGGTGCTCGAGGCGTACGTCGAGCTGGACCGCTCGCGGGAGGAGCTCTCGCAGGACGGGTTCGACCCCGACGTCGTCGAGCGCGCGCTCGCGATGATCGACCGCGCCGAGTACAAGCGCCGCCAGGCGCCGCCGGGCGTCAAGCTCCACCCGAAGGCGTTCGGCCGCGACCGCCGCACGCCGATCACGAACCGCTGGCGAGGTTAGAGCCGCGACGATCCGTGCTCGAGTCGGGCAGCCGAAGAGCGGCCCCAGGCAGGCGCAGCTGGCAGGCGCCGCGCGCGCCGCCGCGGTCGCGGTCGGCGGCCCGAACAGCAATCGCTTCGACGACACGATCAGCTTCCGGCGAGAGTCGCTAGGCGAGGTGCGCCAGGACGGCGCCGAGGACCGGGACGGTCACCGTCAGCGCCAGGCTGATCCAGCCGACGACGACGAGGGCGGGTCGCGTCGCCTGCGGCCTGCCCTCGCGCACCTCCGCCTGCAGCCGCGGACCGAGGACGAAGTTGTGCAGGTACGAGAACGTCACGAGGCCGACCGAGAGCCCGACCTTCACCCACAACACGGTCTGGAACGGCGACCGTCCCTCGTCGTAGTCGTGCTGCGCGAGCGGGACACCCGTGATCGCGAGCACGAGCAGCGCGCCGTAGCCGAGCAGGCGCCAGCGGCGGCCGATCTCGCGCAGCGCGCGCCCGCGCGGCTCGCCCTCGAGGGTCCGGATCGCGGGCACGCCGGCGACGACCAGCGCGATCGAGCCGCCGACCCAGACCATCGCGGCGAGCAGGTGGACGATCACGATCGCTTCCACAGCCGCAACGCTAGAGGGCGCGGACGAGCGCCGGCAGCTCGGGCGGCGAGAAGCGCTCGCTCGTCGTCTCGAGCTCGGCGAGCGTCCACCATCGATGGCCGGCGAGGCTCTCGGCCGTGACGTCGATCGTCGGGACGACGTCGTGGTCGACGACGCGCACGAGGTAGAACCGGTCGCGCTGGCGGACGAGCCGGCGCTCGCCGGGGAGCACCTTCGTCCGCTCGAAGACGAGCGGGCCGAGGTCGAAGTCGCGCAACCCGACCTCCTCGCGAAGCTCGCGACGCAGGGTCTGCTCGTCCGACTCGCCGGGATCGGCACCCCCGCCGGGGGTGATCCACCAGGCGGCGCCCGGGCGCTGCCAGCGCACGAGCAGGACGCGCTTCCGTGCGTCGACGACGACCGCGCGCACCGCGTCGCGCGCGACCGGCTCGAGCCAGTCGCGCAGGGCGCGAAACCAGTGGAGCCGTTCGTCGTAGGCGACTGCGGCGTTCGCGGGCGAGGTCGACGGCAGCACGTACAGCGACGTGTCGCAGAGCTCGCGTGTCTGTGGCCCGAGCTCGGGACGCTCGCCGAACAGGCCACGGTAGGCCTCCTTGCCGACGAACGCGATCGCGCGCGGGCTCAAGTCGTGGGCGATGCGCTCGAGCCGGTCGGCGTCGAAGTCGCCGCGCCGGAGCTCGCCGGAGCCTGCGGTCGTCCGGTACGCCGCGTTCGTGATCCCGTAGCCGAGCGCGAGCAGCTCGCGCTGCTCCGACGGCGCCAGCAGCCGCGGCGTGAAGCGGGCGTCGCGCAGGAGCCGCCAGAAGTCGTTCCGCGGGTTCGCGAAGTGCGCGCGCGCGGCGGCGGAGACGCGGCCGGGGTTGATGCCGCAGAAGACGCAGCCGAGGTTCGGCGCGAGGACGTCGGGGACGTCAGAGACGCTTCGGGCCACGCGGCCGACAGCGTGGCAGACGCGCCTGCCACGTTGCCGTGCAGAACCACGAGCTCGGCAGCGGCGGCGCGGGTCGGCCGACCCGGCGGGCGGCGTAGCGACGGCGCGACCGCCAGCTCGAGCAGACGGGCGTCACGCGGTCGATCCCTCCGACCGCCGCCGCTTGCTCGGGATGCCCGCCTGCGCCTGCAGGCGCCTCGACTTCGGAATCCGGACGACGCTGACCTGGTCGGAGCGAAGCGCTCCGTAACACCGCGCGTAGCACTCGGCCTCGGTCAGCGGCCTGAGTCTCACTGCGCCGCACTGTAGGAACGACACCGGACGGAGCTACTCGGGCTAGCGTGCAGCCGTGGCGACTACGAGCATCGAGGCGGTCCGCGAGCGGTTCAGCGCGTTGCGCGCACCGCTCGCGTTCTTCGACGGCCCGGGCGGGACGCAGGTGCCGGACTCCGTGATCGACGCGATCGCGACGTACCTGCGCACGTCGAATGCGAACCTCGGCGGCGAGTTCGCGACGTCGCGCGCAAGCGACGAGCTGGTCGCGGCCGCGCGCACGGCGGCGGCCGGCTTTCTCCGCTCGGGGGAAGAGGAGGTGCTGTTCGGCGCCAACATGACGTCGCTCAACTTCGCGCTCTCGCGGACGGCCGCCCGCACGTGGCAGCCGGGTGACGAGGTCGTCGTGACGAAGCTCGACCACGACGGCAACATCTCGCCGTGGCTCGAGCTCGCGCACGACCGGGAGCTCGTCGTCCGCTTCTGCGAGCTCGACGACGAGTGCCGTCTCGACCTCGACCACCTGCGCTCGCTGCTCTCGGAGCGGACGCGCGTCGTCGCGTTCCCGTGGGCGTCGAACGGCGTCGGCGTCGTCACGCCCGTCGCGGAGGTCAGCGCGCTCGCGCACGAGGTCGGCGCGCTCGTGTGGGTGGACGCGGTTCACTACGCGCCGCACGGGCCGATCGACGTCGCCGTCGCCGGCGTCGACGTTCTCCTCTGCTCGCCCTACAAGTTCTACGGGCCGCACCTCGGGCTCGCGTTTGCGCGGCGCGAGCTGCTCGAAAGCTGGCGGCCGTACAAGGTGCGGCCGGCGCCGGACGTCCCCGCCGGTCGACGGCACGAGACCGGGACGCTCCAGCACGAGCTGCTCGCCGGCTTCGTCGCGACCGTCGGCTACCTCGAGTCCGTCGGCTGGGACTTCGTCTGCGCCCACGAGCAGGCGCTCGGTCGCCGCTTCCTCGACGGGCTGCCCGCCGGCTGGACGCTGCACGGGCCGCAGGGGCCGGACGGGCGCGTGCCGACGTTCGCGGTGACGTCGCCTGCGGTCGCCCCGGCGGCCGCCGCCCGGCGGCTCGGCGAGCGCGGCTTCGCCGTCTGGCACGGCAACTACTACGCCGTCGAGGTGATGCGCCACCTCGGCCTCGCGGACGGCGCCGTGCGCGTCGGCATCGTCCACACGAACACCGAGGACGAGGTCGACCGCCTGCTGGCGGCGCTGGCCGAGCTCGCGTAGCGGCGCCGCCGGTGGGTCACAGATCACGCCCCGCTCGCGCCGATCGTGCGAGATCTCTCGCCGGGCTGCGCGGGCGGTCGGCCCGTCTCGTCGGCGCGGGCTCCGGTTCGGCGCGGCGGCGCGTCCCCGCTAGCATCGGCGCGATGCCCGTCTTCGAGCGCCAGGCGCTGTCGAACGGGCTGCGCGTCCTGACCGCCCCGCTTCCGCACGCGCAGTCCGTCTCGTGCTTCGTCATGCTCGCCGCCGGTTCGCGGTACGAGCGCGCCGACAACCGCGGGATCGCCCACTTCGCCGAGCACATGTTCTTCAAGGGCACCGAGCGCCGTCCGACGTCGCGCGACCTGACGTCGACGATCGACGGCATCGGCGGCGAGTTCAACGCGTTCACCGGCAAGGAATTCACCGGCTACTTCGTCCGCTGCGCGGGCGAGAACCGCGACATCGCGCTCGATGTCCTGCTCGACATGCTGCGGCACTCGAAGTTCGACCCGGAGGAGATCGAGCGCGAGAAGGGCGTCATCCTCGAAGAGATGAACATGTACAACGACACGCCGCGCGACCGGATCGGCACGGTCTACGAGGAGTTGATCTTCGGGGACAACCCGCTCGGGTGGGAGACGCTGGGCACGAAGGAGACGATCCGCAGCGCCGAGCGCGACACGTTCCTCGACTACGTCGGGCGCTGGTACACGCCCGACCGGATGGTGGTCGGCGTCAGCGGCATGGTCGGCGACGACCTGCTGCCGATGCTCGAGGAGTTGCTCGGCGACATGAGCGCGAACGGCGGCGGTTCCTTCCCGCCCGTCGAGCTCGACCGCTCACCGGGGCCGCACGTGCGGGTGCAGCACAAGGGCGCCGACCAGGCGCACCTCTGCCTCGGCGTGCCCAGCTATCCCGTCGACCACCCGGACCGGTACACGCTCCAGCTCCTCTCGACCGTGCTCGGCGGCGGCATGTCGTCGCGGCTCTTCCTCGAGGTGCGCGAGCGGCGCGGCCTCGCCTACTACGTGCACGGGACCGCGCAGTCCTACACGGACACCGGCACGCTCGTCGCGCAGGCGGGAGTCGACATCACGCGCATCGACGAGGCGATCCGGGTCATGAGGGAGCAGTTCCAGCGGATCGCGGACGAGCCGGTTCCCGAGGACGAGCTCGAGAAGGCGCGCTCGTTCGCGAAGGGACGCTTCGTCCTGCAGACGGAGAGCCCGCAGGGACTGATCATGTTCGGGCTCCGGCGCGAGGTGCTCGAGGGCAAGGCCGTCGAGCCGGCGGACGTGCTCGCCGGCCTCGACGCGGTCACCGTCGCTGACGTCCATCGCGTCGCCCAGGACCTGATCGCGCGCGACGCGCTCTACTTCGCCGCGATCGGCCCGTTCGAGGACGAGTCGCGTTTCGTCGACCTTCTGAGCTAGACCAGCGGTACCCGAGGTCGACACCCGCCTCGCGCGGGTTGCGCGCGAGCTGCGCCGGCCGCCCCGCAGCCCGCGTCCGGCAGCTCGGCTGCCCGGTCGTTCCGCCGCTGCCGCGAAGACTCGCCCACTACTCCTCTCGCTCCGCGACCGCCCGCTCCCGAATCTCCTCGACCACGGTCGGGTCCGCGAGCGTCGTCGTGTCCCCGAGCGGGCGGTTCTCGGCGACGTCGCGCAGCAGCCGGCGCATGATCTTGCCGCTGCGCGTCTTCGGCAGCTCGGGCGTGAAGACGATGTTCGCCGGCTTCGCGATCGGCCCGATCTTCTCGGCCACGTGGTTGCGCAGCTCCTCGAGCTTCGCGACCGACGCCTCGGCGCCGCCCTTCAACGTCACGAACGCGACGATCGCCTGACCGGTCATCGCGTCGGCACGCGCGGCGACCGCCGCCTCGGCGACGTCCTCGTGGTCGACGAGCGCCGACTCGACCTCGATCGTCGAGATGCGGTGGCCGGAGACGTTCATGACGTCGTCGACGCGCCCGAGCAGCCAGAAGTCGCCGTCGGCGTCGACGCGCGCGCCGTCGCCGGCGAAGTAGACGTCTCCGTACTTCGCCCAGTACGTCTCGCGGTAGCGGGCGTCGTCGCCGTAGATCCCGCGCAGCATCGCCGGCCACGGCCGGCGCAGCACGAGGTAGCCGCCGCCGCCGGGGCCGACCTCTCGGCCCGCTTCGTCGTAGACGGCGGCGTCGACCCCCGGGAACGGTCGCGTCGCCGAGCCGGGCTTCGTCGTCGTCACGCCCGGCAGAGGCGTGATCATGATCATCCCCGTCTCGGTCTGCCACCAGGTGTCGACGATCGGGCAGCGGGCGCCGCCGATGTGCTCGTGGTACCACACCCACGCCTCCGGGTTGATCGGCTCACCGACCGAGCCGAGCACCCGCAGCGACGACAGATCGTGCCGCGCCGCGTATTCCGGGCCCCACTTCATGTGCGTGCGGATCGCGGTCGGCGCCGTGTAGAGGATGTCGACGCCGTAGCGCTCGACGATCGCCCACCACCGGTCCCTGTCCGGGAAGTCCGGCGTCCCCTCGTAGAGCACGCCGGTGGTGCCGTTGCAGAGCGGGCCGTAGACGATGTAGCTGTGCCCCGTCACCCAGCCGACGTCGGCCGCGCACCAGTAGACCGAGTCCGGCTTCACGTCGAAGACGTAATGGTGGGTCGTCGCGACGCCGACGAGGTAGCCCGCGGTGGTATGCGCGATCCCCTTCGGCTTCGCCGTCGTGCCGGAGGTGTAGAGGAGGTACAGCAGGTCCTCGGCGTCCATCGGCTCGCACGGGTACGGCGACTCGTCGACCGCGAGCTCGTGCCACCAGTGGTCGCGCCCCTCCCTCATCGGCACGTCGCCGCCCGTGCGCCGCAGAACGACGCAGTGTCTGACACCGGACACGTCCGCAAGCGCTTCGTCCGCCGTCGCCTTGAGCGGGACGCGCGAGCCTCTGCGCCACGCCTCGTCCTGCGTGATCAGGACCTCGCAGCCCATGTCGTTCAGCCGGTCGGAGAGCGAATCGGCCGAGAAGCCGCCGAAGACGACCGTGTGCGGGGCGCCGATACGCGCACACGCGAGCATCGCGATCGGCGTCTCGGGGACCATGCCCATGTAGATGCCGACCGGCGTGCCCTTTCGCACCCCGAGCGACCTGAGCGCGTTCGCGAGCTTGGTCGTCTCGCGCTGGAGATCGACGAACGTGATCTCGCGCCGGTCGTTCTCCGGCTCCCCTTCCCAGTGGTAGGCGACGCGGTTGCCGTTCCCCGCCTCGACGTGCCGGTCGACGCAGTTGTAGGTGACGTTCAGCTTGCCGCCGACGAACCACCGGGCGTACGGAAGCTCCCACTGGAGCAGCTCGTCGAACGGCTCGAACCAGGTCACCCGCTCGCGGCCCTCCCGCTCCCAGAACGCCTCGAGCGGCTCGTCGTACAGCTCGGGCCGAGCGTTCGCCTGCGCGGCGAACCCGGGCGGCGGCGGGTAGCGGCGCTCCTCGAGGAGCAGGGTGTCGATCGCGCGCTCGGTCGCCACGGGCGGGATTCTGGCAGGGCGAGCCTAGGGCGTGAGGTCGTACGGGAATCGGGTCAGCTTCTCCGCGCCCTCGTCGGTGACGAGGACGAGGTCCTCGAGCCGCACGCCGCCGAAGCCCTTGCGGTGCACGTCGGGCTCGACGGCGAGCACGTCGCCGGCGAGCAGCTCGTCGTCGCGGCCGAGCAGGCCGAGCAGCGGCTCCTCGTGGACGTCGAGGCCGACGCCGTGGCCGAGCGCGTAGAGGAAGCCGCCGTCGGCGATCTCGCCGGGTGCCTTCGTCCGCTGGGTGACGAAGCCGGCCGCCTCGAAGATCTCGCACGAGCCGTCGTAGACGGCGCGCGGCACGGCTCCGGCGCGAATCTCGTCGAGCGCGCGCTCGAGCGCGGCGCTGCAGAGACGGTGCCAGTCGCCGATCTCGTCGTCGATCTCGCCGACGACGAACGTCCGCGTCATGTCGGCGAAGCAGCCGGACTCGGTGTCGCGCGGCCAGAGGTCGATGACGATCGTCTCGCCGGCGCGCAGCTGGCCGGAGCCGAGGTGGTGCCCGATCGCCGACTGCGGCCCGTGTGAGACGATGAAGTCGTCCACGGTCGCGCCGCGCTCGCTGAGGGCCCGCGAGACGGCCGCCTTGATCCGCTCGCTCGTCAGCGGCTCGCCGTCGACGACGAGGCGGCGGTCGCCGTTCGCGGTCCGCGCCTCGCGCAGGAGCGCCCGCGCCGCCGCCATCCCCGCCTCGGCGGCCGCTTGTGCCCGCCGGATCCCGGCGAGCTCGGCGCCCGACTTGACCCGCCGCCGCCGGTCGAACCAGGCGCGGTCGACCTCGACGTCGATGCCGACGCCGCGCAGGTGGTCGGCGACCGAGACCGGGAACGACCCCGGCACGACGGCGCGCCCGACGCCGAGGCTCCGCAGCGCTCGCACGACGAGCTCGTCGCCGATCTCGTAGCGGCTCCGGCCGCTCTGCCGCAGCTCGTCGAGCCCGAACTCCTCCAGCAGATGCACCTGGTAACCCCCGAGCTCCTCGACCCGCGGCCCCTCGAGCGTGCTGACGACGACGTGGCGCACGCCTTCCCGCTCGACGTACAGGAACGGGTCTCCGATCGCGATCGGCACCTCGTGCCGCAGCTCGGGCGAGCGCAGCGTGTCCGCGTAGATGACGACGTCGCGCTCCACGCGGGCGAACTCTAGTCGCGCGCGGGCAGCGCGCCGCGGGCTAGCTTTCCGGCGTGGCCGATGTCGTCTCACGCGCGCTCGAGCTGGTCGCGCGCTACGACGAAGAGGTCGCGCGCCTCCTGCCGCCGCAGGCGGAGATCTTCGACGCCCACCTCCATCTCGGCCACGACATCGACGGCATGGTCGGCGACTACGACCAGCTGCTCGAGATGATGGACCGCTACCGCGTCTCGCGAGCATTCGTGTTCTGCCTCGACGAGCCCGACCGCCACCCCGCGTTCCGTGCCGCGAACGACCGGACGCTCGCCTACGCCGAGCGGTCGGGCGGCAGGCTGATCCCGTTCGTCCGCCTCGACCTGAACGAGTCTCCGCTCGAGGAGGCGACGCGCTGCCTCGATGCCGGCGCGCGCGGGATCAAGCTGCACCCGCGGGCGCAGCGGTTTCACCTGACGGACGAGCGACTCGGGCCGGTCTTCGCGCTCGCGGCGGAGCGGCGCGTCCCGATCCTGATCCACGGCGGGCGCGGCCTCCCGCCGATCGCCGACGGGCTGCGCGCGCTCGTCGACCGCTACCCGGAGGCGCCGCTGATCATCGCGCACGCCGGCATCGCCGACATGGCGCACCTCGCCTACGCGATGGCCGGGCGCAAGGGGGTGCTGTTCGACACGTCGACCTGGAGCCCGATCGACCTGCTCGACTTCTACCGCCAGGTGCCGCCGGAGCAGGTCGTCTACGCCTCCGACTACCCGTACGGGCAGCAGCCGTCCTCGCTCCTGATCGCCGTCAAGACCGCGCGCCTCGTCGGTTACAGCGACGAGCAGCTGCGGATGCTGCTCGGCGGCACCGCCGGCCGCCTCGCCGACGGCGAGGAGCTGCTGACGCCGACGACGCCGATCGGCAGCGAGACGTTCGCGCAGCCGATGCAGCTGGCGCGCATTCACCAGTACCTGTCGATGGCGACGCCGCTCCTCTGGTCGCGCCAGCCCGACACGATGGGCGTCCTCGGGCTCGCGATCAACACGTGCGCGGAGCGGAACGGCTACGCCGAGGCCGTCGACCGGATTCGCGAGCTCCTGCTCGCCGCCCGCGACATCTGGACGAGCGCCGCCGAGCTCGAGCGCGAGCGCGAGCTCCAGGCGGTGCGCCTCTGCTTCCGGCTCATCCACCTGGCCGACATCGAGGCGGTGACCGCGGCTGCCTGAGCTCGTCGTCAACGGCGAGCGATACGAGCTCGAGCTCGACCTCGAGCTCTCGCTCGCGGAGACGCTGCGCGACCGGCTCGGGCTCACCGGGACGAAGATCGCGTGCAACGAGGGCCACTGCGGCGCCTGCACGGTGCTCGTCGACGAGGTGCCCGTGCTCGCGTGCATCACGCTGGCGCCTCGCGCTGCCGGCCGCGCCGTGACCACGATCGAAGGCCTGCGCGACCACCCGATGGTGCGCTCGTTCGTGCGCGCAGACGCGCTCCAATGCGGCTTCTGCACGCCCGGCCAGATCGTGAGCGCGGTCGCGCTCGTGACGGCGAACCCGGCGCCGAGCACCGACGAGATCCGCCACGCGATGGCCGGCAATCTCTGCCGCTGCGGCACGTACCCGAAGATCGAGGAGGCGATTCGCAGGTGGCGCGGCTGATTCGCACCGAGAAGGAGGTCGAGGGCCGCTACGAGGAGGTGTGGCTGCTCGTCGAGGAGGACTCGCTCGACCAGTGGCCGGCAGGCCCGCTCGCGGTCGTCGGTCGCCCGAGCGAGCGCGTCGACGGTCGGGCCCGCGCGCGCGGCGAGGCCGTGTTCACCGCCGACGTTCGGCTGCCAGGGCTCCTGCAGGCGGCGGTCCTGCGGTCGCCGTTCGCGCGTGCGCGCCTGCGGCGGCTCGACCTCGACGCCGCGCGCGCCGCGCCGGGCGTGCGGGCGGTCGTCGGCCCCGGCGAGCTCGACGTCCTCACCCGCGACTGCGGCTACGAGGGCGCCCCGGTCGCCGCCGTGTGCGCGGAGACGCACGAGCAGGCGCGCCGCGCGCTCGCGCTCGCGCGTCCCGAGTGGCAGGAGCTCGAGCCGCTGCTCGACCCGGACGAGGCCGTGCGGAGGGGCGAGCTGCACGGCAGGCGCGAGTACGAGCGCGGCGACCTCGAGCAGGGGCTCGCGGACGCCGACGCCGTCGTCGAGGCCACCTACCGCACGCAGACCGTGCTGCACAACGCGCTCGAGACGCACCAGTCGGTCTGCCGGTGGATCGGCGAATCGCTCGAGGTCTTCATCTCGACCCAGTACGTCTGGGGCGTGCGCGACGAGGTCGCGCAGGCATTCGGGCTTCCGGCCGACCGCGTGCGCGTCGTCTGCGAGTACATGGGCGGCGGCTTCGGCGC
>Ga0070739_10006176_pt1 | contig 13284 bp, 17 predicted proteins | sample Coa_R1_7_FD_66445 | JGI IMG/M metagenome (GOLD analysis project Ga0070739, IMG submission 66445) | Surface soil microbial communities from Centralia Pennsylvania, which are recovering from an underground coalmine fire - Coalmine... | ecosystem: Environmental > Terrestrial > Soil > Unclassified ... | reverse complement strand
GCCAGGCCCTGTCCCGGTGCTGGGCCCCCCTGGAGGCCCACACCTCCGACGTCGACGCCATCAAGGCGACCGGCGCTCCGGTTCTCTTTTTCTGCGGCGATGGCGACAGCTATCACCCGAACGTCGTCCGGGTGGCCGGGCAGCTGGGGGCACCCATGGTGACGGTACCGGGCGCCAACCATCTGACGGCCATGATGCACTCCGAGCTGGTGGTCCCGTCCCTGCTCGAGTTCTTCGCCCAGGCCTCGAGCCCCCCCGTTCCGGCCGCCTAACGGAGGGGGAAACCCCGTATCGACCGGTGCGGCTCGGGACCAAGCTTCGCTGCCATGGTTGAACCCGCGAGCCTTGCCGGGGTGCGGTGCCGGCGCTGCGTGGCATCCTTCTTCCCGGCGGTCGGTCGTTGCCCCCGTTGTGGCGGCACAGGGGTCGAGACGGTCGACCTCGGTGGGGAGGGGGTCGTCGAGGCAGTGACGCGCATCGGTGACGAGGGAGTGGCCGAGGTGCGACTCGACTCCGGGGTCCTGGTGATGGGCGCCGTGGACGCCGAGCTGGTGATCGGAGCGAGAGTCCGCTACGAGACCCCCGATCAGGTCATGAGGTTCGTCGGTGTCTGAGCGTGAGATCGCCATCGCCGGGGTGGGAATGACCCGCTTCACCCGCCAGGCCGACCGGGGCCACCGCGACCTGGTGGAGGAGGCGGTCACGGCGGCGCTGACCCACTCGGGGCTGGCCCCCTCCGACATCCAGGCGACATTCTGCGCCAGCGTGGCCGGAGGCGCTGCCATCGGCCAGCGGACCCTCAAGAACCTGGGGCTGGCGGGGCGGCCGATCGTCAACGTGGAGAACGCCTGCGCATCCGGGTCGACTGCCCTGATCGAGGCCCAGGCCTGGCTGCTGGCCGGCTTCTGCGACGTCGCCCTGGCGGTCGGCGTCGAGATCCTCTCCGCCAGCCGGGGGCCGCTGGCGGTGCGCACGCCGGGCGAGACCAGCTGGATCTTCGAGACCGGTCTCAACCTGCCGGGTTGGTACGCCCTCAAGGCGAGCCGTCACATGAACGAGCACGGGCTCACCCTCGAGCAGCTGGCATCGGTCGTGGTCAAGAACCGGCGCCTGGCGACGCTCAACCCCTACGCCCACTTCCGCAGCGAGGTGACAGCGGAGGAGGTCCTCGGTTCGCCCATGATCGCCAGCCCGCTCACCCTCTACCAGTGCTGCCCGAAGGTGGACGGAGCAGCGGCGGTGATCGTCTGCACAGCGGACTTCGCCGCCCGTCACGGTCTCACCCCTGTGTGGGTCCGGGCCCGGGCTCTCACCTCCGGGACCCAGGTTTTCACCGACGCCCCCGAGCCGGCCGACGGCGCCCACCGGGCGGCGGCGCTGGCCTACGAGAGAGCGGGGCTCGGCCCCGAGGATCTCGACGTCGCCGAGTGCCATGACGCCTTCTCCATCGGGGAGATCCTCTACACCGAAGCCCTCGGTCTCTGCGCCGATGGGGACGGCGGCCGTTACATCGCCGAAGGGTCGACCTCCCCCGGCGGCAAGGGCCCCGTCGTCAATCCGAGCGGAGGGCTGCTCTCCAGGGGCCATCCCCTCGGCGCCTCCGGCCTGGGCCAGGTCGCCGAGGTGGTCTGGCACCTGAGGGGCGAGGCGGGGAGTCGCCAGGTACCCGAGGCCCGTATCGGCGCCGTACACACAATGGGCGGCAGCGAGTTCGAGCTCGACAGCAACGCCTGCAGCGTCCACATACTCGAGCGGGCCTGATCCGAGCGGTGACGGCCAGCACCTCATCGCCGGTCGTGGCGCGCCGGAGGCTGGACTCGGGCTCCCTCCCCTCATCGATCGAGGCCGACCTCCTCCAGCCCGTGGACCGGCCGATCGGGATCTGCTACCTCCTCCACGGGGGCAACGGGGGCGACCAGTTCCTGGCGACCCTGGCGCCTGTCGTGCTCCAGGCGTGGGACTCGGGCGCTCTACCGCCCATGGTCGTGGCCACCCCCCTGACCGGGCGGTCGTTCTACATGGACTTCCGCGACGGCTCACAGCTCTGGGAGACCATGCTCACAGGGCCCCTCCTCGAGCGGCTGCGGGCGGACGCGGGCCTGGCCCCGGACAGCCCCGTGGTAGCGGCGGGGGTGTCGATGGGCGGAATGGGGGCGCTGCGGTTGGGCTTCAAGCACCCGGGCACCTTCTCTGCCATTGCCGCCCTTGAGCCGGGCATCGAGCCGGCACTCGAGTTCGAGGACATCGAGCTGCGCGACCGCTTCTACCGCGACCAGGAAGTGTTCGAGACGATCTACGGTCGCCCCGTCGACAGGGACTACTGGCGTCAGAGCCATCCCGCCGCCATCGCCGCCGAGGATCCGGGGCGACTGCGGAACCTGGGCATATACCTCGAGTGCGGCGACGAGGACGTGTTCGAGCTGTACAGGGGAGCGGAGTTCCTGCACCGTCTCCTATTCGACGCCGGGGTACGGCACGAGTACCGACTTGTCAGGGGGGCCGACCACTTCGGCACCACCCTCGCCCCTCGGCTGGCCGATGCCCTCGGCTTCCTCGGACGCCAGCTGGCTCAGCCGGCTGAAGACCCGGTAGCGCGATCCATGCGTTCCCAAGTGGACGCCCTGCGCCGGCGGGCCCTCGCCGGTCAGGCGACACCGGCATGAGCCAGGCGACGGGCGCCCCCGTGGAGGTCGTCCTCCTGCACGGCTGGCTGATGGGCCCGGACCTGTGGTCCGATCAGGTCGCCCGGCTCGAGGAGTCCGCCCGCTGTCTCGCCGTGCGCCAGCCCGCCCACGGGTCCCCCGCTCCCCCGGAGGGGTTCACCATGCAGGCTTGGGCGGACCGACTCCTCAAGGAACTCGACGACGCCGGCCTGGGCCGCGTGGTGCTGGTGGGCCACTCGATGGGCGGGATGCTGGCCCAGGAGGTGTGGCGGCGTCATCCGGAGCGGGTCAGGGCGCTCGTGCTGGTCGGCATCGGCGACGAAGCCTGGCCTCCCGAGGTGGCCGAGCAGTTCGTCGGGCTGGCCGACATGGTGGCGACCTCCTGGGGACCGGACCTGGCACGCATCTGCGCCGAGCTCCTCGTCGGACCGAAGTTCCTCGCCGATCACCCCGACTACATAGCCACCTTCCAGCGACGGGTCGGCGAGGAATACGACCTACCGGGCATGCGCTCGCTGGGCCGGGCGATCGCCGCCCACGACGACTATCGGGCCAGCTCAGCGACGGTGACGGTGCCGGCCCTCCTCATCCACGGCACCGACGACGGCGCCGTGCCCGTCGACGCCAGCCGGTCTGCCGCCAGCCGGATCCCCGGGGCCCGCCTGGTTGAGGTGGCTGACGCCGGCCACGCCGTGCCGATGGAGCAGCCGGGCGCGGTGTCCTCGGCGCTGGTCGACTTCATACGATCCCTGTGAGGTCGCCGTGGTCTTCGTAGGCCTGTTGTACATGGAGCGGGCCCACGACGGGCGGTTCTGGTCTGTCCTCTGGCAGGGCGCCCCGCCCCCGACCGACTTCAAGCTCATCGCCGCCTACAACCTCATGACCGATCTTCGGGTGATCGTCTTCGAGGCGGAGTCGACCGCGACCATCAGATTCCTCGACCGCTTCAACCTGGTCGGTCGCTGGAGCTGCCATCCCTGCCTCGACCAGACCGAAGGCTATCGGGCTGCCTTCGCCCGCGATCTCGACGCCTTCGAGGCGTTCCTCCGACGCCGGGGGGCCTCGGATGCGGTCATCCGTCGCTCCGTCGAACACCGCCGGCGGGCGATCGAGGCGGAAAGCCTCGAGGCCGCCCTGCGCGACGCTTGATTACACCCCTTCGACGGACGGGACCACCGATGCGCGCCTCCTCAGGCAGCCACGACCGGCTGCATGGCGATCACCTCGGTGGTGCGCACCATGTCGTTCCGTTCCCGCATGGCCGCCCACCACCGGGTGACCTCCGGGCTTCCTTCCTCTCCGACGTTCGGATGGGTGCCCTGCCAATGGGCCAGGTCGTCGTAACGGGAAATGAAGACCACCTCGCCCGGCGGACCGAGCACCCGGCTCCAGAGGCCGAGGAACCGACCGTGGCCGTGGGACTCCCCCAAGGGCCAGATCGTCTCAGCGGTGTGGCGCTGGAAGGCCTCCGTCTTCGAGGGATCGATCCAGAAGATGCGCATGGTGAACAGGCCGTCGGCTGGCATCGGCCTCACGTCCCAGAACGGGCTCGGCACCAGGATCCGGCTCGTTCGCCGGAGGGTGACGGCGTCGCGCCGGTCGTCCGCCGGGGTACGGCCTGGCACGCACTCGGCCCCGCGGACCGCCATGAGGGCGTCGCCGTCGGGATAGCAGTAGAGAGCTATGGCCTGGGGCGTCACGCCGAAGGCCGCACTCCACACGGCTACCACCTCGCCGCCCGCGCCTTCTATCCGTGACCACACTGACTGCGACGATGCCGACGCCCAGCTGGCGAACGACTGACCTCCGAGCAGCTCCGTCTGCTCGATCTCATAGAGAGGCACGACGGTGACTATACGCTCCGCACCTTCGGAGTCCCCCCTGTCCGGACGGGTCGTACTGATCAGCGGGGCCGCCCGCGGCCTGGGGCAGAGCCACGTCGAGCTCCTCCTGCAGCTGGGGGCGGCGGTGGCTGCGGCCGACGTAGACGGGGACGCCCTTGAACAACTCGCAGGTGCGGCCCCTTCATCCGCTCTGTTGACGCTGCACGGCGATGTGTCTAGCGAATCCGGGGCGACGGCCATGGTCGAGCGCTCGATTGACCGGTTCGGACGTCTGGACGCCGTGGTGAACAACGCCGGCTTCCTGCGCGACGCCTCCCTGCCGAAGATGACCCTTGACCGGTGGCGCGAGGTGACCACCGTGCACCTCGACGGCGCCTATCTGCTCACCAGAGCGGCTTGGCCCCATCTCCGGCAGTCGGGGTCCGGGCGGGTCGTGTTCACCACGTCCCATGCCGGGCTGGTGGGCAACCACGGTCAGTCGAACTACGCCGCCGCCAAGATGGGTCTCGTGGGACTCGCCAACGTCCTCGCCATCGAGGGGGCCCGCTACGGCATCGGGGTGAACGTGGTGGCCCCGCTGGCCCACACTCGTCTCAGCGACGGCGTCTGGCCGGAGGGAATCCTCGAGCGCCTCGATCCCCGTTTCGTCTCGATCCTGGTGGCGCGTCTCTGCTCGAGCGAGTGTGGGGAGACGGGGGTCGTGATCGGGGCTGGAGGGGGCCTCTACGTTCGGCACGCCATCTGCGACGTGGGCGAAGCCCGGTTCGCCCGGCCGCCCAGCTGGGAGGAGCTGGGCGATGCCTGGGCCGACCTCTGCATCCCGCCCTCGAACGGAACCGGCGTCGGCACCGTGAGGCGGATGCTGGAGGGCGAGCCTGGTTCAGGCTGAGCCCTCCGGCACCCGCGCCTTGCGCAGATCCGACCGCCTCAGCTTGCCGGAGGGGTCGCGGGGCAGGACTTCGACCAGTTCGTAGCTGCGGGGCGCCTTGTAGCCGGCGAGGCGCTGCCGGCAGAACCGGTCCAGGTCCTCAGTCGTAGGCGGCGACTGCGGATCGAGCGGCTGCACGATGGCGTGGATCCGTTGGCCCCACTCCTCGTCGGGGAGACCGATGACGCCCACGTCCCCGACGCCGGGGTGCTCGAGCAGGGCTGCCTCGACCTCGGCCGGATAGACGTTGGAGCCACCGGAGATCAGCATGTCCGTCCGCCGGTCGGCGATGAAGAGGTAGCCATCCGGATCCAGCCACCCCATGTCCCCTACCGACACCATCCCGTCGCGGACCCGCGCCTCGCTTCCCACATAGGTGAAGGTCGGATCCCCGGCCGGGCGGGCGTAGATCTCACCGACCTCACCCGTGGGCAGCTCGCCCCCGTCCTCATCGAGGATGTGCACCTCGTTGGCCGGGCGGCCGACGCTGCCGGGATGCTCCAACCACTCCTTCCCGTCGATGATGCAGAAGCAGTGACCTTCGGTGGAGCCGTAGAACTCGAGGAGCCGCTCGGGACCTATCAGCTCCATGAACCTCCGCTTGAGCCAGGCCGGGCACGGGGCGGCGGAGTGGAGGAGGTAGTCGACCGAGCCGAGGTCATGAGCATCCCTCACCTCGGTGGGCAGGTCGGTGATCCTCTTCATCATCGTCGGCACGACGAAGCCCCAGTTGATCGCTTCCGCGTCGAGCATGGCGAGGTAGTCGGCCGCATCGAAGCGCTCCATTATCACGATCGTCCCGCCCGCCATCAGATGCGAGCTGCCCCAGGCGAAGGGCCCGTTGTGGTACAGGGGGCCGGCGACTAGCTGGCGCCCTTCGGGGCGGATGCCGTACCGCCTCACCACCTCGCTGGCCGCCTTACCGAGCCCCGGGGGGCCGGGCGTCAGGATCAGCTTGGGCCGCCCCGTAGATCCGCCCGACCCGATCGCCTTCCACGGATCGGTCGGGACGTCGGGGTGGGGATCCGAGGATCGGTCGCCGGCGTCGCGCATCAGCTCCCCCACGGCGACCGTCCCGGCGCCGTCCGAGCCGTCCTCGACGACCGTCACCGCCACGTCGACCAGGCTGAGCAGCCCGTCCCGTTCGGGCCGGGGCGCCCGCCAGCTGACCGGAAGCGGGTAACCGCCCAGCTTCCAGGCGGCCAGCGCCGCCACCAGGAATTCGACCCGGTTGTGCAGGGCAATCCCGACGGCCCGTGCCGGGCCGGCGCCGAGAGCCGCCAGGGCCCGGGCCACCTGGTTGCCCTTCCCCTCCAGCTCGGCGAAGGTCATCCGCTGATCGCCGCACACGAGGGCCTCACGCTCAGGATGAGCCGCGGCCAGAGCGCTGAAATGCGCCCCTAGCCCTTTGGTCAGCTCCACTTGCCCCTAGCCTCCATTGTCCCGCCCACCTCGGCCTCCCCCGGCGGGCTCCGGCCCACCCTGGCGGCAGCCCGACCGCCCGACTAGGGAGAATCCCCCGCGCTTAGCGGCCGTGTCCGGGGGGGGCGACCCCAGGACGCCCGGGCGGACGGTGTCAGCCGCTGAAACCGGCGAGGAACCGCGCCGCCAGCGGAGCCGCGACGGCGCCGCCCACTCCCCCGCCGTCGACCAGCACGGCGAACGCCAGGTCGCCGCGGAACCCGATGAACCAGGCATGGGTCTGGGGCGGATTGGCGGTGCCGAACTCGGCTGTCCCCGTCTTGCCGTACACGGGGGCCCCCGGGATGTTCGCAGCCGTGCCGGTCCCGGAGGTGACGACACCGCGCATCATGGTCCGGAGGTCCTCCGCCACGGCGGGCGGAAGCGAAGGGGCGCCGGCTGACACTCCTGCCCCTCCGACGACCAGGGAAGGCTCGTGGAACTCGCCGCTGGCGACGGTCGCCGCGACCAAGGCCATGTTCAGCGGACTGGCGAGGACCCGGCCCTGGCCGATGGCATCGGCGACCTGCTCGGCCGGATCTCGCGGAGGAGGGACCTGACCGGCGTAGGTGGGAAGAGGCAGAGACCACTTCTGGCCGAACCCGAAGAAGTTGGCCGCTGCGGTCAGCGCTCCTGGCGGAAGCCGCGATGCGGCACTCACGAACGCAGTGTTGCAGGACACGGCGAAGTCCCGGGCGAGGTTCACCGAGCCGGGCGCCTCACCTTCGAAATTCTTGAACGGCTTCCCGTCGATGACCACCTGGGGCGGGCAGGGCACGGACGTCCCGGGCGTGAGGCCGGACTGCAGGAGAGCGGTCGTGGTGACGACCTTGAACGATGACCCCGGCGGGTACTCGCTGTCCAAGGCCCGGTCGAAGGTGGAGTCGGGCGGTGTGCTCGCCGCCGCCAGCACCGCACCCGTCGACGCCCGCACCGCCACAAGCGCTGCCGGGTGGACCGTCGCGCTCAGGGCTGCTTCCGCAGCCGCCTGGGCAGCCGGGTCGATGGTCGTCTCCAGCGGCTGGCCCGGGCGGCCGGTAAAGCTCACCACCGTCCGCACCACCCTGCCGGCGCCGTCCACCACCCGGATGGCGCCCGAGGGTGTCCCCGCCAACTGGTCCTGGTAGGCGAGCTCCAGGCCGGACAGACCCACCTGATCGGTTGCCAGATATGGCCCTCTGATGTGAGCGAGGGCATCGGCGGTGGCCGGCCCCACCCGGCCCAGGATGGCCAGACCGAAGGTAGGTGTCGGAGCAAGGTCCTCGACCCCGGCCTCGAACTCCACGCCGGGCAAAGCGTAGATCTGTGCCTTGACGGCGTCGTAGGCGGCCCGGCGCAGGGTTATCGCCGGAACGAAGGCATCCGGCTGAGCGGCTTTTACCGCGGCGGATACCCGGTTGGGATCGATGCCGGTCGCCGCCGCCAACGTCGACAGGGTCGAGGTCAGGCCCGTCGCCTTGCCGGGGACGATGCCCACCGTGACCACCGGTTGGGGGCTCATCAGGAGGACGCCGCCGGGGCCGAGCACCGGAGCCCGCGGCGGCAACGACCGAACCTCGGAGAGGGAGTCGGCAGTCCCGAGGCCCGGATAGACGTCCGAACGGCTCCAGATCACCCGCCACTGCCCGCGGGACGAGGCCAGATGGAGGGTCCCGCGGTAGCGCCACTCCCCCAGACCGGCCAGGGCGAAATTCGCCGCGTATAGAGCGGTTGCCGTCGACCCGTTGACCGAAGCGGACCCGAGCGAGAAGCGGCGCTCAGCGCCGCGGAGGGCGGAATCGGTCTGGGTGAGGAATGACGAGGCGAGGACGGGGTGGTCGGTGAGGGAGGCGGCACCGGTGACGTTGCCGTTCGCCCACCGACCGAGGAAGTTGGCCGCCGTCGGTTCCGGCGAGGGGCCCGAGGAGCAGCCCGCCACGGCGAGACCGAGGGCAAGACCGATCCCACCGAGCCCTGCCTTCCGCCGCACGGCCCGAATACTGCCTCGGCCGGTCGCCTGGGGACGAGTCCGCCGCGCCTGGAGGCCTCCTGCCCCCCACCCCAGGCGCCAGCGGGATGTCCGGCTGGCCTCAGGACCCGAAGGTCAGGGACCCGGTCAGCGCCTTCTCGAGGTAGGCCGCGTTGGGATAGCCCCGGTCGTAGAGGTCGTTCACGACGGCGTTGGCGTCGTGAGGCGTCCGGCGCAGGTCGACTGACACACCCTCCTCGTCGGCTTCGACGAGCATCCGTCGGGCCAGGCCGGCCTGCCGGGACAGCCCGACGCTGCCCGGGTTCAGGGCCCGCACGGCCCCGACGATCCGATCGGTGGGGTCATCGGTGTGTCCGCCTATGACGACGTCGGCGCCGCAATCCCCCAGGATCGAGGAGATGACCTCGTCGGGCGGTGAGCTGGCGATGCCGGGCCCGTCGTCCCGTCCCGGGGAGGCGTGGACCCCGAGCACGCGCCCCCCGTCCGGCAGCTCGGCGCAGATCGTCGTGGGCAGGTCGGTGATGGCGTCGAGGACGCCGGACTGGACCAGGGCGCCCCTGGTCCACCCGATGGCTCCGGCCATGGCGACCATCCTCTCCACCAGCCGCGGGTCGCGGGCGGCGTCACCGGCATTGGAGTGGGGAACGGGCTGCTCTCCTGTCAGGACGTACCGATCGGTGTTGCCCCGGACGTAGGCGATACCGGGCAGGCCGGCCAGGGTCCCGAGTACCTCGGCCGGACGGGGCCCGAACAAGCACCAGGTCACCCAGCGCCCACCAGCTGTCCACGCCAAGGGCTCGTGCGTCCTCGAGGACCGCCTCCAGCGCGGCCAGGTTCCCATGGATGTCGGCCACTACCCCCAGCTTCACGGGGCCAATGTAGGGCGCCGATCCCGTCCGAGCCCGGTGAAATCGCTACTAGAACCACTCCAGAGCCCGGCCGGCCATCGTCTTGACCTCGTGCCTGGTCGCGTCCCGCCCTGTTGGCGAGCGCCAGGCACGCTCGTCGCTGAGACAGACCGTGAGCCAGGGCGCTTCGACCCACGTGCACCTGATGAGCGTCACCGTCCCGGGCAGCTGCCAGCTCGAGTGCAGCTCGGGAGCCAGCTGACCGTACCGGCCTCCCTCCCTGATCGTCGTCACCTCGGGGATCAGCCTGACCTTGTCTGAGCACCGGCGAGCCTCGACCTCCGGCGAGTAGCGCAGGCGGGTGTACTCGCGCCCCGCCGTGTCCACCCGGTACCGGGTGTTGGTGAGCTCCCCGACGACGATCGTGGAGGTGAAGTGGTAGGGATGGTCGTGAATGGGGACCTCGCCGGTGCTGGACGTCGGGTCCCAGACGTGGAGTCGGTACTCCCTCTGGTCATCGAGGCGCAGGCTCATGAGCCCGACGTCCTGCATCCGCCAGTGGAAGTCCTCGGCATGGCGGAGGATCGTCAGGACCAGCGCCCTCGTCGGCGTCGCTCCCATCGGGTCCTGCCCGTCCCTTCCTGCCAATGCCTGGTTCGGAATCACATCACTGTAGTTCGATCTGCCGGTCAGCGGGACCACTGAACGGCCTTCGGCGTCATTCCGGCGCCTCCCGCCGGCGCTTGCACCACGGCGACGGGGCCAGCGATTTGAGGGCGCTCATCGCGAAGGCACCCCCGGCCCGACCACCACTACCGTCCGGCGCGGGAGCGGCGCGCTGGCGTAGGACCGCTGTCCGACAGCAGTGCCAGCAACTCCCCGACGGTGCGCTTGCGCTTGGATGCTTCGGGAAGAGGAAGGTGGGCGCGCACCCGGTAGCGGTTTCTCCGCCCCTCCTTCTCCTTCACGAGATACCCGGCCTCAGTCAGGTCAGCCACTATGCCGTAGGCATGGCGCTCGGTTATGGACAGCTCGGTGGCGATGTCTCGAAGCCTGATCCCGGGGTCATCGGCAATGCACAGGAGAGCCCGAGCGTGGTTGGTCAAGAAAGTCCAGTCAGCCACGCGTCCACGGTAGCATTACTAGAATTCTATTGCTAGTCTTCTGCTACCGGTGTAGCATGAAATTACCGGCGGCGAAGCTTGCCGGGGCGGTGCCATGGAAGCACCGCTCGCTCGAGCGCAGAGGGACCACACATGACCGAGACCCAGGGCCTGACCGGAACCGATGTGGTCAGCGACGCCGTCCCAGAACCAGGTGGCTCGGAGGCGGGCCCGAAAGCTCCGGCCGCACCTCGGGAGCCGAGGCCTAGCCGGCTCGGCAGGGCCCATGCGGGCCTCATCGCCGGTGCCGTGGTCCTGGTCCTACTGCTGGTCTTCATCCTGGAGAACGCCCACTCCGTCGACGTCGGCTTCCTCGGGGCGCACCTGCGTCTCCCGCTGGCGGTCGCGCTGCTCCTCGCTGGGGTCGGAGGCGCCCTCCTGGTCGGTGCCATCGGCGCTGCCCGGATCTCCCAGTTGCGCCGGAGCATTCATCGCGAGGTCCATCGGCCGCGCTGAACCGCTGGCTCCTCCACTATCCAAGCCCGCGTCTGCACAGACGCGGGCCCAGAACCCAGACAGGAGACGACCGTCATGAGGGAAACGTTGACTGTCGCTGCACGTCCCGTAGCTACGCCCGCGGCTGCCGGCCGCCCCATGACCCTCGGCCGGTTCCAGGTCCGTCCTGTCGTCTGGGGCAACCGTCGTCGCTACGAGGTGGTCGATACCCGGAACGACGCCATCCTTGCCGTCCGCGCCACCAGTGCTGGAGCGGAAGACGATGTCATAGTCCTGAATCTTGGCGCCCCTCGATGACCGGGCGGTCCTGCGTCCGCCCGTCGGTGGCGCTCGAGCGGCCCGACACTTGGTCCTACCCGGGATGGTGCAGCCATCCCAGCCCGGCCAGGGGCGTGTCAGCGAGGAACACCAGGCGATCGATCCCAGCGGCTCGCAGGGCCGTGGTTGCGGCCGGTCCCCCGACCGCGGCCACCCTCCCCCCCTGCGCGTGGATGCCGCGGATCGCGCTCAGGAGGGCACCGAGGCCGACGGAGTCGATCACTCCCACCCCGGTCAGGTCCAGGAGCACGGTCGCCTCGCCGGCCGCGTCGGTCAGGCCGCCACACACTGTTCGTGCGGTCGTGGCGTCGAGTTCGCCTTGGATGTGCAGAACCGCCGTGCCCAAGTAGCTGGCCACGGTTACCCGAGCGGCCGACGGCATGGCCGTGGCCTCCTCCGGCGTCATCGGACCCGCCCCGAGGCGGTTGAGTCCCTTCGGAGAAGCATCGCCACCCGCCCCCTTCATGGAGTCCTCTGGGGATTCCACCGGGGTCCCGGGTGGGCCGCCCCTACGGCGGCCCGTCCAGGGTAGCCCATCGCCGCTGGGGCTGCTGACCTACCCCGGTGTCAGATCCCAGCGCAGGTGGTAACGTCGCTTCATTCCTTGGGAGGGACGCCTGGTTTCGTAGAGGACCCTTGGGTCTTGCCTATGCAGGCTCGACGCCTCTTCTGATCACCACAGAAGGACCGCGTCATGACCGACTGGCGAGAGACCGACATCCTCGACTTGATCCGCCGTCTGACTGCCGACAAGGACAGCCTGCGGCGCAGCCATCACGGCCAACCCATGTCCGGGGAAGACAGGTCGCGTCTCGAACAACTCGAGTCGGCCTTGGACAAGTCCTGGGATCTCGTGCGTCAGCAGAGGGCCAGGCGGGCGGCGGGCCAAGGATGGGATGACCTCTCCCAAGGGGTGGGCGAGCTGCTCGAAGGCCATCCCGGCCGCTCCTTGGAGCCGGCCTCGAGGACCTCCACCATGCCGCGGTCGCCCCGATGACCGGAGACTCACTGGAGATCGGCGACAGCGTCGAATTGAGAGTCGGCTTCAGCGGCGACTGGTCAGGCGGCTTCGACGTTGCTGCGGTCGTCGATGGCGGATACGTCATCAGACGTAGGAGCGACGGCTTCCTGTTGCCCGGGCCGACCAGCCCGGCAGACGTGCGTCGAAGCTCAGTCTGACGACAGCACAGAGCTCTTCCTGCACCCCTCTGTAGCGGGGCGATCCCTGGGCTCCGGAGTACGGTCAAAAGGGCCCCAATCGCGCAGTGCGACGGTTAGAACTTCGCATCAGCCGCCGCAGCGACCGGTGGCAGCCCCCCATCGGGGTCCCGGCGGTCGGAGCCGCACGAAATCGTTCGAACGCAAGATGCACGCGGGCACTTCGCTGACCAGGGCGGATGACCCCTTGTCAGCTCTTGAAGAGGAAGGCGGCCAGGGCCGACGTCGAGGCAGGCCCGAGCGCCCAGATGCCCGGTGACCTGGGCTTTCGTCTTCCGACGCCTTCCCTCTCCCGTCTGTCCATGGCCATGAAAAAGTCCTCACGTGTGGCCAAGTCGCTGTCCTCGCGTATGGCCAGGTAAAAGTCCTCACCCCTCTCTGATCATCCACCGGGAGGGTCCTCCGGGTGACCACGG
>Ga0070739_10006175_pt1 | contig 13287 bp, 6 predicted proteins | sample Coa_R1_7_FD_66445 | JGI IMG/M metagenome (GOLD analysis project Ga0070739, IMG submission 66445) | Surface soil microbial communities from Centralia Pennsylvania, which are recovering from an underground coalmine fire - Coalmine... | ecosystem: Environmental > Terrestrial > Soil > Unclassified ... | reverse complement strand
CCAATCAAAAGCGTACGGATAAACTGGTAAACAGTGGGTAAAAATCAGGTAGAAATTTGGTAAAAAATTCCCCTGAGCCGGCATTGCCGCCCACGGCTTGCGAGGAGCTTGACGGGGGAGGCTTCGACTCGGCGGGCCTAAAGGGCCAGCGATACGTGTGACGGACTGCTGCTCTGGAGCAGAGCGTCTTGGCTACCGAGCCGGCGGCCGGCACTCAACGAACCAGCCTCTTCGCGTCGCCCCTCGGGGGCTGAGCGCTACTCGGCCAGATGCTGCTTGAGCGTCTCCGCCATGTCGGGATTGATCCCGGGCACAGCTGCCAGCTCGTCGACGCTCGCCGCTCGGATTCCGCGCACTGAGCCGAAGGTCCGGATCAGCGCTCGGCGCTTGACCGGCCCGATCCCGCGAATCTCGTCCAGCTGAGAAAAGACGGCTCGCTTGCTCCGGACCTGTCGGTGATAGGTGACCGCGAACCGGTGAGCTTCGTCTCTGATGCGCTGAATGAGGTAAAGGGCTTCGGAGTCTCGCGGCAGGATGACCGGGTCCGAGCGGCCCGGCAGGAACACGTCCTCCTGCCGCTTGGCCAGGCTGGCGATCTGAAGGCTCTCGATGCCCAGGGGACTCAGGGCCTCGAGAGCAGCGTTGAGCTGGCCCTTGCCGCCGTCGATTATCACCAGGTCGGGAATCCGCGCCCAGCCCGTGCCCTCGTCCTCCGGTAAGCCGGCCCGTCGAAATCGCCGCCGTATAACCTCTTGCATGGCGGCAAAGTCGTCGGGCCCGTCATGGCGGTGCTGGATCTTGAAGCGCCGATACTCGCCGGGCTTCGACTTCCCGTTCTGGAACACTACCATCGACGCCACGGTCGCCGAGCCTTGAATGGTGGAGATATCGAAGCACTCGATGCGAGCCGGCGGGGCGGCGAGCCCCAGCGCTTCCTGCAGGTCCGTCAACGCTCCACTGGTCTTGTGCCGGTCGGCGAGCCACTCCTGATGCGTCCGGCTCAAGGCTTCTTCGGCGTTTCCGCTCACCATCTGAACCAGCTTGTGCTTCTGCCCTCGCTGCGGTACGTCGATGGACACCGGTCCCTGTCGCAGGCTCGAGAGCCACTCCGATAAGAGGCCTGCATCCGGGAGCCGCACCGGCAGGAGGATGCGCCGGGGAACATAGGTCGCGCGTTCGTAGAACTGCCTCAGGAAGGCGGACAGGACCTCCTCGGCTGAGAGGCCGGCGAGATTGTCGAGAGCAAAGCGCTCCCGTTCTACGATTCCGCCGCCCCGCACGCGAAACACCTGTGCCGAGGCGTCTCGGTCTCCCAGCGCCACACCGACGATATCGTACTCGGCCGTTCCGGGCGAGGAGATCTTCTGACGCTCGACGACTCGCTCCACCGCCTGGATCTGGTCCCGTACCTGCGCCGCACCCTCAAAGTTCATCTCTCGCGCATAATCGCGCATCTTGTGCTTCAGCATCGACAGCACCTGATCGTGCTTGCCCTCCAGGAACAAAAGGACCTGACTGATGGTCTCGTTGTACTCGCTCCGGTCGATGAACCTGACGCACGGCGCCGTGCAGCGCTTGATGAAGTACTCGAGGCAGGGCCGCGGGAGGACCGGCCCCGGCGAACCAGTTTCGTCGGGAATGTCGATGTCGCAGGACCGGTACGGAAAGAGCTTCTTCAGTAGCCGCAGCGTCTCGTTGAGGGATCCGGAGTTCGCGTAGGGTCCGAAGTACCGGGAACCATCCTTCCGCGTCCGTCGAACGCGGAAGACCCGGGGAAAGGGCTCTCGGACCGACACGCAGATGTACGGAAAGCGCTTGTCATCACGCAGCCGAACGTTGTATTTCGGACGGTACTGCTTGATGAGATTCGACTCCAGGATCAGAGCCTCCATCTCCGAATCGGTGACGATGGTGTCGACGTCGGCAGCCTTGGCCATCATCGCCTGAGTGCGGATGCCCTGTCCTGTCGGATTGAAGTAGGAGCGCACGCGGTTGCGGAGCGACTGCGCCTTCCCCACGTACAGGACCTTGCCGGCGGCGTCCTTGAATAGGTAGCACCCGGGTCTCGAGGGGATGAGGTTGATGCGCGTGGAATCGATCATGTAGGCCTTGACATTTTACGCCATTCGGCCGCCTGCATCATGCCGTAGACGTCCATGCCGGGCGCGTCTCAATTGGTCGGGACATGCAGGTAGCATTGGCTTGGGTCATCCGTGGATTAGGTGGAGTGAGCGGGGCGCCGTGCGATTCCTGTGCCAGCCTCATAGGGGCTGAATTCATTCTGCGACCGGGTTTGAGGGCGACCGACACTCGCCGTTCCGAAACCATGTCCCGAGGCCAGATCACCACCTCGCCGCGATTTATGACCTGCGGGGCGTGGCCCTGTGGAACGCAACTCCAGTGGCCTGATTGTGAGCGTGGGAGGGGAGTCGGATAGTGGCAGGAGGCCGGGAGGAGTTGGAGGTCGGATGACGGTCGATATCGCGGCAGCCGCGCGGCCCCTCTTCACCTTGGGCCTTCCGGACGAAGGATGGGATGAACGGCAGAAGGCTCGCTCGGCACACTTCCTTCAAGGCTTCGCGTGGGCGCGATTCCAATCCGCCCTCGGAAGGAGAGCCGCGCACTCCGAGTCGGATGCCTGGAGCTGGGCGGGCTACCTAACTCTGAGTCGCGGCATACGCCACCTCTACCTCCCCTATGGACCAACACTGGCGGAAAGGTCGGCGCTCCCATTTGCTCTCGAGAGTGCCGACGCTGCAGCGCGGGCGCTGCGGGCGGACTTTCTCCGGTGCGAGCCGATAGGGGCAACAGAGGCGGCCCTGGAGGGTCTCGGTCTCAGGCGGGTCGCAGACGTGCAGCCGGAGGCGACATCCATCGTCGATTTGTCGTTGAGCGTCGAAGAGCTGAGGCGGCGCGTGAGCTCCGGGCATCGCAACGCCATCAACCGAGCCGGAAGCCGGGGCATCAAGATCGCCCTGACGTCAGACCCGTCAAGCCTGGACTCATTTCTTCATCTCATGTCGGCAACAACCCGGATGCGGGACTTTCGCACCCACCCTCGAAGCTACTTCGAGACCCTGCTCCGATCGAGCGGGCAGAACGTAGTGCTGGGCCTGGCCGGCGTAGAGGACCGGCCCATCGCGGGTACGCTCTGCTTCGACGGCGGAGACACGCGGGCGTATCTGTTCGCCGCCTCCGATCCCGTGGCCAGGAAGATCCAGGCGGCCGTCCCACTGGTGTGGGAGACGATGATGGATGCTCGCCGTCAGGGGAGAACGAGATACGACCTCTGGGGAGTTGCGCCCCGGTCCACCGGACCTGACCACCCCTGGTCCGGCTTCAGTCAGTTCAAGCGCAGCTTCGGCGGGATCGAGGTCGAGTACGGAGGCACCTGGGAGCTGCCGGTCAGGCCCATCAGGTACGCGCTGTACACAGGCGCGAAACGGATGGCCCGGTCGTTGAGATTGGGAATATCATGAAGGTTTTCTCACCTTTGTCTCACGATGCCCTCACGTTGGCTCGGTACGGTTAAGGTAGTGAGTATGCCTCACTCAGCAGAGCCAACCTTCCTCACCTGACCGGGAGGCGCCGCACCCGCCTCCCGGTCTCTCTGCACTCACCTCTGTGACCCTCCCACTCTCTCGAGCGCCCGTCGGACTGCCCGGTCCACGTGCACGGCGATGAGCCCGGAGCGATACTCCTCACTCGCATAGAGGTCTCCGACCACGGACAGCTCGCGGGCGGCAGACTGGCCTGCGGTAGCCGCCTTCGAGCTGTCCGGCCGGCAGCCTATGAGCGCGTCCTCGGCCGTCCGAGCCCGAACCGCCCCTGTCCCGTGGCCGGTCACGGCAATCCGACAGTCGCGGCAGATGCCCTCTCCATCGAGAGACACCACCGCTGCCACTCCGACCAGCGCGTACCCGGAGGCCGGATGGCGGAGTTTCAGGTAGGCCATGCCCCGATCGGCCGGGGCGAGAGGAATTGTGACGCTGGTGATGATCTCGCCCTCTCCAAGTCTGGTTCCCCCATCCGGCAGAAAGAATTCGTCGATACCGATGCCTCGATCGCCATTGGGGCCTCTGACGTCCAACCGGGCTTCGAGGGCGAGGGCCACGGCCGGCCAGTCCCCCGCCGGGTCGGCGAAGGCTAGCGAGCCACCGAAGGTGCCTCGATTCCGGACCGGTGGGTCCGCAACCACCCTGGCGGCTTCTCGCATGACCGGCAGCACCTCCAGCAGCTCCGGGGAGGACTCCAGCTCCGCGTGCGTACTAAGCGGTCCTATGCTCACGGCCTCGGCACTCACGCGGATCCCTCGCAGACCGTCGACACGGGAGATGTCCACCAGCATCGAGGGCCGCACCCGGCGGGTCTTCATCACCGGAATCAGGCTCTGGCCGCCGGCCAGAATCCGAGCCCCGCGGGCCGCGTGGAGACGTGCGATGGCCTCGTCCACGGTGGTGGCGACCTGGTAGCCAAAGGGAGCGGGAATCATGAGCGCCTGCTCATCCGTTCCCCTCCATGAGCCGGCCGGCCAGCCGAATGGCGTCGACGATGTTCTGGTAGCCGGTGCAGCGACAGAGGTTGCCGTGCAGCGCCTCTCGAACCTCCGCCTCGTCGGGACGCCGATTGCGCTGGAGCAGGTCGACCGCCGTCATGACCATTCCAGGCGTGCAATACCCGCACTGCAAGCCGTGCTTCTCGACGAAAGCCTGTTGGACAGGATGAAGCGGTCCATCGCCCGCCAATCCCTCGATGGTGGTGAGGGAGGCGCCGTCGAGCTGGACGGCAAAGAGGGTGCACGACTTTGCCGCTCTTCCATCGACGAGGACCACACAGGCGCCGCACTGGCTGGAGTCACACCCGATATGCGTGCCGGTCAGCTCCAGGTCGTCGCGGAGGAAGTGGCACAGCAGCAGGCGCGGCTCCACGTCTCGTTGCACCCGGCGGCCATTGACGTCCAGGACAATCCTGACCTGATTCCTCAAGACGACTCGGCTCCCGGGCGAGCTACGTCCAGCCTCCCCGCGTAGCGCCACAGGCTGTCAAAGTTGAGCGGCAGGTCCCGAAGCTCGATTCCGGCGGGCGCGAGGGCGTCCTCGACCGCCGCGAGAATGGTGTCCAGAGCGCCGATGGTGCCACCTTCACCGGCCCCCTTGATACCCTCAGGGTTGAAGGGCGTGGGCTGCTCGCAGTGCTCGATCTCGATCCGGGGAGTCAGCTCGGCGATGGGCATGACATAACGCTGAAAGCTGTCCGTAACCAGCCGCGCCGTGTCCGGTTCGTAAACCATGCGCTCACCGGCAACGTTCCCCCACCCGTGTGCGACCCCGCCGTGGATCTGCCCCTCAACCACCATGGGATTGATGACCGTTCCGCAGTCATGCACGACGACATAGCGTTCCACGTGAACCAGGCCGGTCTCGGGATCGACCCGGATGATGGCGGCATGGGCTCCGCCCGCGAAGGCATGGGCGCGCGGCGGCGCGAACTCGTACACCGCGGTGAGGGGATCGAGCGTTCCGCGGTCGATAAGTGTCCCGGCCAGCCACTCGAATGAGAGGGACCGGTGGGGTACTCCCTTCACCATGACTGCTCCGTGCACGATCTCCAAATCCTCGCGCGCAGCCTCCAGCTCATCCGCGGCGGCATGCAGGATCTGCTCGCGAAGGGCGCGGCCCGCTCCGGCCGCGGCGTTCCCGGCGATCACCGCCGTGCGGCTACCGAAGGTGCCGGTGCCCTGGTCGACGACACCGGTATCGCCCGAGCGGTAGTGGATCCGGTCAGGCGGCAGCCCGAGGTACTCGGCAAAGATCTGCGGCATCGTGGTGGCGTGGCTTTGGCCGTTTGAAGGAGAGCCGATCGAGAGCAGGACGCTGCCGTCGCGCTGCAGCTCGGCGATCGCCGTCTCCCGATCCAGTCCCGTGGATTCGATGAACAGGGTGACCGCGATACCGCGATAGCTGCCCCGGCTCCGCTCGGACGCCTGTTGCTCCCGGAACTCGCGGTAGCCGATCAGGTCGCAAGCCCTTCTCAGATAGTGCGGGAAATCGCCACTGTCATAGACGATGGTGCCCTGACCACGAGACGGATACCCGGTATCGTAGGGAAAGTCTGACTTGGCCAGGGCGTTGCGCTCGCGGAGTTCTACGGGGTCGAGTCCCGTCTGCATGGCCAGCCGGTCGATCATGCGCTCGATCACAAACACGCCCAGCTCGCGACCGCCCCCTCGAAGCGGGCTGAGCGGCGCCTTGTTTGTGTAGACGGCGGTCATCTGAAGGCTCGCGGCCGGCAGCCGGTAGGGACCGAGGAGGTGCTGGGCGGAATTCTGCGCCACGATGAGGCCTGTGGCCAGGTAGGCGCCGCAATCCTGAACCAGGTCGGCCCTCAGTCCCAGCAAGGTTCCATCCTTTGACGCCGCCAGCTCGGCCTGGACGACCGCTCCCCGGCCTTGATAGGTGATGGCCAGATCCTCACTCCGGCTCGCCTGCCAGGAGATCGGTCTCCCGAGAGCCCGGCTAATCGAGGCCAGCACACACTGTTCCGGATAGAGCCGGCCCTTGGGGCCAAACCCGCCTCCGACATCCGGGGTGATCACACGCACCAGCTCCGCCGGCAGATCCAGGAACTGGGCCAGCAGGCGTCGAAGTGCGTGGGGCGCCTGGGTCGACGCCCAGAGCGTCAGACCGCCGTTGGCTTCAGGAGCCGCTGTCAGGGCCTGCGGTTCCATCGCTGCGCCCGCTGCCCGCTCGGCTCGAAAGGTGTCTCTGATGACGACGTCTGCCTCCCGGAAGGCTCCGGCGATGTCGCCGAATCCGGCCTGAATCACGCCTCCCAGGTTCCCCGGGACGTCGTCATGGACCAGCGGCGCCTCCGGATGGCGAGCCGCAATTGGGTCCGTGACGGGCTCCTGCGGCTCCAGATCAAACTCAACCGCTTCGACGGCGTCTGCAAGCTGGTAGCGTGTCTCGGCCACGACGACCGCAACTGCCTCACCGGCGAAGCGGATGGTGCCGGAGGCGAGGGCCGGGGGCATCCTGATCTCCAGATTCGGTTGGGAAAAGGCTGAGGGCACCTGGCGGCTCAGCTGCGGCAGGGTTGCAGCGGTGAATACGGCGACGGCTCCCGGCTGGCTTTGGGCATGCTCGACGGCTACCGCTCCCAGCCTGGCCTTCCCCACCGGACTGCGGACGAAGCCGGCGTGCAGCATCCCGGGCAGCCGGATGTCGCCGGCGTAGCAGCCCCGGCCTCGAAGGAGACGCTCGTCCTCCGTGCGGGGACGCCCTACGCCCAGATACTCGTGGCTAATCCAACCCTCCGGAGGTCGGCGGTGGTATGGCGGCTCTCGCTGCAAGTCTCGCACCCGGCTCGTTGGGGTGGGAGTGTCAATGCTGCCGGCACGAGATCAGGCGTCCGCGGAGCGGTCGGCTCCGACGTCGATGCGACTGACCGCCAGGTAGGCGACGAAGGCGATGATCAGCAGCGTCAGCACGCCCGCCACCTTGGCGTCCCCCAGACCGATTCCGCCCAGATAGGGCTTACCCAGCCAATCGGCAACCGACGCCCCGAGGGGTCGCGTGAGGACGTAGGCGGTCCAGAATGCGGCCACCTCGTTGAGCCCGAGGAAGAGGAATCCCACGGCGGGCAGTGCGATGAGAACGGCGAACAGGATGATGGAGGCGAAGTAGCCCAGGCCGAGCGTCGCGGCGGTCAGGTCGCCGGCGGCGGTGCCCAGGGCAAAGGTGGCGATGACCGTGGCCCAATAAAACACCTCCCGTCTGCCCGCGTATACGGTGTGGATCGAGAGCGTGCGTTCTGTCCGGTACCACGCGACGAAGACGATCGCCAGCGCGCAGGCGAAGAAGACCGTCGAGACGGCATACGGGATATGGAGCACGACGTGAAGCACGTCGGCCGCCATGGTCCCGAATACCGCGACCATGGCAACCGCGAACCAGTAGATCCAGGCGTTGTAACGCGGCGCCGCGAACTGCAGTGCCAGCGCCACAACCAACGCCAGGCAGCCGAGGACGACGGCGACGTATGGGTTTATTTGGAACACCAGAAAGTCCGAGGTGGACTCACCCATCGCGGTCGTCAGCAGCTTGACGATCCAGAAGATGACGGTGATCTCGGGGACCTTCCGGATCACCGAGCCGGGCAACACACCTATACTTCGACTCGTTTCGATGGCGGTTGGCCCAGTTTCCCACACCCCCCGAAGGGTAAAAGCGATCTGGGCTGCGGACCCGTGAGCGTCCCATCTGGACTACGTGGGACGTGCAACCGCTGCGTGCCGGACGGGCGAGGCGACCGATCGGCGCACACCGGAATCGGGTGCCTCGACCTGGGGTAGTCCAGGCCTTCAGGCCGTCGATCTGCCGCTTAGCACGATGCTCATACCGGCGTCGCCGGCAGTTCCGCCGTTCGACGGAGGACTCCGGTCACGGGGCTGGCCGTGGATACGAGGCAACATGGACAATCGGGGCATAGACGGGCTGAAGCCGTGTACGACGTGGAAGGTGTGAACGCTGCGGCCCGGACGGGCCAGCTGACGGATCGCGGACACCGGAATCCGGTGCTTCGATCTGGGTAGTCCAGGCCTTCAGGCCGTCGATCTGCCGCTTAGCACGTTGCTCGTACCGGCGCGGCCGGCAGTTCCGCCGTTCGACGGAGGACTCCGGTCACGGCGGCGGGTGTGGATACGAGGCAACATGTCCAATCGGGACATTGACGGGCTGAAGCCGGGGACCACGTAGGACGTCTAACTCCCGCTCAGCACGATCCCCGTACTCCTAATGGCGTCTTCGATAGGGCGTGTAGGTGTAGCGGTCAGAGGGGCGGCTCACGGTGGCCCCGGTTGTGGGCGGCTTTGTGATTGTGGTCACGTCGGTTCGGCGGGCAGGCGGGGTCAATGGGGAACCTGGGTAAAATGTTCTACATTCGCTTGCTGGCTTGCGGTATCACTTCCGACCGTCGTGGAGGTCCATCTGACGTCTCAGCCGCTCGAATCCTTCTCTGCCGTGGCCCGCGGCTGGTTCGAGGCTGCCTTCGCGGAGCCGACGGACATCCAGCGGCGCGGCTGGCCCGAGATCGCGTCCGGGCGCCACTCGCTCCTCTGTGCGCCCACCGGCAGCGGCAAGACCCTGGCTGCCTTCTTCTGGTGTCTCGACCGCCTGGTCTCGGACCCGGCTCCAGCCGAGAAGGATCGCTGCCGAGTTCTCTACGTCTCGCCCCTCAAGGCGCTGACGGTCGACGTCGACCGCAACCTCCGGGCTCCCCTGCGTGGACTCACCCTCCAAGCCCGGAATCAGGGCATCGAACCGGCCGACGTGCGGGTGGCGATCCGCACGGGCGATACGCCCGCGGCCGAACGCCGCGAGATGCAACGGCACCCTCCCGACGTCCTGATCACCACGCCCGAATCGCTGTTCCTCATCCTGACCAGTGCAGCTCGAAGCATTCTGACCTCCGTCCGCTGGATCATCGTCGACGAGATTCACACAATGGCCGATTCGAAACGTGGCGCTCACCTCGCCATCTCCTTGGAGCGACTGGCTGAGCAGATCCGTATGGCCGGCGGAGCCGATCCGCAGCGTATCGGCCTCTCGGCGACGCAGCGGCCGCTGGAGGAAGTCGGACACTATCTGGGCGGCCGCGACCGGACCGTTTCCATCGTCGACGCGGGCCTCATGAAGGAGCTGCGGCTGACGGTCGAGGCGCCGGTGGAAGACATGTCCGACCCCGACCGAGGCTCCGAGCGCGGCGGTCCCGTGGCCTCGATGAGCCGCTCCGGCACTACCGCCGCTCAAACCAAAGATGAGCCCGGCCTCGCCCCCGAGCTTCCGCGGCGCAGCATCTGGCCGGCCGTGTACCCACGGATCCTGGAGCTGATTCGGGAGCACCGGTCGACCATCATCTTTTGCAACTCCCGCCGCATGGCCGAGCGCCTGGCGGGCAAGCTGAACGAGCTGGCCGGCGAGGAGCTGGTGCGGGCGCACCACGGCTCCATCGCCCGAGAGCATCGTGCGCTGGTCGAAGACATGCTCAAGGCGGGGGAGCTTCCTGCCCTGGTCGCGACCTCGAGCCTCGAGCTTGGAATCGACATGGGTGCGGTCGATCTGGTGATCCAGATCAGCTCGCCAACCTCGGTCGCGCGAGGCATACAGCGCATCGGCAGGGCCGGTCACTCGGTGGGCGAGCCGTCCTACGGCGTGATCCTGCCCACCCATCGCGGCGATCTCCTGGAGTGCGCGACGCTCGCCGAGAGGATGCTGACCGGTGAGATCGAAACCACCAGTGTGCCTAGAAACCCGCTGGATGTCCTGGCACAGCAGATCGTGGCCATGTGTGCTCTCGACCAGTGGCCCGTCGATGACCTACGGCGCGTGGTCACCGGAGCCTATCCCTTCGTAGAGCTGGGCGATCGGGCCTTCGAGGCTACGCTCGACATGCTGGACGGCCGCTACCCCGCCGACGACTTCGCGGAGCTGCGCCCGCGCATCGTCTGGGATCGAGTCAATGGAACCCTTCGCGGGCGTGCGGGGGCGCAACGGCTGGCGGTCACCAGCGGCGGCACGATACCGGATCGCGGCCTCTTCACGGTCAATTTGCTCGACAGCTCCGGCCCCGACGGAGGACTGAAGCGGGTAGGCGAGCTGGATGAGGAGATGGTGTACGAGCTGCGCGTCGGCGAGATGTTCGTGCTCGGAGCCAGCACCTGGAAGACTGCCGAGATCACGCAGTCGCAGGTGCGTGTGGTCCCGGCGCCGGGCGAGCCCGGGAAGACCGCATTCTGGCACGGGGATGCCCTCGGGCGGCCGGTCGAAGATGGACTGGCGCTGGGCAGACTGAGCCGGAAGCTCCTCTCGGGCCCTCGAAAGCAGGCTCTCGGCCATCTGCGCGAGAAAGCCTGCCTCGACCATGTGGCGGCCGAGAATCTGCTGGCCTACCTGGAGGAGCAGCGGCAGGCGACCGGCGCCGTTCCCGACGACCAGACCGTGGTGGTAGAGCGGTTTCGTGACCAGCTCGGCGACTGGCGCATCTGCGTGCTGACCCCCTGGGGGGCCAAGGTTCATGCGCCCTGGGCGCTGGCCATCGAGGCGCGCCTGCGTGACCGGCTCGGTCTCGAGGTTCAATCGATCTACAGCGACGACGGGTTGGCGCTGCGGGTGGTCGAGTCCGAAGCTGTTCCGGAGGTCGATGATCTGCTCCTGGACCCGGACGAAGTCCGCGATGCCGTCACCTCGGTTCTGTATGGGTCGGCGCTGTTCGCTTCCCGCTTTCGGGAGAATGCCGCCCGGGCCCTGCTCCTGCCCAGGCGTCGACCCGGGTCGCGTACGCCCCTATGGCTCCAGCGTCAGCGCTCGGCCGATCTCCTGGGCGTGGCCTCGCGCTATCCCGATTTCCCCATCCTGGCCGAAACCTACCGCGAGTGCCTGGTCGACGTGTTCGACCTGCCGGCGCTCACCGACCTGATGCGGGGAATCCGATCGAGGCAGGTGCGCGTGGTCGAGGTGGAGACGGCGGCCGCGTCTCCGTTCGCATCCTCCTTGGTCTTCGACTACATTGCCCAGTACATATATGAGGGCGACACTCCCCTGGCCGAGCGGCGTGCGCAGGCGCTCACCCTCGACCCCCAGCTGCTGGCGGAGCTGCTGGGAAGTGAAGATCTGCACGAGCTGCTCGATGCCGAAATCATGTCGAACACGGAGCTGGAGCTGCAGTGTCTCGCGGAATCTCGACATCCTCACGACGTCGACGCGGCGCTGGACGTGTTCCGGCGCGTCGGCGATCTGAGCGAGGATGAAGCGGGCGCGCGAGGCATCCCCGCCGCCTGGCTTGCCGAGCTGGCCCACAGCGGACGGATCGTCGCCGTCAGGATTGCCGGCGAGGAGCGCTGGATCGCCGCGGAGGACGCCGGTCGCTACCGCGACGCCTTCGGGATCGCTCTCCCCTCGGGAATCCCGGCCTCCTTCCTGGCTCCGGTCTCGGAGCCTCTGGCGCTGCTCCTGCGCCGCTGGTCGCGGACTCATGCACCCTTCGGCGCCGCCGAGCCGGCCCTGCGGTGGGGAGCTCCAGCCAGGGACGTGACCCGAGAGCTGGAACGCTTGGTGGCGGCGGACGACCTGGTGATGGGCCGGTTTCACGCCGCCGGGGGTGAACCCGAGTATTGCTCGGCGGAAGTGCTGCGAGTCATCCGACGGCGCTCGCTAGCCGCCCTCAGACGTGAGGTGGAACCGGTTCCTCCCGTGGTACTCGGCCGCTTCCTGCCCGCCTGGCAGGGATGCGGCAGCACCGCTCGAGGCGTCGACCGGCTGGCCGAGATCGTGCGGCAGCTCCAGGGAGCGCCGGTGCCGGTCTCGGTGCTCGAGCGGGACGTCATAGCGGCGCGTATGGATTCGTACTCGCCCCAGCTTCTCGACCACCTGGTGGCGTCGGGGGAGGTGGTGTGGATAGGACGTGGAGCGCTGGGGCCACGCGACGGCCGTGTCGCCCTGTACCTGCGCGGCGACGTCGCGAGACTGAGCCCTGAGGCGGCGGAGCCGGCGCAGGGCGAGGTTCACCGTCTCATCCGTGAGCGGCTCGGCGTGGGACCCTGCTTCTTTGGCGACATTCAGGCGGCCACGGACCGGGCGGATCGAGAGGCGGTGCTGGATGCGCTGTGGGAGATGGTCTGGTCCGGGGAAGTGACGAACGACACCTATGCTCCGCTGCGGTTCGCAGGGTCGAGTGGCCGGGCGCCTCGTCGTGGGGTGCCCATGCGGCTCGGTCCGCCGCGCTCGCTGGGTCGCTGGTCCCTGGTGCGCGACCTCCTGCCGCCGGGAGCGGCCGCCCCGACCATTCGCGGCCATGCCTGGACCGAGACCCTGCTGCAGCGCTACGGCGTTCTGACCCGCGAGCCGGTGCTGGCGGAGCAGCTCAGCGGTGGCTTCGTCGGACTGTATGCCATCCTCCGGTCGATGGAGGAATCGGGAAAACTTCGCCGGGGCTACTTCATCGAAGGCTTGGGAGGAGCGCAGTTCGCGCTGCCGGGGGCGGTCGACCGGCTGCGCTCATTTCGTGACCCGCCACCGGACGAACAGAATCTGCTGCTGGCGGCCACCGACCCGGCAAATCCCTACGGAGTCACAGTGAGCTGGCCCGAGATGCGCGGCCGCCCGGCACGGATCGCCGGAGCGTATGTGGTCCTGGATGGCGGCGAGTTGCGGCTCTACGTCGAGCGCGGAGGGCGATCTCTGGTGACGCGCGGGGAGATCCAGCTCTACCACCTGGAGCATCTGCATACGG
>Ga0070739_10006174_pt1 | contig 13290 bp, 12 predicted proteins | sample Coa_R1_7_FD_66445 | JGI IMG/M metagenome (GOLD analysis project Ga0070739, IMG submission 66445) | Surface soil microbial communities from Centralia Pennsylvania, which are recovering from an underground coalmine fire - Coalmine... | ecosystem: Environmental > Terrestrial > Soil > Unclassified ... | reverse complement strand
TGTTCGACAACGTGATTGTTGGTGACGATGTCACCCTTCTTGTCGATGATGAAGCCGCTGCCTTCATCGACCGCTCCCGGCTGGACGCCGAAGAGCGTCTGCTGGGCCTGCTGTTGGTTGATGATCGTCACGACTGCCGGCCCAACTTTCTGGACGACCTGGGTCCATGACATCGGCGCTTGCGACGTCGTCGAGGCGGCCGGCTGTACCGGGTTGGACGAGACAGTCGTAATCCTTTCGATTTTTGTCGGGCTACCGGCCAGCCGACTGGCCGCGAACCCGCCTGCGGCGCCAAAGAGCAGCGCCAGGATCGCGACGAGAATGACGCCACCGGCGCCAAGTGAAGCTCTGTTTGTCATACCCTTCCTCAAGCGAGATTCTGCGGCAGTATCGCAGGTGGAGATTAAAGCCGGATTGGAAGACGCTACCGTGTCGATCGAGGGTCGAGCGCATCCCGTAGACCATCGCCGACGAAGTTGATAGCCAGGATGGCGATCGTCAGCGTGACTCCGGGGAAAACCGCGAGCAGCGGTACGGTCATGTAATAGTCTTCGACACCGGTCAGCATGTTGCCCCAGGTAGGAACGCTTGGCGGAACGCCAAATCCGAGGAAGTCGAGCGTGGCCTCGGCGATCATGTTGTAGGCGACATTGAGCGTGGTCGTGACGATGATCGGTGCAATCACGTTGGGGAGCATGTGGCGGGCGATGATCCGGAAGCCACCGCTGCCGATGGCGCGCGCCGCGGCCACGAATTCGGTCTCTCTGATGGATAGGAATTCCCCCCGAATGATGCGTGCCAGGTAGAGCCATCCAAACGCGCCCAGGAAGGCGATGACACCGATAACTGATCCGGGAACGATCGAAAAAATGATTAGCAGCAGAAAAATGGCCGGAAACGCCAGCAGGAGGTCCACGAAGCGCATCAGGACGTTGTCGAGGATACCACCGAAGTAGCCGGCGAGCGCGCCGACGACGACGCCAATCACCATGGATATGAGCGCGGCGATGATTCCGATGGAGAGTGAGATTCGGCCGCCGTACAGGAGGCGGGTCAGAACGTCCTGACCGAGGTCGTCGGTGCCGAGAAGGTGATGCGCCGATGGTGGTTGAAGCTGGGCGAAGAGGTCTTGCTGGTTCACGCCGTAGGGCGCGAGCAACGGGGCAAAGATCGACGCCAGGATCATGATTGCGAGGATGACCAGGCCGAGCATCGCCACCCGATGCTGGGTGAAGCGGCGGATGGCAATCCGGAGGTGGCTCCGCGGGGCAGCAACGGTTTCGTCGACCGGGAGACCGGCTTCGGTCGCGGTGCGCACGGCCTGGTTCACGGTTGCATCTCACGAATACCGGATACGCGGGTCGAGGAACGCGTACGTGATATCGGCCAGCACCTGGAAGAGAACGATGATCACCGCGCCGAAAATGAGAAGGCCCATCAGGACCGGGTAGTCGCGGGAGCTGAGCGAATCGAAAAACAGGCGACCCATTCCCGGCCAGTCGAATATTGTTTCCGTGACGACAGCGCCGGTGAGGTAAAGCGGCGTGTCGAGCATGACGACCGTTACGAACGGGATGAGCGCGTTCTTGAGAGCGTGGCGCAGCACAACCGCGGCCTTGCGGATTCCCTTGCTCCGGGCAGTACGGATGTAGTCCTGATGGATCACCTCCAGCATGGAGGAGCGAACGTACCGGCTCCAGCCGGCAACTGTCCCGAATGCCAGGGTGAAGGCGGGAAGAGCGAGGTGACGCAGGTAGTCGCCGAGGCCGGCCGAGCCGATATCGGCGGGAGGAAGCCAGCCCAATTGGACGGCAAACAACAGCTGCAGCATGAGGCCGAACCAGAACACCGGCATTGCGAGCCCGAAAAACGACACCGCATTCACGGTGTGGTCGAAGATCGAGTACTGCCAGACTGCCGAAAGAATTCCGGCGATGAGGGCGATGACGAATGCCAGGGCCAGCGCCGCCACGACGAGCTGGAAGGTGTTCGGCACGCGTTCCGCAATGACGTTGACGACCGGCCGGTACTGGATGTATGACGTCCCAAGGTTGCCGTGAATGAGGGCGAGGAGCCACTTCCAGTACTGGACGTACCACGGCTGGTCGAGCCCGAGATTGTGCCGGATGGCAAGAAGCTGCTGTTGAGTGAGGTGGCTGTTACGAGCGAGGAGCGCTGTTGGCCCGCCCGGCATCAGCTGCATGAACAGGAACGAAACGAAGGAGATCCCCAACAGCAGTGGGATGAGTCCCAGGAGCCGGCGGATGATGTACGTACCCAACTACGACCTCGAAACGAACCGGGGCGGGGAGGGAGCCCCGCCCCGGTTCCCGCTGTCCGAGTCTAGAAGCGCCAGTCCTGTACGTTCCAGAGAAGGTCGTTGTAAGCGCTGGGCGCGAAGCCCTTCATGTTAGACGGGGTGGCGTAGATGTTCTTCTGGGAGTACATGAACACCACCGGTTCCTGTTGGTGGAGGAGCTGCTGTACCTTCCAGTAAATCTTCTTGCGCTGCGCCGGATTGATGGTGGCGACGCCCTGGTTCGTCAGGCGGTCGATCTTCGCCTGCCACGGGTACTTGAAGTAGTACTCGACAGCGTCCCCGCCGCTCGAAGTCGGCGTTTTCGGAATGTCTTTGGAGTTCCAGTAGAAGCTGTCGTCGGGATCGTTGCTGTTGAACCACGAGTACGCCCCGCCCGTCATCTTCCGGTTGAACTGGTAGCCGTTTGGCCCCCAGATCGAGTTGATGTCCTGCTGGTGGTCGGTCACGTTGATGCCGAGCTTTTGCCAGGATGCGCTGACCACCTGCTGCACTTCCGATTCCTGTTGTTCTCCACTGGGGATCCAGTACTCGATCGTAAACGGCTTTCCACCCTTCTCGAGTGTGCCGTTTGGACCCTTCTTGAACCCGTCCGACTTGAGGAGCTTGGCGGCCTTGGCGAGGTTGTACGGGTAGATCGATATATGCGGATCGAGGTATGGGGATGCCGGAGGGAAGTCGGTCGGGTCCGGCGAGGCGAGCCCGTGCAGGATCCGCGCAATGATCTCCTTGATCGGAGTCGCATACGCGAGGGCAAGGCGGACCTTGGTATCCCGCAGGAACCCGATGTTTTTCAGGTCGATGTGGTACCACGAGAAGCTCGGCTTGGTGACCAACCGGAGCCCCGGCATCGCCTTGACCTGGGAGTAGTGCAGGGCGTCAAGGTACGGCGTCATCTGCACGTTGTGCGTCTTTAGCAGCACCATGAGCGTGTTGTCGTTCGGGACGATCTTGTAGATGATCGTCGGGATGTGAGCCAGTCCGCCCCAGTAGTGCGGATTGCGCTTCAGCTCGATGTACTGGCCGGAAACCCATTTGACGAACGTGTATGGACCAGTGCCGACAGGGGCGCGGCCGAACGTCTGCTGATCGTACTTCGGGCTCTGGAACGCCTTGGGCGGACTGAGATATGTCGACCCGACGTAGTAGGCGAACGGCGCGTACTTCTGCTTCGTATACATCACGACCGTGTACTTGTCGGGCATCTTGATCTTCGTGATATGATCCCAGCCCTGCTGTGAGTAGGCGCCGAACTTGGAGTTCATGATCGCCTTCCAGTTGTCGTACACCACCTTGGCGTTGAATGGCTCGCCGTCCTGGAACGAGACACCGTGGCGCAGGTGCCAGGTGTAGACCAGGCCGTTCTTGGAAACGTTGTAGCCGGTCGCCAGGCGGTAGATGATGTGGTCGCTGGAGTTGTAGCCGATCATGCCTTCCATGACTCCGGCGATCACGCTGAAGGCCGTTACGAGCTGAGTGGTCAGCGGGTTGAGGGTGTCCGGCTCCTCGGTCGTTCCAATCGTCAGCGTGCTGGTACTCGCGTGCGGTGTGCTGGCGGATGCGGGTATGCCGGTACTGCCGATGCCTCCCCACGCAAGCAGCGCAATGACGACGATCAGGCTGGCGGCCGGCCAGCGGGTCCTACGTGCCAGGTTCACTCTCTCCTCCTGTTGCGTCACTAGCCGAAAAACCTTGGGTACGGACTCGCTCTCGCTGCGCCCGTCCTCTGTGTCAAGAAACGTGTGAGGGGATGCGAGCGCAACCGAATAATGTCAATAGTATCGAGATCGCCCGATAATTGCAATGAGAGCTATTCGACGCCCGGTTTGAGGAAGCGCTCGAACCAGGCAAAGACGCGCTCCGCTAGGTCGATCTGATGCGCCCGCTCGCCGATCGAGTGAGGCTCGCGTGGGTAGATGACCAGCTGCGTCTCGACGCCAGCCCACTGCAGCGCGCGGTACATCTCCTGTCCCTGTGGGAGTGCGACCCGCTCGTCCTTTTCACCGTGGAGGATGAGCGTGGGCGTCCGCACGTGTGCGACGTGAGCAACCGGGGTCCGTTGCAGGTAGCGATCGAGATCCTCGTACACGCTTCGGTCGTAGTAGTCGGTATTGAATCGCGGGATATCGTTCTGTCCCTGGTCGCTCAGGAAGTTGGACGGGCCCGCGCCGCTGATCGCGCATTTGAACCGGTCGGTCTGGGTGATGGTCCAATTGGTCATATAACCGCCGTGGCTCCAGCCGCCCACGCCCATTCTCTGCGGGTCGACGAAACCGAGGGACACGACGTGATCGACACCGGTCAGGACGTCATGTAGCTCCATGCCACCGTAGTCGTTGGCCTCGCGATCCGTGAAGTCGGCTCCCCGGCCGGTGCTTCCGCGCGGATTCGGGAGGAAGACGGCGTAGCCGCGTTGCGCCAGCGGCTGAGCCCAATCGTGCCAATTACAGAGGAAGCGATCGGACCAGAGCCAGGCGGGACCGCCGTGGATATGGACGACCAGAGGGTATTTTTTGCCTTCCTGGAACCCGACCGGGCGGAACAGCAGGCCGTGGATCGTAAGCCCGTCAGTGCTCTGCCAGCTTATTGCCTCGCCACGTGAAAATGTTGAACCGGCGAGGTCGGCATTGAGGTCGGTCGCGCGGGTCAGGTCGCCACCTACCTCGCCCAGCCAGATGTTCTCCGGCTCGTCGGTTGCCGATCGGACGATCGCGAAGCGCCAGCCGGACGCGTCGAAGGAAATTGCGCTATCGAATGAACCGTGGGGTTTCTGGTCGGGAGCGAGGAGTGGAGCAATCGCGCCGGTTTCGACATCGACGATGCGAAGAGCGCCGTGGAGATTCTCGTACCCGGAAAAGCGAAGCTGCCGGCTGCCCGGCGCCCAGGCGAACGACTCGATCAGGCCCTCGTAGCCCTTCGTGAGACAGTGCGGGTCTCCCCCGTCCATCGGCAGCAGCCAGATTGCGTCGGCCTCCGTCACGCGTCCTGACTTCGAGCGGTAGGCGACAGTTCTGCCATCCGGCGAAATTCGCGGCTCGTCTATCGCGCCGAGATGGGCCAGAGCTCGGGGTTCGGTCCCGTCGTCGAATGGCAGACAACGAAGATCGGTCGGGCCATATCCGATGTTGTCGACGAGCGGCGTGGCGACGCTAGCGACGACGAATCCGGTGCCGTCGGGCAACCAGTCGAAGGCCGTGACGTGCGCCTGTTCCTCCGGTGTGATGCGGCGCGGCTCGCCACCGGCCGACGGCACGACGTAAAGGCGGCCGAATTTGTAATTGGTTTCGACGACGATTTCGTCGTGGCGATCTTTCTTCCGCTTCGCCTCGTCGTCGGTTTCCGGATCCTTCGCAATGAAGGCAATCTGGCGTCCGTCGGGCGACCAGCGCGGACTGGAAACCTCCGATTTCCACTCGACGAGTGTGGTGGCTTCCCCACCGCCCCGTGGAATCGTATAGAGGCTCTGCTTTTCCGGCTCTTTTCGATCGGAGACGAATGCGAGGCGTGACCCATCTGGCGACCACTGCGGCTCGCTGTCGGCTCGCGGACCGTTGGTGAATTGCCACACGCGATCCTGTGTGGTATCGATCATCCAGAGGGTGGATCGCTTGTGCTCGTCTGGTTTGCTACTTTCGGCGAGGACGAAGACAATACGCTCGCCGTCGGGAGTCATTTGCGGATCGCGCGGGATTTTCCACGAGGCGAGCTGTTCCGGGGACAGGGGAGTATCGGCCACATATTCCTCCACGGACGATTTGAATCGCACGGGTCCCATCGCTGGCGCGCAGACGGGCCCCGCTGTGGGGGTCACCCGATGGGAGCGCAAGGCGATGGCGGACCATGATAGCGTGACGCTGAGACTCCGATGCGCGCCATATTTCACGTCGACCTCGATGCGTTCTATAGCTCGATTGAGCAACGGGACCGGCCTGAGCTGCGTGGCAAGCCGGTCGTGGTGGGCGGTGATCCGGATGCTCGCGGCGTCGTCGCCACGGCGAGTTATGAAGCCCGCCGATTTGGAATTCAGTCCGCGATGCCGTGCCGGACGGCGCGCCGGCTCTGCCCGGACGCCATCTTCGTCACTCCGGGGTTCGACGTGTACCGGGCCGTCTCGTCGCAGCTTCGCGAGCTGTTTCGTGAATTGACGGAAATCATCGAGCCGATTTCTCTCGACGAAGCGTTTCTCGATGTATCGACGCTTGCGCGTGACCAAGGGGAGTATGAGACGGTCGCGCGACGATTGAAGGAGCGGATCCGCGATGAGACCGACCTGACCGCAAGCATCGGGGTCGCTGCCAACAAGTTGGTGGCGAAGGTTGCGTCGGACTTCCGGAAACCTGACGGATTGACGGTGGTCCCGGCCGGGCGGGAGCGCGAGTTTCTGGCTCCACTCCCCGTGCGCCGCCTCTTTGGAATCGGCCCGCGGTCAGAGGAGCGATTGGCGGCGGCGGGGCTACATCGGGTTGCGCAGCTGGCCGCTGCCGATTCCGGGTGGCTGGTTTCCCGGTTTGGTCAGGTTGGCCTGGAGTGGCAGCGGCTGGCGCGCGGAATCGACGACCGTCCGGTTGAGCCGGATCGTGAACTGAAACAGATTAGCCGCGAACTTACATTTCCGAGAGATCTTGGCGAGCGAGAGGATCTGCTGAGGGTACTCAGTGAGCTTGTTCGCGACCTCATCCCCGCCTTGCGCGACGCGCCGCCGGGTCGAACGTTGACCTTAAAGATGCGTTACGCCGACTGGACAACGGTGACACGCCGGAGGACGCCGGGGACCGTGGTGACCGAGCGGATTCTCGCTGAGTTGGCGCCCCGCCTGTTTGGGGAGTGTTGGAACGAGCGCCCCCTTCGTCTCATGGGATTGGGAATCTCGAACTTCGTGACGTCTCCGGAGGGACAACCGGCTCTATTTGAGTTCGGCGACATGTAAGCTGATTCGGACTCGGGTCGTCATCGGTCCTCCGAGAGGACTCTTTGCCAGAGAGAGCCGACGTCACGCAGCTCCGCCAGGGACAGTCGATCGGTGTAATGTGACCGGATCACCGAGTTGTGGGTCGCGCGAGCTTCATCCAGCCGCGTGAGTCCCGCGTCGGTCAGGACCGTGTGGACGCTGCGCGCGTCGACCCGGTCGACCTGCCGCTCAACAAGATGCCCTCGCTCGAGGCGGTCAACTAAGCGACTAAGTCCGCTTGGAGTCAGCATGATTCGATCGGCAAGCTCGGTCATTCGAAGGCGGTAGTCGGGCGCATTGAATAGCGTGATCAGGACGTCGAATTCGCGAACCGAGATACCGTGGGATTCGATGAGGCCCCGATCGAGATCGCGCATGATGCGGCTGTAGAGGGTTAACATGCCGTGCCAGGCGGCGAGCTCGTCGTCGCTAAAGGGCAAGGAAAGAGAATTGGGGGTTGACATGGTAACCGTCCCGTGGTAAGTTGTTTGCGCAAGCAAATAATAACGTAAGCGCAGGCGAATAGTCAACCTGGGAGGTAACGATCGTGGCCAACAACAGAATCTCGGCCGTCCTTTGTTCGACCGATCTCGAAGTGAGTAAGGACTTCTACGAAAGGAGGGTCGGCCTGACACTCTCGCCGGAGACTATCAAGAATCACCTGGTATTTGAGTGCGGCGACGGCACGACGCTCGTCATCTATGGCCGCGGCGCTCCAAACCTGGCCGATCACACCCAGGTTCGGTTCTGGTCGAAGGACATCGTGAGCGACGTCACCGATCTTGAATCGCGCGGAGTGACGTTCGACGACCTCGACATGGGCGCAATCAAGACGATCGACCACGTTGCGACCGTGCCGGGCATCGGGAAGTCGGCATGGTTCAAGGATCCGGACGGCAACACCCTGGCACTGTACCAGCCCGAGCCCCTATCCGCTTGAGTGACATCGAGGACAACAACCGACAACGGATTGACGGGCGCGATCCGACGGCATACGATAGCAGTCAGATTTGAGAAGGAGAACCTGTCGTGACACTGGTTGCATTTGCGGCTCCAATACTCCCCGGCAAGCGTGAGCAATGGGATGCGTTTATCGCCGAGATTACCGGCCCGCGGCGCAACGATTTCGATGAATCGCGCCGGCGCCTGGGAGTCCGCGAACGGACATTTCTGCAGGAAACGCCGGGTGGTGACGTCGTGATCGTCACGTTAGAGGCCGAGAACCCACTGGAAGCGTTTGGCGCGATTGCCAACGCCGATGACGACTTCACCCGATGGTTCGTCCAGCAGGTTCTAGAAATCCACGGCTTCGACCTGCGCCAGCCTCCGGAGCATCCGCCGCACTTAATCGTCGATACCGGTGCTACGAGCGACGGTGGGACGTCGCTGGTGGACGAGACGGCGCGCTTCCCTGAAATGTGGGCGCAGCTTATCAGAACGCGACTGAAACCGGGCACGGGATCCGAACTGGATCGCCTGTCCCAGCTTCTGCGCAGTTCGGAAGAGCAGGGTTCAGGGCTGCTTCGCAGCACGATGATGCGGGACCAGAATGATCTGGACAATCTTTACATGCTCGTGGTGTTCGAGAGCGAGGCCAAGGCACGGGCGCGTGAGGCGGACCAGAACCGCGAGGTGGCGCTCCGTGACGCACGCGCGCTCATGGGAGACATCTTCGCCAGCCCGCCGGAGTTTACCGATCTCAACGTTGCCGCGGACGTCGTCGCGGCTAGTGGCGGAGTGACCGCCAGTGGAACGGGCGCCCGTGACGTGCTGCGGCGTGTCGTTGAAGAAGTACTCAATGGGAAAGATCTCTCGGTGATCGACGAGGTCTTCGCCCCCAATTTTGTCGAGCACGAAGCCTTTCCCGGTCTACCGGCTAATCGCGAGGGAACACGGCAGCTCTTCGCCATGTTGCACGCCGGCTTCCCGGACCTACATGTCGAGGTTGATGACATGGTCGTGGAGGGCGATCGCGTCATGTGCCGGGAGACCTGGCACGGTACCCAGACCGGCGAATTCCTCGGTATCCCTCCGACCGGGACAGAGGCCACCTGGCAGGTTTACGATGCAGTCCGGGTCGCAGATGGTAAAGCAGTGGAGCACTGGGGGTTGCTCGACCAACTGAGCGTTCTTCAACAGTTGGGCGTGGTCCCGGCGCCGGACGCCACGCACGCCTGATTGATGGTCTGGCCGCCGGAGGCGCGGTCATTGAGCTGGCTGCGCCGCCAGGCCGCAGACCACAAATAAGAAAACGGATCCCCGGCGCGGCATTCGCACCGGGGATCCTCTTTTATGGTGCTGCCGGGTAAACGCGCAACGTTGGCGGAGAGGGTGGGATTCGAACCCACGAGGAGGTTGCCCCCCTACGGCATTTCCAGTGCCGCGCCCTAGGCCAGACTAGGCGACCTCTCCACTGACCGGATTCCGCGCATCCTGGCGCGAATTCCCGCGCCCGCTCCGGCAACGTCAGTATATCAACGGCTTAGTATGGGATGGCGCCAAGGAGGATTCGGCATGGATTTTCGCTTCGGAGCCGATGTGAGCCGCCGAAACGGCGATAGCGTCGGTTCTCTTCACGGCCTTGTCTACGACCCGGAAGCAGAGCAGATCGTAGGACTGGTGATCGGAGAGGGAGTACTGGCCCAGCATAACGTCCTTGCGGCCATCGGAACCGTTGCCACGGCCGACAACGATCAGATCTACGTCGACCTGACCGCAGAGCAGGTCGAGAACCTCCCCGACTTCGAGGACGAGCGGAACATCGCGCCGCCGCCGGAGCCCTCACCCGACACCGGAGATGAAATAACCGATCCGTTCGACGTGCCGGACGTTCCGCCAGTGGGCGCAGCAACCGGCGTCGAGTCGATTGCTTTCACGCCGATTATTCAGGAAACCTTTCACGTTCCGGGTCGAGACGTGATACTGGACGGTACCACTGAAGTCTGGGCATCTGACGATCAGATTGGAAACCTGGTATCGGTGCGCGTGAGCGATCAGACGAAGCGACCGGTTTCCGTCGTCGCCGGAGAGGGACTGATCTTCCGGCACGATGTGGCTATCCCGGCGAGCCAGATCGCGCAACTCGAGCCGGGAAGAGTCGTTCTCAGCGTGGACCGGCAGACGGTAGAGGCGGATAACCGTGACTGAGGGCATCGATCTCGACCGACCGGAGACATACTCCCGTCTCGACCCTGACGATATGTACCGGCCGATCACCGAGCTACCGGAACAGATCGAGGACTCGTGGAAGAGCTCGGCCGGCTTGTCACTGCCCGAATCGTATCGAACCGTCGAGAACGTCCTGGTCGCGGGGATGGGCGGCTCGGCAATCGGTGGCTCGCTGCTCCAGTCCTACGGCGCGGATGCGATTCCCGTCCCGCTCGCGGTTTGGCGCAACTACGGACTGCCGGCCTGGGCTGGCGAGAATACGCTGATCGTAGCGGTGAGCTACTCGGGCAACACCGAGGAAACGGTGTCGGCGCTGACCGAAGGCAAGCGTCGGGGAGCAAAGTTGATCGCGGTCTCGACCGGTGGGACCGTCACCGAGCTGGCGCGTAGCGAGAGTATCCCGCTGATCTCGTTCAACTACTCGGCCCAGCCGCGGGCGACAATCGGCTATCTCTTCACGCCGCTATTGCGCATTTTTGCCACACTGAGCTTCCTTCCGGATCAAGAACAGGCGATTCGTGAGGCAATCGACGTCGCGCGCCGGTCGGTCGAACGCTGGGGCGGAAACATGCCGGCGGCCGAGAACGAAGCCAAGCGAATTGCTGAGGCGAGTCGTGGCCGGGAGGTCGTCGTCTACGGCGCGGAGTTCCTGTCGGCGGTTGCGCACCGCTGGAAGACGCAGATGAACGAGAACGCGAAAAACTGGTCATTCTGGGAAGAGTTCCCAGAGCTCGACCACAATGCGGTTGTCGGATATGAGTACCCTAAAGCGCTGAGCGATGCCGTCCAGGTTGTCATGCTGTACAGCGGCGACCTTTCGCCGCGCATCCGGCTACGCATGTCCATCACCCAGAAGATCCTCGACGGCTTCGGCGGTCACTGGACGGTCGCCGAGGCGGACGGACAGGGCCGGCTGGCGCAAATGTACTCGCTGATCGCGCTAGGGGACTTTGCGTCGTACTACCTGGCGCTACTGAACGGCGCCGACCCGACGTCGATCGCCGCGATCAATTTCCTGAAACAGGAACTGGCACGGGACGAACGGAGTCAGGGCGTGCCGCCGGTTCAGGCAGGTTATGCCGAGCAGTCGTAAGACGAGGGCGGGCGCGGCAAGAACCGGAGGACGCGGTAAGAGTCGGCCCCAACTGCGCGTCACTGACTATCAGGCGCGTGCGACTGGTTGCTGGCCGTGGACAACGAGCCGCAAGAAGCGTGCCTCGTCGCCGGAAACCGGCTCGACTTCGACGATGTCCTCGCCAAAGCCGCCATAGTCTTCGAGGACGTGCACCAGCTGCTCCCAGTCGACCAGATATGTCGTGCGAACCAGCGCCGCAGGCTGGTCGGCGGTTTGCGGGCGCTCGCTCACGCACACGACCCGATACAGGTCCTCGAAATAGCCCTGCAGGTTGTCTTCGCGGATTTCCTCTTCGTTCAACAATCGCAGAACGGCCATCGATCTCCCCTTGGCTCCCTCATTCCGTCTCGCCCTCCCTATTAGCATCATGCGTGCCGCGATCGGGGATCAGTCTCCCGGGTGGGCGTAGTCGGGGAAGCGAAAAGCCATCTCCTTGCTGAGCATGCCGCCGTGTCCCAGGCGGGCGACATCGGCGGCCGAGACGCGACGCCCAGAGAGGAAGCGGGGCAAGAGAAGATCCAGGACGGTCGTCTTGGAAAACATTCCGCAGAGGGCCAGCCCGAACACCGGGATGTCGTCGATATAAGCAAGCCAGCAGGTGCTTCCGGGATGGGATGGAACGCCCCGCCGTTCCGTGACGGCACCCAGGCGATCGAGCGCCTGGATCGTGAGATCGAGCGGGTCGGTCGAGTTGACACCGGCGGCAAGGATGAGGCCGGCGCCGCCGGCGAGAAACTCCTCGATTGCCGATGCGATTGCGTCGACCGACTCGTCAGGGTAGGTAATTCCGGCCACCGGCGACTCAAACCAGCTGACCTTCATGTGCACAGCAGCTTCGAATTTGTCACGGGCCGACCCGCCGACCCGGTCGCGCGCAACGACCCCGACGGGGCGATGGAGAAACGGCAGAACTTCGACGGCCGGCCCGGTCTCAGCAAGGATCGCTTCGGCGCGCTCGACGACGGTTCCCGGAACCGCGAGGGGCGTGACTTTGGTTGCGCCGACCGGGCGGCCCTCGGCGACTGGCTGACCGTCGAACGAGGTGAAAACCGACACGTCTGGCAGGCTATTGACCCGCTCGAGCAGCTCGGCTTGAACCCGGACGATCCCGCGATGGGCCGCACGGAGCGTCGTCTGGCTCTCGACCGGACCACGGAGATCGATTCCAGGACCGGCAGCGGCGCGGGCGAGGCGAATTGACGCCTCATCCTCGTGGATGTCGCCCGGATCGAGCTCCAGAAGGTGGATCTCGCCGCCGTAGGCGCTCAGCGCCTCTGCATCGTCCGCGGCCAGGCGGCGTCCCTTACCGAGCTTCACGCGTCCGGAATCACCCGCGGAGACGACGTCGTGGCAGAGGATTGTTCCTTCGATGAGATCAGGTCGAACCTGATCGGGAGCCAGCGCAACCGGCCGCATTCGTCAGGCCCTAGCCGCGGCGGTTTCGAGACGCCGCCGCATAAAACCGGCGTCGCGCCCGTGGCGGACGGCGGTAATTTCGGCCAGGATCGCGAGCGCCGTTTCCTCGGCCGAGCGACCGCCGAGGTCGAGCCCGACCGGTCCATAAATGCGAGCCAACTGTTCGTCGCCATAGCCCTTCGCGCGCAGCCGCTCGAACCGCTCGCGCTGCGTCTTCCGGCTGCCGATTGCGCCGATATATGGAACAGGCGATGGCAGGACAATGTCGAGGGTCGGCTCGTCAAACTTCGGATCGTGACTGAGCAG
>Ga0070739_10006171_pt1 | contig 13291 bp, 13 predicted proteins | sample Coa_R1_7_FD_66445 | JGI IMG/M metagenome (GOLD analysis project Ga0070739, IMG submission 66445) | Surface soil microbial communities from Centralia Pennsylvania, which are recovering from an underground coalmine fire - Coalmine... | ecosystem: Environmental > Terrestrial > Soil > Unclassified ... | reverse complement strand
ACTCGTGTTCGGTAGCGCCGCACCAGCTCGTCGAACGCCTCGGTGTCGCCCGCCTGACATCGCTGCACCAGGTCGAGTTCAGACACATCGGGCTGAGCCAGAGTCGCTTCCTTCTGCATGGTTGGACGCAGCGGGCCTTATTTCATTCAACCCCGGAAGCTCTCGGGACCGAACCGACGCCGCCATTCGCCACGATATTGGCCCATCAGGCTGACGATCCCGTCGCGCACCTGGAAAAGCCGCTGTTGCAGCGTGACGTATTGCGACAGATCAAGGAGGCCCGTCGGTTTGCGAAGTTGCGCCGCTGCCTCCATGGCGATCGAGATTTCCTTTAAGGCGCGCTTGAGGTAGGCAATGGTCATGCCGATTCCATCTGCGCTGTCTCCGCTCAGCGCGGCTGCCAGCTTGGCGCTGGCCAGCGCGGCGTGCGTGGCCAATTTCACCGCCGCCGGTTCGTTTTGAAGAGCCGCGCTCTGGTCGAACAACTGATCAATCCAGATCGTGAGCGCAAAGGCGGCGCAATAGAGGGGATGCTCTTGGAACGCGTCGGCGGCTCGGCTCTCGCTTTCTGACAATTCGTCCTCGGCGTCGAGCTCTTCATCCAGCAAAGCGTCCACTTCGGCGCTCCAATCCTGGCGGTCGAGCAACTGAGTCCAGCCCATCTCCCGCGCAATGATTTCGTCCCGGTCCGGATTATCAAGATACGACTCCAGCAGCTGCATGTATTTCTCGGCTTTGCCGTCCTGTTGCTGGAGAAAACGTTCCCACTGATACTCGTCCCACACGCCCTCGGGCACGCCATCGTCGCCGGCCATGTCAGACTAAACGCCAGCTTCCTTGTACGCGCAAAAAGTTTCCGCCGCACCGCGGAGAATCAAAGACGGCCGCAAAATCTACACCGGCGCCGGGCCGGACAGTTGCCGTTGCGTTTGCAACCGCAACTGTCCACACGCGGCGTCAATCTCGTGGCCTTTTTCCCAGCGCAGCGTCGCGGGAATTCTGTGGCTGCGCAAAATGGAAAGAAATTTCTCCTGAGATTTGCGCGACGGCCGCGACCAAGGCAACCCGGTCACGGTGTTGTACGGAATCAGGTTCACTTTTGCGGAGACTCGCGCGGCGAGCCGGGCCAGCAGACGCGCCTGTTCAGCGCTGTCGTTGAGGCCGGCGATCAAAATGTATTCAAACGTCAGTCGCTGTTTTCTGCGCGCCGCATAGTACTGGCAGGCAGCCAACAGGGCCTCGATGTTGTAGCGCCGGTTGATTGGCATGATCTGATTGCGCACATCGTCCGTAGCCGCATGCAGTGAGAGAGCGAGGCGAATCTGCAACGGCTCCTCGGCGAGCTTGCGAATCTGCGGCGCCAGACCGCTGGTTGAAACGGTAATATGCCGCGCGCCGATGCCCAGTCCCCACGAGGCATTCATGATGTGGATTGCGCGCAGCAGGTTTTGAAAATTCGCCAGCGGTTCGCCCATTCCCATGAAAACGACGTTATCAATCTTCTCCCTGCTCCGTTCCTCGATGGCGATGATTTGGTCCACCATTTCGCCCGCATCCAGATTGCGTCTGAACCCGTCCAGGCCGCTTGCGCAAAACTTGCAACCCAGCGCGCAGCCAACCTGTGTGGATACGCAGACCGTCCGGCGATCGGACCTCGCGTCCGGGTCGCGCGATGCCGGAGACGCCGGGATGAGAACCGACTCGATCAAATTGCCGTCGGCCAGTCGAAAAAGAAATTTGCGCGTGGAATCGCTGGCCCCGAGCACGCGCACGACTTCAACTTTGCTGAAGGAAAATTGCTCCAGAAGCTTCTGTCGCAACGACCGGGAGAGATCGGTCATTTGCTCCGGGTGATCCACGCGCTTTTTGTAAATCCAGTTGAAGATTTGCTCCGCGCGGTAGGAGGGTTCGCCCATCTTGTGGAGGCCCCGGGCCAGTTCGCTCAACAGAAGCGATTTTATGTTTTTTTTGCGGGCGCTGAGCGGAGGGGACCCGCCCGCGCCGGTGGTTGCGTACGGGATGGCCGTGCTTAGCTTCATGCGCGTGAGCAAGTCTGCGGCGCTTTTGGCAATCGCGCTACTGGCGTTCCTGCTTTCCTCCTGTGCATCAATTGGCGATTCTTCCTCATCTGATTATTCCAACCCAGCGCCGGCCTCCGCCGTTCCCGGAGAGACGACATCCGACGATCGCTACGCGCCGGGCCCGCCCGGATCCAGCGGCAGCATCCGCTGGTAATGCGGCAAAGGATCATCAGTTCCCATTAAGGAAATTTAACAGCGCCTCGTACACGCCCGCGCCATGGGCATTGCGGGCCACGTAACCGCCCGCGTTACGCACGACCGTTTGCACTTCGGCGATGGCGTTGGCCGGGCAGGATGGCATCGCGGCGACCGTGCCGTCCAGCATCGAAATGTCATTGTAATGGTCGCCCGCGGCAAAGATGTTTTCCCGCGGCACCTGGATCAAGCGAGCCAGCTCCGCCAAGGCGGCGCCCTTGTGATAATCCGCGTGACAAAACCGGAGATAAACCGTGTTGCGCTGGTAGTCGAGCTTGGGATGCGCCGCGCGCGCCTGTTCGATGAACCGCGTGATGCGATCCATTTCTTCGTCGCTTTCCGCCACCAGGCCTTCGAGACCCTCGGAGTTGTAAATAAGCCGCGCCTTTGTTTCGCGGTTCACGAAATCCACAACCTCGGCCAGCACCGCATGCGCCGAAGAAAACAGTTCGGCGTGCTCCCGCGCGCACCGCTCATTCCAATCGCCAAGGGGCTCCCATTTTGCTCCGTCTCCCGCCGGACGAAAAACCTCGCGCTCGGTGGTGAGAATAAAATCCGGACGAATGGGGAAAGCGAACTCCGACAGGCCGATTTCCAGCGAATCCACAGAACGACCGGTATTGATCGCCCAAATCGTCCCCGTCTGCTGCAAGTCGCGAATCAATTCCATGCATTGCTCATGGAGAACCGGCGCGCCGTCGCGCGACACAAGCGTGCCGTCGAAATCGAGGCTCAGCAGGCGGATCGGGCAGGGCATGACGCAAATTAACTTAGGAATTGATTTTGGGGGCGCAATAACCTCGATTTAGCGAGAACTGAAAACACGGGCAGGAAACGATGATCAAATCAGCATACCAACTTGCCCTGGAAAGACTGGGGAAAACTTCGCCCACGGTGGCGCTCACCGACGAGCAGAAAAGACAACTCGCCGAGATCGATTCCAAACATCGCGCCAAAATCGCGGAGCGAGAAGTTTACCTGAAAGACCAGATCCGCAAGGCGCAGGTCGCTGGCAAATTGGATGAAGCTGAGACTCTGCAAAAGCAGCTGGCTTTGGAAATCCGCCGTTTGCAGGAAGAGTGCGAAGCCCAAAAGGAAAAATTGCGGGCTAGCTTTAAGTCCGGTTAGCGTGCGCCGGGAGCGCTTTGACCCGGCCGCGAAAAGGGCGGCGCTTTTTATCTGGGAATCGATGGCTCGGCGCCGGGAGCGCCCGATTTGCGCCGTTCGCGTCTGGGCAGATCCGGATCCAAAAATCCCAGCATGTGGGCGCGTTTGATGGTGCGCACCCCTTCCCGCTTTTGCAGCTCGGCGATTTGCTGCCGGAACTTTTCCATCCTTGTCCAGTGCACTTTCGGCCGGAAATGGTGCTCGGCATGATACCCGTTGTAAAAGAAGAGCCAGTTATAAATTTTCCCGTAACTACTCACTCCCCACGCAATGGGCTTATCCGGGTTGGCGCCATAGTGGCGGTAATAGCCGTTGAGGTAACTGAAGCAATGGCCCAGATACCAGAACGGCAAAAAGTAGAGTATGAAGCGCCAATTGATAAAATGAATCGGCCGGGTGGGCACAACAGCGGCCATCGCCAGCAACGCAGCGGCAAAGGCGGCCAGCTCGACGTTGCCCCAGAATAAATCGCCATTGTTGCGTTTGCGCAGTTCTCTGCGGATCGCGCCCAGGTCGTCGCGGAAAAAACTTAAAAAGACGTAGCTCCATGGATTTTCCGGCTCGCCGTCGTGGCCGTGTCTGTAAATGGAGAGCCAGTCGATCGTCTGGCCATGTTCATCGGGCCGATCCGAGTTCCCCTTGTGATGCTGCATGTGGACCGCGTCGTAATACGTCTGGGAAAAACCGCACGCGATCGATTGCGTCACTCCAAAGAGGCGATTCAAAATCCGAGACCGAAAAAAGGGATTGTGAATGAAGTTGTGCCCCACGCCATTGATGTTGGCGTTCACCATCAGCGAGTACACAAAGCCCAGAATGAGCATCACCCACAGCGGCGCGTGTGGGAACAAAAAATACAGCCCGAAAAAATATGCCAGATGAAAAAGTCCCGCCGCCGCGGGGAGCGCGTCCCAGCGCGTATGAGCGAAGAGGCGCGAATTTGTGGTCGGTCGCTCAATGCGAATCGCTTCAGCACTCATCGAAAACTCCCCACTTTCGCGAAGATCAACCAAATTGGCAACTCTCCCGACCTCGGGCGATGCGCCGATTTCGAGACGACGCCGCGGCCACTTCCAGTAAAAATTCTCAGCGCCAGTGAGCATCAAAAGCCGGCCCGCATCGGCCGTTCGGTTTTGAGGATTGCCAACGCGGGCAGAGCGCGGATAACTTTACGGCGCTTCATGTTTGCGCTTCAGCCAGAATTGAAAATTTTCAGCGGCTCGGCCAATCGCGATCTGGCGGAGCGCATCTGCAAATACGTTGGCGTGCCGCTGGGACAGGCCACCGTCAAATCGTTTCCCGACGGCGAAACCTATGTGCGGATCGAAGAAAACATCCGCGGCCACGATGTGTTTATCATTCAACCGACCTGTCCGCCCACCAATCAGCATCTGATGGAGCTGTTAATCATGGTGGACGCCGCGCGACGCGCCAGCGCAGACCGCATCACGGCGGTGATTCCCTTTTTTGGGTATGCCCGGCAGGACCGCAAGGATCAGCCGCGCGTGCCGATCACGGCGAAGTTGGTGGCAAACCTTCTGAATGCCGCAGGTGTTCACCGCGTGTTGACCATGGATTTGCACGCCCAGCAGGTGCAGGGCTTTTTCGACATCCCGGTGGACCATCTCTACTCGCTGCCGATTTTGATCCGCTACCTGCGCAAACGCCTCAAAGGCAAGACCACTACCGTTGTTTCCCCCGACCTTGGCGGTTTGAAGATGGCCTCGGCCTATGCCGAAGCCCTCGGAGCAAATCTGGCCATCGTAGCCAAGGAACGCAAAAGCGCCACGGAAACAGAAGCGCTCTATTTGATCGGCGACGTGGCGGACCGGGACGTGCTCATGGTGGACGATTTAACCGAAACGGCCGGCACGCTGACCTCCGCCGCTGAACTGGTGAAAAAACACGGCGCTCGCGATGTCTTTGCCGGCGTGGCGCACGCCGTGCTTGTGGATGTAGCCATTCCGCGGTTGCAAAAATCCCAAATCGCTGAATTAATTACCACGAACAGCACGCCGGTGCGCACCGTGGAAGGATTTAAGATCACGGTGTTATGCGTTTCCGAGTTGCTCGGAGAAGGCATCAAGCGGATTCATAACGACGAATCGGTCTCGTCGCTGTTCAAGATCGAGAACGGTACCAATGGCAACGCAAGTTAAGTTAAAAGCGCAACCGCGCCGTCAGGTGGGGCACTCCGCGGCGCGCAAGCTCAAGGCGCGCGGCCTTGTGCCAGCGATCGTGTACGGAGGAGGCCAGCCGCCGCAGCCTTTGCAAATCGCCGCGCGCGACATCAACGCCATCATGAGCCACGCCTCGGGGGAAAACGTTCTGGTAGAGCTGGAGATCGACGGCGAAAACGCCGCGCGCACGGCACTCGTGCAGGAGGTGCAGCACGAACCGGTGAGCGGCGATATTATCCACCTGGATTTCCAAGCCGTGTCCATGGATCAAACCATCCAGGCCGAAGTGCCTCTGGAACCGGTGGGCACGCCGGTCGGTGTAAAGAATTTTGGCGGGTTGCTCGAGCAAAGTTTGCGCGCTCTGTTAATTGAATGTCTGCCGCGTGATTTACCCGATAGGATTCAAGTGGATGTCGCGCAGCTAAATATCGGCGACGCGATTCATGTGCGCGACATCCAGTTTCCTCCCGGCGTCAAACCAAAGGCGCAACCGGAGCTGACAGCGTTCTCGGTCCTGGCGCCAGCCGTCGAAGAGGAAGTCGCGGTTGCGGCTGAAGCCGCCGCCGGACAACCAGAAGTGATCACCGAGAAAAAGGAAGAGGGCGAGGCCGCCACGGCGCCAGCTGCCGGTGGGAAGGAAAAAGCTCCAAAGGAAAAGGAGCAAACCAAATAGGGTCGTTTTTCCGGGCGAAGGCCTGGCCGCTGCGCTCACACAGCGCTTCGGGTTCTCCGAGCGCGCGCTTCTGCGTCGCACATGATGACAAGCTCACCAACCGCGAACTCGGGCGAGGGATCGGCGGCAGCAATTCGTTTGGTCGCGGGTCTGGGAAATCCCGGTCCGGAATACGCGACCTCGCGTCACAACATTGGCTTTATGGTGGTCGATCTGTTAGCGGCGCAGTTTGGAGCAAAGTGGGAAAAATCAGCCAAATGGGAGGCGCTCTCGGCGAAGTGCGGCGCGGCGCTTCTGGTCAAGCCACTGAGTTTCATGAACCGCAGTGGGCAACCCCTCTTTGCCATCGCGCAATTTTATAAGATTGCGCCGGCGAACCTCCTTGTGGTGCTCGACGACACGGCGTTGCCCCTTGGCCGTCTGCGCCTGCGGCCAGGCGGCGGTTCAGGCGGTCACAACGGCCTGGAATCGATCCTGGCGCAATTTGGCACCGAGCAGATTCCGCGATTGCGCGTGGGCATCGGCTCGGCGCCGCCCGCTGGAGCGGTCGATTACGTGTTGAGCGGTTTTTCTGAGGAGGAAAAAGCCGTTGTCCGAGCCGCCATTGCTCGAGCCGCCGAGGCCGCAAAATGCGCGATTGACAACGGCCTGGTTTCCGCCATGAACAGATTTAACAAACCGGAAGAACAATCATGAATCGTCGTTATGAAGCGCTGCTGGTGCTGGACACGCAGGGCAAGGAAGAAAGTGTCAAGGAGATGATCGAGCGCTTGCAGGGCGAATTTGAAAAGGAAGGCGCTCACGTCGAGCAAGTCCAAAAAATGGATAAGCGCCACTTCTCATACGTGGCCGGTCCGCTCGATTCCGGCTATTACGTGAACTTCATTTTCAACGCAGCCCCGCAGTTGATCACAAAATTGCGCTCCAAATTCAAACTCGACCCGGACGTCTATCGGCAGCACTACCAGCGTTTGCCGGAAAAGAAAGAGAAACCAAAACCGGCGAAAAAGCTGGCCAACGCCAAATGAGCCGGCTATAACGGCGGCATGGCCAACCTGAACAAAGTTCTCCTGCTGGGAAACGTGACGCGCGACCCTGAAGTGCGTTACACCCCTAAAGGCAGCGCGGTTTGCGACCTGGGCATTGCCGTAAACCGCCAATTTACGCTGGATAGCGGCGAGAAACGCGAAGAAGTCACCTTTGTTGAGGTCACGCTTTGGGGACGAACGGCGGAAATCGCAGGCGAATACCTCCGGAAGGGAAGGCCGGTCTTCATTGAAGGCCGCCTGCAAATGGACACTTGGGACGACAAACAGACAGGCCAGAAACGCAGCAGGCTGCGCGTCGTTGGCGAAAATATGCAGTTGCTGGGCGGCCGCGCTCCCGCCGCGGCACCCGAAACATCCGGGGAAAACCGAAAGACCGCGCCGCCGCCCAGATCGACCGAAACAGCCGAGCCGGACGAAGACGAGATTCCGTTTTAACTTCGCGCGAGTTTGCCGTGCCCGCGCCAAGGCCGCCGGGTCGGCGGCGATTACGCTGCAATGAACGCGACCGAAGCCTGCATCGCGCTCAACATGTTGCCCACCATGGGGCCGGTGCGGCTGCGAAAATTACTGGAGGTTTTCCACAAGCCGCAACAAATCCTCGCAGCCAAACGCAGCGACCTGCAAAGAGTCGAGGGCGTCGGTCGCGAGGTGGCCGATCAGATCAGCAATTGGGAATCGACCATTGATCTGGCTGCCGAATTGAAGCGGATTCGAGAATTTGGGGCCGCGGTGCTCACCTGGGAATCGCCGTTGTATCCGCAGCCGCTGCGCGAAATCCATGCCCCGCCCATTGTGCTCTACGTCTGGGGAGAACTGCTGGAGCGCGATCACCATGCCATCGGCGTGATCGGGGCGCGGCGAACCACCCATTACGGCATGGAGTCGGCCAAAAAGTTATCCTATCAACTGGCCTATGCAGGTCTCACCGTCATCAGTGGATTGGCTCGCGGCATCGACACGGCCGCGCACCAAGGCGCGCTTGCCGCAAAAGGGCGAACCGTCGCAGTGCTCGGATCGGGTTTGGCAAAGCTTTATCCTCCGGAGAACGCGGCGCTGGCGGAGAAAATTCGTTCGGGCAACGGCGCGATCGTTTCCGAGTTCCCGATGGAAGTGGAGCCGGATCGGCAAACCTTTCCCATGCGCAACCGCATCATTTCGGGCTGGAGCCAGGGCATTTTGGTCGTCGAAGCCGGCCTCAACAGCGGGGCGCTCATCACTGCGGCTCAAGCCTTGGATCAAGGCCGCCTGGTGTACGCCGTGCCGGGCCACATCAACGCCCCCAGCGCAATGGGATCAAATCGCCTCATCCAGCAGGGAGCAAAATTGGTCATGGACGCCAGCGATATCCTTGATGACTTGCAGGTTCTTCTTCCCGAAATGAAAACGCCCCCGCAAGCTGCCGCCCGCCCCTTGCCGCCCCTCTCCGACGAAGAACGGCGCATTTATGAGGCTATTGGCGCTAGTGAGACATCGATTGATCACATAGCAGAACGAACGAAACTGCCAAGCGCCACGGTTTCAGCCCTTCTGCTGCAATTGGAGCTGAAACGGCTGGTCAAACAGTTGCCGGGAAAATATTTCGTAAAGCTCAGTTGATGCCAACACGGAGCTTGAACAACGCCTTGTTAAGCGCATGTTGTACCGGCGTTGAGGACGACAGTTCATCTCAATGACGAGCTCCCGGCCAGGGCGCGACAACTCGATGCAGCACGGCAACAGAGTTGATTAGAGGCCCGCGCTCAGGCCCAGGGTAAAACCGCGCACGCTTGCCAAAGGATCATAACTGGGTTCCAATTCCAGCCCCGTATGTCCAAAAGCTTGATCATTACCGAGAAGCCTTCGGTGGCCGGCGACATCGCCCGAGCCCTGGGCGGCTTTAAAAAGGGCAAGGACTACTATGAGAGCGACAAATACCTGATCTCATGGGCGGTGGGGCATCTCTTTGAACTCGCTGTGCCCGCGTCCATGAAGGACCAGGACAAGTGGGACATGAAAAAATTGCCCATTATGCCGGACGAATTCGAGCTGGCGCCGGTCGAAAAAATGGGCAGTCGCGTCAATGTGCTGCGCAAACTGATTCGGGATAAAACGGTCTCCGAAATTATCAACGCCTGCGACGCCGGCCGCGAAGGCGAATTGATATTCCGCTACATCATCCAATACGCCGGGACAAAGAAACCGATAAAACGGCTCTGGCTGCAATCGATGACGCCGGAAGCCATCCGCGAAGGCTTCGCCCGACTGCGCAGCGACGCTGAGATGCAACCGCTGGCCAGCGCCGCCCGCAGCCGCAACGAAGCAGACTGGCTCGTGGGCATTAATGCCACGCGAGCTTTTACCCTGCGACTCAGCGGCGGCCGCGGCAGCACCGTCACCTCCCTGGGGCGCGTCCAGACTCCTACTCTGGCCATCATCGTCGAGCGAGAACAAAAAATTCAGGACTTTAAGCCGCGCGAGCTGTTCGAAGTCACAGGCACGTTCCGCGCAGCCAAGGGGGAATACGTCGGGCGCTGGTTCGATGAAGCCTTCGACAAAAATGAAAGCGAACGCGAGCGAACAAGCAGACTCCTCCAGCGTCTCGGTTTAAATTTGCCGCGGCCGCTGGAACGGTTCGATCCCACCCACGGCTCCCTCTGGGACGAGCACCGCATGGCGCCGCGACTGTGGCACCGTGAGATCGCAGAGGCCATCCAGGCCAAATGCCGCGAGAAACAGGGCGTTGTCGAACTCGAAGAAAAGAAGCCGAGCACCCAGGCCGCCCCACAGCTCTACGACCTGACGGCCCTCCAGCGCGAGGCAAACAGCCGCTTCGGGTTTTCGGCAAAACGCACCCTGCAAATTGCCCAGGCTCTTTACGAGAAACACAAGGCCATCACTTATCCGCGCACCGATTCGCGCGCTCTGCCGGAAGATTATCTGCCAACGGTAAAAGCCACTCTGGCGAAGATCGAAAATCCCTTCGCGCAAAAGGCGCTTCGGAACAACTGGGTGAAACCGAACAAGCGCATCTTTAATAACGCAAAGGTGGGCGACCATTTTGCCATCATTCCCACCGGCACAGCGCCGCGTTCACTCGATAACAGCGAGCGCGCAGTTTTCGACCTCGTTACCAAACGTTTCATCGCCGTGTTTTTCCCGCCGGCGCAGTACGAAAACACGACCCGAATCACCCGCGTGGAAGGCGAACCGTTCAAGACCGAAGGAAAAATCCTCGTCGATCCGGGATGGCTCGAAGTCTATGGCCGCGAGGGAAACGCGCACCCTTCACCAGCCACACAGGACACCTCGGCTGCGGCAAATGCCGGCCGCAACCCGGACGAGAATTTGCCGCCGGTGACACAGGGCGAACGCGTCGAAACCTTGCAAATCGATATTCGACCCGATCAGACGCGGCCCCCGGTCCGTTATACCGAAGCCACCATCCTCAGCGCCATGGAAGCGGCAGGCAAGCTGGTTGAGGATGAAGAATTGCGCGAAGCAATGAAGGAAAAAGGCCTGGGCACCCCCGCGACGCGCGCCGCCATTATCGAGACCCTGATTTCTGCCCACTACCTGACGCGCCACGGCAAAGAGCTGCAACCGACCGCAAAGGCAATCCAGACAATCACTCTGTTGAAAAACGCCGTCCCGGAGCTGACCAGCCCCGAGCTGACCGGCGAATGGGAATTCCGCCTGCGCGAAATCGAGCATCGCAAACTCACGCGCGAAGCGTTCATGCGCGACATCCGCGACCTCACCAAAGACATTGTCAGCAAGGCAAAACATTTTCACCCCGACGAGCACATGCCCGACAGCGAACCGTTTGGGCAATGTCCCAAGTGCGGGGCACCCATCATCGAGCGGTTTAAGAGTTTCACCTGCTCAAACGAAGAATGCGATTTCACGATTTGGAAAACCATCGCCGGCCGGCTGCTCAGCCGCCAGGAGTTTGAGACCCTCATCCGCGACAGACAGGTCGGTCCCCTGAGCGGTTTTCGCAGCAAAAAAGGCAGGCGTTTCCCCGCGGTTTTGAAACTGAGCGACGAATTCAAAGCCGAATTTGACTTCGGGCCCAACGGTCAGCAGAACGGCGCCGCTCAACCGGTGGATTTCTCCGGCCAGGAACCGCTGGGAAAATGTCCCAAGTGCGGCGCGCGCGTCTTTGAGGCGGGCCTGAGTTACGTTTGCGAAAACTCCGTTGGGCCGCGCAAGGCGTGCGATTTCCGCAGCGGCAAGGTCATCCTGCAACAAGCGATCGACCGCGAGCAGATGAAAAAACTGCTGGCCGCCGGCAGAACCGATTTGCTCCCGCGTTTCATTTCGCGAAAAGGCAGGCCATTCAAAGCATTCCTTGTCTTAACCGACAGCAAAGACGTCGGATTTGAATTTGAAAAACGCGAGCCGAAAACAAAACGAGAACGCAAACCGAAGGAGCCGGCTGTTCAGATTGATTTCACCGGCAAAGAACCAATCGGCAAATGCCCAAAGTGCGGCGCAAAAGTTTTCGAGACCGAGACCAGCTATCTCTGCGAACGTTGCCAGGCCGACCGAAAGCCTTGCAAGTTTAAGCTGAGCAAAACGATCCTCGGTCGCGAGATTCCAAAAGAACAGGCGCAAAAACTTCTGGCCGCCGGAAGAACGGATCTTCTCGAGCGCTTCATCTCAAAACGCGGCCGCCCATTCTCCGCCTATCTCAAACTGGAAGAGGGCAAAGTCGGGTTCGAATTTCCAGAGAAAAAAGAGCAGGCCGAAGAACCGAGGCGAGGCGACTGAGCGGATTGCCCGCGCCTCATCAACAAGCGTAATCGCGCTCTTCAACGCGTTGTTGCACGTGATGCACCATGGCGACGGCAGCAATCAGTACCACCGCCGCGATCACCTGGTGGGGATACAGGCTGGCGTGAAAAATCCCCCATGTGATGCAAACCGCCGCGAGGGTCTGCATCATCTCGAAGTAACCCGCGGTCGAAGCGCGCGTGAGGCGCAAGCCCTGAAAATAAATCAGCAGGGGAATCCCTCCCGAGATTGAGGCGAGAAAGAACATCAGCACGATCGCCTTCACCGGGTGCATCTGCGCTGCGGCCGGCCAGAGTGACGCGGCGTCCAGCTTGCCATAAAACAGCAGAATCAGTGTCATGCATGCAAGGCCAATCACGATGCGCATGCTGGAAGCCAGTGGCAACGACATCCCGGTCATTACCCCGCGCCCCGCCACGGTCGAGAGGCCCCAGAAAAACGCGCAAATGAGCGCGTAGCCTGTTCCCACATTCAAACCCGCCTGCTCGAAAGAGACGCCAATCAAGGTGGGGTGTTCCACCGACACGAATACCCCGGCCAGCACAGCGATGGCGGCGTAAAGGAAAAAGAGCCGCGCCAGACGATCGCGAAAAATCACGAAAGCTCCCAGCGTTGAAATAACCGGTTGAATATTCAGCACCACGTTCACCACCGTTGGGTTCCCATACTTTAACGCCATCGTGAAGAAGATCGTCCCCACAGCTGAACCCGCGAATCCGGAAAAGAGCAGGAAACCCCACGTCTGTGCGCGCACGGCAGGAATCTCGCGCAAGCGCGCAATCAAAATCGGCAGAAACATCGCCAGGATGAAAACGTGTTCCCAAAAGACAATGACCTTCGCATCGAACATTTCATTGAGCGGAATGCGCCAGGCGCTTTCGGTGCCCCAGAGCGCGGCCCCCAGGCCGACCAGCCATGGGCCATAAGCGACGGTTCGTGTTACGCGGTTCTGCATCGAGTTCGATGTAGTGTTCGCCTGCCGGCGCGTCAATGGGATTGGCTATGGATTAACCGAAAAGAACGCGCACTGCCAAGGAGACAAAATCATCCAAACAGGCATTGACGCCACAAGTTATGGTGTGGTAATTAGCGCTCGAACACTATGCGTTGCCCGAAATGCGGGGCTCGTGATGATAAAGTCATCGATTCCCGTCAGTCGCGCGATGGAAA
>Ga0070739_10006170_pt1 | contig 13292 bp, 8 predicted proteins | sample Coa_R1_7_FD_66445 | JGI IMG/M metagenome (GOLD analysis project Ga0070739, IMG submission 66445) | Surface soil microbial communities from Centralia Pennsylvania, which are recovering from an underground coalmine fire - Coalmine... | ecosystem: Environmental > Terrestrial > Soil > Unclassified ... | reverse complement strand
AAACGATTGCGCGAAAGCCGACTCCTCTCAGCGATTCTCGCTACGTCGCCGCTGCGCTCACAATCGTAATCTTTACCGGACTGGCATTACGGACCTATCAATTAACCGCTCGCAGTGTTTGGTTCGATGAAGGATTCAGCGCGCGTCTCATTCAGTTTCCTTTTCCGGAGATGCTCCAGCGGATCGGCCGGGATTTTCACCCACCCCTGTATTTCATTCTGCTTCAGGGCTGGGCCTCTATTTTCCGTGAATCAGCCTTCGCCTTGCGTTCGCTCAGCGTTCTTTTCGGAGTCCTAACTATACTCGGCGCTTACTTGTTCGCCGTTGAAGCCTTCGGCAAGAACCATCTGTCAACAGTGTCCAATCCGGATTCCCTAGCACGGGGACGAGCCATCGGCCTGCTCTCTGCGGCCCTGGTAGCCGTCTCCGCCTTCCAAATTCGTTATTCGCAGGAAGTGCGCATGTACTCTCTGGCCGCTGCCTTGGCGATGTTTTCAAGCTGGGCGCTGTTCCGAGCCTTATCGCCGCCTTCGCATCTGCGCCGCTGGCTGCTATTCGGTTCCCTCGCTTTGCTCATGACTTTCTCGCATTACTATGGTTTGTTCACCCTGGCGGCGCAGCTATTATTCATCGCTATCATTCTGCTAGTGCGGACGGAATGGCGTTTGACGCGAGTCCTCCACAATCGGGCTTTATGGCATGCGCTCCTCACCGCTGCTTTTGTGATTCTCGGCTGGCTTCCTTGGCTTCCCGTGTTTCTCCAACAGAGTAGCCAGATGCAGCTCGTATCAATTAGTCGCTGGGACGTGTGCCGATTATGCTGCAACATGTTTACTGTGCGGGAGCATTTCTTTGACAACCCTCCACGCCAGGTGCAACTATTAGCCTCTGGCGTCTGTATTCTGGTTCTTTGGTTGCTCCGACGCAAAGCAGGCGCTGCCGAATGGTATATACTCTGGTCCGCCGTGGCTCCCTTACTGTTCTGCATAGCCCTTTCCATCCCTCTTGCCATGCGCTACTTCATCATGGCCCATGCGTTCCTGCTTGTAGGCTTGGCAGTGGTGGTTTGCCGTATCCCGTTTCGCCTGGAACGTGCTATCGCCGTAGTCGCAGTCCTAGTAATCTTTGTCGGACTTTTCCTCGATTTTCAGCGTGACCTTGATGTCGCCCATAGACCAGGATCTCGCGGGGCGGCCGCATTCCTACAAGATCACCGGGGCCCGAACGAGCCGGTGATCGTTTGCATGCCGTTCCTCTACTTCCCACTGCTTCACTATGCACCCAATAGGGCGGGCTATTATCTGTACAGCGACGGCCATCCGATGCCGCGCTTCTATGGCACCGCTGCCCTGACTCCGGAAAATCTGATAACCGAGGAGCAAATGAGAAGGCAGCATTCGCGGCGAGTTTGGGTAGTTAATCTTGAGGAGAGCTTTCTCGGTAGCAGCTGGGTTCCCGTTCAGCCGCAATGGAAAGAGAAAAGCCGTCATGTCTTTTCCGAGGTCGCTCGGCTCGGCGATGTAATTGTTGTGGAGTATGAGAACAGTGCCAGCCAGTAGGATAATCAGATTTGCCTCAATCAACCGCTCGCTCGTCCTTCAGCCAGAAAATGAAAGAGGGACGGGACTCGTAGATATTGACCGGTCGCCGTCTTTCTGGATGCGATGGAACATTCGGGACAAGCCCGGCGGCTCGCTAAGTTGCAAAAAACGCAGCCGGGGAAACCCATCTTGCATTGGGACACTCGTTTCACTTAGGATGCCCCGCCTACTAGCCCCCAGATCCAGCGACGGGGCTAGTAGGCCGCCCCGCAGATCGCCCAAACTGTTGTTGCGTTACCGACCCACTTTATTTCGCCCCAATTCAATTCACGGAAGGAATCATGCACAAAAAGCACGCGCTGCCCAGTTGCGCTGGCATCGCCTTGACCTTGCTTTTTTGGACCAACGCCTCGGCCCGCGCTGACCTCATCTGGGGCTACAACTGGACGCCCAGCACCGGCCAGGTCAACGCCAACGCCGGCGGTCCTGGCTACCTGAAGTTGACGAACGAACCGTCCAATTCGGCAACGGGTGCGTCCAACACTGTCATCACCAACATCCAGGCTTTCAGCACCGCTTCCGCCGGCAATCCGGCCACCTTCAATAACGTCCCGGTTTCGTTCGCCCTGCAATTGACGGACACCACCTCCAAGGCGGCAGGCAACCTCACGTTCTCCGGCTCCTTTTCCGGCTACATCACCTCCGATAGTGCCAAAGTCCAGTTGAATTTCACGTCGCCGACGTCCAACTCGATAAAGCTGGGAGGCAACACCTACGCCGTGATGGTGGGCACCTACACGCCGCCGGGACCGCCGGGCGCGGCCAACTCCGGCAGTCTCAATGCGTTCGTGAAAGTGATTCCCGTGGATGGCGGCGGCGGCCACACCTCCGGAACTCCGGAACCGGCCTCGCTGACGCTGGCTTGTCTGGCGTTTCCCTTCGCCGGTTTGTACGGCTGGCGCAGACGGCGGGCCAACTAAGCACCTCTGGCGGAAAGGACAACAAGGGCTGTCAAGGACGCTAAGGAGAAGCTCCCCTTAGCGTCCTTGACAGCCCTTGTTGTCCTTTCCGTTACAGGCGCTTAACTCGCCACACGCAGATCGGCCAATTCTTCCTTGACCGGGGCATAGTGGCTCGGCTCCATGCTGAACGACGCGGTGCCGCTGGTGAAGTTGCGCAGCTCGCTGGTGTAGCCGAACAGCTCGGCCAACGGCACATAAGCGTGCAGCTGGCAGCGGCCCTTGTCCATGCTGGAGTTGAGGATCTCACCGCGGCGACGGCTGATGTCGCGCGTCAGATCGCCAAGGTACTGCGACGGAGCCAGCACGACGACGTTCATGATCGGCTCCAAAAGCGTGATGCCGGCCTTGACCTGGGCATCGCGCGTGCATTCCATGGCCGCCAGCTTGAACGCATCCTGCGAGCTATCAACCTCGTGATACTTGCCGTCCAGAAGCGTCGCCTGCATATCGACGCACTGGAAGCCGTACTTGGCGCCCTTGGCGCAGGCGTCGCGGAAGCCCGCCTCCACCGACGGGATGTACTCGCCGGGAACGACGCCGCCGACGATCTTGTCCATGAAGTACAGATTGTTCGGGTCCGGCTTCTCGCCTTGCTCTTCCTGATACGTGCTCCACTCCTCAATCTGGTCCTTGTTGAGCGGCTCGTAGCGCATGTAGATGACGGCGAACTTGCCGCGGCCGCCGGACTGCTTGATAAAGCGCGTCTCGATCTCGACGGGCTTGGAAATCGTCTGCCGATACGCCACCTGCGGCCGGCCTACCGTCACCTTGACGCCCGGCGTCCGCATCAGCTTCTCGACCGACACTTCCAGATGCAGCTCGCCCATGCCGCTGAGAATCAGCTCCTTCGTCTCCGGATCGGTACGGCACTTCAGCGTCGGATCGTCGCGGACGAGTTTGCCGATCGCATCGGCCAATTTCGTCTCGTCCGTGGTGCGATCCGGGATGATCGCCTGCGCGATGACCGGATCGGGGAAGCGGATGTCTTCCAGGGCAACGGGGGCATTGGCGGCGCACAGCGTATTGCCGGTGTGCGTCTGCTTCAGTCCAACCACGGCCACGATCTCACCCGGCCCGGCGACTTCCAGGCTATCGCGGCGGTCGCCCATCATGCGGAAGATGCGGGCCACACGCTCATGCCGGCCGTTGGACGTGTTCAGAATGTCATCCTTGGGATGCAGCTGGCCCGAATAGATGCGCACGAACACCAGGTCGCCGGTGCTTTCGCTGATGGTCTTGAAAGCCAGGCCGGCGAACGGCTCGCTGGGATCGGGTTTGCGCTGCGTCTCTTCCTTGTCCTTGCTCTTGGGGATCAATCCCGTGACCGGCGGACGATCCAGCGGCGACGGCAGATACTCGACGACAGCATCGAGCAGGAGCTGTACGCCGTGGAAGTTCTTCGACGAACCGCACAGAATCGGCGTCAGCCTGCCGCTGAGCGTGCCGGTACGGATCACCTTGCGCAGCAGTTCCTCGGGCACCGGTTTGCCTTCCAGCACCAGCTCAAGCAGGTGGTCATCGACGTGCGAGGCCGCTTCGAGCAGATGGTTGTGATACTCCTCCGCCAGCGCCTTGTATCCCTCGGGAATGTCCACCAGGTCATACTTGACGTGCGTTTTGTCCTTGGGATCTTTCAAGATGAACTTCATCTTGATGAGGTCGATAACGCCCTTGAACTGGCTGGACTCGCCGGCCGGCAGCGCGCAGATGGCGGGCAGAATGCCGAGCTTTTCCTTCATCTGCTGGATGCAGCCGAAGAAGTCGGCACCGGTGCGGTCCAGCTTGTTGATGTAGGCGATGCGCGGCACGCGATGTTTGTTGGCCTGATACCACACCGTCTCCGACTGCACCTCGACGCCGCCGACGGCGCAGAAGACGCCAACCGCTCCGTCCAGGACGCGCAGGCTGCGCTCGACCTCGGCCGTGAAATCGACGTGGCCAGGCGTATCGATCAGGGTAATGCTGTAGTCGCCCCAGTCGATGGACACGGCGGCGCTGTTGATGGTGATTCCCTTTTGCCGTTCCAGGGGATCGAAATCGGTCGTGGTGTTGCCCTCATCGACATCGCCGACCTTGTGCTTGGAACCGCTGAAGTAGAGGATGCGCTCGGTGGTCGTGGTCTTACCGGCATCCACGTGGGCAATGATTCCGATGTTACGAAGTTTGTCGAGCATAGCTCCCGGCCGAAGGATGAAGGATGAAGGATGAAGGATGAATCAAAACAAGTTGGTATTCATCCTTCATCCTTCATCCTTCATCCTTCATAAGGCACTCCTGAAACGAGAAAAACGGGGACAGAGACGGTTGGAACACGCTTCCAACCCACAAAACGCTTCGGCTATCCTTTTGGGAACATTTCTTGTGCCGCGATTCAGGGCCGCGGCACAGCGGAGAGAGTGGCAGGAGTTATTTCAGATAAAAAATCAGTCATTTGCTCAATGCCTCTAGGCATCACCGACTTCCGTTCTCCCCCTGGCGCGAAGAAGTTAAATTTATAATATACGGAAATGTGTGGATTTGTCTAGTGGATCTGGTGAAAATTGCATGAGGAAATGGGCTTCTTTACAAGCCCGGAGCGCCAGCGACGGGTCTGAGCGGCCCGTCGCTGGCGCTCCGGGCTTGTTGAGATACAGTTTACTCCTTCTTCGCCTTATCGACGCGATTGAGGTAGTCGATGAGCTTCGCCTTCAGGGCCAAGCGCAACGTCAAGGAATCGCCGCCTTCCACGCTGAGGCGGACGCGACCGCTATTTGTATCATTTCCGAAAACCTGCCGGGCAATGTCCCCCTGCTTCGGATCGTTGAACAGCGGCACCAGACGCGGCAACATTAACTGTAGCTCTGTCACCTTCCCGGTTCTCGGCGTGGCCGTCAACGCCTCCTTGAGGGCGTCGAGTCCCTTCTCGCCGAAGCTGACCAATAGTACATCGTCCCGGAAGGCGACGTAGATCGGATTGTCGCCGAAAAGCCGGCGCGTGTCTCGATCAAGGTCTTCCTTGCCCAATTTAATGCGGTGGATGTTCACTCGATCCGCTTTTTCGGCATCGAGGTCGATCCGTTTGGGAAACTTGGCGGCGGTTTTGAGGAAGCCTCTCTCCATCTTGGTCCCATCCTTAATCTTGATGCCGACGACCCCTGTGTACAAACTGTTGTCGCCTGGCCCCCGTAGATCGATGGCCGTATCCACCTCCGCCGCCTTGAGGGTAGGCATGACGCCTTCCACGAGCGGCTTAATCACTTCGCGTTCATCCTCGTTCTTGGCCTTGGCCAATACTTGTTTCTCCGCATCCTGCAGCGCGGGGGCCAAAAGCTGCCGCAGCTTCTCCGGCAGCACCGCATTCAGCTCCAGCCGGAGCGCCGAGTCCGGATGCAACAGCGCCGCCGTCCAGCTCTTGATCTGCCCCAAATCGCGGATCTTGCTCGCCAAGGGCGAGCCGGACTTGGCGGCCATGCTCATCGTCAGCGACACATCGCCGTCCTTGCGGTCGAGGTCCAGGCGCAGCGTCGTCGTGCCGCCGTTCTTGAACAGCGACTTGACCTGGGCGCTCAGCTCATCGACCGCGGCATCGCGGAACTTTTTCTGCGCTTCGCTGTGCGTCGGCATCTCCTTGTCCTTGAGTCCGGCCAGTTGATTCTCGATTACCGCCAGCGACTTCTCTTTGAGATCGTCCGGGATTTCATCGATGTTCACGGTGAACGAAGCCGTGCCGATCTGTGCGCCCGGCAGCACGACTTCCGGCGTCAGCAGCTTGTCTTTGTCGAGAACTTCCTTGTCGCGCAGCGTGACGTAGGCATAGCCGTTGACGAAGCGGAAAAAGATGGGAAAAGGTAGATTGTCCACGTTCAGCGTGTACACATCGTCTTTGCCCTTCTCCGGCTTGGCGTCCAATGTGTCCGAAAGAAGATCGACAAAGGCTTTTTCCTTCGCGATGGGAATCAGGATGACTGCCTTGCTATCGATGCCGAACGGCCCAATCCAGCCATAAGCGCCGATGGGCTTTTTGACATCGAGGCTTTCCAGGCCCTTCTCGCCAAGTTTGGATGTAATGAGTTCGTCGAGCTGCTTGGCCTTTTCTCCCTCGCCGACGACTTCGCCCAGGTAGCGAAAATCGGCACGTAAATGATCGAGAGCGGAAAAGCGCAAAAACACGCCGGGCTTGTCGTTCGATTTTGAGGCTTTCTCGTCGGCAGCCCGGATCGAGGCCGGCAGGATCACCGTTAGGCCGAGCAGGACCGCGAAGATAGGTCGTTTGAACATGAATAAGCACTCCTTTAGAACGAGCGAACAACCCGGCGAGCGGGGCGTGTTAACGCCCCGGTGATTTCTATCGGGGTGTTAACACGCCCCGCTCGCCGGAAGCAGTGGACCGCAACGTAGATACCCTTTATACTCGCCTCAAGTGTCAACCACCGCCAAGATCGGCGGATTTCGTTTCAGTATAGGGATGCAATCGCAGCGAGGAGACATCATCATGCGAACGGGGATAAGGCTGTTGCTGCCGGGGGTGCTATTGGTAGTCTGCGCCATCTGTCTGAACGCGACTACGGCACAGGAGGAGAAAGAATCGTTCGTTCGGGCCAAGGCGTCGTTGAGCAACCACATCGTCTTCCGCGCCGGTGCGGAGGAGGCGGCTGTCTATCGATTCGGCGATGACTTGGCCAAGCCGATCCTTTGGCCGTTGAAGGCCCCCAACAACAAAGAGATCACCCGCGATTGGCCGATGGGTCCACCGCGCAGCGGGCCGTTGGCGGAAGATCATCCCCATCAAAAATCGGCCTGGTTCACCTACGGCGATGTCATCCCGGAGGGTGTAGAGATCAAGCACAAGCGCCGGGGAGTAGTTGAGGGCATCGATTTCTGGGCTGAGGGGCCGGATTGCGGCCGCATCGTCTGGAAGTTTACCAGCGATTCCCGCCACGATGCCGATCACGCCAGTGTCTCCACGCTCAGTGAATGGCGCAGCGCCGACGGCACGAAGATCATGGACGAAGCTCGCAATATTCGGTTCTACAACTACGAAAAGGCTCGCCTCTTTGTCGTGGACATCATTCTCGAAGCCAAATACATGCCCATCACGTTTGGCGACACGAAAGAGGGTGCCTTTGGTGTGCGCGTGGCGCACAGCATGCGCGAGGACCGCGGTAAGGGCCGGATCACCAACGCTGAGGGCAAGGTCGGCGAAAAGCAGTGTTGGGGCCGCATCTCGGCGTGGTGCGATTACTCCGGGCCGGTCGAGGGCGAGACCGTTGGGATTGCGATATTCGCTCATCCGCGCAACCCGGTGCCAAGCTGCTGGCATTGCCGTGCTTACGGTCTGATGGCCGCCAATCCGTTTGGCCGCGCCAAGTCTGGCTTCCCCGACATGAAAGATAAGAAGGACAAAAAAGACCGGGTGCATCTCGCTAAGGGAGAGCTCCTGAGATTGCGCTACGGCATCTTCGTCCATCTGGGCGACGTTAAGGAAGGCAAAGTTGCCGAGGCTTATGAGCTATTTAAGAAGATAACTAATGACTAACAAGGCACCAAATCCTTTGCGCGCACGGGCCGGCCGCATCGTTCGCAAGCTGGCCCAGCTTTATCCCGACGCTCATTGCGCTTTGCATTACGAAAGTCCCCTGCAACTGCTCGTCGCCACCATCCTGTCGGCACAATGCACGGACGAGCGCGTCAATCGCGTCACGCCGGCCTTGTTTGCGCGCTATCCCGATGCCAAAGCCTTCGCCACGGCGGAGCAGGCCGAGTTGGAAAAGATGATCCAATCGACGGGATTTTTCCGAAACAAGGCGACGAACATCATCGCCTGCTGCCGCAAATTGGTCGAATTGTACGGCGGACAAGTGCCGCGAACGATGGAAGAGCTGGTGCCGCTGCCCGGAATCGGCCGCAAAACGGCGAATGTGATTCTCGGCAACTGTTTTGACGTGCCCGGCATTCCGGTGGATACGCACGTCCGCCGGCTCAGTCAGCGAATGGGTCTGAGCGAACACGATGATCCGGAAAAGATTGAACGCGATTTGATGGCGCTCATTCCGCGCAAGCAATGGACGATGTTCGGTCATCGCATGATTTTCCACGGCCGGCAGGTGTGTCATGCGCGGAAACCGATGTGCGAGCAATGTCAGCTGTCCGTGTTGTGTATGCGGCGAGGCGTGGACGATACGGAATCGGCGAGCGGGGCGTGTTAACGCCCCGGTGCTTCATACCGGGGCGTTAACACGCCCCGCTCGCCAATGTTACTTCTTCTCGACCGCGGCTGGTTGCTTGGCCGGCGGCGCCTCCTTTTGCTCGCCGCCGGAGCGTCGCTGCCTCTGTCCGGCGGGTTTGTCGCGCGGCAGTAAGTTGGGCAGATTGGCGACGCGCACACCCGCCACGGCCAAGACCTGTGCGCCCTGAATTAAGTCCGGTTCGCGGGCCTTGTCGAGCGTGTCCGACTGTGAGTGGTGCGACAAGAAATACTCGACCGGATCTTGCATCACGGCGAATCCCGGCACGTTAACTTTCTCGTCGTCAAATGACGCATGGTCGGTGCCGTTCATGCTCATCATGTTGAATTGGGTCACGCCCAACTCCTTGAGCGAAACCAGCTCCTTCTCCAAGATCGGCTTGCACACTTCTCGACCCTGCATGTAGAAGCCGACGACCTTTCCGGTGCCGGTGTCGTGAACCAGGGCCATCGACGTTTTCGCCATCTCGTCCTTATGAGCCTTCACGTATTCCTTGGAGCCATGCAATCCCTGCTCCTCGCCGCTGAACAGCACGAAGCGGATGGTGCGTTTGGGACGAATACCGCACTTCATCAAGATGCGGGCTGCTTCCAGGACCACGCAGCTGCCGGTGCCGTTGTCCGTCGTTCCTTGACCGAGATCCCACGAATCCAGGTGCGCTCCCAGCACCACGAATTCGTCCGGCTTTTCCGTACCGGGGATTTCGCCGACGGTGTTGTAAACGGGGATGGGGCCGGGGATGAACTTGTTGTCGATCTCGACTTCCACGCAGGTCTTCGCCGGTTCGGGCCGTGTGGCCAGGCGATAGAGCTGCGTGTAATGCTCGTGCGCCATGAACAGCGTCGGCAGAGGCTCCGCCGCGTTGACGCGATCGGTGCCGCGCCAGCTGCCGGTCATGTTGAGCAAACCGTGCGGTTTGCCGGCGTCCCGGACGAGCACGGCGGCGCCTTCTTTGCGGAGGAAGTCCGACACTTCCTGGAAAAAGGCCCTCTGGGCACGGAAATCGCGCACACGCGGCGGCGGCGTATCCGCTTTGCCGTCACCTTGCTTGTCGCCCTTTTCATCGCGCTGCTTGTTGCCTTTTCCATCCTGGGCGGCACGGCGGCGCTGAAAACCAAAACCGACATCTTTGACCGCAGGGATGTTAGCGGGCGGGGCGCTCAGGACGAGGGCATTCTTGAGCTTGCCCTTGAGCTTGTCCTTTTGCTTGGCCCATTCTTCGGCGTTACTAGCATTGACCACGACGACATTGCAGGTAATTTTGCCGTTGGTGCCCGGCGTCCAGGCCATGGCGGCCACCGTCAGCGATCGGCCGATGTTCGGCTCGACGATGCGCACGGACAACGGGCCGCGCTCCCAGCCGACGGGAATCGTCCACCCTTCCAGGTGGACATTGCTCAGGCCGTAGCTGCGCATCTTCTCGGCGGTCCACTCGTTGGCCTTTTTCAGCGCCGCCGAGCCGGTCAGACGCGGGCCGATCATGTCGCTGAGATACGTCAGATTGGCCATGATTTCCGAGCCGTTTTTGGCTTCGGCGAGGATTTTCTTGTCCAGCTCCACCGGATCGAGGACCGGTGCAACCTGAGCAGCTGGCGCCGGTACGGCCGGCGGAGCGGCGACGAGCGCCGGCAGGATCGCCAGCAACAGCACGTGTAACAACCAGGTCCGGGTCAGGGACCGGTTGAGGGAGAGTAAATACGGACAACGATCACGAGTCATGGAAGTGCCTCAAACGAGTCTAAAGCAGCACGGAACCTCTCCGCGCCATCGGAGTTATTCTGATTTCACATCGTAACACAGCAGTATGCTCTGGTCACGCAAATAAAGTCGTCCGCCGGCAATTACCGGATGCGGCCAGGCATTCTGCTTGCTGCGATCAGGCTGGTCGAATCGGCCCAGCTCCTTGTATTCATTCGGCGAAGCCTCAACGAGCGCGATCGGCCCTTTTTCGCTGCGGACGTACAAGCAACCATCCGCCGCTGCGATGGATCCTTTGCCGACGCAGCGGTTCTGCCATTTCGATTCGCCGCTCTTGAAATCGATGCACACCAAACCACCGTCGGTGGTTCCGTAAACCGCCTCGCCGACGCGCACCACGCCCCCGTGATGGACGGCCAGGTTCTTGACGTAATAGACCTCTTCTGCTTTGACACTCTCGCCTGTCGCCGTGAGCTTGAGGAGCACGCTGCCGGTGAAGCCGCCGCGAGCGAGGGCCGAGGCGAACACGTAGCCGTCGTGGAAAAGAGGCGTATTGCAAAGGGTGCTGCCCGTCATTTTGTCGTAGCGCCACAGCAACTTCCCGTCCTTGGCAGCAATTCCCACCATAGCGCCGGTAAGGATCTGAATGTACTGCTTAACTCCGCCGACCGTGGCCACAATGGGCGAAGCATAGGCGGCCATGTTGCTACTCATGGCCATGCGTCCGCCTCCAATCGATTTGCCCGGCACAGCAGTGGTCCAAAGGGTCTCGCCATTCTTCTTGTTCAGCGCTACCACCGTCGCTTTGTCGCCGCCGGGCGTGCAGACCAGCGCGTCGCCGTCCAGCAGCGGCGACTCGGCGTAGGCCCACATGCCGGGTTTGCCGTCGAAATCGCTGCGGAGATTTTTCTTCCAACGCACCTCGCCCTTGGCCGCGTCCAGACAGGCCAAGTCGCCGTCCGAACCGAGGACGAAAACGGCATCGCCCTCCACCGTCGGCGTGGAACGCGAGCCGGGATATTGCGGTCCTCGATTGGGGCCTACTTTGCCGACTCGCTGCTCCCAGATTTTGCTGCCGTCTTTGACGTTCAGGGCAATAGCGAATTCATCGTTGCTTCCGCGATTGCTCATCAGGTAAATCTTGCCGGCGGCAATCGAAGGCGTTGAGTAGCCCTCGCCGACATCCTGGGCTTTCCACAGCAGTTTGGGTCCGCCTTTGGGCCATTGTTTGAGCAGTCCCGTTTCCTGCGAGACGCCGGTGCGATCCGCACCCATCCAGCCGGGCCAATCGCCGACCGACGCCTTGAGCTGTGCTTTGGCCATACCCGGCAGCGCTACAACCGCCGCCAGTACCAGCATCGTCATTCGTGCCGTGAACATCATCAGACTCCTTGACAAGATGAGAAACCGTCTCAGAGCGAGGATTTCGTTGTTGATTGAAACCCCAATACCGCGAAGGCGTCTCGCCGATTCCGGCGAGCGGGGGCCGTAAGCCCCCTGTTGGGCAATCAACAGGGGGCTTACGGCCCCCGCTCGCCATCGGTATTGCCGCCGCCGCCGGGGAATCGATAGGCTCATTTGTAGTGTTTTTGTCGCCCTTTTCACGATTAGGGGGAGCATGTCGGATTCGCTGAGTCAACAATTCTGGTTGGGCATATCCGCATTTGCTGCGGGCGTGATTAATTCCACGGCCGGCGGAGGCACGTTGCTGACCTTCCCCGCCTTGCTGACCGCCCTGAATCCATTGGGGGTCGAGGCCAGCGTGTTCGCCAACGCCACCAGTACCGTCGCTCTGGTACCCGGCTCGCTCGCCGGTGCCTGGGGCTATCGCCGGGAGATGCAGGCCGCTCGCTCCTGGACACTGATTCTGCTTGGCCCCAGCCTGATCGGTGGCTTGGTCGGCTCGCTGCTACTGACCCGGCTGGAAGCGAAATACTTTCAGCTGCTCGTGCCCTGGCTGATTCTGACGGCGGCGTTGCTGTTCATGCTCCAGCCGGCGGTGGCGCGGTTGATCCAGGCCAAACCGCACGCCGCCCCCTCACGCAACACGCTGGCGGCGGTCGTGTTCTTTCAGTTTTTCATCGCCATCTACGGCGGCTATTTCGGCGCCGGCATCGGCATCTTGATGCTCAGCGCCCTGGCTCTGATGGGCGTGCCCGGCGTCCATCAGATGAACGCCGTCAAGACGTTCCTGGCCTTTTGCATCAACGGCGTCTCGGTGCTGATCTTTGTTGTAGAAAAAAAGGTCGAATGGCGTTATGCTCCGATAATGGCCCTTTCTGCGATAGTGGGCGGCTACCTGGGAGCGCGGGTGGCCCGGCGGGTGCGGCCGCAGCTGGTCCGCTGGTTTATCATCGTCGTGGGACTGGGGCTGGCCGGTTATTACTTCTACAAATTCGATTAGCGACGCATAACCCGGCGAGCGGGGTGTTAACCCCCCGGTTTCTTCCACCGGGGGTTAATACCCCGCTCGCCGGACACGCCGGCAACCGGAATGACCTGCAAATGAGTTGACAAGAGTGTCTGCAAATATCCGAAAGTGGATCGGCATTATCCTCGTCGCTCTCTTGGCCGTTGTCGGCATTCTCTTCCGCATCGGACACGGCCCGCAGGACAAATCCCTACCAGCCAGCGCTTCCACGCAAGCCGCCAACGCAGACCCACGCCTGCGGTACGAAGGCCCGTACCGCAACATTCATCCCGATATTCGCTACGTCGGCGATGGTTCGTGTCTCTCCTGCCATCCCAACGAGACAGCCTCCTTCCGCGAACATCCCATGGGACGCTCTCTGCTGCCCATCGCTCAG
>Ga0070739_10006168_pt1 | contig 13296 bp, 9 predicted proteins | sample Coa_R1_7_FD_66445 | JGI IMG/M metagenome (GOLD analysis project Ga0070739, IMG submission 66445) | Surface soil microbial communities from Centralia Pennsylvania, which are recovering from an underground coalmine fire - Coalmine... | ecosystem: Environmental > Terrestrial > Soil > Unclassified ... | reverse complement strand
AAGCGTCTCGCCGCTGGAGGTGATCGCCAGGGTGCATCCGGGGGCGAGCTTCTCTACGCCCTTAAAGGCGCTCAGCGGGTGGGGAACGTACTGGTATGCCAGGTAGTCGGCAATGGCTCGCGGATTCGGCACCCGCTCGACCATGGGATCCTGGATAAGCGCCAGCATCTCCGAAGCAAACGTGAGCGCCCCCCCACGCCGGGCGATGAAGAGCGGCTTCTTGCCCACTCGGTCCCGACCCAGGAGCAGCCGCTGACGCGTAGCGTCCCAGATGGCGAAGGCGAACATTCCCCTGAGGTGATCGACCAGATCATCGCCGTACTCTTCGTAGAGGTGCACGAGCACCTCCGTATCCGCATGGCTGGCGAACGTGTGCCCACGGGCCTGGAGCGCGGTCCGTAACCCCTGGAAGTTGTAGATCTCGCCGTTCATCACCACGGCCACCGTCCGGTCCTCGTTGAAGATCGGCTGATTTCCTCCCGCGATATCTATGATGGCCAGGCGCTGGATGGCCAGGCCGACCGGTCCTGCGCACCAGATACCCCGGGAATCGGGGCCCCGGTGCTGCATGGCCGCGCACATCCGGGCGAGGAGTGAGGGCTCGACGCGCTCACTGAAGTCGACCTTGCCGGCTATCCCACACATGCTCGCTCAAATCTCTGCGGTTCTTCGGCATCCGCCCGTGACGGACCGACTAGATCCGCCCATTGCCCTGCGACCACGTCCGGAGCGTGATGTGCTCCCACGTAGGTCAAGCAGCGCCGCGCCAGGTCGCTTCGATGATGCCGAGTCCGCCACAGTGCCCGGGCGAGTTCAGCCAACCTCTCGGTGGAACCATCGGCAAAGCCGCCCAGGCCGCGATCGCTCACCACCCCATCAGGATCGTGATGAAGCACCAACGCGGGAACCCCTCGTGACCACGCCTCAAGCAGCACGTTTGGCATCCCTTCAAAGCAGGCCGTGTTCACCGAGGCCACGGCCCGTTGCATCAGCTCCCCCACCTCAACCCGCGAACGCGGCGCGAGCAATTCAAGGTTCGGAGTCGCCTGAGCGGCATCGGACACCTCCTGCACGAGGTGCTGCTCGTCCTCCTCGTTCGACGGCACACCGATCATCCAAAACTTGGCCTCTGGCACGGCGTTGGCCAGCTCCACATAGGCGAGGGGTTGCTTGTACCAGACCAGCCTGCCAATCCACAGAAACGCCTCCGGCTCGGCCGTTTGCGGCCCGACAACCGGAGACAGGCTGGAGACCAGATGAGCTGCCTTGCCAAAGTTCCGCTCACACAGGCGGACCTGTTCCTCAGTCTGCACGACGATGTCGGCCGCCAGTCTCACTCCCAGCCGATAGAGAAGAAGATCTCGGCGTTTCCGCGTGACCTGACCAAAATCGAAATCGAACACATTCGCCGTTGAAAAAACCAACCTCTGCCGAAATACCTTTGTGTACATCCCAACCAGGGCAAGCTCCATGCTGGCGCATCGATAAACCACGGTCCGAGCTGGGGCACGCCACAGGGCTTGCCAGATGAGGAACGCCTCCAGCACCTTCCCGACGAGCCGCGTTCCGGCGAGCCTGTGTGGCGGACGCGACACGATGTGCACACCGTCGATCTCGCCCGGCAGCTTCGAACGCTCGCCGAAAGCGATGATCGCCACGCGCAATCCACGCCGGACCAGCTCCCTGGACAGCATGAAGATCTGAGTCTCAGCGCCGCCTGGAGGTGACTTCGCCTCAGACGCCAACATCCAACCGACGAACGGGGCGTAGAAGACCACGTCGTAGGGCTTTCGGGCCTGGCGGCGTCGTGTCAGGGGGGCCATGACTCCGCTGCCGGCCTCAGACGGCTGGAGCGGCATCCGCGCTCACGTCCCGCTGCCAGTCCAGCTGGGCCTCGAAGCCCTGGTCAAAGTTGAACGAGGGCCTGTATCCCAGCTCACGGCTGGCCAGGCCTATGTCCGCCGCGGTGTTACGAGCATCACCTGGATGGCTATCTCGGTACAGGCGGCCCACCGGACGATCGAGCAGCCGTTCCAACAGCTCAAAGACACTGTTGAGTGACCGTCGAGATCCCCCTCCGATGTTGTACGCCACTCCGGGGCGCCCCCGCTCGGCCGCGGCCAGCGTTCCGGCTACCGCGTCGGCCACGAATGTGAAGTCACGGGTCTGCTCCCCATCGCCGTAAACCTCGAACGGTTCGTCGGCCAGGGCGCGTTCCAAGAACCGGTGGAATCCCATATCAGGCCGCTGCCTGGGTCCGTACACGGTGAAGTAGCGCAGACAGGTCGCGGGGATGCCGAAGTTGCGCCAGTAGACCTGGGCAAGGTGCTCGGTGGCTACCTTGGTCACTCCGTACGGAGAGACGGGTCGAGGAAGGGCATCCTCGCGGGTGGGCAGCGTCTCCGCGTCGCCATAGATCGATGATGATGAGGCGATGACGAACCTTTCGAGCTCGCGCCCACGCGCTGCGTGAAGCAGCCGCTGCGTGGCCGTGACGTTCAGCCGGGCATAGACGTCGAACTGGTCCCAACTGATCCGCACGCCAGGCTGGGCAGCCAAATGGAACACAACCGAGACGTCATCCAGAAGGGGCTCGAGGTCCAACTCCAGAAGATCGCCCTCAACCAACTGATATGCCGAGTCACGCCCGGCCCCCGCGATGTTCCGGCGCTTGAGCCACTCGGCGTAATAACCAGTGAAGGCATCCACCCCAATGACCCGCCAGCCTCGCTGGAGGCAGCTTTCAGCCAGGTGCGAACCGATAAAGCCAGCGGCGCCTGTGATCAGCACCGATTTTTCCGCCAAGCTCGCCTCCACGGTTGAGCTCCCCACCCCCACATTCGCTTCCGTGCATCTGCCAGGTACGGTAAGTGTAGCGCCAGCGCAGGGCTCGATCGACAAGTTTGCATCCAGTACGCTCGCCTCGTGAGACTCGCCACATGACAGCGGAGCTGCCCAGTGTGTGGGATATGCGGCTTCGCTAGTCACACGTCCGCCGGACCGCCCCTCACCGCAGACCAGTTGGTAGCCATGACAGAGGTCATGGTGCATCGAGGGCCTGACGAAGACGGCTTCTATCGGGCGCCTGGCATCGCCCTGGGCATGCGCCGTCTGAGTGTGATCGATCTGGCGGGCAGCAGACAACCGAGCACCAACGAGGACCGATCCGCTCATCTCGTGTTCAACGGCGAGATCTTCAATTTTCAGGAACTGCGACGTGAGTTGGCTGAGAGAGGGCATCGCTTTGCCTCCTCCGGAGACACGGAAACCATCGTTCACCTGTACGAGGAGTTCGGGGCCGGCCTCGTCCGTCGGCTGCGTGGCATGTTTGCCATCGCGCTCTGGGATTCGCGCGAGCGCAAGCTCCTGCTGGCCCGTGACCGCCTGGGTGTCAAGCCGTTGTATTACTCGGTCAACGCTGACGGGCTGTCCTTCGCATCGGAAATCAAGTGCCTGCTGGCTGGAGGTCTCCTCAGGCCGCGACTCGATCTGGATGCGGCCCGGCTCTTTCTCAGTCTGGGGTACGTGCCCGCCCCGCTCACGCTATTTGCCGGGGTGCGGAAGCTCCCACCCGCCACCGTTCTCGAGTGGCAGGCTGGCCACACCAGCATGCCCAAGCGGTACTGGACACCGCTTGATCCGCCTCCTATGGCCAGCGGTTCCTGGGAGGAGGACGAGGAGCAGCTGCTCGAGCTGTTGCGGTCCGCCGTCAGGATGCGGATGATCAGCGATGTGCCGCTGGGCGTGATGCTCAGTGGCGGGCTTGATTCCAGCCTGATCGCCGGTCTGATGGCCGAGGCGTCCCGCGAACCGGTCGAGACGTTTTCCATCGGCTTCGTGGAGGAGGCAAGTGCCAATGAGTTGGAATGGGCTCGCAAGACCGCCCGCCGGCTGGGATCCCACCATCACGAGCTCCTGACCAGCGCGACTGAGCACGACGAACTGCTGGACGACGCGCTTTGGCATCTCGAGGAGCCGATTGCCGATCTCTCGTTCATCGGCTTCCTCCTGCTGAGCCGGCTGGCCCGCCAGCATGTGACGGTGGCGCTCTGTGGCCAGGCCGCAGACGAGATCCTCGGCGGCTACCGGAAGCACCTGGTGTCGCGGATGACAGATCTTCCCTTCCTTCCCATGGGGCTGATGGGTGACGTGGCCCGGGCGCTCAGCCATAACCGTGGCAATTCTGGTCTTGGTCGGCTCGGTCGGGCGGTGTCGGCCCAGGATGACGTCGAGCGCATGTTCGCCATGGGGGCCATCCTGCCCCGGGAACAGCGGGGGTGGGTGATGGGCGAGGCCCTGAGCAATGGCGATCCGCTTGAGCTTCTCCGAACCAGCCACGCCGCCCAAAACGCGCCCCCCAGGACGGGCTCAAGCCTCCTGCGAACCCTGGTGCTGGATCTTCAGCTGGCGCTCCCAGATCTGATGTTCCTGTACTTCGACAGGATGTCGATGGCCGCTTCGCTCGAGGTGCGTGTGCCCTTCGCGGACCACGAGCTGGTCAACTTCTGCATGGCCCTCCCGGACGATCGCCGTATCCGCGGCTTTCGGGGCAAGGAGCTCCTGCGTCGCATCAGCAAGGACCTGGTCGACGACTCAATCATCAGCCGCCCCAAGCGGGGCTTTTTCAGGTCAGGAGCATCAGCCTGGCTGAGCGCCCGAGAGGGCGAGATACGCGAAACCCTCGTTGACGATCGGTGCCGGCAGCGGGGGTTGCTGAATGTTGAGGCCCTGATCCACGCCCTTGATGGTCCGCGTGGCCGGGGCCGGGCTGGTGAGCCGCTCCTGGCCGCTTTCATGCTCGAGCGCTGGCATCGAGTGTTTGTGGACGCCGACGGCCAGGCGAGCTCCGCCGAGACTCGGCGGGTCCGGCACGTCGCTCGGTAGCGCTAGCCGTCGCGAGCCACCGACCTGTAGATCTCCTCGACCCGCTGGGCCACCCTGTCCATACTGAGTTCGGCCACGGCCGCTCGCCCAGCCGGAGCGGGACCATGCCTCACGGCATTCAGAATGGCCACAGCGAACTCCTCAGGGTCGGCTCGCACGACCCAGCAGCCAGCCACGCCCCGCAGTCGCTCAGGGACGTCTCCCACCGGAGTCGCGACGATGGGCAGCTCGCAGCCCATGGCCTCCTTGACGACATTGGGCGATCCTTCTGAGCGCGACGAGAACACCAGGGTGTCTGCTGCATTCATGTACAGCGGGATCGCCCCAGGGTCCACGCCGTGCGCGATGCGCAGGACCAATCGCGGGCAGGAGGCCAGGGCCAAGGTATAGGCGGCCTCGGCCAGGGAATAGTTCTTGCGCGGATCGCGCGGGTTCCCTACGAACAGAGCCACCTTTTCCTCGGGCGGCCAGCCGAGCCTCCGCCTGGCCGCTAGTTGATCGCTCGGAGCGAAGGACTCAAGATCGACCCCGTTCGGTATGACGTGGTTGCGAGCGTGAACGGTTCTCGGCAGGCGGCGTCCCATCTCCTCCGATTTCGTAATCGTGGCCCTCGCCAATCGGCCCGCCTGGGCAAACGCCCCAGCCAGTGCCCGACTCCCGAATGTCATGCGATCCGGTCGCGCTGGATCCGGGGTGCCCAGGAGATCATCGCCGCAGTACGAGATGACAAGGGGCGCGCGTATATCCAGCCGCGCGACAATCCCAGAGTACCCGTAGTGAGCGTGAATAACGTCGTACTGGGAAGTGAAGTTCCGCAGTAGCACGCGCCCAGCGCCGCGCACGTACTCCCACCTTCTGGCATATCCCCTCATCACCAGCACGTCGAGATCGAGCCCGCGGGCGATGAGTGACTGCGCTTGGGAGTGGATGTAGTTTCCGTACCACCTCCGATTGCGCTCCGGCCACATATTGGTGACAAACAGCACTCGCACCTACATGTTCTCCATGGCCCTGATGTGCGACCGGTTCACGCGAGGCGGTGCCGGAGTTGATCCGCCAACCGCACGGCAAAGGCGATGCCGGTAAGGGTCGGATTCGCTTGGCTTGAGCTTGGAAACGTCGAGGTACTGGCGATGAACAGGTCGCCGACGCCATGGACGGCCAGATTCCCGTCTACAACGCCGCCTTCGGGATCTTCTGACATACGCGTTGTACCGGTTTGGTGATAACCCCCCGTGGCGTGGAGCGACCTTCGGATGAATGTGTCGATATCCGGGTCTCTCATCTCCACCCGGCCGACCCGCTGCTCGCGTAGGTACTCGTCCAGATTTTCGAGACCCATCTTGGCATTCCCAATGTCTGCTCGTGAGAAATGCAGGTGGGTTCGCAGACGCGGCATACCGAGAGCATCCAGCTCGGTGGTGGGCTCTACGCAGCTCTCCCAATGCGAAAGGTGCTCCCCGTGATACATGACTAGGTAGCTACTCGACGTGCTCGGTACAAAGAAGCCCGGCACCTTCCTGCCGCGTCGTAGGTATCGCCGGTAACCGAAGGTGAGGCCAAAGCGGGCAGCAGGAAGCATCCCCCCCGCCACATTGCGCAGGTGTGAGCCCACTCGCGGCTCCTCCTCACTCCGTAGATGGTCGCGACGTATGCCCTCGGCGATGAATCGCGCTCCCGCTGGTGACCTAAGGAGCAGATACACCATGGACAGGATGGCGCTGCCGTGACGTGGATCAGCGAGTTCGGGGTTGACAAGCCACATCGCGGCATTGGCCAATCCCCGCTCATGTTGCCAGTCCCGCGCGAAGGTGAACCTGCGGCGAACGTAGACCCCATCACGATCTCGCTCATGGTCATAGATGACGCCCTCGGATGCCCGAGTGAGGCAGAGACGGGCGGCGCGTGTCTGAACGTGTGCCATATACCAACGACCCAGGTGGCCCGTCTGGTTGCCTATTCCCTGCGGTTGCCGGTCATTGGAAGCAAAGAGCAGGCGAGTCGCCTCGAGACCCCCGGTGGCCACGACGTACACCTTTGCCTTGACGTGCGCGGTTGCCCCGAACCGTGAGCGGCACACGAGGTGGTCGATCGTGGAGGCATCCGCCGAGAGGGCGATGCGCGTGCACGTGAGCCCGGTGACGAGATCGATGCACGCGGTGCGCCGCAGCTCACTGCCATACATGAGACGAAAGTTCGTGGGCAGTGACCACCGCTCGAGCGCGGAGCTGATGACGCGCCCGTCCTCTAGGCCCGGGATCAGGGTGCGCCCGGAGAGCTCTGGAAGGTCGTGAGCAGAGAAGATCGCCCGGCCACAGAGGCACCAGTCGCAGGCTCGCTGAAGGTAGGGCGCGATTTCCTCATACGGCATGGGCCAGAATCCGCTCGACCACGGCCGCTCATCAAAATCGACCGGGTCGAAGGGGACGCACCGCCCACCCCAGGTATTGGAGGTCCCGCCGATCTGCCGTCGAACCGCTAGGTCCATCGGGACGTGGTAGGGATCCTCCCCGACCAGCGCGCCTAACGCTTGCGCCTCAGCGCTTGGTCGCCGCTCCCCACTCTCCAGCAGCACGACCTGAAGCCCGGCGCGACCGAGTTCAAGCGCCACCACGACACCGAGAGGCCCCGATCCGATGACCGCCACGTCACCCTCGATGGTCGCGCCATCAGCCAGAGTCCTAGCCGCTCGCTGCATCCGGCTAGGAAGGAAGAACCCCGGCGTCGGTCAGCAGAGTACGAAACGAAACAAGATCGGCCGGGGTCATGTTCTGAGCGACCTCCATAGCCCGGGACACACGCGCCGGGTGGACCGTGCTAACCAGGACGATCGGGTTGGCGTACGCGTACAGCGCATCCAGGAGAAGATAGTCAGCGATAGACCGGTCTCCCTGCTCCAGGAACCTCGCGAGCGTCTTACCCAGACCGGGCTCCCTGGCAGCGCGGGTCAGGCGCTCGAGTGCCGAGGCAAGGAAGCCGAAGAGGATGAGCGGTCGTCCGTCGCCCGGGGCCGGCCGGAGGGGAGAGAAGATGTCATAGCGCGTCTGAAGGACTGCCTCCTGGCCAAGAACATCCATCAACCCCGCCACCGTGTCCTGCTCCGACGCCACGCCCCATGAGCGAATCTTTCCCTCTCGCTGAGCCTCCTCAGCGAACTCACAGAGTTCTTCAACGTCGACCACGTCGGTCGGTCGAGGGTCGTGCACGAAGAGAATGTCAAAGTAGTCTGTACCTACCTGTTTCAAGCTCTCTTCGAGACTCCGACGAGCCGTCCGCGCATCGTAGTGACGCGGTGTATCCATAAGATCACCGCGGCGCTTGATCGCGCCCCGCAGGGTGGGAAAGGTCGCCAGGAGGGCTCGTGCCGGTCGCTGGAGACGGGCTACCTGTGAGAGGCCCACGCGCGTCTCGATGCCAAATTTCGTCGCGATGGTGATGTCGGACCGCCGTCCGCGCGCGAAGCGGCCGAGTTCTACCTCCGCCTGGCCGAGGCCATACATCCGCGCCACGTCAAAATGGGTCATCCCGCTATCGAACGCGGCATCCAGGAGCCGTCGACGGGCGGAGCGCGACGGAAGCCTCATCAGCCCGCCGCAGCCGAAGCCGAGCCGTGTGGCGGTCACATCACGCGTAAGTGTCACACGGTGAAGAACTGTCATTGGAGCGCTCTAGCATCTGCCCTATGGTGCAACGCACGCGATGCTAGACCGCCGGGAGGGGGCCCGCATCGTGATGCTGCTGGAGAACAATCCCTACCCCCAGGACGTTCGCGTACGCCTCGAAGCGCTTTCCCTCAATAGTGCTGGCTACCGGGTAACCGTCGTCGCTCCTCGGGCTCCCGGCCAGGCCCGGCTCGAATCGCTTGAAGGAATAGCCGTACGACGTTTTCACAGCATTGAGGGCAAGGGGTTGCTCGGCTTCCTAGGTGAGTACTCGGTTGCCGCCGTGCGTCTTCAGATGGCGGGCCTCCGTGAGCTGCTGGGTGGCGCTGATGTCCTTCATTTGCACAACCCACCAGATGTCTTCTTTATGCTCGGCGCGATCTTTCGGGCGGCCGGAAGGAAGGTGGTGTTTGATCACCACGATCTCTTTCCGGAGACTCTCGAGATCAAATTCGGTGGCCGGCTGCTCGGGCGGTTGGCTCGCGCCTTCGAGAAGGCGACTTTTCGCGTGGCCAACCACGTGCTGGCCAGCAACGAGTCCTACGCGGAGATAGCGCAAGCGCGTGGAAGGAAGCGGCCCCAGGAGGTGACGGTGGTGCGAAACGGGCCTCCGGCGGATTGGCTGACATTGCGAAGCGTCCAGCGGCCCGGTGTCCTGCAGTCGATCCGGCTCGGGTACGTGGGCGCGGTTTCCCACCAGGATGGCGTTGAGGAGCTTGTGCCAGTCCTCAGCCGCCTGCAGGAGCGTGGGATCGAAGCGCATCTGATGGTTATCGGAGACGGCGACGCCCGACAGACGCTCGAGGTTGACATGCGCCGCCACGGGCTCAGTCCACGCCTGACGATCACCGGATGGACGCCGTGGGAGCGCGTGCCCGAGCTGTTGGGCGAGGTCGATGTGTGCGTCGACCCCGCACCCGCAACCGCCGTCAACGAGCGGTCCACGATGATCAAGATCGCCGAATATCTCGCTCTGGGTAAGCCGGTGGTGGCGTTTGATCTACTGGAAACCCGTCGGACGGCCGGAGACGCGGCGATACTGGTTCCTCCTGGGGATCCCGCCGGCCTTGCCGATGCCATCGAGGCGCTGGCCCGGCAGCCGGGCAGACGCACAGAGTTGGCTCGCCTGGCCCGTGTGCGAGCTGCCACGCTCATCTGGCGCCATTCCGAGCGGGCGCTTCTCAGCGCGTACGAGACGGTCCTGGCCAACTAGGCCGCCCGCAGGTCCGGGCACAGCTGGTGGGCGACGCGGTCTTGGACGCTTGAGCCCGCCTCCCCTTTTTGTCCAGGGGACATGCGGTGTCTTTCGGATGCGCTGTGCTTAGTCGAAGCGAGGCGTGGCCATGCTCCGTCACGCCTCCATCGGTGCTCTGTGCCTTCTGGCGGGATTCGCCGTGCCTGCCGTGGCATTCGTCGACAGCAACGCCCACTCCGACGGCTCCCCCAACCATCACCAGAGGTCACGGGACCACCACGGCGGGTCCCGCCACCCTCATCGAACCTGCCGTCTCACGCATACCAGAGGCAAGCACAGGTTCCGCCCTGCGCATCGGTGCTTTGATCCTGTCCAAGGCCGTGGCGCCCACGCCACACGCGTAATTGCCGTCTCTGCCAGCCGGTCGGGCTCATCAGGCAAGACCAGAAAGACCACCACGACCACGACTCCGACCACGACTCCGACCACGACGACTCCGACCACGACCACGACCACGACGACCACGACTGGCACCACGCCAACACCCACTGTGAGCCTCACAGCGACTCCCCCGGCCGTTCAAGTCGGGGGCCAGACGACCCTGGCCTGGAGCACGAGCGATGTGAGTGCCTGCACCGCGAGCGGAGCATGGGCCGGTCCGGAATCGACCAGGGGAACAGCACCGACCGGCAGCCTCGCGCAAACTCGGACGTACACCCTCACGTGCACAGGTCCTGACGGCTCGGCATCGGCGACCCTCACGGTCGACGTACTGACTCTCACCGTATCCAAGATCGACTCCGCCAGCGGCTCCACCGCCTTTTACGCCACGTTCGGAAGCTGGGACCAGCACGTGGTGAGCAACCAGAACGGCATCTTTGCCGCCTACTCCTACGAAGACAACAACTACCACACCCCCGACTACTGGCGCCTCGCGCAGTCAACTGACGGTGGGCAGACCTGGCACGTTCTATACGACTCGGCCCAGGATGGCCCCAATATGGTCGCGCCGGCTATCGAAACGGACCAGTCCGGCAACGTCTATGTCATCGCTCCCACGAACCAGGACGGCGTGCTGACGGGACCGACCCTCTTTTACCGTTTCAGCCCATCGAATAACTACAGTCAGCCCGCCAAGTACAGTCTGCCCATCGGAGGCGCCGGCAAGTACTCCACGGTCTACGACCCCACGCGAAACGTCATTGACCTGCTCTTCTGGGCGTACGGCCAAACTCATCCGAACTTCTTTTCCATCAGCCCCGCCGGCGTCGTCGAACAAGAGGTGACGCTGTTTGACCCGGAGACCTCTACCACTCACGCCCAACCCGAGTATCCGATTTTGACCATCAGTCCAGGCGGAACCATCTTCGCCGGCTGGACCACAATGGACGACGCGCTGTGGAACAACGGCACCGGGACGCAGAACTACTACGACGCCCATTTCCTCGCGTCACCGGACGGAGGGTCAACCTGGGTGGGACCGGGTGGTCCCGTTTCGCTCCCCGTGGAGGGCACCAGCACCGCGACGAGCTTCGAAATCGTAAATACGCAGGATCCCGCGGAGTTTCAACCCTGGGGATCCTCGGCGTATGACGCGACCGGTAACTGGAACCTCCTTCAGAGCATGGCATTTAACAAGGGCGAACTCAGTTTCTTCTACGGCGGTCCGACCCCGCAGCCGCACCAGGCGTATGCGCGAATGAACTGGTCCAGCCGGACGATCGATATGCGGATGGCACCTTTCTTCGGTACCAGTGACGGTTCGCTGTCCGTGGCGGAGGAGCATGGCGGATCCTTCAGCCAGGATCCAAGTGGGCAGGGGCGGCTTTACTTCACCTCTTTGTCGCTGCAGTCCGGATCGCCCCGCCTCGTCATGATGTACTCTGACGACGCGGGCGCAACGTGGTATGAGGGCGCAACCAGCGATGCATGGAGTGAGATGGGTTCTCAGTACATCAACAGCTACCGTTATCTGGACGACGGATCCGTGATCGGAACTCTTGAGGTTGATCCGGATCCGCCATACACCGGTGCCACCGTATACTTTTTCCGGTCCACCATTGTGAACCCGTAGGACAAGCGTCGGACGCATGGCGTGATCCCCGGCCGGTGAAAGGTAAGCGCCCGTGACGGATTCCTCCGCTCCGCACCGGCCCCCGACAGGCCCCACTCGGTTCGTCCTTCTATCCACGCCGCGAAGCGGGACGAGCTGGCTCATGGAGTGCATCTCCGCCCACCCGCAGGTCGGTGGGTATGGCGAGCTACTGCTCGACGGGGTGGAGGGTTGGTCCGATTGGCCCAAGGGGGCCCGGGACCGGCCCTTCTATACAACCTACCTCAAGGATCGCGGCGCGCAGGGAAGCCACCTTCGACGACACTCGATGATGTTTCGCTACTTGGACTATCTGTACGAAGATCGCCGCGGCCTTGGTGCCATCGGGTTCAAGCTCATGTACAACCAGGCTTGGCGTCATCCGGAGGTGGTGCCCTATCTTCGACTGCACGGCGTGCGCGTCATTCATCTGTTCCGAGAAAATGTCCTGGACATCCACCTCTCTCGCGAGGCGTTGCTGTTACGCACGGTTGCCCATGCCCGATCTGAGGAGGAACGCGAGCGCATCCGGGTTCGGCTTGACGTCGGCCGACTTGCCCGAGAGCTGCGGAGGCTTCGTCGAGAGCAGCAGGTCGCGCGCCTAGCTGTGCGGGCCTGCGGCCTGGCCACGCACGAGGTCTTCTATGAGCAAGCACTGGCCGACGACGCCGTGCTCCATAGGACGCTCGCTTTTCTCGGCATCAACTCATCCGCTGACGTCGATCTTTCGCCGACCATGCTCAAGCTCGCCCCCCCGTCTCACCGTGAGAGCATTGAGAACTTCGAGGAAGTTGCGGCGACGCTTGCCGATACACCCTTCGCAGGTCTTCTGAAAGAGTGAGAGGCAGAGCATGCCGCAGCCCTATGCGACGAACTAGGCGTGTCGGAGTGAGGGGTGGTTCCCCGGCTTCCTTTGCCAGCCTCCTTCGAGCGGTCTGGACTGAGTTTCGGCTTCGGAGCGGCGGAAGTGACTACGCCCTGCGTCATGCCCGGCGTCTGGGCGTCAGGGTCGGACCGGATGCCGTCCTCTATCGAGGCGTCTCCTGGGGGACCGAACCCTGGCTCATCGAGATTGGTGCCCGGACCTGGATCACGGGTGGCGTGACCTTCTTCACCCACGACGGCTCACACGAAGTGCTCCCGCATGACCCTGACATCGTCCTCAACGCGTACGGCCGCATCATAGTCGGGGACGACTGCTTCATCGGCCAGCGCGCAATAATTCTGCGAGGAATCCGCATCGGAGACGGGTGCGTAATCGGAGCGGGAAGCGTGATTACACGCTCAGTCCCGCCGGGGCATGTTGCGGCTGGTAACCCCGCTCGTGTCATCTGTACGACTAAGGATTACGCGGCGCGGGTGGCCTCGGAGTCGCTTCCTCTCCCGGCACGGTGGGACACCGTCACCGCTTGGCGCCAGGCTCTGGAGAGCACTGTTCCGTACCCTCCTGGCTTTGAGGAGTA
>Ga0070739_10006167_pt1 | contig 13296 bp, 17 predicted proteins | sample Coa_R1_7_FD_66445 | JGI IMG/M metagenome (GOLD analysis project Ga0070739, IMG submission 66445) | Surface soil microbial communities from Centralia Pennsylvania, which are recovering from an underground coalmine fire - Coalmine... | ecosystem: Environmental > Terrestrial > Soil > Unclassified ... | reverse complement strand
CGAAGCCGCGCAGTGGGTGACGCCGGGCTGGCCGTGGGTCGATCCGGAGAAAGACATGAAAGCAGCAGAGCGCGCCATTCGCGACGGCCTCTCTACACGCTCGATTGAGTGCGCGGCGCAGGGGTACGACGCGGCGGTGATCGATCAGGAGCAAGCGGCAGACAACGACCGCGCCGACAGACTCGGCCTCTCCTACGATTCCGATGGCCGTAAGATCCTCACCGGACGTAACGCCGGTCTGACGGAACCGGAAATCGAAACGGATGCCGCGAGCGGAAAGGTGGAGGTCCAGTGAAGCAGCTTGCGCACGTGGCGTCGCGGTTCGTCAACTGCCCGCTGATGATTCATCCGCCCAAGCTGGAAGTGATCATCAAAGCGCTCGGGCCGCGGCTGGGGATCGACCCGGATGCGGTGATGGCCCCGCGAGTTCCTATGGACGCCACTGCAACGTCGATGTCGCGCTACGCCGAGGCCGGCGACGGCAGGGATTTTGAGGTCGTCGATGGCATCGCGGTGATTCCGGTCCAGGGAACGCTACTGAAGAAGGAATCCTTCCTGTCGGCCTGGAGTGGCGCGAGCTCGTATGAGCAGATCCGGCGCCAGGTGACCAGCGCCGTCGATGACGCTGGTGCGCGCGCCATTCTGCTGGACATCGATTCACCCGGCGGTGAGACGGCGGGATGCTTCGAGCTTTCCGATTACATCTATTCGATCCGCGGTGTGAAACCGGTCTACGCCGCCGCCAACGATATCGCGCTCTCAGCGGCGTATGCGATCGCGAGTGCGGCAAGCAAAGTGTTTGTGACGCGCACCGGAGCCGTCGGATCGGTGGGCGTGTTCGCGCTTCACGTCGATCAATCCGGCTTCGACAAAGACTTCGGCGCGAAGTACACCTACATCTTCGCGGGCGACAAGAAGGTCGACGCGAATCCGCACGAGCCGCTGTCGGATCGCGCCCGGAGCGACATCCAGGATGAGATCGACCGCGAGTACGGCATCTTCGTGGACACCGTCGCGCGGAACCGCAAGGTTGACGCGAAAGAAATCGTGGCAACGCGGGCCGGCCTCTACTGGGCCGAAAATGCGGTGCCGATGCTGGCCGATGAAGTCGGCGCCTTCGACGATGCGATGGATGCGGCCCGCCAGGCGGTGGGATCGTCCACGCGAGTTTTCAGTTCGGCGGCGATAGCCGCAATTTCACCGAAAGGAGGGCTTATGCCCGATGTAATGCAGCCCCTCGCCGCAAAGAAAGAAGGCGAGGTGGAACCCGAGGAAAAGAAGTCCAAAAAGAGCAAGGAGGAACCCGAAGCCAAGGAGTGCGACAGCAAGAACGATCCTCCCGAAGAGGACGACGACGAGGAGGAGGACGAAGAAGAAGCGAAGTCCAAAAAGGAAGGCAGGAAGAAGGCGGCCGCCGCTGGGGTCGCGCCGATCGCGGGCGAACCTCTGAAGGGCGTGCGTGCCGAGTCCGACATCCAGGCCATCGCTGCGCTCTGCAAGATGGCCGGCAAGCTGGAGCAGGCCGCCGAGTTCCTCATGAAGAAGAATGCGAAGGGCGAGTACATGAGCGTCGCGGAGGTCAGCGAAGCGTTGACCGCGGCACGCGTCGCGGAAAGCGAGAAGCGCATGATCCATTCCCACGTGAATCCGAACGCGGGCGCCGGCGGCGTCCAGGAGTTGGAGGCGCAGGCTGTCGCGTTCGCGCGCCAGAACCGCGGGCAAGTCACGCCTGGTCTCTACGTCTCGGGGAGTGCGGCAAAGGTTACCAAGGAGCGGGCCTACGCCGCGATGCTCGAAGAGCACCCCGAAGCGTATGCGGCGTTTCGCGCGCAGCATAACGCCAAGGGCCTGATCGCCACGCTGGAGGCGGCCGGAATCCGGCTGCGGTAGCGAAAGGAGAAAACGAAACCATGGCTTACGAACAAATGTTGAGACCGGTCGGGTTGCCGGCAAATGGCGATCTGACTTCCGGCGGGACAGTGAATCCCCAGTTTCTGTTCGCCGTCATGACGGCGACGGGCCTCGCCATCGCGGGCGCCGGCGCCGCCTCGGTCGGTGTCATTCAGGACAAGCCCAACGCGGCGGGTGCCGAGAGCGAGGTCGCGGTGGTGGGCCAGATCAGCAAAGTGGTGGCCGGCGCCGCCGTGAACGAGGGCGACCAGATCATGTCGAACTCGAGCGGCCAGGGCATCACGGCCACAACCGGCAACTTCGTCAACGGGTTCGCGTTGGCGGCGGCCTCGGGCGCGGGCGCGATCATTCCGGTCCTGTTGACGGGACCTTACAAGATCTAAGCGGGCTGAGCCCGGAATTAGGAGAACAACGTAAATGCCTCAACCGACTTTGGGCGATGTTCACGTGAACCGCCCGCTGACGAACATCTCCGTGGCGTACAGCCAGGAGGCGGCCGGCGTGGAGTTCGTCGCCGACCGCGCGTTTCCCGCCATTCCGGTGGAGAACAAAAGCGATCTCTACTGGACCTACAACCGCGCCGACTTCAACCGCGACGAGATGCAGAAGCGCGCGCTCGCCAGCGAATCCGCCGGTTCCGGTTACAACCTGAACTCGACGGGTACCTACTCGTGCGACGTCTGGGCGCTGCACAAGGACGTGGACGACCAGATCCGCGCCAACAGCGACTCGCCGCTTTCGCCCGATCGCGACGCGACCATCTTCCTCACGAACAAGGCCCTGATCCGGCGCGAGAACCAGTGGGCGTCGCGCTATTTCACCACCGGCGTCTGGACCGGCCTTGCGGTTGGCGCCGCCACGGCGAGCGCCTCGTTCAGCAACAACTGCCAGGTCGTGTACTGGGATTCCGTGACCAGCACTCCGATCACGGACATCCGCCACGCCAAGACCCTGGCGCGCCTGAACTCGGGCGGATTCGTCCCCAACATCGCCGTTTTCTCGCGCCCGGTATTCGACAAGCTGGTCGATCACCCGGATTTCATCGACCGCACCAAGTACGGCCAGACTGCGCCGAACCCGGCCATGGCCACGCGCCGCATCATCGCCGAAATCCTCGAACTCGAAGAAGTGCTGGTGATGGATGCGATCTACAACGCGGCGGCAGAGAGCGCTCCGGTTGCCGGATCGGCCAACCTCGCCACGATGGGCGAGACGGAGACGAACACGTTCATCGGCGGGCTGTCCGCGGGCCTGTTCTACCGGCCCAAGAATGCCGGCCTGCTCACGCCGAGCGCCGGCTACACCTTCAACTGGACCGGGCTGATCGGCTCGACCGGCGGCGCGGGCTTGCGGATCAAAACCTTCCGCATGGAGCACCTGGCGAGCGACCGCGTCGAGATCGATGCCGCATTCGACATGCGTGTGGTCTCTCCCGACTGCGGCTTCTTCTTCAACAACGTCATCTCGGCGGTGTAATCATGCTCTACCGCAGACCCAACTGGGCGCAGTTGATCCGCACCGGCGTGCCGCCGCTCTACGTCCTGCGCCCGCTCGCCGGTGGATTCACGCCGCCAAACACGGGCGATGAATATCCCGCCCCTGACTCCTCGAACAAATTCCAGATGATGCGCGCCCGCCAGTTGTACGAGCAGCGTCGCATCGGTCCGCAAGGGGATCTGAAACGGGCGCTGGCGCGATCCGGGCGGCAGCTCGCGCCTCCACACACTACCTCTGCCGCGCACGCCAAATCGGGAAAGGAAAAGAAGAATGGCCATCGAAGTTCACAAGACCGCAATTAACACGCCCGAGGTTCAGAGCGCGGGGCCGCTGCCGAATCTGCACGGCTTCTATCTGTCAAAGGGCAAGACGTTCTTCGCCAGCCAGCAGGTGGGCACGGGCGCGAGCCAGAATCTCGCGCACGGACTGGGCGCAGTGCCCGCCGGAGTGATCGCCGTGCCTACGGACGGCGGCACGATCACTTACGGCACGCACACCGCGACCAACGTAGTGGTCGACTGCACGAGCGGGAAGCATTACGACGTGCTGGCCTGGTTGTGAGGGCGAAGCTATGACACCCTCATCTTTGGGCCGGGTGAACGTGCCGGCATCCGGAACCCCGGTTCAACTGGCAACCGCTCGCACTCCCTGCTGCCGCATTCGCTTGCAGGTGATCGCGGGCTTGACGGGCAAGATGTACTTCGGAACTGCCGGCCTGAACCATAACACGCTGGCCGGCGTGATCAAGGAGTTCTGGCCCAATCCGAGCGGCGGCGTCGACGATTCCTACGAAGTGTGGTCAGGCGTCGATGAGGATGCGCTCGACCTTTCCCATTACTGGATCGACGCGGCGGTTTCCGGCGAAGGGCTGATCGTGTCCTATTGGAATCGGCCAACGGCGGCGTTTTAGGCCATGGCGTTCTCGGATCTCGTCAATACGATGGATACCGCGTGTCTGGACGCGTTCGGTACGCCGGCCACTTTCACGCCGCAGGATGGCTCCGGCGCCCAACAGATCACCGGAATCATTCAGAACCCGGCGATGGCAGAGGATTATATTCCCGGCAGCGTGCAGGGCACGGCGGCCGTGCGGTTATTCGTGCGTTTCGCCGCTATCACTCCACCGCCGCGCCAGGGCGACACGGTCACGCTTAACGGCATCGTCTACGACGTGCAGGAAGTCGCGGTAGATATGGAGGGCGGCGCGGTGCTGAAGCTCAGGACCACGTAGATGCTACCAGATTGTTTGGATCTGCGAGGCGCGAATCTTCGAATCGTGGCTGACCAATGGCACGGCGAGAGCAACAGCGGTGGCAGCGATGATTCGGTCCGGCAGGTCGGGCACCTCGTTACGCGGTACACGTCGCAGAGCATCGGCGACTGCGCGGTCGAGTGGAACCAGCGAACACGGACTCGCCGGATCATCCAACGTTTGAACAAGTGTTTCCCGCACGACAGCAGGCAAGCGATGTTTCTCGATCAGATAGGTGAGCTCAACGAGACAGACCGACGGAATGAGAATGGCATCGCCCGCAGCCGTTGCGCTGTCGAGGGCCTCAGCCGCCCTTACCGGGGATCATCCTCCAGGTACCACACGATGGTGTGGGTATCGACTACAATGCCGGGCATCAGATGTCTTCCCTGGGGAAGTTCTTCCACATCTCGCGCTGGTTCTCGTCGATTTCCTCAGCGGAGAGAGAGATCCCCAGGCCAGCCCACAGACCTCTCACACTCTTGAACGGCGGTTTCTTGGCGCACTCAGCCCGGAGACGCTTGGCATGGTCGTAGATTTCCCGCTGTTTCTCCGGCGGGAGCGCCTGGACCTCTTTCAGAATGGCCTGTTCAAGAGACATCTTGCACGCCTCAACTTCATTATCCGTCTTGTCGGCGGTTTGCGTAAATGCTGAATAACGGTCCGATCGTGGACGCCATCGTCGCCACGCTTCAGGCCATTCCCGGCTTGGCCGCCGCGATGACCGTGCTGGATGCAAACCAGAATCCGGTGTGCCGGATTTATGCACACCATTACCGGCTGGGCGCCGAATACCGCCTGGCCGAACGCATTTACAAGATGCCGGCGCCTTCGATGCTGGTCGCCTGGGATGGCGATCAGGGCGGCAACTTCAACGGCCAGACCATCTGCAAGCACCGTTTCAATGTGTATTTCCGGATGGGCAATGCCGCCGGTTTGAGTGATCCAGTCGATTACGAGCAACTCTGGTGGCTCGCCTGCAACCAGCCGCCCACGGGCAGTCCGGTCAATATCCGCTACATGCAGCTCTATCCGGGCCTCGACATCATGGACACGCCGGGCGTGGCCCACGCGCTCGACGAAGATTTGCAGGACCGCTTCGTGGGCACGTTTGTGATTCCCGAAATCGGAGACCAGTGATGCCTGACCTGAAGCAGGAATTGGCCGACGTGGCGGCGGCCATCGAGAAAATGGAGGCGCAACCCGCCGCGCCAGTGGCGCCGCCCCCAGCCGGCAAAGTGCGGCTGCGCCATCCGTGGACCGGCGACACCAAGGACGTGGATGCCACGCCCGCCGCCATGGTCCCGTTGATGGGCCTCGGCTACAGCCAAGTGAAGGAGTAATCAATGCCCGCGAGAGTACAACAGTTAGTTCTCGGCCTCGGCAAAGGCAAGCAGACGAGCATTTCAGCCGCCGCGGCCACGTTCCTGCGCTTCAAGAAACTGGACACTGCGCTGACGACGCCGAAGCCCGTGTTCGAAAACGACGCGGCGGAAATCGGCAAAGGGAACGAGTTCATCAGCCAGACGTTCCCTTCGCACTATGAAGTGGCGAATCGCATGGAGAAGTACGCCAGCGCGGAGTTTGTCACGTGGGCGTGCGCCTATGCGCTCGGGAACGTCGCGCAGACTGGTTCTGCCGCGCCATACACCTACACGATCCTGCCGATCAATCCGGGCACTACGCTCGAACTGCCATACTTCTCGATTTGCGAGCAGGTGCCCGAGGGCGGCGGCAACTGCATCGACAACTTGTACGTCGGCTGCGCCATCGAGGACTTTACCTATCAGTTCAGCTACGGGCCCGGGCGCGCGTCGTCGAAGATGACGGTGAACTGGGTTGGCTCGGGCCTCGTGACCACGCCATCGGGCATCACGGTGCCGGCGCTCACCACCGAGAACAACATGCTGGCGGCATCGATGTCGCTGTCGGTGAACGGCATCGATTACGTGGCGACGAAGCGCATCCTCTCCGGCTCGATCGGCTGGAAGAACAACCTGCTGCTCAACGCCGGCTTCTATCCCGGCTCCGGGCTGCAGAACGGACTTCAGGTGCGTGGCCGCATGGAGATTGGCGCCCGCGTGCCGTCGTTCCAGTTCACCGCGCGGCTGCTGTCCGGCTCGCCCGAGTACAACACGCTGGTCAGCCAAACCGCCGGAACCGCCACGCTCAGCGTGCAGCACGACGCCGGCAACTCGGTGACGTTCACCTTCCCGCAGATGGCGTTCCAGATGGCCGAGAATGCCGAGGCCGATGGCATTGTGGCCGTGACCGTCACCGGCGCGCCGCAATACAACACCACGCAGAACACCGTGTTCTCGGTTACGACGCTGTGCGGCATATCGGGCATTGCCCAGTAAATCCCAGGAGGAAAGCTTATGTACGGAGACATTCCCGCCGAGGGCATCACGATTCGTGTTCCCAATCCGCCCAAGACCGCGCACCTGCGGCTGCCCACCAGCCAGGAGATGCTCGATCGTCTGGCGCAGCAGAAGTCCATCCGGCGCACCATTGGCCGGCGGAAGTCGCAGACCGAATTCGTTCCGAATCCGAAAGCCGATCTCGATCTGTTCAATCGGATCCGGCTCGACAAAGACGGACCGGAGTTCGACGAATTCGAAGCGGGCAACGCGATTTCGAAGCTGACCTTCTGCGACGTGACGGACTGCGAGCGCGCCGGCGACGAATATCGCGTCACGTTGAAAACGCCGTTCGGCGTCACGGTCCATACGGTCAAGATCCCCACGCAGCGGGACATCACGATTTACCGGCGCACGGTGGTGTCGTCGGCTGACCTCCCGCACGGCCAGGAAGAACTGCGGTACCGGATCGAGCCGGCGGTGGAACTTTACGATTCGGTGGTGAGCAAGATCGAAGGTTACGCTGCGTCGTTTAAGCCGGCCGACGTGCCGCCGCACCACAAATCCGCCGTGGTCGTTGAGCTGGTGCAGGCGATCGAGGATCTCGATCCGGCGCTCGACCCAAACTCTTAGGCGCACAGGGCGCGGCGGGTTGTGCCGCGTTCCGTTGTGCGCCTTTAATTATGGACCCGGACGAGTGGCCGCGCCCGGTTCCTCTCCGGTTGCTGATTTACCGCTCTATCCATGCGGAAGAGTTGTGCGATGGCGGAGCGGATGGCCCGCGCGGCTGTCCGGACGCCAACGATGTGACGTGCGGGAAGTGCGGCTTGGTGCGCACGGTGGACGACACCAACACGCCCGGTGCCTGCCCGCATTGTGGCGACTGGCAGTTCACCATCAACCGCTGCGCGCACTGCAAGTTGGATGATCTTGACGACGCGCGGGCGCACTCGGCCGCCGGGCGGTTGTTCGAGCGGCTGCTGGAACTGGAGTTCGACGCCGCGCATTTCAGCATCCCGTGGAGTGACGTGACTGCCGAAGAAGTCCGCGGCTTGCAGATTCTGAAAGAAGAGCGCGACCGCTACCAGCGGGAGCGGGTGCAAAAACTGCCACATGCCGTTCCAAGCTAGAATCACGCGCGCCCGCTTCGTATTGGGGCCGTTCACCGCCGAGGATATGCAGACGATTGGCGGCGTCCTGGTGGAGAGCATCTCCACGCGCATTCGGAAGTCCCTCAACGTGAACGACGCGCCGGCGAAGGCTCTAAAGCCGGGCCGCAACGGGCGGCGAGGGTATCCGGATTACAAGATCGCGCGCGGCCTGATGCCGATCCGCGACTGGGTTTGGACCGGGCGCACCATGCGGTCGCTCAAGGTGAAAAGCGCGAATGAGAATCAGGCCGTGGTCGGATTCGTCGATCCCACTGCGGATCGCATTGCCCATGTGAACAACCTGCGCGAGAAGCAGTTCGGAGTCTCGCCCAACGACCGGAGCGCGCTCAATGCGGCAGTCCTAGCTGTGCTTCGGCAGGCGCGCGCCATTCGCGTCAAGAGGGCAGCGTAAGTGGTTTCGTTCCCTGGCTAGAACGACCAGAACAATCTTGTGTGAAAATGTCATATTTGAGGCGATCTTGAGCGAATATTCCAAAATCGAGTGGACTGAAGCGACTTGGAACCCGGTTCGCGGCTGCGTGAAGATCAGCCCGGGCTGCAAGCACTGCTACGCCGAGACTTTTGCTGAGCGCTTTCGCGGCGTGCCTGGCCACCCCTACGAACAAGGCTTCACGCCACGTCTCGTGCCGGCCAAACTCCTCGAACCGATCAACTGGCCGGAGCCGAAAACAATCTTCGTCAACAGCATGAGCGACCTCTTTCAGGACGCAGTCCCGGATGAGTACATAACCGCAGTAGCAGAGGTCATGCTGCGGGCGGACTGGCACACCTACCAGGTCCTCACGAAACGGGCGGAGCGTCTGCATCAACTCCTGACAACAAAGCTAAAGAATGCTGCCCAGGCTCCGCATATCTGGTGGGGCGTCAGCGTGGAAGACCGGAGGTATGGAATCCCTCGAATCGCTCAACTACAGCGAGCTCCGGCCTGCATACGCTTCCTCAGCATTGAGCCTCTCCTGGAAGACCTGGGGACCCTCGACCTTGCAGGTATCCATTGGGTCATCGTGGGAGGCGAAAGTGGCACAGGTGCTCGGCGCATGGAGCAAGAATGGGTGAAATCCATTCACTACCAGTGCGCGAAGGCCGATGTGCCATTCTTCTTCAAGCAGTGGGGCGGCGTTCAGAAGAAAAAGTTTGGCCGCTTGCTTAACGGCAGAACCTACGATGAAATGCCCCGGCAGGGGATGGCGCCAACGCCGTCGCGCGACCATCGCAGAGCGCTCCTGCAAATGTTGGCTCCTCTGGTTCAGGGTCAACCGCTTGTCAGACTCCAGAACGCCGGAGTCCATCGGCGACTGGTTAACGCATGACACGCCGCCATGAAGTCCCCTGAGTACTACCGAGGCAGAGAACAAACGTACGTCAAGCATTTCTTCCTTGAGCAGTACCTGGAGACGGTTGCGTTCCACATAGGCTATACCCAGCGCGAATTCACGTATGTGGATTGCTTCAGTGGACCATGGCGGCATGGAGACGAGGACCTGGCCGACACTAGTATCCGCATTTCTCTGGACAAACTGAACTACGTCCGGCAGGGGTTAGCAGAGCAGCAGAAACACCCCATTATTAACGCGATCTTCATAGAAAGAGACCCCGCGGCGTTCGCTACCCTCCAGCAGGCCGTTGACCGTCATCACGGCAGTGTTCGGGCAACTGCGCTGCCCGGCGAATTTGAAACCAACATTCCGAAGATTGTCGCGGCGATAAACAAGAAATTTGCGTTTATCTTCCTCGACCCAACGGGATGGAACGTTCAGATGGACCGGATCGCGCCCTTGTTGCAGCACCAGCCGGGTGAGGTCGTCATCAATCTGATGTACGACTTCATCAACCGCTTCCTCAATTCTACGGATGCTCCGACCGAGGCATCGCTTGATCGTTTCTTCGGATGCGGAGAGTGGCGGGCCTTGCGTGAACGCCCCGATCGGGAGACTGCGATCGTCGAGTTCTACATCGAACGGGTTCGGACCGTCGGGAATTTCCAATACGTCACGTCGACGAAGATCTTAAAGCCGCTTCATCAGCGAGCCTATTTTCACCTCATCTACGCCACAAGAAACTCAAAGGGCATCGAGAAGTTCCGAGATGTGGAAAGGCGTCTAGTCGCGGCGCAGGATCGAATCCGCGACACCGCACAGAGAGAACACCGCATCGAGAAGACCGGCCAGAATGAACTCTTCTTCGGTCAGTTCGAATCGCTGTCCTCGCCTGTCGAGGATGAGCGCGCCGTGCAACGAGGCAAGGCCAAAGCCAAGATCTTCGAGGTACTGCAGCGTGGCCCATGTGCGTACGAGAACCTGCTTCCCATCGTCCTGCAGACGCCCCTGTTTTGGAAAACGGATCTTAACGAAGTACTCAGGGAAGAACAGCACAGCGGGCGAATTGTGATCGAGGGCATGACGTCCCGGCAGCGAACGCCCAAGGACGGCTGTCGCATTCGACTCGCCTTAGCAACGAAGCTCCAATCTGACAACTAGCCAGTCTCCTGCTGATCGTCCACGCGGCTGGCGGCACATCCTCACTGCACAATGGATCAGGAATCCATCGTCCTCGAAGTCGACCCGCGCAGCGTGCTTGCTGCCATCAAACAGGCAAATACTGCCGTCGAGGGGTGGGAAAAGGGTACGGTCGGCGCCGGCGAGCGGATGCAGAAGTCGCTCGAACGGATGTCCGAGATGCTGATCAAGGTGAACGACCGCTCCCGCAGTTCGATGGAGCGGCTCACCCAGTCCATCGAGAAGCAGGCCGCCGCGTATGGGAAGACGGAAGTCGAACGGCTGATCGCCGACCGCGACCGTTACATCAAAAAACTCGGCGACGAACAAGGGATGATCGACCGCGTCACGGCGGCCTACAACAAGATGATCGAGGCCGCGCGGCAGTCGGGCGGCTCCGAGATCAAGCAACTCGGGGCCGAGGCGCGCGAGTCGAAGGCCTCCCTGGCCCTGATGGGCGAAGAGATCGGGGTTCACATTCCGCGCCACATCCGCGGCTTCATCTCGTCGATGCCCGGCGTCGGCGCGGCGCTGAGCGCTGCGTTCAGCGGGATCGCGGTTGTCGCGTTGATCGGCGTCATCGTCGAGGCGATCAAAAAAGTTGCTGAGTTCCGCGAGAATCTCGAAAAGCTGCGCGAGGCGCCAGAGCGAATCGAAGCTGAGTTCGCGCGGCTCACCGGCGCAACGAAGACCGCCAACGACGAGATGCGCGTCGCAAACGACCGGCTGGAGAATGCCATCGCGAAGCTGGAGCACAGGCCGCAGAACAACCTGAAGCTCGCGATCGATGAGGCGGCGGTTGCGGCCGATCACCTCTCCGAGAAGATGGACAAGGCCCTCCGATCCTTCGCCGATGTGGCCATTAAGAACGCGCCGGGCGTATTCGCCAACATCATCGGCGGCCAGGCGGGCATCGACGACATCGTCAAGCTCATCCAAGGCAAGTCCGGATACGGCGGCCTCATCGGCGACCTCTACAAAGCCACCTCCAGCGGGGGCGACCCCACCAAGGTGCTCGGGCAGTACCGCGCGGCCGTGGGAACGATGATCCGGCAATCCGAAATGGCCGAGGCGTACCAGCAAGGCAAGGGATTCGAGGGCGTCAGCTACGAGGAAATGCGTGGCGCGATGACGGGCCGCGGCAAGCTGCCGCCCGGACTGCGCTTCGAGAACATGCTGGCCGATCAAGGACCAAGGCTGGAGACTCTGCGCGCGCTCGAGCGGGAGATCGATCTGCTCAGCCAGAGCTATGGCCTGGAAAAGAAGAACACCAGTCTCACCTCCCAGGAGGACCGTATCAAGGAAGTTGCGAAATCGACCGGCGTCACCGAGGAACTCCGCCAGCAGGTGAGCCGGGCACAGGAAGGCGAACTGAACGGCTTGGCCCGAATCAACGCCGCTCACGAAGAACGCTTGCGGCATCTGAAAGAAGAGGGCGAACTCAACACCGTCAACGCGAAGCTCGCCGGCCAGATCCGCGATGCGGAGATCGCGCGCTTCGAAAAGGAAGAACAACGGAAGACCGCTGCCGCCGTGTTTGGCGCGAACACCTCTCTGGGCGAAGCAGGCATTCGGTCCAACTACGCGATCTTCCAGGCCAATCGGAAGGCGAGCGATGCAACATTCGGCGAAGCGGACATCAATGCCGAGTACGACGCCGCCATGGCGCTCGCGCAGAAGCAGTTCGACCTGGCCGCCCAGCACGTCCACGAGCTGCGGGACATGAACGCCACGGATGGCGAGATTCAGCGCGCACAGATCGAGGCTACGAAGAACTTCGCGCTGGCGGCTCTCGATGCGGAAACCAAGAAGCGAGTCGAATTGATCGATCTCGCCAAGCAGCAACGCGACGAAGAGTCGAAAACTGCCCAGGCCAGCTACGACAACGCCCGGCGGCTTGGCGACGCGATGTCCACTGAGCAAGGGCAGCGGGAGCGGGACTTGGTGCAGCGGCACATCAAGATGGCCGAGGCGCTTGGGTTAAAGACCTCCGGCGGCCAGGTCGCGACGGCGCTGACCGTGGAGCAGTTGCGCATCGCGGCGGCGCAGATGCAGCACGACCAGGCCATTACGCGAATCGCCCAGGAGACCATCGAGGCGCGGAAACTGCCGGGCGGCACGCCCGAGGAGCAACGACAGCGCGAGGCGGAGCTCAACCGGCTCAAGATCGAGGGTCTGAAAGCCGAGGGCGAATTGCAGCGGCAGATCGACGACGCGCACCAGGATCGCGTCGTGAAGCTGCTGGAGCTTCAGAAACGCGAGATGGACGAAATCCAGAACAAGGCCACGGGCCTGTTCCACACGCTGTTCACGAAGCCGCAGGACTTCGGCAAGCAGCTCGGCAGCACGGTGAAAGAGGCCGTGCTGAAGCCGATCACGGAAGGACTCGGCGGGCTGGTCGCGAGCGCGATCCATCCTCTTATATACGGTTCGGACGGCCAAGGCGGGATCGCGGGCATCTTCCGAGGGATCTTCGGCGGCGGGAAGCAGGACCCCTTGAAGGCCGCGACCGACCTGAACACGGCGGTGACCGCGCAGAATTCGGCCGCGATCGCGTCCCTGACGGCGGTGATGGCGGCGGTCATGGGGATGGGCGCGCCCGCGATCGC
>Ga0070739_10006166_pt1 | contig 13298 bp, 11 predicted proteins | sample Coa_R1_7_FD_66445 | JGI IMG/M metagenome (GOLD analysis project Ga0070739, IMG submission 66445) | Surface soil microbial communities from Centralia Pennsylvania, which are recovering from an underground coalmine fire - Coalmine... | ecosystem: Environmental > Terrestrial > Soil > Unclassified ... | reverse complement strand
GCACCGCCCGCTCACGCAACTCCAACGAATACTTCCTCGGGGCTCCCATCGCAAAAGCATCTCCATCCTCCAGGACGACGCCTGGTTCGGGAGCCTCCAAGAAACTCAGGGTGCTTCAGAGCGGCAGGCTCGACGGCTTCAGCATCGTCGTCACGTACGAGTAGACGGGCACCGCGAGGGCCGCGACGAGCGCGAGAGCGACGAGGCGGCGCAGGCGCCTGGCGCCAATCATGGCAACACGCTACGACGTCGAAGGTGAAAAGCCTGTGAGGCGCGTTCAGCCGGCGAAGGCGCCGTAGGCGCGCACGAGCACCTCGACGAGGTCGCCGTCGGCGGTCGCGATGCCGCTCGTGCCGAAGCGCTTCGGCACCGAGTCGGGCGGCCGGCGGGCGGGCGGCGGGAGCGGCGGGAGCGTGCCGCCGCGCCAGGCGTCGGCGCCATCCGCCGCCGGCCGGGCGCCGTGACCGCGGAAGCGGAGTAGCACCGACGGGTCGCGCTCGATCTCGGTTGCGACCGCGCCGACGACCGCCGCGACGTCGTGCTCGTCGCCCACCCCCACGAGCTCCGCCGGGACGAGCGGCTCCTCCCACGTGTGCTCGAGGAGCTGTCGGAGCTCGGTCGACTGCCGCTCCCCCGACACGTGGCTCTCGATCGCAGCCCAGATGCCGGCCGGGATCGTCGGCGCGGAGAGCGTGACGGCGCGGCCGTCCACCCGGGCGGTGATCAGCGCGGGCTCGACGCGCAGTTCTGTGACCCTTCCCTGGGAAGGGTCACAGAACTGCAACGCCGCGAAGGCGCTCGCCCAGGGGCCCATCTAGACGAGCGCCTCCTGCTCGTAGGCGTCGGGGGCGAGCGCGACGGCGGCGCGGATCGCGCCGAGGTCGAGGTCTCCGAGCCAGTCGTCGCTCGTCCCCGCCATCACCTTCTCGACGAGCTCGCGCTTCGACTCGAGCAGCTGGTCGATGCGCTCCTCGAGCGTGCCGGTCGTGATCAGCGAGTGCACCCACACCGGCTTCTCCTGCCCGAGGCGGTGTGCGCGGTCGGTCGCCTGCTGCTCGACCGCCGGGTTCCACCAACGGTCGAAGTGGAAGACGTGGTTCGCCGCGGGCAGGTTCAGGCCGCGGCCGCCGGCGCGGAGCGAGACGACGAGCACCGCGGGCCCGTCCGGCGAGGCGAACGCGCTGAGCAGCTCCTCACGCTGTGCCGCGTTGAGGCCGCCGTGGAAGAACTCGACGCGCTTCCCGAGCCGCTCGGCGAGGAAGCCCGGGAGGCCCACGAAGCTCGTGTACTGCGTGAAGACGAGCGCCTTGTCGGCCGCCGGCACCTGCTCGAGCAGGTCGACCAGCCGCTCGAGCTTCCCGGAGCGCCCCTCGAGCGGCCCGCCCTCGTGCAGCACCATCTCCGGGTGGTTGCACACCTGCTTCAGCTGGCCGAGCATCGCGAGCACCGCGCCGCGGCGGCCGAAGCGGTCCTCGTGCGCCTCGACGCGCGGCAGCCACGAGTCGACGACCTGCTGGTAGAGCACCGCCTGCTCGGGCGTCAGGAGGCAGTAGTCCTTGATCGTCGTGATCGGCGGCAGGTCGAGCTCGACCTCCGGGTCGTCCTTCTGCCGGCGCAGGATGAACGGCCGCACGATCGCGCGTAGCCGCTCGAGCGCCTGCGGGTCGTCGTCGAGCTGGATCGGCTCGACGAAGGCGCGGTGGAACCACTCGCGCGAGCCGAGCAGGCCCGGGTTGAGGAGGTCCATGATCGCCCACAGCTCGCCCAGGTGGTTCTCGATCGGCGTGCCGGTCATCGCGACCCGGCGGCGCGCGCGCAGGAGCCGCAGCGAGCGGGCGCGGCGCGTCTGCGGGTTCTTCACGTCCTGCGCCTCGTCGAGGAGCAGCCGGTCCCAGTGGATCTGTCCGAGCGTCTCGACGTCGCGCGTCGCGACGTCGTACGAGGTGATGACGACGTCGGCCTCCCGCGCGCGGGCGGCGAAGTCGTCGCCGGCCAGCCGCTCCGGGCCGTGGTGCAGGTACACGCGCAGCCCGGGCGCGAAGCGCTCCACCTCGTGCATCCACTGCCGCGCGACGCTGAGCGGGCAGACGACGAGCGTGGGCGCGAGCGCGTCGCGGCCGAACTGCTCGCGCTCCGAGACGAGCATCGCGATCGCCTGCACCGTCTTGCCGAGGCCCATGTCGTCGGCGAGCACGCAGCCGATGCCCAGGTCGCCGAGGAGCCGAAGCCAGCCGTGGCCCGCCTCCTGGAACGCGTACAGCCGGTGCTCCATCCCCGGCGGCGTCGGCAGCGGCTTGAACCTCGCGTCGCCGTCGAGCATCCCCGCGAGCCGCTCGTCGAGCGACACCTCGCCCAGCTCGAGCCCGTACTCGTCGATCGCGAGGCCCGACGCCGCACGGACGAGCTCGACCATGTCGCCGCCGCTGCGCTTCGCCTCGAGGAAGCGGAGCGCGCGCTCGACGTCGTCGCGGCGCAGCGCCTGCCAGCGACCGTCGGCGTGCACGAGCGGCGCACGCTCGACCGCGAGGCGTCGGAGCTCCTCCTCGTCGAGGCCGACGTCGCCGACGCGGAGGCGCCAGTCGAAGTGCGCGAGGACGCCGCTGGAGGAGCGTGCACGCAGGTCGGCGCGGATGCGCGCCGGGCGCGACGTCCACGCCGTCGGCAGCACGACCGGCACCGGCAGCGTCGGCAGCACGCGGCGCAGGAAGTAGGCGGTGTCCTCCGCGTCGAGCTCGACCTCGCGCGGCTCCTCGCCGTCGAAGGCGAACCCGTGCTCCTGCAGCGAGGGCCGCAGTCCGGCGAACGCGGCGCGCAGGTCGGCGTACGGGTCGGCGTCCCGCAGGAAGCGGAACGCGTCCGGGCCGGCGTCCCAGAGAAGCGATGCGGGGAGTGCGACCGTCGCGTCGTCGGAGGCGTGCAGCCAGAGCTGCAGGTAGAGGCGGCCGTCGCGCTCGTCGAGGTGCAGGCCGACGCCCCACGGCGCGCGCGGGAGCCGCGCGAAACCGCGGTCGACCCAGCGCGTCACGTTCCGCTCCAGCGCGCCGTACGACGGACCGTGCGGCAGCTCGGGATCGTGCGAGGCGAGCCCGTACAGGAACGCCTCGACGGCGCGGTGCCGGCCGAACGGCCGCGCGGCGCCGAGGCGGAGGCCGCCCGCGACGAGCCGGTCGCGCGCGATCCGGTCGACGAGCCTCGGATAGAGGTCGTTGACGGTGGCGACCCTGTCGCCGTGGAAGTAGTCGGCGATCACCGGCGGGGCCGCGGCCGCGATCGCGGTCAGCGTCTGCTCGACCTTCGCCTCGAGCGTCGCGCCCCAGAAGGCGAACCACTCGCCGCCGATCTCGGCGAGCTGCGGGAAGACGAGCCCCTCGCCGACGGCTCGGCGGGCGAGCTCGCGTACGTGCAGGAGCGCGCGCGCGGAGTCGCCGAGCGGCTCGTCGGGCTCCCACGCAGCGAGCTCTTCGACCGAGAGGAAGCGGCCGCGGTGGGTCTCGTCGAGCACGTCGAGCTCGTCGTCGCCCGTCGCCGCGCCGTCGCGTGAGAACGCGAAGGCGACTGCTTCGGGATGCCAGACCAGCTCGAGCACGGCCGACCATCGTAGGCACGACGGTCGGGTCGTCGCCGCCTTCTCACCCCGACGAGGGATCTCGGCGGCCGCCCGTCCGGCCGTTCCCGACCGGGTGCGGCTCTTCGTCCTCGCGTGCCTGGTCGGTCTCGTCGCCGCGGCCGGCGCGTCGGCTCAGCGCTCGGTGCGGCCGGGCGTGCCGTTCTTCGCGGCGACGCCTCGGTCGGCCTCCGTCGTCCTCCGCGACCGGCCGGGCGGCCGCGCGCTCGCGACGATCGGCACGCGAACGGAGTTCGGCTCGCCGGAGACGGTTGGCGTCGCGACGAGGCGGGGCGCCTGGGTCGGGGTGATCAGCACGAGCCTCCCGAACGGCGTGCTCGGCTGGGTCCCGCGAAGGGAGCTCGCGCTCCAGCCGGTGCGGTGGGCGATCGACGTCTCGCTGGCGCTGCACGAGCTCGTCGTCCGCCACGACGGGGCGATCGTGCGGCGTGTGCAGGTGGGGATCGGCCGGGCCGGGTCGCCGACGCCGCCGGGCCGCTACGTCGTCACCGACCACATCGACCCCGGTGCAGAGAGCGGCGTCTACGGCTGCTGCATCCTGGCGCTCTCGGGCCACCAGCCGAGCCCGCCCGCCGGCTGGGACCGGAGCCGCGACTGGCGCCTCGCGATCCACGGCGGCCCGCTCGGCGCCGTCTCGGCCGGTTGCGTCCACGCCGACGAGGCGACGCTCCGCTACCTGATGCGCGAGACGCCGCTCGGCACCCCCGTCACGGTCACGGCCTAGCTCCTCCGGACGTGTCCCGGCGGGGAGCCGCAGCGTCTGACCCGCGTCTGACGCGCGTCCGAGAAACGTCAGACGCTCGTCTGATGCTTGTCTGACGCCGCCGCCCCGCGCGGCCGAAGGGACACGGCCGAAGCGCGCCGCCTCTGAGCAGGCGTTTTGACGAAGGCGTGACTGTCTCGTCGCAGATATCGACTGATCGCAGCGACCCGCCGCGGGACGCGCCTACCGTCCGCGCTCGACCTGGCTGCCGCCGACGATCGCGTCGCGGCCGTCCGGGTAGCGCACCCATGCCTTGTGGGTGCCGTCGTAGTCGGGGCCGAAGAGGACGAGCGTCGCCTCCTCGCCGCGCACGAGGCAGGGCTCGCTGCCCTCGGGGTCGACACGGCGCCAGATGCGGATGAACGGGTTGTGCTCCCACTCGTCGCCGATCGTCGACGGGAGCGTGTGGCCGGGATGGATGCGCGTCTCGTGCGGCAGCGACATCAGCGTGCTCATGATCGACTCGACCTGGTTCCGGTACCCGTCGGGGCCGCCGTTGCCGGTCCCGCCAACGGTGCCCCTGAAGAGGCAGTCACCGGTGAAGCAGTCGGTGCCGTCGACGAGCAGCGCCCAGTGCGCGCGCGCGTGGCCGGGCGTCGGCAGCGGGCGGATCTCGAGGCTGCCCGAGCGGAGCGGCCCGTCGTACGTGGTGACGACCGGGACACCCCAGCGCTCGGGGTCGACGGTGTGGTCGCCGTCGCCGTGCGTGATCAGGACGTGCGTGAGCTCGATCCCGCGCTCGTCGACGATGCGGGCGAGCGGGTCCTCCATCCCGTTCGAGTCGACGACGAACCCCCGGGTGCCGTCGGAGACGAGGTAGGTGTTCGACGTCCAGGTCGGGTGCTCGACGCGCTCGACGATCACGAGAGCTCGATCACGCTCCGGATCCCGTCCTGGCGCTCCATCAGCTCGAAGCCCTCGTTCACCTGGTCGAGCGTGAGGCGGTGCGAGATGAACGACTCGGCGTCGATGTCGCCGGCGAGCCACCGCTCGACGAGCTTCGGCACGCCGTCGCGCCCTTTGACGCCGCCGAACGACGAGCCCGCTACGCGGCGGCCCGTGATCAGGAAGCGCGGCACGATGTCGAGCGTCTCGCCCTTCCCGGCGACGCCGGCGACCGTGCAGAGCCCCCACCCCATGCGCGCCGACTCGACGGCCTGCCGCATCACGTTCACGTTCCCCGTCGCCTCGAACGTGTAGTCGGCGCCGAAGCCGCCGGTCGACTCGACGATTCGCGCGACGACGTCGGGGCCGCCGGTCATCGTCTCCGTGGCGCCGTGCCTGGTCGCGAGCTGCAGGCGTTCCTCGGACAGGTCTACGCAGACGATCCGCTCCGCGTTCTGCAGGCGGCAGCCGATCACGGCGCCGAGGCCGACCATGCCGGCGCCGAAGACGACGCACGTGGAGCCCGCCGCGACGTTCGCGGTGTTCATCGCTGCGCCGATGCCGGTCGAGAGCCCGCATGCGAAGAGCGCGGCGCCCTCGAGCGGGGCCTCCGGTGTGATCCTCGCGAGCGCGATCTCCGGCATCACCGTGTACTCGGCGAAGGTGGACGTGCCCATGAAGTGCCGCATCGGCTCGCCGTCCAGCTGGAGACGGGTCGTGCCGTCCGGCAGGTACCCCTGGTTCTGCTGCTCGCGGATGGCGAGGCAGAGGTTCGTCCGGTCGCTGCGGCAGTGCACGCACTCGCGGCACTGCGGCGAGAAGAGCGTCACGACGTGGTCGCCGGGCGCGACCGAGGTCACCCCCGCACCGACGCGCTCGACGACGCCGGCGCCTTCATGGCCGAGCACGGTCGGGGCGTAGCCGGAGGGATCGGCGCCCGACGCCGTGTAGAGATCGGTATGGCACACGCCGCACGCCGCGAGCCGCACGAGCACCTCCCCAGCGCGCGGCTCTGACAGCTCCACCTCGCGTACGGCGAGCGGCTTCCCGAACGCTTCCAGAACGGCAGCTCTCATACGCATCGCGGGCGTACCTTCTCACGAACCGGCCGGTCGCCAGCGCGGCAGCGTGGACGCGCGGGCGGAGCCAGACGGCGGCGTCGCGAAGGCCGCGGCCGGCGGCGAGCGAGGCGGCGCGCATGCGCGGGCGCAGCCACGCGAGCGCGGCGACGGCCGCCGCCTGGAGGACGCGAGCGCTCGTGCGGCTCGCGGCGAGGAGCGTCCTCCCGCCCGCGGCGAGCCGCGAGGGCCGCTCCTCGACCTCGAGCTGCAGCGCTCGCGCGTGCGGGTCGACGGTCGCGACCGCCGCCGCCTCGACGACGCGCTTTCGGTGCAGGACCGGCGAGCGCAGGACGAGCGCGCAGGCGCGGCCGCGCCCCGGCTCGAGGACGACGCGCTCCACCGTCCCGACGCGTGCCCTCCGCCCGCGGACGACGAACCCCTCGGCGTTCACGAGCCAGTACTCGAGGACGTGGCTGCCGCGCCCGAAGACGTAGTCCCCCACGCAGCCCCCATACCGCGGGTCCGCGTGCGGCCAAACCTCCTCCGCGCCGGCGCTTGTCTCAAGTGCCACGAGAGACCTGCCGATACGGGGGACATGCTGCGGCTCTCTGCATTCGTCTCCGTCCTCGGCTTCGCGATCAGCCTGGCTGCGCTGCTCGGGAAGGCCGTGGGCGGAATCCGTCGATCCTGACCGGCTCGAGCCGGTCGCCCCGAACGCCGTCGGCGGCGAGCGCGACGTGCAGGATCGCGGTCCGGCTCGGCACGCCGCTCGACGGGAAGACGAAGTTTCCGAGCGTCCACGCGACCAGCGAGCTCCGCGTCGGCCGCGCGACGCCGCCGAGCACGTGCGGGTGCGCGCCGAGCACCACCTTCGCGCCGGCGTTCAGGCAGGCGGCGGCGAACTGCCGCTGGCGCGCGTCCGGCAGCGGGTGGAGCTCGGTGCCCCAGTGGAAGAAGCACACCGCGAGGTCGGCGCGCCGGAGCGCCGCGTGCACGTCGGCCGCGATCGCGCCGAGCTCCGCCTTCGCCGTTCCCGGCAGCGTCGGCGTCGCGTTGAACCCGAGCGGGTTGACGTCCGAGTAGCCGAGGAACGCGATCCGCAGCCCGCCGGCGTCGACGATCGCCGGCCGCCGCGCCTGCCACTCGTTCGCGCCGGCGCCGATCGGCTGGATCCCCGCGGCACGGACGGCGCGCACGGTGTCCATGAGCGCGTCACGGCCGTAGTCGACCGCGTGGTTGTTCGCGAGCGTCAGCACGTCGAAGCCGGCGAGCTCGTGCATCGGCCGCAGCGCGGACGGCGGGCCGCGGAACGTGTACTCCTTCACGGCGGCGACGCCCCGCGTCGACACGGACGTCTCGAGGTTGCCGACGGTGATGTCGGCCGCTCGGAGCGTCGGCGCGACGAACGTCCACGGGTACGCGGCGCCGTAGCGCTCGATCGCCGGCCCGACCTGCTCGCCGAACGTGATGTCGCCGACGGCTTCGAGCACCACCGGACGGACGACCAGCGTGCCCGCTGCGGCGTGGCGCGTGCCCGCCGTCACCGTGAGCCCGAAGCGCCCCGAGACCCGCGGCGCGAAGCGGAGCCGGTAGCGGCCGAGCGGCCCGGACATCGCCGAGGCGACCGGCGAGCCGCTCGCGCGCAGGACGACGCGCTCGCCCGAGCCCGCGAAGCCCGTGACCGTCACCGGCACGCCCGGCGCCCGCCACGCGGGCAGCCTCGAGACGACCGTCAGCGGAGGGGCCGCCGCCACGGCGCGCGGCTCCGCCTCGTGCGTGCGGAACGAGAGCGCCCCGGCGGTGAGCGCGGCGGAGGCGAGAGGGAGTGCGGCGAAGAGCAGGCGCCCGCCCATCGGCGCCTCCTTCACTGCGCGGCGGGCTATTCCTCGGTCGGCTCGTCGCCGCCGGAGCGGCTCCGCCAGAACGTCGCGACGCCGACCGCGCTTGCGATCAGCAGCGCCACGGCGCTCTTGTTCGGCTTCTTCGACTCCGGGTCGATCGAGGGCACCGCGTCCTTCGCCTTCCGCTTGAGGACGCGCTTCCCGACCGACCACGCGACCCAGCCCAGCGCGGCGTTACGGCGATTGAAGACGCTCATTGCCCGAGCCTACCCCTTCCCTCGTCCGGGGCAAACGCGTTGGAATCGATCGCGTTCCGTACTACAGTCGGGCAGCCTTGGGTCTGGGGGAAACCGCTCGGCCGCTGAGAGAACGCCGCTTCCGGCTCCTCTGGCTCGGCCGCGTCTCGTCCGCCGTCGGCGACGCGATGACGCCGGTCGCGCTGACGTTCGCCGTGCTCTCGATCCGCGGCTCCGCGACGGCGCTCGGCGGCGTGCTCGCCGCGTTCACGATCGCCCGGGTCGTCTTCACGCTCGCCGGCGGCGTCGTCGCCGACCGCCTCTCGCGGCGGACGATCATGCTCGCCTGCGACGTCGCTCGCGCGGGGATCCAGTCGTTCATCGCCGCGATGCTCCTCACGCACCACATGACCCTCCCGCTGCTGCTCGCCTGCGAGGCGGTGTTCGGGGCAGCGTCGGCGTTCTTCGGCCCCGCCGCGGACGGGCTCGTCCCGCAGACGATCGGCGCGGAGAGCCTGCAGGCTGCGAACGCGCTCCTCGGCATGAGCCGCAACACGCTGAACGTGTTCGGCCCCGCCGTCTCGGGGCTCGTCGTCGCGGCCGCCGCCCCCGGGTGGGTCTTCGCCGTCGACGCGGCCTCGTTCGTCGCGAGCGCGTGCTTCCTCGCGCGGCTCGACGCGGACGCGCCGGCGCGGGCGCCGCTGCGCTCGTTCGGCGGCGAGCTGCGCGACGGCTTCCGGGAGGTGGCCGACCGCGCGTGGGTGCGGACGCCGATCCTCGGCTTCGCCGTCACGAACCTGATGTTCGCGTCGTTCCTCGTGCTCGGCCCGCTCGTCTTCGTCGCGCACTTCCCACACCCGAGCAGGTGCTGGGGCCTCGTCTCCGCGTGCGGCTCCGTCGGGGCGATCGCCGGCGCGTTCGCGTCCGTGAAGCTGGCGCCCCGCCACCCGCTCTACGGTGCGTTCGTCGCGTCGACGCTCGTCGCGGTGCCGATCGCCGCGCTCGCGCGACCGCTCCCGTGGGAGGCGATCGCCGCGGGCTGGGGCTTCGGCATGGGCTCGATCGCGCTCGCGAACACCTGGTGGGAGACGACGCTCCAGCGCTTGATCCCGGAGCACGTCTTCTCGCGCGTGCGCTCGTACGACATCCTCGTGTCGTTCGTGTTCATGCCGGTCGGCATGATCGTCTTCGGCCCCATCGGCGACTCCGTCGGCTTCGAGCGCACGCTGCTCGCAGCGGCCGCGGTCACCGCGGTCGCGAACGTCGCCGTCGCGTTCACGCCGGCCGTGCGCGCGGTGACCGGGCGGCCGGCCGCGCCCGCCGCGGTGGCCGCCTGAGGCTCAGGCCTGCGCGGCGGCGCGCTTCCGGTTCGGCACGTGGATCGCGCGGCCGAGCGCGACGAGACCCGCTTCCTTGATCGCCTCCGAGAGGGTCGGGTGGGCCGCCATCCCGTCGGCCACGGTCTCGACCGTGGACTCCGCGTCGATCGCGACGGTGCCCGCCTCGATCAGGTCGGTCACGTGCGGGCCGACCATCACCATCCCGAGCAGCTCGCCGTAGCGCGTCTCGTGGATCGACTTGACCCAGCCGACCGTCTCGTTCTGCATGACGGCGCGCGCGTTCGCGACCCACGGGAACGTGCCGACGGCGACGTCGTCGCCGTGCTGCTCGCGCGCCTGCGCCTCCGTGAGGCCCACGCCCGCGATCTCCGGGTCGGTGTAGATCGGCCGCGGCACCGCGCGGTTGTCGACGACGGCCTCGTGGCCGCACGCGTTCTCGGCCGCGACCTCGCCCTCGCGGAACGCCGTGTGCGCGAGCTGCCAGTAGCCTGCGCAGTCGCCGACGGCGTAGATGTGCGGGACGGTCGTCCGGCGGTGGTCGTCGGAGGCGATGCCCCTCCGCTTGTCGAACTCGACGCCGGCCGCTTCGAGGCCGATTCCCTCGACGAGCGGGCCGCGGCCGACCGAGACGAGCATCAGGTCGCACTCCACGGACTCGCCGTCGCCGAACGAGACCCGCAGCTGGTTCCCCTGCTGCTCGACGCCGGTGCACTGCTTCCCGAGTTGCAGCGCGATCCCGCGCCGCCCGAACTGCTTCGCGAGCTCCTTCGCCGCGTCCGCGTCCTCCTGCGGGATCAGCGTGTCCAGCATCTCGATGATCGTGACCTCGGAGCCGAACCGGTTGAAGATCGACGCGAACTCGCAGCCGATGATCCCGCCGCCGAGGATCACGAGCCGGCGCGGCACCTCGGTCTGGGCGAGCAGGCCGGTGGAGTCGACGCAGAGGTCGCTCTCGAGACCGGGGATGGGCGGACGGAGCGGGAACGAGCCCGTGGCGACGATCGCGCTCTTGAACTGCACGTCCTCGCCGCCCTCGACCCGGATTGTGTTCGGCCCGGTGAACGCGCCCTGCCCCTTCACCCACTCGACGCCGTTCGCCTTGAAGAGCGAGGCGACGCCGCCGGTCATCTGCTTGACGACGCCGGCCTTCCACTCGTTCGCCGTGGCGAAGTCGAGCTGCGGGTCGGAGACGCTGACGCCGAGCTTGCCGAACGTCTCGTGCGCCTGGTGCAGGAACTGCGCCGTCTGCACCCAGGCCTTCGTCGGGATGCACCCGACGCGGAGGCACGTGCCGCCGAGGTCGGGCTCCTTCTCGATGCACGCGACCTTCGCGCCCAGCTGGGCTGCGCGGATCGCCGCGGTGTAGCCCCCGGGGCCACCACCCAAGACTGCGATGTCGACATCCATGCGCGCGATGGTAGCTACGCGCGTGCGCTGACCACCCACACCGACGAGCCGCCGTAGACGCCGTCCTCGGTGACGAACTGCCGGAGCGCCCCCCGGAGGAGCGGGGCGACCGTCGAGCCGTCGTCCCCGGCGAGCCGAACAGCCTCCGCGGCGGGCCCGAGCGCCAGGTTGAACTCGACCGCCTCCTCGAGGTCGTTGCCGATCTTGATCTGCAGGTCGCTGCGCAGGAACGTCACGTCGCGGAAACCCGCGATCTGGAGCTGGGTGCTGACGGTGTCGGCGCCCGACTGCGAGAAGGGGCCGGGGCCGCAGCGCGCCTCGTCGGTCTCCTCCGGGATCTCGATCAGCGGCTTCACGACCTGCTCGGCGACGTACATCCACGGGTTGTCCTCGCGCTTGCGCCACACGACCATGACGAGCCGGCCGCCGGGCTCGAGGGACGCATGGATGTTGCGGAAGCCCGCGACCGGGTTCGCGAAGAACATCGTCCCAAAGCGCGCGAACGCGTAGTCGAACGCCTCCTCGAAGCGCGACGCTTGCACGTCCATCACCTCGAAGCGCAGGTTGTCGCGCTTGTAGTCGGCGCGCGCCTGCTCGATGAAGCGCTGCGAGATGTCGACGCCGAGCACCGAGCCCTCCGGCCCGACGAGCTCACCGAGGTCGAACGCGCTGTCGCCGAAGCCGCAGCCGATGTCGACGACGCGCGCGCCGACGGGCGGCGGGTAGGCCTGCATCGCGACGTGGCCGTAATCGGCGAGCGCAATGAGGAGATGGCGGTACTTGAGGAACCGGTCGAAGAGGACGCCGTCCCAGGCCCGTTGAGACTCCTCGTTCTCCGGCAGCACCTCGGTCAAGTGACAGATACTACGATCTTCCCGAACTTGCCACCCTCGGCGAAGCGCTCGTAGGCCTCCTGGGCGTGATCGAGCGGGAACGTCGACGAGATCGGGACGCCGAACCGGTGTGTGCGCATGGACGCCTCGAGCCGCTTGACGACGTCCTCCTTCTCCTCGACCGAGCGTGCGCGGAGCGTCGAGCCGTGGATGCGGCCGCGCTTCTGCATCAGCAGGCCGAAGTTCACCTCGGCGCGCGCACCTGCGCCCGTGCCGATGACGGCCACGCGACCGCCGCGTGCGAGGCGCTCGAGGTTCGCCGCCAGGTTCTCGCCGCCGACGAGCTCGAGGATCACGTCGTAGTCGCCCTCCACCTCGGTGTCCGCACCGAGCGCGCGCAGCTCCTCGTGGTGGTGGCGCGCGTTCGCGGTGACGCGCGCGCCGGCGGCGACGGCGAGCTGCACGGCGGCGACCCCGACGCCGCCGGCTGCGCCGTTCACGAGCAGCCGCTCGCCCTCGCGCAGGCCGGCCTGGGCGAAGAGCGCGTCGTGCGCCGTCGCGAACACCTCGACGAAGCCTCCCGCCTCCTCCCACGAGAGGTGGTCGGGGACGCGCAGGACGTGCGAGCGATGGGCAACCGCGAGCTCGGCCTGGCCGCCGCCGGCGAGGAGCGCCATCACCCGCTCGCCGTCCTCCCTCTCGCCGGCACACTCGAGGCCCGGCACGTCGGTGACGCCGGGCGGCGGCGGGTAGCGGCCCGCGCGCTGGGCGAGGTCGGCGCCGTTCACGCCGGCCGCGCGGACGCGGATCAGCAGCTCGTCCGGCCCCGGGACCGGGTCGGGCCGTTCCTCGACCTCGATTCGTCCGTCCCTGATCACGGCGGCGCGCACATCTGTGATGCTACGAGGCGTGAGGCTGGAGGGCGTCCATCACGTCACGTGCATCACGGGCGACGCGCCGCGGAACGTCGAGTTCTACGCCGGCGAGCTCGGCCTCCGGATGGTCAAGAAGACCGTCAACCAGGACGACCCGAGCGTCTACCACCTCTTCTACGCCGACGAGCGCGGCTCGTCGGGCGCCGACATCACCTTCTTCGAGTATCCGGGCGCGCAGCGCGGCCGCGCCGGCGCGGGCATGATCTCGTCGATCATCCATCGCGTCGCCTCCGAAGACGCGCTCGACTTCTGGCAGCGACGCCTGACCGGCGAGGCACTCGAGGTAAGCCGCGAGGCGGGTCGCCTCACCTTCGCCGATCCCGAGGGGATGCAGCACGAGCTCGGCGTGTTCGACCGGCCCGACGAGCCCCT
>Ga0070739_10006165_pt1 | contig 13299 bp, 9 predicted proteins | sample Coa_R1_7_FD_66445 | JGI IMG/M metagenome (GOLD analysis project Ga0070739, IMG submission 66445) | Surface soil microbial communities from Centralia Pennsylvania, which are recovering from an underground coalmine fire - Coalmine... | ecosystem: Environmental > Terrestrial > Soil > Unclassified ... | reverse complement strand
CTGGCCTGGCTCAAGGGGAAAAGCGGGCGTCAACCCGCGTTTCTCTATTCCTCGGTGCAACTCGTCAAAGGCATCATCGGCATCACCCGTTCGAGCGCCGGAGGCATGTTGATGAAGCTACGCTGGCTCGCGCTCGCGTGCTTCATCGTGGCGCTGGCGCAGCCGCGCATGATTTTGAGCGAAAGCACGCTTCACGCAAGCGGCGTGGACATTGTGGTGGCTCTCGATTTGTCCGGCAGCATGATGGCGGAGGATGATGGCTTCGTTTTGAACGGCCAGCAGGCGACGCGCTTCCAGATCGCGAAGGACACGCTGAAAAAATTCATCGCGAAGCGCCCGAATGACCGGCTTGGCCTGGTCATTTTCGCGACGCACGCATTCGTGGTCGTGCCACCCACGCTTGATCACGATTTTTTTTCGGCAAACCTCGAACGGCTCCAAATGAACATGGAAGGTTTTGATGATCACTCCACTGCCATCGGTTCAGCGCTTGCAACTTCCTTGAACCGGCTTCGCGAACTCAAATCGAAAAGTAAAGTCGTCATTCTGTTGACCGACGGCGAAAATAACGCCGGCAAAGTGCCGCCTCTCACCGCTGCCGAAGCCGCCGCGGCATTGGGCATTAAGGTTTATACAATCGGCGTCGGCACACGGGGTGAGGCGCGCATCCAGCAATCGGATATTTTTGGCAACAAACATTATGTCAAGATTCCCGTGGACGTGGATGAAGAGACCTTGACCAAGATCGCAAACATGACGGGCGGAAAGTATTATCGCGCTGACAGCTCGGCCACCTTGAATAAAATTTATGCGGATATTGACCGGCTCGAAAAAACTGACGAGGAAGTGAAGAAATACACGCAATACAATGAACTGTTTTCATGGGTCATCATCCCGGGACTGTTTTTTGTGCTGCTTGAAAACATTCTCAGCAACACGATTTGGAGGAAGCTGCCATGAGACTCGCCGCTCCACAGATGCTTTGGTTGCTTTTAATTTTGGTGCCTGCATTGATCCTTTTTTTCTGGTGGGCATGGCGCAAACGACAGCAATTGGTCACACAGTTCATTTCCGCACGGTTGCTCGGGCACTTGAAAGTCGGCGTGTCACCCAGTCGCCAAAAGGCGCGCATGGCGCTGAATGTGATTGCGGTGGTGTTCGTGATTGTTGCACTGGCACGGCCGCAATGGGGTTTGAGCCGCGAAGAAGCAAGACAGCGCGGCCTGGACATAATCGTGGCGATTGATACTTCCAACAGCATGCTGGCGCAGGATGTTTCACCCAATCGCCTTGCACGCGCGAAACTGGCGGCGCTCGATTTGATGCGGCGCGCAAAAACGGATCGGCTTGGGCTCATTGCCTTTGCGGGCGATGCATTTCTGGAATGTCCGCTTACGCTGGACGATGCGGCATTCACACAAAGCGTCAACGCGTTGGACACGCACACCATCTCCCAAGGCGGCACTGCCATCGGCGAAGCCATCGCCGAGGCGCGCAAATCGTTCAAGAACGAATCGGACAATCACAAGGTGCTGGTGCTTTTCACGGATGGCGAAGATCATGACAGCGATGCCGCGGCAGAAGCTGAAAAGGCGGCAAAGGACGGAATGATCATTTTCACTGTCGGCATCGGCACACCCGAAGGTGATCAAGTGCGCATTTTAGATGAGCACGGGCGCATGCAAAATATTTTGGACGAAAACGGCAAGCCAGTCGTGTCGCATTTGAACGAAGAATTGCTTCAGCAGATCGCGACGGCCACCAAGGGCTTTTACATACCGCTGCGCGGAACGAAAACGATGGACATGCTGTATGATCGCGGCATTGCTCCCTTGCCGAAGTCAGACAACGAAGTGCGCCTGTTCCAGCATTTTAAGGAGCAATACCAATTGCCGCTGGCAATTGCCATTCTTTTACTCATCGCCGAGATTTTCCTGCCCGACCGCAGCCGCCGCCGTTCTTCGCGTCGCTCAACTGCAACCACGTCAGCCACCACGGCGGTCCTTGAGACCGTGACGATTTTGCTCCTGCTTGCAATTCCCATGGGCGTCCATGCCAGTCCCGCGAGCGCGCTGCGCGAATACAACCAGGGCAAATACGAGGAGGCGTTGAAGGACTACAATCAATCACTCGAAAAGAAAAAAGACGATCCGCGATTGCACTTCAACGCCGGAACCGCAGCGTATCAGGCTCATCAATTGGACGAGGCATCGAAGCAATTTAATGATGCCTTGGAATCACCAGATTTGAACCTGCAGCAACGCGCCTATTACAATTTGGGCAACACGCTTTATCGCATCGGTGAGCAGATGCCGGATGCCGCCAAGAAACAGGAAGCGTGGGAGAACTCAATGAAGCAGTTTGCCAACGCACTCAAGCTGAACAAACAGGATGCGGACGCGAAGTACAACGAGGAGTTTGTCAAAAAACAACTCGAGGAACTCAAAAAACAGCAGCAGTCGCAGCAATCGCAGTCTGACAAGAATTCCAAGCAGAACCAGAAGAATCAGCAGGATCAAAATCAGCAAAACCAGCAGAATCAGGATCAAAAACAAAAGCAAGATCAGCAACAAAACAATCAAGCCCAACAAAATCAGAACCAGTCCAAGTCCGAGCAAAATTCAGAGGCAAACAATCAGGCGAAGCAGAAATCCGAACAGGAAAAAGAACGGGAACAGCAACAAAAACAACAGCAGGCGCAAAGCCAGAAATCAAATGCGGACAAGCAGCAACAAGATGCTGCCCGGCAACAAGCACAGGCTGGCCAGCAGGACAAGGACAAGTCATCGGAAGAAGCCAAACGTGAGGCAGCGATGATGGCTGCAGGCGAGATGACACCACGCCAGGCGGAACAGCTTTTGGATTCGCAAAAAGATGACGAGCACGTTTTCCCGCTCTCCCCGCCAAATAAAAATACCAGCCGGCCGAGGGATTATAAAGATTGGTGACGGGTAAAATTCCAGTATTCACAAAGAATTCCAAAGCAGAAGTAAAACGGATGCGCCAGATTGAATACGATCTTTGCGGCTTGCGCGTGGGCAATCGGATCTTTTCTCCGCTCTTGTCTGAAATTCTCCGCGTGATACTCTCGCGGAAATCAGCTTGCTGAAACTTTATGATACTTAGAAAAATTCCCACGATAACAATCACTCTGTGCGCTACTCTGGCGCTTCTTGGTTGTCGCACCACTCCAACATCTCCGACACAAAGAAGGACAATCTCTTCAACGCAATCGCCTAAACGGGAAAGAGAACTCGCTCCAATCGTCCACACCACGCTCATGCTTCCAGGCGAAACCAACTGTTGGACGACGCCTGACCCGAACTGGGTTGACCACGACCGCGACCGCCCCGCGCCGCCAACCATCACTCCGGCCACGTCTTCAAGCCAGGAGCAGCCTGGGAAGGCACCTTCCGATGCGATTGTTTTGTTTGACGGCACCGATTTATCGAAATGGGTAAGCCTCAATGATGGCAGCCCAACCAAATGGATCATGCGCGACGGTTACATGGAATGCGTGAAAGGCAGCGGTTACGTCCGCACGCTCCAGAACTTTGGCGATTGCCAGCTTCATGTGGAATGGGCGACGCCCAATCCGCCTCACGGCGAAGGCCAGGGCCGCGGCAACAGCGGAGTGTTTTTTGGGTTCGACCGTTACGAAGTGCAGGTGCTCGACTCGTACAATGCCAAAACCTATTCAGACGGACAGGCAGGCGCGATTTACGGCCAATATCCGCCGCTTGTGAACGCCTCCCTGCCTCCCGGTGAATGGCAGACTTATGATATCATCTACACCGCTCCTCGTTTCGATGCCGAAGGGAAGCTCGTTTCACCGGTACGCGAAACCATCTTTCACAATGGCGTGCTGATCCAGAACAATGTGACTTTGACCGGCCCAACTTCATGGCTGGAGCGCGCACCTTACAGCCCGCATCCGGAGAAGCAGCCCATCGCATTGCAAGATCACGGCAATCCAGTCCGTTTCCGCAATATCTGGGTTCGCGAACTCGGCAAGCCTGGCAAGCCGGAATTCACCCTTCCAGAATCGCTGCTGGACAGTTACACCGGCACTTACGAAGGCAACATTGAGATCACGAAGGAGAATCATCAGTTGATCGCGCGGCTTGGTGGCGTGCGGTTCGTCATGTTCGCGCAATCGCCAAATCATTTCTTTGCAAAGACGACCGATGTGCAATTGATATTTCCTGAAAATGTCTCCGGCAAGGCGGACCAAGTCACCTGGTCGGTTGGAGAAGGCGCCAACGTGGCAAAACGAAAATAAGGCGCAGTTTTGGTTGAAAGAGGGTTGAATCGCTCTGCAGTGGCTCTACAATGCGGCCTGATGCCACCCACGGAGATTCACGGAGAGAAACTCCCGGTCGCTGGACGCGCCGCTTATGGAATTGATGCGCCGGGAGTCGTGCGGACGTTTTACATTCTTTGCGCCGCGGCTTTTGTATCGGCATGGGTGAGTGTCATGGCCGCGGATCATGGCATTTTTTCCTGGCTGCGATATTTTACGTGGCCGTTTTTTACAGTCGGCGTGGTGTTTTTCGCGCAGGGCGGCGTGATGGTTTGGGGAAGCCTCAGCGGCAAGATGCGATTGCGGGACAAGCTGCTCGCTTCAATTCCCTGGCGTGGCGACGAAATTGTGCTGGATGTTGGCTGCGGCCACGGATTGATGCTCATCGGGGCGGCCAAACGTTTGCGCACTGGTAAGGCCATCGGTGTGGACCTCTGGCAGAAGGAAGACCAGGCCGGCAATTCGCGTGAGGCGACCTGGCGCAATGTGGAGATTGAAAATGTTGCGGACCGGGTCGAGTTGCGCGATGGCGATGCGCGGAAGCTGCCTTTCGCCGATAACTCCTTTGACGTGATTTTGTCGAGCTGGGCGTTGCACAACATTTATGATGCGGCTGGGCGGGAAACCGCGATTCGCGAAATTATTCGCGTGCTCAAGCCGGGCGGACGCGTGAGGATTGTGGACATTCGCCACGCGAAAGAGTACGCGCGGGTTCTGCGAGATTCAAAATTGGCGGATGTGAAATTGAGCGGGCCGAATTTTCTGTTCGTGATCCCTTCCTTCACGGTGAGTGCAACGAAACCACCATTGAACTGAACGGGGCGACATGCGCCTGCAGAAAAACCAGAATGCCCATCAGCGTCGCCAGCGCGAGGCTGTGGAAAAAGACGTAGCGCAGAATGTTTCCTTCGATTCCGTAACAATCCGTTGCGGTGCTGGCGACGACGATGCTTTGCGCGTCCAGCATTTTGCCCATCACCCCGCCGGAGCTGTTTGCCGCGGCCATCAATACCGGTGACAAACCGGTTTGCTCGGCAGTGATGCGTTGCAATCCGCCGAATAAAACATTCGAGGCCGTGTCCGAGCCGGTCAACGCCACACCCAGCCAGCCGAGCAATGTGCCGAAGAATGGATATAATTTTCCCGTTCGTGCCAGCGCCAGGCCCAGCGTTGCATCCGTTCCCGAATAACGCGTCACGAAGCCCAACGCGAGCATGGCCGCGATGGTGATAAGTGAAAAACGCACCATCACCAATGTTTTCCAATAAACCCGCAGCATGCCGCCTGCCGAAAATCCCATCGCCCAGCCTGCAAGGATGGATGCGGCCAGGATTCCCGTGCCGGTGGCTGAAAGCCAGTTGAACGCGAAGATGGCGGGCTCGGGTTGGATGGGGTGGTCGGGCGTGGCGGGCGGCACGACCGGCGGCGTTCGGATGACAGCGTTGTGCAATCCGGCCACGGCGAACTCCGGCGACGAAAGGTGATTGAGCGAATTTTTGACGCCGGGCAATCCCCAAAGAAAAACAAAACCGCTCAACAAAATCCACGGCGCCCATGCGCGCCGGATGGCTTGCGGCGTGTGAATGATTGACGCGACAGATTTTTCTGCGGGTTCTTCGAAGGCATTTGCAGCTTTAAATTTCCAGGTCCGTTTTGGTTGCCAGAAACGGACCAGCACGGCGATTGCGCCCATGGAGGAAATGGCGGAAACGATGTCCACCAGCCATGGGCCATGAAAGTTTGAAATCACGAATTGCGGGACGGCAAAAGCGAAGCCAGCCGTGAGCGCCGCAGGCCAGATTTCCAGCATTCCGCGAAAGCCCGCCATGGCCCATACGACCCAGAACGGCACAAGCATTGAGAAAAATGGCAGTTGGCGTCCGACCATTGCGGACAAAACCACTTCGCTGATGCCGGTGGTTTTGCTTAACGCGATGATCGGGGTGCCCAGCGCTCCAAAAGCCACCGGTGCGGTGTTGGCGATGAGCGAAAGCCCCGAAGCTTCAACCGGCCGAAAGCCGAGTTGGATGAGAATCGCCGCAGTGACGGCGACCGGTGTTCCAAATCCTGCCGCGCCTTCGAAAAATGCGCCGAGCGAAAACGCGATGAGAATTACCTGGACGCGCGGGTCGGGCGTGAGCGAGGCCAGGCTTGTTCGCAGGATGGAGAAAAATCCTTTTTCGACCGTGAGTTGATACAGGAAGATGAGGTTGAGGATGATCCAGCCGATGGGAAACAACCCGTAAGCCGCGCCATAAATGGTTGCAGCCGCAGCTGCGGTGAGCGGCATCCGGCAAATGAGAATTGCAACCGCCAGCGCAATTGCCAAGCCCATCAACGCGGCGAAATGGATGCGGATTCGAAGAGCGGCAATGGAGCCGAGCAAAAGGATGACTGGCAACGCCGCAAGCAAGGTCGAGAGCGCGGCGTTGCCGGTTGGATCGTAATTCTGCGGCCAGGGCATGCGCCGCGAGTTTCAAGTTTGGGATTTAAACTTTCAAGCGCGGAAGCTGATGAACGGAACCATCACGGAGCATCAGAGGCGCGCGCCCCTTCGGGATGCGATGGAGAATGGTCGGGGTGAGGCATGCCGTTTTGCGCGTGATTATTGGAATTCTTTTTTGACTCCAAAGATCCGGTTTTGGCCTGCATGTGAGATTCGTGCGGGTTCTTCGCGCGTTTGTTGCGGGGCAGGGGACTGATCATCACGTTGATGGCGCGTCCGAGCATCCGGGGCGGCGCGTCGGGATGGCCATAAGGAGTGATATCGTCGAGAAATTTTTTGATGAGTTTGAAGCCAAATTCCGTGTGGGCCATTTCGCGGCCGCGGAATTTCAGCACCACCTTGACCTTCATGTCCTCGCAAAGGAAATCGATCGCGTGGCTCAACTTCACGCCGAGATCATGCGGATCAATCTTCGGGCTGAGCTGGATTTCCTTGACCTTGTTGGCGTGCTGGTGCTTTTTGGATTCCTTGTCCTTCTTGGCCTGTTCGTAGCGGAACTTGCCGAAATCGACCAGGCGGCAGACGGGCGGCGTGGCATTGGGAGCAATCTCAACCAGATCCACTCCATTGGCGCGCGCCATGTTCAGGGCATCGCCCAAGGACAGGACGCCGAGCTGTTTGCCATCCACTCCTATGACCCGGACTTCGCGAGCACGAATTTTCCCGTTGACCCGGACAAACGAAGCGGAAGAAGAAGGAGAACGCGGAGGAAAGGGGCGACTCAAGACACCCTCGTCGGTTTAAACTTGTTCATGCAATCTTTTATAGTATCCGACAGGCACAATGCCTGGCTGAAATCAGCAATTTCAAGAAACCCTAATTTCCATAAAAACTCAAGTAAATAATTGACCCACTTTTGGGACATCGTTATGCCCAGAAAATGATGGTTTGTCACCGGAACGAAACAAATTCCGTCGGTTCTCAAAGGCCTCAAAATGGACGTGAGAAAGCCGTGAGCGCAAATTTGGCAGGGCATAAGGGAAGTCACACAATTTTTTAGGCTCGTCTCACGCCTAAAAGATAACTTATTTTAGCAGGATGTGACGTGTTCCTGTACGTCCGGGTTCATCGCCTCCGCCCGAGGCTTCAGAGGATTATCAGTTCTTCTGGGCGGTGGTGGCGTTGACGCGGTCGCGGGGAGTGGCTTGGACTGGCGTGAGCGGTTGGAGGGGTTGGTTCTGGTTGGCGAAGCGGGCGTAGGGATAGGCCTTGTCGATGGCTTTGGCGAGCATGTCAATTTGTTCGTCGGTCAGCGGTCCGCCTTCGCTGATGGCAAATGCGGGCATGAGTGTGCCGGGTTTGCCGTGCTCGATGTTGGTCTTCCAGAACGTGTAGTCGGTGGGGGGCTGTTTGATGAGGCGCAGGTCAGGGACCAAGGAGTCGCGCGGACGAGCTTCGTGGCAGACGCCGCAGATCTCGTGGTAAAGTGCCATACCGGTGTAATGCTTGGCCGGCTCGGCGTGGCATTGAGCGCAATCGCCTTTGAAAACTGCCTGACGATCCGCTTGCGCGATCTTCCTGTTATCACTGCGCATCTTGGTGCGGTCGGGCATTTTGACGGTCACCTGGAGTTCCTTGGGAGGCGTGTTCGGGTCGGCAAAAAAGATGGTGACCTTCTTTTCAAATTCCCCATCTTTGCCCTTGAGATTGACGCTGACGTGGATGCTGCCGTTGGTATGGGCCGGAAGGTGCCATGGCTCGGCGGGGAGCTTGGCGGCGGTGCAACTGCAGGAGGACTTGACGTGATCGATGACGATTTCCTTGTCGGAGATGTTCGTAAAGGCAAAATCGAATTCGGAGGTTCTGTCGTTAAAAGTCGGGGCGGCGTGCTGATGGTCATTGGCCCAGGACAATTGAGTGAGCGGAGACTCGACTTGGGGTTTTGGCTCAGATGTGTTTTGGGCGAGGGCTTGAATCGTTGCCGCCATCAACATTGCCAACGGAAACAGCCGGACAAGTCTGCAGTTCTTTTTCATGGAGTGGAAATGAATTATTTGGCCGCTGTGGTTTTATCACTTGCCGAAGCGGATTGCGAGGCTTGGGATGTTTTGGTGTCTGTGACCGGCGCAGGCTCCAATCCGAGTCCATGCCCGATGCGGCCCGAACCGCCAGTGGCCTTGAGTTTGTCCATGGACGTGATTTCGAGCAATTCCAAGTCGTAAACCAGCGTCATGTCGGGACCAATATCGGCCATGGGATTGCCTTCGTTGCGATAGGCGAGATCGGCCGGGATGCAAAGCTGCCATTTGGAACCGACCTTCATCATTTGAAGAGCTTCCTGAATGCCCTTGATCGGCGCGATGACGCGAACGGGAATTTGGTAGCGGCGATCAACCTCGCGGCCATCAACAGTCTTGCCGACATAGGTGAGGACGACAATGTCGTTCGTCTTGGGAATATCGCCGGTGCCAGTCTCGAGAACTTTGTATTGCAATCCATCGGGAAGAACGGTCACGCCTTTTTCCTTCGCATTTTTGGCAAGAAACGCCTTGCCATCGGACTTGTTCTTTGCCGATTTGCTTGCGAGGTCCCAAGCTTTGGCCTGGTTGAATAAGGGAGTGATTTCGGATTCCTTGAGTTGGGTGGGTTTGCCTTCCGCGGCATCGTGAATCGCCTTTCCGATCACATTGGGGTCCAAATCCATTCCGGTGAGCTTGATTTGGCGGGCCATGCGCATGCCCAGTGCATAGGCCATTTTGTCTTTGTCCGGAGCAGGAACACTGCTGTCCGCCTTGCTTCTTCTGGCATCGTAAAACAACTGGGCCAGCTCGGATTCCTTGACGAGGGTCGGCTTGCCTCCGAGCACGTCCTTGAGCGCCTGAATGAACGGTTCAAGGTTCATGTCCGAACGCGATTCTTTATGCTGAAGGCCCAGTTTCATGCCCATCGCGTAGCTGAGTTTTTGTTTGTCCGGCGGCCCGGATGGAGCAGGGGCATCGATTGAGAGCTGGGCAATGGCGGAAGTTGAAACAAAGGCGATCAAAAGCAGGATTATGTGCAGTTTTGATTTCATAGGATTGGAGGTCAAAGATTATCAGGACCGCGGCACCATGTCCATGCCGGGATTACAAAGACACTGAATGAGGTTAAGAAAAAGAACCCGCGCAAATTCTGGGATTTGCGCGGGTCTGTTATCCACACGGGATGAGATTACCCAGTGCCCGCGTTTATGCGTGGCGCAGCTTAATAGGAGGTGACTCCCTGCCAGGACTTCAAGGTGGCCAGGTTGTCCGGGTAGGTGTCGAAGTCCACGTCGCCGGAGATGCCGCCAATGCGGCCGGTGCTGCTGACCTGCCAGTAGGTCCAGTTGTTCTGGGTGCAGGGATCCCAGGCATTGCAGCAATCGCAGCAGCTCCAAGGATTGCCGGTGTAGAGGTTTTCACCGTTGTAGTTGGCGATCCAGCCGCCGAGAGCGATGCTGGTGTTCAGATCGCAGGCACCTGTTCCGGCGCTGCAATAGATGACCGGGCGCAGGGTGACATGAGCGCTATGACCATCAGCGATGATGTCCGCGGACCAGTCGTTGAACCACTGGGTGTAGGTGCTGGTTCCGACGTGGCCGGAGAACTCTTCGAAGTCAATCATCGGCATGAGGCTCTTGCCGTCGGCCTTGATGTAACCGCTGGCATGGCTCCAGAAGTATCCGGCTTCCTGTGAAGGATAATTGGCATAGGGATGAGCGAAGTGATAGGCACCCATCTGCACGCCGGCGCCCTTGCCGCGGGACATGTTCCCACCGTAGTCGGGATCGATGAAGTAGTTGTATCCTTCGGTGCACTTGGCGAAGGCGAACCTGCAACCGTTCGCGTAAACGCTCGACCAATTTATCCCGCTTCCTTGATAAGAGGAAACATCAACACCCAGGGGGCGTTGAGCCATCACCGATGGGGTGACGAGCGAGACCGAGAGAAGAGCGGCTGAGTATCCGAGTAGTTTGTTCATTCTGGGTCTTTCTGTTGGTTTGTTTGTTGATTTATTGACCAGCGCCATGAACCGGAAGACATGCGTAGTCCACGAAGGTGGACAACGCATTCATGGCTTACGGGATGGACAATACCTCCATTTAACGCGAGGCGGTATCGGCATTTACTATCATTTTGATGAAAAAAATAAGCTCACTTTTTGTGAAAAATACAACGTTCGTATTAGGCCATGGCTTGTGGCTCGACGTGAGATAAGGCACACCATCAAGTATGTTTTTGCGGATACTTGGGCGTTAGGGTGATTCAAGAAATCTCGTGGCCGCCGAGGTGACGAGCGGCTCGGCAAAAGAACCTCCGCCTCCATACACCGGCGGCCCCGGTTTACTGGAAAAGCTCCAAAGCTTGCATAGGGGCTTTACGAGCGGAATGGGAACAGGAGATTGTTCCTGTTGCAGAAAGACTGATAAAATGTGCTTGACAGAATCCAAGCCGCTGCTATTCTCCTCATCGCGAGGAGGACGTCCGCCCCTCCGTTGAATGACGGCGGACGCGTGTACGTTTATCGTTCACGCTGTTCTTTGACATTTGAATCGGATGCCGGTTCTGGATGCTGGATGCAGGATCCTTGAAGCTGGATGAGTGCAATGATTCCATTCGGCGGATTTTTGCTATCCTCTATCCTCGTCGGCCTTAAGGGTTCTGAGTTCCGGGTTCCGGGTTGGATGGGAGCGCGGACAGCCTTGTCCGCGTGAGGATTGTTGTAGCGATGTAACCATTAACCATGTAACCGTTCCGGGCTGTGTCGGATAATGCGGCGTGGGGCCCTGTCCGCTTGCACTCCAGTCAAACCATTCGGCTACGAGGGGACAGACTGAAACGGGGTTTTTGACTGGGTGTTCCACCTTGTTCCAGCTTGTTCCACCTAGTTTCAGCTATCTGGGAAAAAATTTGAAACGGCGAGCCTGAAAACTGACGTTTTCAGCTCCAGCATCCAGCAACTAGCATCTAGCATCAATCATCCACGTTGTAAGTGGTTGAAATCCCGTATAGTCCCGGGCCTTCCCGGGCTGTCCCGGCCAAATGGTTGAGGGTTGATTGTTGATGGTTGATGGAAAGAGGGAAGTTCGGGCCATTCAGTTGCGGATTGCGTAGGAGGCAAGTTTAAGGTTCCAGGTTTAAAGTTTAAAGTTGCCCCCGGAACGCGGAATTTGACCACCGCCTGAAGGCGGGACTCCCAACACGGAGTTTAATCTTGCCGCTCCGGAACGCGGGATTTGACCGGGTGTTGCACCTGGTTGCAGCTTGTTGCACCTGGTTGCAGCTATCAGGAAAAAATTGGAAAGGGACTCGCGATGGGGTTTCCGGGTTCTGAGTTCCGAGTTGCGGGTGAAATCGGGTAAAGTTGTAAGTACTTGAGATTCCGCAAAATTTCATAAAGTTGCACAAAATCGCGCGCAAAACACCCCTCCCCCCATGGGGAGTCTGCGCGTTAAGGCATTTCAACAAATCTCGTAGGCACCGAGGTGACGAACCGGATCAGCAAAAAAATCTTCGGCTCGGTAAGTCGGCACTACGGTTTTACAGGAAATGCTTTAGCGCCCCAAAAACTTTACCACTGCTTCGGTCCGGGAACGGACGTGGAGTTTTTCGTAAATATGGTGGATGTGTGTGCGGACGGTGAGCAGGGTGATGCCCAATGAATCGGCGATTTCCTTGTATTGGTAGCCTTTGGCGAGCTGCGTGAGGATTTCGTGTTCGCGCTTGGTAAGGCTGGCGGTTTCGTCATCCACCGCGCCTTGCTGCTGGAAAAAGAGAACCACCTTGCGGGCGATGGTATTGGTCATCGGCGCGCCACCTCGCAGGACATCAGCCAATGCATCTAGAATCTCCGACGGCGTGGTTTGTTTAATGAGATAACCATCCGCACCGGCTTTCAGCGATTTGAAAATAAGTTCGCTGTCCACGTGCACCGTGAGCATCAGGACGCGAAGTTCAGGGCGAAGTGACTTCAATTTTGCGACGCAATCAATGCCAGACATCTGCGGGAGATTGATGTCCATGAGGGCAATGTCCGGCCAGCTTTCGGGAAGCTGTTTCAATGCCGTCTCGGCGTTTGGATACGCACCAGCGCAACGAAAACCTGCCGCGCCGTTGATCAACACAGCAAGGCTTTCGCGGACGCCTGAATCGTCCTCAATAATGGCCACTCTTGCGCTGGCTGGCATATTAAAATGAGATTTGGGTCATGATCGCAGACCGGCCAATTTTTCCAGAGTCAATTTTCGTTCATCCGCCGCCGGTCGCAACGGCACTTCCAGATGGATTTTGACGCCATTGCCAGGATTGCTGGTCAGCCTGAACGAGCCGCCAAGGTTTTTCATCCGCTTTTCCATGTTCAAGAGCCCATTTCCGCACGCCCAACGGTCACCGGTTGAAAATCCTTTTCCATTGTCCTCAATGACGATTGAAAGCGTGGTGAGGCTGTGCCGTAAACGGAACCAGACTTCTGTCGCGCCGGAATGCTTGATGATGTTGTTGAGGCTTTCCCTAACCGTCAGGAAAACGTT
>Ga0070739_10006164_pt1 | contig 13299 bp, 11 predicted proteins | sample Coa_R1_7_FD_66445 | JGI IMG/M metagenome (GOLD analysis project Ga0070739, IMG submission 66445) | Surface soil microbial communities from Centralia Pennsylvania, which are recovering from an underground coalmine fire - Coalmine... | ecosystem: Environmental > Terrestrial > Soil > Unclassified ... | reverse complement strand
GCGCCTGGTCATGGTCATCATGCGCCAGAATCTCGCCGAGCTGCCCGACCTCGTCCGGCTTGCTCGTCGCTGGCAGGTGGAGGGACTGTTCGTCCAGCACCTCTGCCACGACTTTGGCGAGGAGACCCTCCCCGAACGCTACGCGCCGATGCGCGATTACGTGCGCGAACAAACACTTCTCGACGAAGATCCCGACCGCATCGATCGGTACTTCTCGGCCGCCCGCGCGGTGGCCACTGATCTTGGAGTCGATCTGCGTCTGCCACGTACCCGCCCTAAGCCGTATCCGGAGGGTACGCCGGGACGCGCGCGCTGCAACTGGCCGTGGACCGGTGGCTACGTCAGCTACCAGGGACTCGCCATGCCCTGCTGCATGGTCTCTACCCCCGACCGGGTCAACTTCGGCAACATGGCCGAACGTGGTGTCTCCACGATCTGGAATTCCGACGACTTTGCCGCCTTCCGCCGCCGTCTCGATTCCGACGACCCGCCGGATATCTGCCGGTCCTGTTCGCTGTACCACGGCACGTTCTAGGTGTGCCAGCCGCTGCATCTCGACGCTCCCACCTGGCGTCTGCTCCTTGCGCGCCTCGGCCCGTCCCTCGCTCTCTGGCGCGCCGCCGAAATCGCCATCTTGCGCCAGCAGACCTTCGAACCACCCGTTCTCGATCTCGGCTGCGGCGACGGCATCGTCACCGCGGCGGTGCTCGATCGTGTTGCCCTCGGCGCCGACCCCGATCGCCGCCAGTTGCAGCTCGCCGGGAGCCAGGGAATCTACGACCGGCTCGAACCCTCTCTCATCCAGGAACTCGAACTCGAACCGGGACAGTTCGGCACCATCGTCAGCAATTCCGTTCTCGAGCACGTTCCGGATCTCGACTCGGTCCTCGCGGCCGCGTCACGCCTGCTACGTCCCGGCGGCCGGCTCGTCTTCACCGTTCCAAGCGAGCGATTCACCTGCTCCCTCGCTCTCCACTTCCGCCGTTACGGGACGTGGCGCAATCTCGCGCTCCAACATCGCAACCTCTGGCCGATCGGTACCTGGGCTCACGTTCTCAAATGCGCCGGCTTAGAAATCGAAACAGCCTGCTCGTATCTACGCCCCGAACTTGTTGCCCTTTGGGACGCGTTCGACCTCTCGCAACAAATTTGGATCGGCCGCACCCGTCTCGTCAGCCTCCTCTGGCGCCGGCTTTCACCTGGCGCCTTCGACCGGCTTGCAGCCGTCCTCGCCTCCCTTGATCTCTCGGCCACCTCGGGCGGCGGCACCCTCATCGTCGCGCGGAAACCGGCGGACCGTGTTACCATACACTCACAGTCGCTTCCTCTCCCCGCTCCGCAATCGCCTCAATCTCCGGCCCGCAGCCTCTGGACCCAGCGCTCCCCATGACCGCCGTCGATATCCTCCTTCCGACCATCAACCGCCTCGACTCGCTCATATTCACCCTGGGTGGCGTTGCCGCTCAGTCTCGCACCGATGTCCACCTCATCGTCGCCGACCAGAGTGACTCCCCGGCTACCGACTCCTGCGCGGTTACTGCTCTCTGCCGGATCGTCGAGGCTCGCGGCGGTCGCGTTTCGTGGCATTATCGAGCGCCCAGCCGGGGCATCGCCGAACAGCGTGACTTTCTCCTCCGCCAGGCCACTGCGCCCGCGGTGCTTTATCTCGACGACGACGTGTACATGGAACCGTGGGTCGTCGATCGTCTGCTCGGCGTCCTGCGCGAACAACACTGCGGCTTTGTCGGCGCCTTCCCGGCGGGGCTTTCATACCGGGACACCCGGCGACCCGATGAGGAAATCCTCGAACCGTGGGATGGCCCGATTCGCCCCGAAACCGTCGCGCCCGATGGACCGGGCTGGGAGCGTTTCAACCTCCATCGGGCCGGGAATGTCTACCACGCCGCCCGCCACGCGCTTGCCCCCGGCGAGACGATCCTCTACAAGGTTGCCTGGATTGCCTCCTGCATCCTCTATGATCGCGCCAAGCTCGAAGCCGTCGGCGGTTTCGCCTTCTGGGATCGTCTTCCGCGTTATCACTCGGGCGAGGAGGTACTGGTCCAGAATCTGCTACAGCGCCGCTGGGGCGGATGTGCCATCCTGCCCTCCGGTACCTACTTCTCCGAATCACCCACCACTGTCCTCAACGAGGCCGGAACGGTCGACGGCCACGCGCTCGACCTCCTGCCCGAGATGATCGCCCGCTATACGGTGAGTTGAAATATGGATCCATTTGAACCCGGTCTCCTGAAACGCATTAAAGAGCCGCGCCGCATTGTCATCGTTCGCGCGTCGCGCATCGGCGACTTCATCTGCGCCACGCCGGCGCTTCGCGCCCTTCGCGCCGCGGTTCCCCGTGCTCAGATCGCACTCCTCGCGCTGCCGATGGTCCGCGAGCTCGTCGACCGTTCCCCGTATATCGACCGGTTCATCGCCTTTCCGGGCTACCCGGGTATGGCAGAGCAGCTCTTCAATCCGCGGCGGGTCACCCTGTTCTTCGAGTCCATGCAGGCGCGTCGTTTCGACCTTGCAATCCAGATGCACGGCTCCGGCGCCAACTCCAATCCGTTCACGCTAATGCTGGGCGCTAAATACACCGCCGGGTTTATCGTGCCCGACGGCGACCCGGGCCGTCTCGACGCTGCCCTGCCCATGCCCAACGTGCATGAGATCGATCGCAACCTGGCGCTGATGGAGTTCCTCGGCGCGCCGCGGCGCGGCCGGCACACCGAGTTCCCGGTCACCCTCGAGGAAACCGCCCGCGCCGCGGCGCTTCTCGGCAATGCTCCGCATCCTCTGATCGGCATCCACACCGGTGCCCGCGCATCGACCAAGCGCTGGTTCCCCGAACGCTTCGCGGCCGCAGCCCGCGAAATCCAGCGCCTCCACGGCGGGACGATCGTCATTCTGGGCGAAGAAGATAGCGAGGGCAGCTTCCCGTCCGGAACCCGCAATCTGACCCGACGTACCACATTGGGAGAGCTAGGCGGCGTGATTCGCCAGCTAAGTCTGCTCATCACCAACGATTCCGGTCCGGCGCATATCGCCTACGCGCTCGGTACGCCGACCGTGACCATCTTCGGCGGCACTGATCCCGCTGTCTGGGCGGGAATCGACGGCGAGCCCCGACGCATCCTCGCCCATCACGTCCCCTGCCGCCCGTGCGACTACGACGTCTGTCCGGTCGGCTACAAGTGCCTCGACGGTGTCAGCGTTGCGGACGTGGTGGAGGCGACCGGCGCGATTCTAGCCGAGCGAGCGAGGCGCGCGGCCCAGGCAGCCGCTGAAGCCGCTGCCGCACGAGCCGCTCAGCCCGCTCCCACCACTCATCGTTGATCGGCACCGGCGCAGTCCTCGCCAGCTGCATCCAGTGTAGTCCCACGATCGCAACGAAGGCGTCAAGCTCATCGCTGTCGGGGCGCCTCGCATGGGACCGATAAACGTCGAGAAACGCATCCGCCGAGCCCTCGGGATAGTAGATTGTCAACAGGGCGAGCGCCCAGGCGAGATCGAATCGCCAGTCCGAAGCGCGCGCCTCGGTCCAGTCCACGACCGTCATGGTATACGGAATCCGCTTTTGGTCGGTCTCGTGTCCTTGAACCGACGGGTACCGTAGTGGCGATTTGCAATCGCCAGCCCGGTCGGATCCATGCGTTGTTGCCCTGTCTGGTCCTCCCGGCCCGTGGTTGCCCTCCTCGGTCGCCACTACCACGTTTCCAGGGTGAAAGTCCCCGTGGATCAGAGTTCGTTCGAATGCGGGTAGCCTCTCCATGAGTCCCAGAGCGATTCCGGCAAGGTCATGCTCGCGTTGCGGGAAGAGTCGCGCCAGAATCTCCCTGCGCGAACGATCGACAGGCAAGAAGGATGGCGCAGCCGCCTGGTGAACTCGTGCCAGGATCCTCGCCAACTCGCCAATCTCGGCCGGTCCACTCGTTGTGAGCGGGCGTCCAGCATACCGCATTGCGAGCGCATGTCGTCCGGCACTATCGGTTCCCCATCCAAGACCAACGGGTACCGGCAATTTACCTTCCATCGTTCGCAGGAACTCCAGCTGGCATTCGGCAGAATCTGCGCCCGATGGCCACACCTTCACCACGATAGCCGGCGGATAGCCCCCTACCAGTAGATCGGCCTCCCGCCCACGTGTGAGGGCGCGCAAGTGCCTGCTCCTCTCGATCGCGGCCCGCAATTCGTCGTTCGCCTCGCGCCATGCAAATGACTGTAGGCCGGGTACAAAATCGATATCCGAATCCATTCCCATTAGTCTCTCAAACCGCCGGACTTCGTTCCGGTCCAGATACGACAATGCTCCATGCCACCCACCGTGATCCTCATCGCCGGCCCACCCGCCTCCGGAAAGACCACCCTCGCCCGCTATCTCGCCGCCGAACTTCGCCTCCCGCTCTTTTATAAGGACCTCTACAAAGAAATCCTCTTCGATACGCTGGGCGCTCGCGATCGACCATGGTCACGCCGCCTGGGAGTCGCCTCGGTCAATCTCCTCTTCGCCTCTATCGAAACCGAGCTCCGCGCAGGCCGCTCGTTTATTGCCGAAAGCACTTTCAAGCCCGATCTCGACGGGCCGCGGTGGGCGCACCTCCAGGTCCATTACGCCTTCCGCTGCCTCCAGATCCAGTGCCGCGCCCACGGTGACGTACTCCGCCAACGTTTTCTGGACCGTGAATCGAGTCCCGAACGTCACCCCGGCCACAGCGGCCGCGATCATCTCGACGAGCTCGATACCGTATTGGCCCGCGGCCGTCATGACCCAATCGAGCTCGACTGTGATCTCATCTGGCTGGACACGACGGACCTGTCAGTTCTCGATCTGACCGCGATCCTCGACCGGGCCCGCCACTTCATGTGGGATCAACCCTAGGTACCCGAATCGCGGGGCAAAAATGTCCAACACGCTCTGCTCGGGGAGGATATAGATCACCCGCCCGTGCAATCGCTCATATCCCGTCAGATCCCGGGCCACAAGGTGCATAAACCCGCCCCACACGACCAGGAAGTACCCTGCCATGACCAGCCCCGGCGCGAAGGCGCCCGCGATTCCCCATACCAGTTCATCAACTAGCACGATGGCCAGTGCGACGAAACCGATTCCCATCAGCCGTATCCGGTCTCGTATTCCGCTCTGCGCCGTTTCCTGCGGGGTTAGTCGCTTCGCCTGCGGCAAGAGGCGGTGCATTGCCGGCCAGAAGGAGCCAGCAAAGAGTGCCCCCAATCCCCACGCACCGGCCAGCAACACGACCAGGATCGCAATCAGCACGAGCCGCTGGATCGCACCACTTACTCCGATCGACACCCATACCCCGCCGATCATCAGCACAGCCGCTGCGAGCGTCAGCCACAGCACGCTTCCCAGCCGAAGAGTCGCCGCCAGCGGCAGCTCGGCGGTTGGGCTGGATCGGGCCGTTCGTGGGGTCAATGGCATCGATTTTGACCCAGGATAGGATAGTGTATGCGGCCGGCAATCCTGACAGCTTTTCTTCTTGCGGTAGTTTCCGGTTGCGGCAATTCTGCCTCCGGAACGCCTCCCGCCACCGCTCCAGCCTCGTCCGGCGCTTCTACACCGTTCATCCACCGGCTCTGGCACGCTACCATTTCGCCCAACGCGGACTCGGCGCCGGCCTATCTGCCGCACGTTCCGATCGGCCACGGACGGCACGCGGCCGTCGTCTACACCCTCGCCGCCAATAATACCGACAACTGCAATCCGGGTAATCCCGTCCGTCGCGCTACGCTCACCGCCTTCAACGCCGGCAACGGCCAGGTGCTCTGGCGCCGTTCGACCACCGGTCCATCCCGCTGCAGCACGGCGGGCCCCGTCGTCGATCCCACCGGCAAGTGGGTCTACGCCGTCGGCCTCGACGGAAAGCTCCATCGGTATGCTTCCGGCACCGGAGTGGAAATGATCGGGCGCGGCTGGCCGGAAACCTACACGCTGATGCCCAACGTCGAGAAAGCTTCCGCGACTCCGACGATCGACAATAAGTACATCTACGTTACGACCAGCGGCTTTATCGGTGACCAGGGTCATTACGAGGGACATCTCGTAAGCATCAATCTCGCCACCGGACAGGAGAACGTCTTCAACACCCTCTGCAGCAACATCCACGCCCTTCTCGGTCCCGCGCCAGGCTCCCGGAACTACTGTCCGTACGTTACCTCCGGTCTCTTTGGGCGGGGGAACGGTGTCATCGACCCGCGTACCGGGAATGTCTGGATCGCCAGCGGCAACGGGCCGTGGAACGGCAAGACCAACTGGGGCGACAGCGTGCTAGAGCTAAACCCCGCCGGCACTCGGATCATCGGCTCGTTCACGCCCGGTGACCAGGCGTATCTCGGCTCTCATGACCTCGACCTCGGCAGTACCGGCCCGGCCATCCTTCCGGCAATCAAACGCAACAGCCGCACCTATCATCTCGTTTCCCAGGGAGGCAAGGGACCGGGCTGCTCCGGGTGCCGCTCAGCAGCGATTTACCTCCTGGACGTGGACCAATTGAGGCGTACGGTGGGTAAGCTCGGTGGAGAACTGGGCACCGTCTCAGCGCCCGGCGGCAGCGAGATCCTTACCGCCGGCGCCGTCTGGATCTCACGTTCAAAGCAAATCTGGGTGTACTATGCCAACGATTCGGGCATCACCGGCTACCGCCTCGCCGGCTCGAACCCCGGCAACTTCCGCCTGGTCGCGGCCTGGCACACGGGTCGGGCCGGCACGACACCGGTCATCTCCGCCGGCGATCTCTATGTCGCCCACAACGGCGCCGTCGACATTTACCGTCTGACCGATCACAAGTTGCTCGGCTCCGCGCCTACCGGCAACATCCACTGGGAATACCCGCTCGTTGTTGGTCACCACCTGTACATGACCGATGAATCGGGCCACCTCACCGCCTACGCAGTAGGAACCTGATCCCAATCAAGCCGCAGCCTGGAAGCACGAGGTAGCGGAGCCCTCCGTGGCTACGCAGTGCCCCGCTATGTACCAACTCTACGCACGCAACCCGGGACCCTCACCCCAAATGGCGATACACCGCGCTCCCAAGTCTCTCTGCAACCGGTAGCGGCAGGTTCCGCCACACCGACGTCAGCGCGCGGTACTTCCGGCTTCGCTCCGATGTCGCCGCCAACCCGGCCCGATCCGGGTAGTAGTAATAGAGCAGCGGTTCGGCAACCGTCCCCCAGCCGCTCTTAAACGCCATGAGTCCGGCATTGTCGGTCGCGGTGCGCCCCAGGTCCAGGGTGCGGAGGCCTTGCTCGCTACCCCACTCGATCGCGTCCCAGAGCAGCAGATTATTCGCGCCTAGCTGCAGATATCTGGCATCCGACGCTCCATACGCATACCGGAGGGTCTCGCCGGACGCGACAAAAACCATACCGGCCACCGCCCGCCCCTCAAACTCCGCCAGCAAAATGCGTACGGTACCACCGTGCCCATAGGTGTCCCACAACGAATGGAAGTAGCGTCGCGGCTGCGACGGCATGCCGTGCTTTCGGGACCGGGTGCGCAAGTGCAGACAGAAATACGCGTCGACATCCGCCGGCTCGCTCGCCACCCGCACCGTCACACCATACCTTCGCGCCTTCTTAATCTGTCGTTGCGCCGGAGACTTGAGCCTCGACCAGCATTCATCGGCGCCCACATCCAGTCGCGCCGTCCATCGCGTGTATAGATCGGAGGCGACCATATCACTTCGCTCGGCCAGCGCCGCGTCCGCCCCGCTGCGTAGCTCCAGATACTGCGCGCCTTCCTGAACGGCCAGGGATATCGCCTGGTCGACGAGTCGGTGCGCGGCGGCAGCGTCCGCTGCTAGCAGCGGGCAATGATCCGAAAATGGCAGTCCTACCAGGCGCCGTCCGGTGAACCGGCTATCCATAAGAAATAGCGGTAGGTAACCCGCGATCCGGCCCTCGGCGTCGGTCGTCGTCAATCGATTTAGGCGGTAGGAGTAAAGCCCGGCTATCAGATCGAGCCAGCTGTCCTGGTAATAGAACGGCGCCTCGGACGCTCGTTGGGCAACGAACGCCGCGATCTGCTTTGCCTCGCTTACCTTCGGAGGCTCCCGATCCGGCCGGACGAGCGTTGCTCTCACGACGAGTGCGCCTGCCCGTATCGCGCTCCATGTGTGTCGCGCCACTCGAGTATCCGCAGGAAGAAGTCCTGCACAGTGATACTGTCGACATCGCTGCTGATCGCCAGCGCCGCCCGGCTTCCATTTGGCCACAGGCCCAGTTTCACCAGCGGCGAATCCAATCCTTCAATCCGATCCACCAGCGCGCTGCACTGCGACCACCGCTCGCGGCGATCTGAACTGAGCCCTTCCGGCATGTCGAGATACAGCGCGAACTGGTCTCGTTCGTCCTCCGAAGCCGGCATGACCGGGTACCCCTGCTCGCGGAGAAATGCGGCAACGACTGGAGGCGTTTGGGGTGACAGGGCAATGACAGGACAGAGGTTTGCTGTGACCGTAACCTTCCGGGCCAGAACGACCCGAACGCCGCTGTCATCGCGCACGACAAGGACCGCGTCGTCCGGCGCGTTCGCTTGCACATCCCATATTCCCTGGCGCCGGGCCGTGACCTCGAGGCCCGAATTGGCGCGTTCCCGCCACCAGGCGGCGATTGCGTCGAGTCGAGCCAGCCAGACGGGCTCCGGCAAAGCCGTCGCATATCCAAGCAAGTTCTCGAGCGCCTCCCGGCACAGGACGCCCCGCTCCGGATGAATGTTGAGCGCGTACACGCCGCCGACCTCGTAGACCCGGCGCATGACGTCACTCCACACCCGGCCCACCGTCGGAGCATCCAGCCGCAACCGATCGAACAGCATTTCGTCATCCGGCACGCTGATTGGGATTCGCACCAGTCCGCTCTCCAACCGAGGCCTCAAACCGTATGCGGTGCACGGCAACGCCTGGAATAGTGAGAGCGACAACTCATACCCCGCCGCAAGTCGTGGCTGGATGATTCCGAGACCGCCGACGTCGTGGTCAATCGCCTCGTTACTGTCGTACGTAATGCCCAGCTCCGCAAAGTCCACCACGGAGCCCTCGGTCCAGCCGAGATACGGGTTGCGGAAGCCCTGCCACGGAATCCCCATCCGCTCGAAAGTCGCGATTGCGCGCTCAGTGTGTTCGTATTGGCCCGTGCGGTCGAGCAGCCGGTAGTCCACGTGTACGTCGCCATGGAGGCCCATCTCCGCACCTCGCGCGGCGACGGCCGCCATCAACTGAGGATGCCGTTCCAGAACGACCGCAGGGACGTAAAATGTCGGCCCGACGTCGTACGGCTCCAGCGCGTCGACGATGGCGTGGAGGCCATTCGCGCCCCGCCGCTCAGAAAAGCCGAAACGCGCAAAGATTGTCCAGACCCGTCGCGCAAAGTTGCGCAGTCCCTTGGTCTTGATCGAGAAGACGACTAGGTTGGGCGGAATCCGAAGGAGGGAGAACCGGCTCCGAGACACGCTCTCGCTCCACGGAGCGACGCGCGCGGCGTCCGTAAATGGCTGGTCGTTCCTTGCCACCGCTCTCCCCCACCGCTCCGCGGAATCCGCCGCCTCGGCAGATAGCCGTGGCCGTCCCTGGCGATGGGTCAAGCTTACAGGCGGATTCGGTCATCGTCAACCATTTAGCCCTGCGCGCGGCGCTCGAGTTCTGTACATGCCGCCTTGGCCCGACGTAGTGGCGATTTGCAATCGCCAGCCCTCGTCACACTACTTCGCGCGCCGTCCTACGGAAGTAGCGCATACCATCACTAAAGGTGACCGAAGCCTATCCCGACAAAGTATGTTATTGCCCCTTCCACAGCTCCGACGACCGTCATCTCCAGCCCGCTCGACCACCAGCTACGAATCGTCACCAACGTCTTCGCCGCTCCAACCGCGAAGTGCGCGATTAGGCTCACGATCGCGGCGACAATGATCGCCGTGTAGCCGCTGAGAAAGAAGAACGGGATGACCGGAATAATCGCGCCGATCGCCGTGGAAACGCTTCCCGAAATCGCGGCGATGATCGGGTCGCCCGCCGAGTCTTCGCTGATACCCAGCTCGGCCTGGGCAAGCGTGTCCAGGAACAGCTCTTCGTTCTGTGAGATACGGTCGGCGAGGAGCTTTGCCTCATCGCGAGAGAACCCTTTGAGACGGTAGATCAGCTCGAGCTCATGCCGCTCCTCCTCCGGATCTTCGCGAATCTCCTGTCGCTCGCGTGCCAGTTGCGCCTCGTGCATCTCGTGTTCCGACTTCCGCGCGAGGTAGGCGCCCGACCCCATCGAAAGTGCTGATGCCAGCATTCCCGCCAGCCCCGAGATGATCACGATATGCGACGCCCCAGCCGTTGCGCCGGAAACGCCGGACACGATCCCAAAGATCGCGCCTAGCCCGTCATTTACACCGTAGATCGCGTCGCCGATCCACCCGCCTCCGGCGCGATGCCAGCTTTCGCGATGCAGGATCATATCCATCGCCGAGCGAGATTCTTCCGGACCACCGCCCTGTTGGAGCATCATGTCGATGCGATGGCGGTGGGTCCTCTCGTCGGCGAGCGCTTCCTCGATGATGGCCTTCGACTCTGGGTCGTCGAGATGTTGGAGCTGCTGCTCGTAGCGCGCGATATCGCGGTCCTCATCTGCTTCCATCTGCTGGACGACGGCCATCGTTCCGCCGCCTTTGATGACGCGGTCGCGCACCTTCTGTGACAGCGATCCCGCCGGCGCAGGCGGCGCCGCTCCGAGCGCTTCGAGCCGCCTGGCCCACTTGGCGGCGTGTCGCTCCTCCGCCTCTGCCATCTCAATGAGGATCTCGCGTCGCGTCGAATCCTTCTCTCGTTCGGCCAGGGCGCGATAGGTGTGCGCGCCTTCGGTCTCGGCGATCCAATTTTGTCGCAGAGAGGCGATAAGTTCGCGGTCGGACTCGCCGGCCGGCGGCAGCGGCTCGTCCCGCCCAACTTGTTCTAGATTGCGTCCCATATAGTGCGTGCGGCGCGGCGATCACGCGCAGGAATTGTGAATCTCGTGGGTGCGGTTCTCTATCCTGCCATATCTCCGTCACCGACGCCCGAGCCGATGCAGGTTCTATACCAGAACACTCTCAGGTACGTGACGCTGACGCCGTTTCGACTTTCCTTCCTCGGCGCTGCAAAGCCAGCGGCATATCGAGGATCCCTGGCAGCGGGTCGTCCATCGCGAAGACTGCGTCTTCAGCCCCGGGTCGGATCGATCGCAAATATCCACCGATCGACATCTGTTTGTCCCGCATCATCTTGACTCCCGCCAGCGCGTCGGCGCCGGCGTAGACCCACCGATGCCCGGCCGGCACTCGGCCCTGCTCAACGCACGAGCCCTGACTCAACTTCCAGGCCAGGTACGGGAAATCGCCTCCGACCCTCCGTCCAAGCGTGTGCCATCCCCAGACGCGCGGATTCACATCCAGCAACTTGAACGTCCGATCGCGCGCGTCGAACTTGTACTCCAGTTCCACCAGCCCCGTAAACCGGAGCGATTCGAGAAATCGCCGCGACGGTTCCTCAACCTCGGGACAATCAATCGACTCGACGAACGTACTGAAGTAGCCGAAATCCGGCGGATACTGGCGCACTCGCCGTGCTGTGACTTCGACCACTGGCCGGCCATCGCTCGCCAGCGCTGCGTACGAAAACTGCCTATCTCCGCCACCCGGAATCAGTTCCTGAATCACGATCGTCTCCGCCGGAACCAGGTCCGCCGCCTCGCGGTATGCGACATCGAGGGTAGCCCAATCCTCCACCTTCCACGCTTTGGCCCGCGTGAATGCGTTCAAGGTCGCCTTCCACGCCGGTTTGAGGATCACCGGGAACGATATCCCCTCACCCCCCGCCCCCCTCTCCCACTCTGGGCGAAGGGGAGATGCAATCGTTCGCGGATGGTCGATTCCCAATTCCGCCGCTCGCTGATAAGTCAGGCGCTTATCGTACGCGTACCGCAGCACGTTCCAGGGTGGTGTGGTCAGGCGGAAGCGTGCGGAAAGGACATCGTAAGTGCGTGCGACTAGTGCCGCCGTTTCGTCACCGGTCGGAAACAGTGTCCAGCCGGCGAGCCCCTGCTCCCCGGCCAGCCAGCACAACAGTTCGATCTGCTCGCGCTCGCCCCCGGTTGGCCATTTAACCGACCGCTGCACGTAGCGCGAAAAAGTCGCGACGAGGTGATCGTCATGCACCACCCAAGCCGGTACGCCATGACGCCCCAGACTCCTGGCCACGCCCAGCCCACGGTAATCGCCCCCGATGATGATCGCCCCGGTCGCCACGCGGCGGTCCAGCCTCACGTACCCGCTTCGACCGCCGCATACCGTTGATCTGGCTGCCGTCCGGCGATCGCGCGAGCGAGGTTCGATGCCGCGAAGCTGGTCCCGGCGACGAAGCGCATCAAGGGCCCGAAGCTGTATGCCCCCGGCGCGCCGACGATATGGAGCCCCGGCACCGACGTCTCAAATCCAGCGGACAACACCGGATAGCCGTTGACCTGCCGCACCTGAGCGAGAAGTTTCGGGGGCAGGAACTCGTAGCGGGCGATATCGACGCGATACCCGGTGCCCAGCAAGACGTGATCGGCATACCGCTCGGTCTCGTCGTCGAGCCGTAACGTTACTCCATCATCGCCGGCGCCGGCAGCGATGACTGTCCGACCCCCGACAATTCCCAGTCCCGCCGACCGCGGCATCAGCCAGGCAGCACCGGCGGGGCGAATCGCTCGCCGCGCCATCCGATCCTGCAGGCCGCGAGGAAGTCGCCGGAACACGTTGGGCGCCGACACAAACCAGTTGATACCAGGCGGCCCGACATCCGCGGTCGTATAGACGATCCCCGAAACGGGCCCCCGCAGCGGCCCCAATTTGCGCAGCAGCCGGCCACCACGACCGATCCAATTTACTCCCGGCGCCCGCGCCAGAACCTCTACTTCCGCCCCGTGCTCCCGCAGCAACACTGCCGATTCAAGCGCGCTCTGGCCGGCACCGACGACGATCACGCGCCGTCCGTTGAAGCGGCCCAGGTCGCGGTTCTCGGACGCGTGGGTGACGAGCTCCGACGGCAGACCGTCGAAAACCTGCGGTCGGTTCGGGAACGCAGCGATCCCCGCCGCGACGACCACACGCTCGACACCGACCGTCACGCCATCCTCCAGTGTCAACTCGAATCCACCCGGCGCTCGCTCAACCCGCGTCACCCGCCGCCGGTCGACATCCGGCGCGACCTGGCTCTGGACCCATTTCCCGTAGCGGACAAAGCCTTCAAGCGGGATATTCCGCGCAGCCTCAATCTGTCC
>Ga0070739_10006163_pt1 | contig 13300 bp, 8 predicted proteins | sample Coa_R1_7_FD_66445 | JGI IMG/M metagenome (GOLD analysis project Ga0070739, IMG submission 66445) | Surface soil microbial communities from Centralia Pennsylvania, which are recovering from an underground coalmine fire - Coalmine... | ecosystem: Environmental > Terrestrial > Soil > Unclassified ... | reverse complement strand
CCCCCGTAGGAGTCTGGGCCGTTCTCAATCCCAGTGTGGCTGATCATCCTCTCAGACCAGCGACTGATCGCAGCCCTGGTGAGCCGTTACCCCACCAGCCAGCTAATCAGGCGCGGACCCTTCCCAGAGCGCCCCCCTCACGGAGAGCTTTGCTTCCTCCCTCCTGCGAGGAAGGAAGCCTATGCGGTATTGTCCCCGGTTTCCCGGGGGTATCCCCCACTCTGGGGCAGGTTATCCACGTGTTCCTCACCCGTCCGCCACTCCCTCGCCCTCCCAAGAGGGCGAGAGCGTTCGACTTGCATGTGTTACGCACGCCGCCAGCGTTTGTCCTGAGCCAGGATCAAACTCGCCATCCTTCTTTATATCGGCAAATCTCTCTGCGGAGATTCACTTGCTTTGTGATGACAAGTTTATCAAATGAATCGACAGGCTCTCTTGTTTGTTGTTTCCTTACCACTCTTCAGTTGTTCAGGTACATCCCTATGCCTCCGCATCTGGAGCGCTTTTCAGTTTCCTGTCTGGCGCAAGTGAGATAATATCACTCTGCTTGCGTTCTGTCAAGGGTTTTTTTACGAGTTTTGGAATTACCCGCGAGAATTTTAGCCTCTGCTCTTTTCTTGAGCCGTCTCCCGGCTTACAAATTTGCGGAACCAGATCTCCTGACCCTTCCCGGTTGTGTCCTGGTAGAGAAAGGCAAGGTTTTTCTCATCGAACTTTCGGAAAGCGGCGCCGGGCCAGGCTTCTCAATGAAAAAGATGATCGCCTCCACCGCAGCGCCAATGCCCAGCACGATTTTCAGTAGGATCGTTGAAGCAAAAGAGGCTTTGCAAGCGTAGACTCCACACTTACACACCTATCTCTTCGATGGCCTGGCGCAGCAGGTGAGCCGAGCGTTTAAGCTGCTGCTCCTCTTCGGGACTCAAAGACAATCGGACGATGCGGGTGACGCCATGCCGGTTGACGACGGCAGGTAAGCTGAGATAGACATCCTCGATGCCATACAGGCCACTGGTCAGGCAACTCACTGTGAAGACGCGATTCTGATCACGTAAAATCGCCTGGGCAATCTGGGTGACAGCTAACCCTATTGCATAGCTGGTAGCGCCTTTGCGTTGAATGATTTCGTAGGCCGCGGTTTTGACCTGTTCGAAGATGCGAGACCATCGTTGCGGATCATGCGTCGTACCAGGCTCGGGATCCAGGGTAACTAAAGGCGTCCCGGCCACATTTAGATGACTCCAGACCGGGACTTCGCTATCTCCATGTTCTCCGATAATGTAGGCATGGATGCTGCGTGGATCCAGTTGCAGGTCCTGGGCGAGCAGAGAGCGGAAGCGTGCGGTATCAAGCACCGTCCCAGAGCCGATGATGACGTTGCAGGGCAGGCCCGACAGTTTCCAGGTGACATAGCTCATCACATCGACTGGATTGCTCACCACCAGGTAGATCGCCTCTGGGCAGGACTGCACCAGTTCTGAGATCAGCCCTTTGAAGAGCGTGACATTGCGTCCCAGGAGAGCCAGGCGCGTCTCGCCCGGCCTCTGCCTGGCACCTGCCGTGATGATCACAACATCGGCTCCCTGACAATCGGCGATGGTTCCCGCCCGCACGATGGCGGGCGCCACAAAGGAGAGACCGTGTACCAGGTCCATCACTTCCCCTTCCAGTTTGGGCCGGTCGATATCTACCAGGATCAATTCGTCAAAGGTGTTCTGGATCACCATGGAATAGGCGCACGCCATGCCGACCTGCCCGGCGCCGATGATTGCGCCTTTGCGGGGGCGGCGTATCGCCGTGGATGGAACACTCTCTCCAGAGAATGTAAAGAGACGATTCATAACCAGGATCTCATCCTTTCTGATTCTTAACTTCTATCACCACCCCAATACCCCGTGTCTCCGGGAACCTGTTCCGGGCCTTGTATAAGTGGGATCGATCCCGTTCCACATTTTGCGGGGTGAAGGGTTTGAGGGCCAGCGGAGGCGGCAAAAAGAACACATACACGCACAACAGGTGCAGCAGGGCCGCTGTCAATGCCTCCCGTCCGCCCCCATGGTAGGCCAGCATGCCCACAAGCGGAAGATAGAGCAGGCCAGGATTGGGGAGCACTACTAGCAGCGCGTCGATACCCCGGATGCAGGCAGTGCTCAGCAGGATGCCGAAGAGCATAGTAATGACCCCTGAACAGGGACAGTCTCGCCACCGCCGCGCGCACACCTGCCAGCGAGCCAGCAGAACTGACCGTGCGAGAGCATGCAGGAGTGACGCCCGATGCGCACCCATCCAAAAAGCTCCTCATGGCACTTCCTCTTGCGCATAGTCCCCTCTTTGCGTGATACAAGAAATTCCTCGGCGGGAAGTCTGAACAGACCCACGCTGTCTTGAGGAATCATAGCGTAGGCTTACCTATCAGGGCAAGAGCGTGATCATGCCAGGCAATTCGAAGAGCCTTCACTATCGAGCACAAAAAAACAAGAGACACGCCCAACTGTGACAAAAGTCGCAGGCATGCCTGCTATAGTGGAGTAGAGGGCGGAAAAGGAGCGATCTTCCGCTCTCTGGATCACTCTATCAACAAGAAGAGGAGGAGAAAGCGATGGCCTATGTTATCACCCAACCCTGCATCGGGGTGAAAGATGCTTCGTGCGTGGATGTCTGTCCGGTCGATTGTATTCATCCTGCACCCGGCGAAGAAGGGTTCGAGGCCGCAGAGCAGTTGTATATTAATCCTGACGAGTGCATCGACTGCGGAGCTTGCGAGCCAGCCTGTCCGGTCACGGCGATCTTTGAAGAATCGGCTGTTCCAGAAGAGTGGAAGCACTTCCTCAAGATAAACGCGGACTACTACACACATGTATAGTTGCCCTGGTTCCTGGATGCACTACCATGCACCCGCCAGGTATGCGCCCACCTGCGTGACCAGCGGCACCGGCTACGGGAGCGCATGGATGCGGATAGCAGTCTTCCGCTGCGGGCGGGAGCGACGCACCTGGTGTTTGGCGAAGGGGATGAGGAGAAGTAATACACAGCATTTGATCATGCATTGCCATCCTGAATATGTCCCGAAGTGTATGAAGTAGCCCCGAGCTTGCTTTCAGCAACAGGTCACATGCTGTCCTCAACCCATCGTCCAGGCAACTACCTGCCAGATGCCTTGAGCCTGTGATCGTTTTGTGATGGTGAGTGCGTCTTCTGAGAGCACATCGTGAGGAGGCTGCTCTATGCTCTGTACAGGGACGAGGAGAGGATGGAAACGCAGGAGCGCACACCGAACGACAACCACACCCGGAAGAATGTTTTCTCAAGTACAGAGGAGCAGGCGGAGATGACATACAATGCTGATCTCATCTACAATCGACTCAAAGGCTATTTTCAGGAGCGCATCCGGCGCAACGAACCACTGGCAGATCATACCTCACTGGGCATTGGCGGCCCGGCAGATCTGTGGATCCGGCTTTCCTCAACCCAGGAGTTAGTGCACCTGGTGCGGCTATGCACCGAAGAGCAGGCGCCTTTGCTCCTGCTTGGCAGCGGTCACAGCACGCTCTTCACTGATACGGGCGTGCGAGGCATCGTGGCCCGGCTGCCAACTTCCCCGGTCATTCAGGAAGAGACAGCGGATGACCATGTTCTGGTGCTTGTCGAGGCCGGGAGCCGTTGGTCCGAACTGCAACGGCAGGGATATGTGTGCCCATGGGGCGCCAGGTTGGACCCGGAGACGACGCTTGGCGGCAGTGTCGCCAGCCTGGATGCTGCTGTGCTTTCTGGTCTCGCCCATCATGTTCACTGGGTAGAGGTCCTGGACGCCCGAGGCTGTAATGCGGAAGATGCGGCAGGCATTGTGATCCCCCAGGTGCGCCGCTATCCCCTGGACGTACTGGATCTGGAAGGGCACTTTGCCCGCTACCGCAGCCAGCAGAGCGTCCATTTTGATGCTCAAGGCCATCTGATCGTGCCCCCACATGGGCTGATCGAGCCGGCAGAAATCCTGGTGCGTATGGCAATAGCGCTCAAACGTGCTGCTCTGTCGCCCGAGAGACTGCCATGTGAACTGGATACGCGCGAAGCGGAGGCGCTTCCCCCTTTGCGCGTTGGTCCGCTGTTTCATGATCCAGGACCTGAGAGTGCCCGGGAGCTAATCGAGCGCGCGGGATTGGCCGGCCTCATCATGGGAAAGGTACAGGTTGCACCGCAGGACCCCAATACGCTGCTCAATCTGGGCGGTGCGCGAGCGAGCGACGCCCTCACCTTGATCGAGGAGATCCACAGAACAGTGCTGGAGCGAATGGGCATCGATCTGGCCTTTGCGCTCAACGTGTATGGAGAACAGGTTCCGGCAGAAGTGGTTCCTGCCCTGACTGCTCAGGTACAGTATTGAGCCGGGAGGCGCTCCCCCCGGCTGCGTCATCTCAGGAAAGAGAGCCAGGAAGGGCTTTCTTCTCGCGAGAGCCTTACCAGCGGGACACCGCGCATTTCGCGCTCCACTCGTGGTCGATGATTCGCATAAACACGACGGCATGGCCGATCACGCACTCAGGGTTGCACGGCCTCGCCCGGTACGGGGGTGCCCCATAGGCGTCAACTTAAGACGAACGTACCTTGAACAACCGAACAGAGAAACGAGGCGGAGTCCAACCTGCTACAGGAGGAAGTGTTCACCATCCTACTCAACCAGGAGGGACTCATGCCTCACCGAGATCATTCTCCCTACTGGGGCAAGCCTGCGCCACCCGAAGACGAGCAGGAGTGGCAAGCCCTGGTCCAGAGCCGCTTACCGGCTGATCTGGAGGAGCAAGCCCGCCTCCACAAAGCCTTTGTGCGGGTGCGCACCGTGCCAACCGCCTCGGCCTTGTTAGGCGGATTGCTCTATTCTGTGCTCAGCCACAGCAGTTTGCGGGAAGTCGCCGGCTGGAGCCGCTTGATCGGCTTAACCGGTCAGCTCATCTCCGGCCAGGCCTGGCACCAACGCTTACTCAAGAGCGCCGACTGGCTCTTGTGGCTCTTCAATGCTTTGCTCGATGCTCCCCGCTGGCAGGTGGCTGGCTGCTTCGGGCGCATCTTGCGGGTGGATGCCACCCACGTGCGCTCTCGGGACAAGCGCGGCGGCGTCTTGCGCCTGCACTGTGTCTACGACCTGCTGGCAGGCCGCCTCGCCTCCCTCCAGGTCAGCGACCTGCACACCGGCGAAGGCTTTGCCCACCTGCTGGTGCGGGCGGGGGACATCGTGGTGGGCGATGGCGCCTCCAGTCGCGCGAAAGAGGTGCTCGCGGTCGCCGCCGCGCAGGCATACGCCCTGGTGCGCTACAGCGCGACCCATTTGCCCCTGTATGCCCGATCTGCCCCAGCCTGGAGCCGAGAGCATCGCGTGGATGTGGTGGGCTGGCTGCGCTCCCTCTCCCCCGGACTCTCTGAACGGAAAGCTCTGGTGGTGGAGGCGGGGCAAGAACTGCCCGTGCGGCTGATCGCCGTGGTGTTGCCACAGGAGCAAGCCCAGGCGCTGCGTCGCCAGAAGCTGAGGCAAGCCCGCCACAAAGGGCGCCCGCTTTCGGACAAGGCGTTGTTCCTCTGCGGCTTTGTCCTGCTCCTGACCACCTTGCCGGAGACCTTCTGGTCCACGCAGCGGGTCGTGGAGCTGTACCGAGCGCGTTGGCACATCGAGGTGTTTTTCAAACGCCTCAAAGCCGTGCTCGATCTGCCCCGTCTTTGCGCCCAGACCGCCCAAAGTGCGCAGGCGATGCTCTATGCACTCCTGGTCGGCTGGATGCTCATCGAGGAGGAGGTGGAGCACCTGCGCCGCCTGATGAGCGATGGCGAAGGACTCGCGTGCCCCTTGAGTGACTGGAGGCTCGCTCGGCTGGCCTTCTCCGGCTTGCGCAAGCTTCTGGAAGGGCACTGGAACTGGCAAAAGGTCCGTGAGCGTGCCCCGGAATTGCGCCGGCTCTTCATCGAGCGGCGCCGGCGTCCCTTGCGCGAACACCAGCGTCGCCACCGGTTCGCGCCGCCGGACCCTGGCCTCGGTGATCTCGTCGTCGTGTTCAGTTGTTCAAGTGCTTAAGTTGACGCCTATGGGGGGTGCCCGCATGTTGCTCGGAACGCGCGGCGGATCCGCAGGCGGCTTTACCACTCCTCCAGCCTTCCTCTCTCAATGGAAGGGATAGAAACATCGCATTTCATGTTGGACCATGATCTCCTTGCCCCAGATTTGCTCAAGCAGGGCATCCTGGGGCACAATATGGCCGGCATGACGAGCGAGATAGGCGAGGAGGCGATACTCGGTGGGAGTAAGCATGATCTAATGCATACAAAATCATGGGCGGTGAGAGACTCGAACTCTCACGGTTCATCACCAACAGATCCTAAGTCTGTCCTGTCTACCAGTTTCAGCAACCGCCCGCTATGCTAAACAGGAAATTATAACAATCCCACTTGTGGATAATACATCAGTGAGTTACCCGCTGTCAAGACAACCTGACGCTGCCCCCAGGGCTTTCTCATTCTTGATGGACCCACCTCGCAACCGCGTTGCTCTCAGGAAGGAATGATAGGCGAGGCTGCGCCTCGCCTATCATTCCTTCCTGAGAGCACAGAGGCACATCAGCACGCCTCGTGCGTCAATGGGCCTCAGAATGAGAAAGTCATGGATACCGCCCAACAATCAGACTATCGGCAGGCGCGCGGCATCTGAATCGAGAGCAACAACAATTTGACAACCCGTACATGCCAGGGCTATTATGCTATTATCAGGCATTATGCCTGTGAAGTAGAGCGAGCAGGCTATATATGGCCGCCGGAGGAGCAACTTAAATGGCAGAAACCACAGCCAACGGAACTGTGTTTTATACTCATCGTCTCAGCAACGGCTTGCAGATTGTCGGTCAGCCCATGCCCGATTTCGAGTCAGTGGCCGTATCGTATTACGTGCGCACAGGCTCGCGTGACGAGTATGACCCGGCCATCGCCGGCGTCTCCCATTTTCTGGAGCATATGGTCTTCAAAGGCACCGCCACGCTCGACTGGCAGCAGATCACCCTGGAATTCAATAAAATAGGCGCTGAACTTAACGCCTTTACCTCTCATGAATCCACCGTGTACTTTGCGCGCGTCCTGGGCGAATACCTGGACCGCGCCGTGGAACTTTTGAGCGATATGATGTATCCGCGCCTGGACGAGCGAGATTTTGAGACCGAGAAAGAGGTCATCATCAACGAGATCGCGCGCTCGGAGGATCAGCCCTACAATATCACTTACCGGCGCATGATGCAGACATATTTTGGCGAGCACCCCCTGGGACACGATGTTTTAGGCTCCCGCGAAAGCATTCGCAACATGCGCATCGAGCAGATGCGCGACTACTGGCAGCGGCGCTACGCCGCCAATAATCTGATCCTTTCCATAGCCGGCAACTTCGACTGGGAGCACATCGTAGAGCTGGCGGAGCATTACTGTGCGAACTGGCGCACCGGAGACGCCAGTCGCGATAGCTCTCACTACGAGCCAGCTCATGCCATCAATAACGTCATGGTCGATAAGAAGCTCAAACAGCAGATCATGATTATTGGCATGCCCTCCGTCGATGTGCGCGATCACGACTACTATGCCGCTATGCTGGGCGGGAGCATCCTGGGCGACAGCGATGGCTCAAGGCTCTACTGGAATATCCACCAGCGCGGCCTGGCCGAATCGGCGAGCGCCGGCCTGTGGGCGATGGAGGGCACAGGCATTATGCTTATGGAGGCCAACTCCACTCCCGAAGACGCACCGCGCGTCCTCAAGCTGCTGCGCGCCGAACTGGATAGCCTGCTCGATGACGGCATACACGAAGACGAACTGCGCCGCGCTAAAGATAAACTCATCAGCGGTATCGTGCTCAGCAGCGAATCAACCTTCTCTCGCATGCGCTCGCTGGCTAGCGACTGGGTGACTGAGGGGCGCCTGATAAGCGTTGAGGAAGAGATCGAGCGCGTCGAGAAAGTGACCGCCGATGATGTGATGCGCGCCCTGCATCGTTTCCCCATGCGTGAGAAACAGGTACTCACGGCCCTGGGACCGCTCAGCGAGGCGGAATTACTGGCATAAAGCCATAAAGCGTTACCAGAACGAGCGCACTTCTTCTCCCGCTATGGAGGAGCCAGCGCTCTTTTTTTGTCTTCCTCCTGTCATATCCGCGATTTACTTGCACTCTGCCGTTTTTTTCAAGCAGACGGGCTTACGCCCTATATATGGTAAGGAGGATATCGTGCGTTATAAGTTCGCCATTTTTCTTGGCCTTCTCGCGATCCTGCTGCCCGGCAGCCTGCTGCTCTCTGGCCGCATCCTCTCATCCGCAAAGGCGCAGGATCAATTCATGCCACTGGCAGTGGGTACTACTTCGCCCCTGCTGCGCGTCAGCCACCTGCTCGGCAAGGACCAGCCCGACCGCATCCTGCAGATGAACATTGGCCTTGCCCTGCGCAATCAGGATCAACTGAACGTACTGCTCAAGAATCTGTATGATCCTTCATCCCCCGGCTACCATCAATTCCTGTCAGTCGCGCAATTTACGCAGCAGTTCAGCGTGACAGCCCGGCAGCAACAAACGGTAATAGACTATTTAACGCAACAGGGCTTCACCATCGATCAGACCTATCCCAACCGTCTCCTCATCGACTTCAGTGGCCCCGAATCGCTGGCCGAAAAGGTTTTTAACACCAGCATCAACCTCTATCAAGGTCCCGGCGGCCAGCATTTCTACGCCAACGCCAGTGCGCCCACCATGCCTGCCTATATCGCCTCGCTCGTGACATACGTAGGTGGCCTGGACAACGGCAACAGGTTTTATCATCCCCCCATCCGAAGTCACCGCGCGCCGGCAATGGCTCCGCATGCAGGAAGCACTTGCCCGACTGCCGGCCAGGGCAGCAGCGGGCAGATAGCCTATATCCCCTCTCAGTTCGCCACAGCCTACAACTTTGATGGGCTGCATAGCGCGGGTCTACAGGGTGAAGGGCAGACCGCTGCCGTTTTTGAACTGGACGGCTACTCCGCTGGCGATATTCAGGCATATGCACAGTGCTTCGGCGGGGGCAGCGTGCCCCTGAGCAATGTAATCCTCGACGGCTTCAACGGGCAGGCTGGTGCCGGAGCCATCGAAGTCGAGCTTGATATCGAAGTCATCCTGAGTATGGCGCCGCACTTGCAGAAGTTGCTCGTCTACGAAGCCCCCAATACGACACAGGGCTATAACGATGAATTTGCGCGCATTGTCAATGACCGCGTACCCGTCGTCAGCGTCAGTTGGGGCGACTGCGAAACCAACATGGGCCAGCAGGAGGTACAGCAGGAGAGCAAGTACTTCCAGGAGGCGGCGGCCCAGGGCCAGACGATCCTGGTGGCCGCTGGCGATAGCGGCAGCGAAACCTGCTGGCAGCAGCAGTATAACCCGGCGCTCGTGGCGGATGATCCAGCCGCGCAGCCCTACGTCACCGGAGTGGGCGGCACGACCCTCTCACTGAATAGCAATAATAGCTACCAGTCCGAGCATGTCTGGAACAGTGGTCCCCTCGGTGGAGCCGGCGGTGGCGGCCTCAGCCAGTACTGGCAGCAGCCAGCGTGGCAGACGGGACCGGGCACGCAGAATCAGTATTCCAATGGTATGCGTGAAACGCCGGATGTCTCGCTGGATGCTGACCCGGCAACCGGTTATCCTATCTACTGTACGGCAGGCTCATCATGCAGTGGCAGCGGCGGATGGGTAACTGTCGGTGGCACCTCCGCCGCCGCGCCGATGTGGGCTGCCATGATCGCGCTTGCTAACGAGCAGGCGACGAAAGCTGGCAAAGGCCCGCTTGGTTTCCTGAATCCTGCCTTGTATAAGATTGGTGCCGGCGCTCGCTATGCCAGCGATTTCCATGACATCACACCTCCTGGCGATCCCAACACGCCCTCCAACAACGACGAGCTTGGCATCAACGGCGGAGCGTATCCAGTCACGACGGGCTACGATATGGCAACGGGCTGGGGGACATTCAACGCGGCCAATCTCACCGACGATCTTGTTTCGCTGGCCTGATACCTTCACAAATATCATTGATACGCTGCGACTCGCAAGCAAGTCGCAGTGCTCGCAAGGGATGATGGGGCGGGTGCGTGGCCGGGCCACGCACCCGCCCCATCATCCCTTGCGAGCGACGCAGTTGTGATGCGGGAGACGAAATCTAGCTATTTCCTGTTCCGACACTTGACGGATAGCGTAAAACGCCGTATAACATGGCTTAAAGAAAAAAGTGCATCATCTGGGAGCAAACAAGGAGGTTGGCGCCTCTTCCTCGTTCCGCAAAGAAAACTTGCATGGGGGTGCAGGCGATTGGCGCCGTAGACTCTTATGAATGCGAAAAAACATAATACACTGTTAAGGTCCGCCCGGCTCAAAAAAAGCTGGACACCAGAGTTTGTCAGTGGCAAGGTGGGCGTGAGCCTGAACACCTATATTCGCTGGGAAGAGGGTGTGCAGACTCCTCGTCTCTCATCCCTCGACGCCTTATGCAAGGTCTTTGAGATGTCACCTGAAGAACTGGGCTTCCCTCGCCCCTCTGTCTCCAGAAGAGATGCAGAGGAGGCAAAGACAGCTTCAAAGCGTGAAATAGAGCAGAGCCACGACGATGCCGACGACGCCTCAACACAACCACTGCTGCAAGAAACGCTGGCTCTATGGAAGCTGGGCTTGGCCTCGTGCTGGCAATTGTATATGGTCGGGGGACAGGAAGAACTGGAGAGGCTGGTGCCGACATATCTTGCCAACCTGACCAGATCGACGCTTCATCCCGGCCCGATGCAGAAGATGGCCGCGGGCCTGAGCACCCAGGCACACCATCTCACGGCCCTGCTCGCGTTGCAGCGGGGGGATTTTATCTCGGCACAGATGAACGGCACGCAGGCGCTGGTATACAGCCAGCTTGCTAACGACTGGAACCTCTACATCGCCTCTCAGATACGATTAGCCGCTATTTTCAGCGCACGCAAGCGCATCGGCTCCGCTCTCAGCGCCTACAATGATGCCCTCCGGCGCGTCAACGCCGTCGATGATGGTATTTCACCGATACTCCATAGCTGGATCTTCGCGGGCCTCGGCGAAATTCAGGCCGCGATGGGCCGCGAAAAAGACGCGCTGCAATTCCTGCGTCTGGCCTTCGCCGTCTTCCCCGATAACCCGGAGGAGGATCCCTGTTTCGTCTACGCACAATGTGATCGCTCGATGCTCTTCTTATACGAAGGGCTGATCTTCCTGCGGCTTGGACAGCCCAGGATGGCCTGGAAAGCCTTCGCGCAGGTGGACGAGATGAAGCCGGTTCCCCCGGAACGCACGCGGGCGGAGTTTTTGAAGCATAAAGCCTATACCTCCATCATACTCGGCAACATGATCCAGAGCTGTATTTATCTGGAGGCCGCAGCGAAGGCCGCGCAGGAAATCGGCAGCGATCTTGCTTTCAGCGAGAGCTATGCGCTGTATGAGCATATGCTCTCCATCTGGGGCCAGGAGCCGCGCGTTCGGGCGCTCTCCAGGCTCTTCCAGAGGTAATAGCAGGTCTCGGGCAACTATGATGCCAGTTCGCCATTGACATTACGCCTGCCAGGCTAACCTCCACGAAGGTAGATCGTCGAGGCAAAGCCCTCGAAAACGATATGGAAATCGGCGGGGAAAACAAAACGCCTGGCAACCTGCGCCTGGTACGTCCCGGCATCCGAAATAATCCAGACACGCGCATGCGCGACAAGTACGGCATCGAAATCGCTCTGGTCAAGCAGCGCCCGCGCTCCCACGGATGTGTCGATGATGTGACCGTCGCGCTCAAGCAAAAAGAGCGCACGATTGACGGAAAAAAAGTAGTCTACACGCCCGACATAGTAGAGGACAGAGGACTCGGGTGCGACGGTGATGACAATATCGCCTTTACGCCAGTGCCGCTGCATGTATTGTCCCACAGCATCATAGTCGGGATAGTGCCGGTGGTACGGGAGACCGATAAGCCGGCTGATAAAGAGATTGTAGTTCGCAAGCGGCAGTGCCGGCGCGATCAGTACAGCGATACACAAAAGGCCCACAATCGCTATCGCCATCACCCGTACCGCTACCGGCAATGGCGGAGAAGAACAGCCTCCACCCGCTACAGATTTTGCCTGGTATGGTCGCGCCGGCAGTACTACCAGCGGGTGCGCGAAAGCCCAGAATGAGCGCAAAATGGTCCAGAGCGCATAGGAACCCATCAGGTAATAGAGCGACAATACCGGATATATATAGCGGTCAGCCCGCATCGTAAAGGTTAGCGCCAGCGTTACGCATGACGCCACCAGGAATAGCGCGCAGTACCGTGCAGCACTATTGGCGTCGCGTCGCGCCAGAATGCAGCCAGCAGTCGCCAGCAGTGAGTTGAGGGTGAGCCACGGCGCTGTACCGGGAGGGAAGAACAATACGCCGATATAGTACGAGATATTATCCGTCGTGAACTGAATAAAGGGCCGCTGGCTGCTATCGCTTCCCAGCACAGGAGGATGGGTTACGCGCACCAGCAACAACTGTATGGCGATGACGCACGCGGCGGCAATGGCCGCACACCACCAGCGCTTCTCATACAGCACGGATGGCAGGCGGAGCCTGGCATCCCTGCTCATCAGCAGGGCACAGAGCAGCAGCGCAGGCAAGATAATAAACGTCTCTTCATGGCTCAGGTAGTCCAGCGCCAGGCAGAGCATTGCTACATACACGTAGCGGGTGCGCCGGCGCTTCAGAGCGAGGTAAAACAGGTAGACGACCAGCAGCGTCAGCAGTTGAGCCTGCTGATACATGCGCATCTCGCGGCCCCACAGCAGAGCAGGCGGAGAGAAGGCCAGCATTGCCGCCGCGAGCAGAGCAATGCGCCGGTCAAAAAAGGCGCAGCCAACGCCATACAGCAGGGGTATGCACGCAAGATACTCAAGGGCGCTGATAAAGCGCAATACTCCGCCCTGACTGCCACACAGCCTGATCCAGAGGGCCAGCACATATGAATAGAACTCGGCCTTCTCGTAAAGGAACCCGGATGGAAAGAAGGGTAGACCGTGGCTCAGGATGCCCAGCGCTGCGTAATAGCTCGACAGTTCGTCCTGCCAGTACGGTTCGTAGGCAAGATTGTAGCAGATCAGCGGGACCGCCAGCAGCAGCAACGGCAGGATCGGCCAGTGCTGGATGAGAGGCGCCGGTTGAGATACGCGCGCCCGTTGAGATACGCGCGCCGGTTGAGATACGCGCGCCCGTTGAGATACGCGCGCCGGTTGAGATACGCGCGCC
>Ga0070739_10006162_pt1 | contig 13300 bp, 10 predicted proteins | sample Coa_R1_7_FD_66445 | JGI IMG/M metagenome (GOLD analysis project Ga0070739, IMG submission 66445) | Surface soil microbial communities from Centralia Pennsylvania, which are recovering from an underground coalmine fire - Coalmine... | ecosystem: Environmental > Terrestrial > Soil > Unclassified ... | reverse complement strand
CCTCCCGGTGCCGCCGGCGCCGCGCCCGCCGCGGCCGGACTGGCTCAAGGTGCGCTTTCCCGGCGGGCCGAACTACCTCCGCCTCCGGCGCCTGATGCGCGACCTCGCGCTGCACACGGTGTGCGAGGAGGCGCGCTGCCCTAACATCGGGGAGTGCTGGGAGCAGGGCACGGCTACCTTCTTGCTGCTCGGCGATATCTGCACGCGCGCCTGCGGCTTCTGTGCGATCACCACTGGGCGACCGCGCGGGCTCGACCGCGAGGAGCCGGAGCGCGTGGCCCGCGCAGTCCAGTACCTCGGCCTGCGGCACGCGGTGCTCACCTCGGTGACGCGCGACGACCTGCCGGATGGGGGCGCGGCGATCTTCGCCGAGACGATCGAGCGCATCCACGCGCTCCTGCCCGACTGCTCGGTGGAGGTGCTGATCCCCGACCTGCTGGGCAACTGGGCGGCGCTGGAGACGATCATGCGCGCCCGGCCGGAGATCCTCAACCACAACACCGAGACGGTGCCGCGCCTGTACCCCCGCGTGCGGCCGAAGGCCCGCTACGAGCGGTCGCTGGAGCTGCTGGAGCGGGCAAAGCTCTTAGCGCCCGATCGCCCCACCAAGTCCGGGCTGATGCTCGGCCTGGGCGAGACGCACGACGAGCTGCGAGAGGTGTTCGCCGACCTCCGCGCCGTGGGCTGCGACATCCTCACGCTGGGCCAGTACCTCCAACCCACGCCGCGGCACCTGCCGGTCGCGCGCTATGTGCCGCCCGAGGAGTTCGCTGCACTGCGCGCCGAGGCGCTGGCGATGGGCTTCGCGCACGTCGAGGCCGGCCCGCTGGTGCGCAGCTCCTACCATGCGCGCGAGCAGGTAGAGGCGCTCGCCGCCCGGGGCAGCGGCGCGGGGCCACACGAGGCGTAAGGCGCGCCGGGCGCTAGCGGCGCGGCGCCTTCTCGAGGAACTGGATAACCTCGTCGTGGCCGCGGACGTGGCCCGGCTTGGGCGGGCGGGGGGCGTACTCCCGCGCCAGGCGGGGCTGGCCGGCCGGCGCCTCGAAGCGTTCGATCTCCTCCAGCAGAGCGGGGATCGCCTGGTCCTGGGGCACCCGCCGCACGGGGCGGCCGTGCTTGTAGATCATCACCACGCCCTTGCCGCCAACAACGGCGAGGTCGGCGCCGGCAGCCTCGCCCGGCCCGTTCACTACGCAGCCCATCACGGCCACGCGCAGCTCCTTCCGCACCCCCTCGAGCGCCTTCTCCACGGCGGTGGCGAGGGCGACCTGGTCGACCTCGGCGCGGCCGCAGCTGGGACAGGCGGTGAGCACCGGCCCGCGGGCGCGGATCTCCAGCGCCTTGAGGATCTCGTAGGCGACGCGGACCTCCTCCGTCTTGTCCGCCGTGTTCAGCGACACGCGCAGAGTGTCGCCGATGCCGTCGTAGAGCAGCGCCCCGATGCCGATCGCCGACTTGATGGTCCCCGACCAGCTCGTGCCCGACTCGGTGACGCCCAGGTGGAGCGGGTAGTCCACCTGCTCGGCGAGGAGCCGGTAGGCCCGCACCATCTGGGGCACATCGCTGAACTTCACGGAGATGACGATGTCGTGGAAGTCCAGCTCCTCCAGCAGGCGCACGTAGCTAACGGCCGACTCCACCGCGGCCTCAGGCGTGGGGTAGCCGTACTTGTCGAGCAGCCGCTTGTCGATGCTGCCCGCGTTTACCCCGATGCGGATCGGGATGCGGGCCTCGCGGCAGGCCTTGACCACCTGCTCCACGCCGGCCATGCCGGCGCGGTAGAGGATGTTGCCGGGGTTGATCCGGATCTTGTCCGCGCCCTGGGCAACGGCCTCCAGGGCGAGCAGGTAGTCGAAGTGGATGTCGGCTACCAGCGGGATCCGGATGCGCGCCTTGATGCGGCTGATGGCCTGCGCCGCCTCCTTGGTGGGCACCGCCACACGGACCAGCTCGCAGCCAGCCTCCTCGAGGGCCTGGATCTGCGCGACCGTCGCCTCGACGTCCTTCGTGTCTGTGTCGCACATCGACTGAACGGCGATCGGCGCGTCGCCGCCGATCAGCACGTTACCGACGCGCACCTGGCGCGTCTTGCGCCGCTGGATCATCGTCTGCTCTCCTGCTCCGGGCTCTGCGCGCCGCCCGGCGTGGGGCCAGAGTGCTTCAAGCGGGCGCGGGCTGGGCGAAGCTCGCCAGCCGCGCTGCCACGGCCTCCACATCGGCATCGCGCGTGGAGGCACCGGCGGTAAGCCCCACCCGCGCGACGCCCTGGAACCACGCGGGGTCCAGCTCGTCGGCCGTCTCGATATGATAGGTCGGGCAGACCGCGCTGCACACCTTTGCCAGCTGGCGGGTGTTGGAGCTGTGCTTGCCCCCGACGACGACCATCACGTCGACTGTGCGCGCGATGGCGAGCGCCTCGTCCTGCGCGAGGCGCGTCCAGGCGCAGATCTGGCCCTGGTCCTGGAACTCGTCGCACTTCGTGGCCAGCACCCTGCAGACCGCCTGGTAGTCCGCCAGCAAGACGGTGGTCTGTGCCAGTGCGGCGATCTTGGGGAAGTGCGGGAGCGCCTCCGCCTCAGCCACGGACTCGATGATCAGGCCGTGCTTGGTATAGGCGATCGTCGCGCGCGCCTCGGGGTGGTTGCGGTGGCCGAAGAGGATGACCTGGTAGCCTTGCGCCTCCCACTCCGCGGCGCGCCGCTGGACGCGCTGCACGATGCCGCAGCTCGCGTCGATGAGCCGCAGCCCCTGCGCGCGGGCGCGCTCATAGACCTGGGGCCCCTCACCGTGCGCGCGGACCAGCACGGTGCTGCCCGCTGGCAGCTCCCGCTCGAGCGGGTTGGCGATCTCGATCCCCTTCGCCTGCAGCTCGGCCATCGCCGGCCGGTTGTGGATCAGCTCGCCCGTGACGTACACGGGGCCTGCCGTGCTCTGGCGCGTTTGCAGCGCCAGGGTCCAGGCGCGCTTCACCCCGCCGCAGAAGCCCCCGTAGCGGGCGGCTCGCACGATCTGCATGCTGTCCTCCTTAGTTCGCCAGCCCGCTGCCTACTCCCGGCTGTGCGGTCCGAGGCATTCTACCATAGCCAGCGCGCTCGCCCGGCGTTGCTGACCCCGGCGCGGGGAGCGGAGCGCCATCCTGTGTTGCCACCCCGCTGAGGCGTCGGTCAGCGGTGCCGCCCGGCAGTGATCCTGGCGGCCCAGCCATAGCCCGCTCTCAGTCGAGCCCGGCGAACAGGTCGGCGTCCTTCTCGCCCGGCTGCGGCGGCGGATGGAGCCGCACGAAGTAGGCCGTGCCGAAGGCGATGCGGCGGATGTGCAGGGGGAGGGTGAGCCACCAGCTATCTGGCGGGATCTGGGTGCGGTGGCAGGCCAGCGCCGCGCGCTGGATCTCGACGTAATCCGACACGTCGATGGCTGCCGTGGTAGCTTCTTTCGGCACACCCACCCGTCGGCGCCGGCGGGTGAGGAAGCTGGTGTCCAGCCCCTCGCGCTGCATCAGCGCGATGATCTCATCCCAGCGGTCCACGACCGGCACCACGGCGTAGAGCCGCGCCGGGCGCCACGGCGGGCCGGCGTCGGGGTAGGCCTGCGGGTCGCCCGCCGCCGCGAACGCGCGCACGGTCACGCGGTGGCCCATGATGTGATCGGGGTGGCCGTAGGAGCCCTCCGCGTTCTCCGTGACCACGACCTGGGGCTGGAGCTCGCGCAGGATGCGGACGAGGCGACCGGCCGCCTCGTCCAGGTCGGCGTTGCAGAAGGCGTCGGGATGCTGGTTGGATGGCGCGCCGGCCATGCCCGAGTCGCGATAGCCGAGCAGCCGCAGCTCGCGGACGCCGAGCACGGCGCAGGCGCGGCGCAGCTCCGCCTCGCGGATCTCGCCGAGCCGGGGCCGCGCCTCGACCGGGTCAAGCGCCGGATCGCGGATCTCCCCCTCCTCGCCGCGCGTGCAGGTGACCACCGCGGTGGGGATGCCCTGCGCGGCATAGCGGGCGAGGATCCCGCCCGTGGCGCTGCTCTCGTCATCCGGGTGGGGGCGCACTACCAGCAGCCGCACGCCCGAGGCCATCCTGCTCCTCCTTCACTTCCCGCATCTAGAGCCGCTCCGTCCGGCCGCGGCGTGGCCCTGCCTGAGGCTCGTGGCGCCTCGCGTGCGGGGAGGCGCCGCCGGCTCGGAGCCGAGAGGTAGTATAAGGAGCCGGCGCACAGTCCCTGCGCTCATGGCGGCGCCCAGATCCGAGGAAGGAGGCGGCGATGTACGGGCCTACAGCGCTACTCAGCGGGATCCTTGCCGCGCTAGTCGCCGGAAGCGCCTGTCTGGCGCCCAGCACTGCTCCCCCGCCGCCAGCCGGTAGCCAGTCGGCGCCATCGACCGCGGCGGCAGCCCCGCAGCCGCCAGCAGGCATCCCGCCAGCGCCCGTGAAGGTGCGCTGGGGCGGGCAGTCGGTCCTCACCGATAGCGCGGTATACATCGCGGAGGATCAGGGCTACTTCCGTGAGGCGGGGATCGACTTCGAGTACGTCAACTTCTCTTCGGCGTCGGAGATCGTGCCGTCGGTGGCTAACAACCAGCTCGACATCGGCGCCGTGTCTCCCAACGTGGCTACATTGAACGCACTCGCGCGCGGAGCGGAGCTCAAGCTGGTGGCCGATCGCGGCGTGCTGCGCCCGGGGTTCGGCTGGTCGGCGCTGGTAGTCCGCACCGATCTCATCGAGAGCGGGCGGTATCGCACGCCGGCCGACCTGCGCGGGCTGCGCGTCGCTATCACCCCGCCGGTAGGAGTCACCTCCATCGCCGTTGCCGTGGCGCGCCTGCTCGAGCGAGAGGGGCTCACAGAGGACGCTGTCGAGTTCATCGCGCTGCCGTTCCCCGACATGAACCCTGCGCTCGCCAACCGGTCGATCGATGCCGCTGTTCACTCCGAGCCGCTGATGGCGATCGCGCTGCGCCAAGGTCTGGCCGTCAAGGTGCTCGGGTTCGACGAGGTCTACCCGAATCAGCAGATCGGGGTGGTGGCCTACGGGGAGAGCTTCGTCCACAGCCAGCCGGAGGCCGCGCGGCGCTTCATGGTGGCCTATCTCCGTGGCCTCCGCGACTTTGTGGATGCATTCACCAAGGGGCGGAACCGCGAGGCGGTGGTGGAGAGCCTTGCCCGGCACACGGCGGTGAAGGACCTGACGATGTACGAGGCGATGGTGCCGACGGGCTTCAACCCTGACGGGTACATCAATGTGGAGAGCATCGCGGCCGACCAGGAGTGGTTCATCAGCCAGGGTAAGCTCGCCCAGCGCGTTGATCTGGCGCGCGTGATCGACCACCAGTATGTCGACTACGCGCTAGCCTTGCTTGGCAGGTACCAGCCTTGAGAGGCGAGCGGGCGAGGACCGGTTCGGCCGGGCGAGCGCGGATCCCCGGCGCGGGCGGTGCGGCAGGGCTGTGTTACAATACCCGGGCGGGTGACGGCGCGGCGGTGGGGCACCGGGGCGGCCGGCCCCGGCGCCCCATCCCGGCAGCCTTGCGCCGCGGCCGGGTACGATGCTGTTCCCGGAGGCGTCGGCAGCGTCCGGTGGGCATGCCTTTGCCGTTCGGGGCGGCCGTCCGCTCAACGGACAGGAGAGCACGGTGGCAGTCCATCTGGACCAACTGAACCTCAGCACGGGGAAGAAGGCGCGCCTCTACACCCTCTTCTACGCCCACGGCCCCGGCAGGGGCGTGGGCATGTTCTTGCCGGTGGACCAGGGGCTCGAGCACGGCCCGCGCGACTTCTTCCCCAATCCTGCGAGCCAGGACCCGGAGTATGAGCTGCGCTTGGCCGAGGCGGGGAACTTCTCGGCGATCGTCTTCCACATCGGCCTCGCCGAGAAGTACGTGCACCCGTACGCGGGCCGGGTACCGCTCGTTTTGAAGCTGAACGGCAAGACCGACATTCCGCCGGCCGACGAGGCGTTCTCCGCGCAGACCGCGACCGTGGAGGATGCCGTGCGGCTCGGCGCCTCGGCGGTGGGCTACACACTCTATGTGGGATCGCCCGCCCAGGACCGCGACTTCGCCCAGTTCGCACAGATCCGCCGCGAGGCCGAGCGGCTCGGCATGCCGGTGATCGTCTGGGCCTACCCCCGCGGCCGCTACGTCGAGGAGAAGGGGGGCCAGCTCACCTCCTACGCGATCGAGTACGCCGCGCGCGTCGCGGCCGAACTCGGCGCCGACGTGGTGAAGGTGAACCTGCCAGAGTTCGATCCTGAGCGGCACGCGCGGACCCCGAAGGAGTACAGCCAGCGCACCTTCACCGAGGAGGAGGCTGTCCGGCGCGTGATCGCTGCCGCCGGCCGGGTGCCCGTGCTGGTCTCCGGCGGCAGCCAGGTGGCGGAGGACGAGGTGCTGCGCAAGGCGGAGCTGAGCATGCGCTGCGGGGCGGCCGGGCTGATCTTCGGGCGCAATATCTGGCAGCGCCCGTGGGAGGACGCGCTGCGGCTCACCAGGCAGATCAGGGAGATAATGCTAGAATACGCTGGGAAGTGAGCACCCGGCAGCGTGCGGCCGGCGCTGCAGGCTCGCGCGGCTTGCAGGCGGGCCGCACGCTGCGCGACGACGCGCTGGACGGTGCTCAGGGACTGCGGGTTCCTGTCCTTAGGCATGGCCCGAGGGGCCGGGGGCGTCTAGGAATCCCACCGGCCGGGACCGAGCCCCAGACGGAGGGATTATGCCCAAGACCGATCTAGTGATTCGTGTGGCCGGCGAGGCCGGCGAGGGCGTGCTGAGCACGGGCCAGCTCCTGGTGCAAGCAGCGGCACGCGCCGGCTTTCGTGTGCTCACCGACTTCAGCCCGCCGGCGGAGATCAAGGGGGGCTACTCGCTCTTCCAGATCCGCCTGGGCAGCGAGCGGTTCCACTCCCGGGGCGACACCGTCGATGTGCTGTTGGCCTTCAATCAGGAGGCGTACGATCTGAGCATCGGCGACCTGACTGAGGGAGGGCTGCTGATCTACGACTCGGCGGCCTTGAATCCGCCCCCCAGCCCGAACCGCGAGCAGTACGCCGTGCCGCTTAGCGAGATCGCCCGCACCCAGCTCCGGTTCGAACTGGGCAAGAACGTAGTAGCGGTGGGCGTGCTGGCGGCCCTGTTCGGGCTGCCGGAGGAGTACCTGCAGCGGCTGCTCGAGCAGCGCTTCGGCGGGCGTGGCCCAGACGTCCTCCAGAAGAACCTGGCGGCGCTGCAGGCCGGCCTCGACTACGTGCGCCAGCACATCATTACCGCCCCGGGCTTCGACCGCGAGCGCTTCGAGGTCGCACGCGGTGCTCCCGATGCGAATATCATCGTGGTCTCGGGCAACCAGGCGCTCAGCCTCGGGGCGCTGGCCGCGGGCCTGAACTTCTTCGCCGGCTACCCGATCACGCCGGCCAGCGACATCATGGAGTTCCTGGCGAGCGAGCTGCCCAAGGTCGGCGGCGCGGTGATCCAGGCGGAGGACGAGATCGCCTCGATCAACATGGTGCTGGGCGCCGCCTTTGCCGGCAAGCGGGCGATGACAGCCACCTCCGGCCCGGGCTTCAGCCTCATGGTCGAGGGGCTGGGGCTGGCAGCGATGGCCGAGCTGCCCTGCGTGCTCGTCGATGCCCAGCGCGCCGGCCCCTCCACGGGTATGCCCACCCGCCACGAGCAGGGGGATCTCTGGCTGGCCGCCACGGGCGGGCACGGCGAGATCCAGCGGATCGTGCTCGCACCCACGTCGGTGGAGGACTGCTTCTACCAGATCCAGCACGCGTTCAATCTGGCCGATCAGTACCAGATGCCGGTCATCGTGCTGCACGACACGGTGCTCGCCGTGCGGACAGAGAGCATCCCGCGGCCGGACCCGACCCGCATCCCGCGGCGCGGCCGGCTGGCGTACCAGCCGCCGGGCGATGGCGCGCCGCCGCACGAGGGGCTCTACCTGCGCTACGCGCTCACCGAGAGCGGCATCTCGCCCATGAGCGTGCCTGGCCAGCCCGGCGGGCAGTATGTGGCGACCGGCCTCGAGCACAACGAGGAGGGGCGCCCGCGCTACGACCCCGACACCAAGCGCGCCATGACCGAGAAGCGGATGCGCAAGCTGGCCGCGGCCGAGCGCGACGCCCCGCCCGCCGAGTACTGGGGCGACCCCGACGCCGAGCTGGGCATCATCACCTGGGGCTCGACCGCCGGCCCGGTCCAGGAGGCCATCGCGCTTGCCGCACGCGAGGGCATCCCGGTCGCTGGGATGGCGCCGAAGATGCTCTGGCCGGTGCCCGCGGCGCAGATCGAGCCGTTCCTCCGGGGGAAGCGCGAGGTGCTGGTCGCGGAGGTGAACTACAGCGGGCAGTTCGCCAGCCTGCTGGCCGCCCGCTTCGGGCGCGCCTTCGGGCGCCTGAACGCCTACGAGGGCCAGCCCTTCCGTGTGCGCGACATCCTGGCCGCGATCCGCGCCAGCGCGACCGCGGTCGTCCGCTAGGGCCCGCCCGGCCGCCAGGAACCGCCCTGGCCGCAGGGCCCCATCCCGGCGGGAAGCTCCCGCTAGGCGGGAGGCTCCCGCCCGCGAGGTAGAGGTAGAGGTTGAACGATATGGCCGAGACCCTCACGCGCACCCACACGCTCGACGACTACAAGAGCAGCGAGAAGCCGACCTGGTGCCCGGGCTGTGGCGACTTCGGAGTGCTGAACGCGCTCTACCACGCCATGCGGGAGAAGAACTACGACCCGAAGGATGTCGTGCTGGTCTCGGGGATTGGCTGCTCGAGTCGCCTGCCGTTCTTCGTGTCCACCTACGGCTTCCACGGTGTGCACGGCCGTGCCATGCCCATTGCCACTGGGGTCAAGGTGGCGCGCCCCGAGCTGCACGTGCTGGTGCTCGGCGGGGATGGCGACGCCTTCGCCATCGGCGGCGGCCACTTCATCCATGCCGCGCGCCGGAACCTCGACGTCACCTATGTGATCATGGACAACCAGACCTACGGGCTGACCAAGGGCCAGGCGTCGCCCACCGCCGCGACCGGCTACGTGACCAAGGCCTCGCCTAAAGGGACCATCGAGGCGCCAGTCAACCCCTTGCTCCTGGCGCTGGCCTGCGGGGCCACCTTCGTCGCGCGTGGCTTCTCCGGCCAGCCCAAGGACCTGGCCGCGTTGATCCTCGAGGGGATCGAGCACAACGGGTTGGCCATCATCGATGTCTACAGCCCCTGCCCGACCTTCAACAAGGTCAATACCTTCAAGACCTTCCGCGAGGAGGTGGCGCCGCTGCCGCCCGACTACGACCCGACCGATTTCGAGGCCGCGCTGCGGTTCGCCGCCACCGACTCGCCCCGCTACCTCGGAGTCTTCTACCGTCGCGAGGGGCCGAGCTACGAGCAGCTGCTCGAGGCGCGCAAGACGGGCACCGAGGCCGACCTGCCCCAGCTGCTGGACAGCCTGTTCGCGCGGTTCAGTTAGCCGGGGCACAGGCAGCCCTGCCCCGTCCGCCCGCCGGCGGCTTCAGCTGGCGAGCGGCCGGGGCAAGGCTAGCTGAGCAGTGTGTTCGCGACGGAGTACACCTAGCCTCCAGCCAGTAGGCTGGAAGCCGCGTGCTCTATCGCGCCCTAGCGCCATGATCCGTGCTAGCGCAGCGCGCTAGCGGAGGCGCCTACTCCGTCGCCGTTGTCGCTGCCGGCGCCTCGATCGGGCTGGCGCCCCGCCAGTGCCCTACATCGACGATCACGCCGTCGAGGCACTCGAACTTGGCCTCGTAGTACACGTCGCCGAGCTGGACAGGGGTCAGCTCCTTGGCCCCCTGGGCGAGGATGCGGCGGCGGGTCTCCTCCTCGTCGGTCACGGTGAAGCCGAGGTGTTCGACCCCCGGGCGGAGCTCGCGCCCGCCGGCGTTCAGGTGCAGCGGGAGCAGCGTGAGGTTGATGTCACCGTCGGACAGGTCGATCGGGCCATGGGCCCGGCGCTGCACCAGCTGCAGCCCGAACACCTCTTGGAAGAACGCGGCGGCGCGCTCGACATCCCCGGTGCGGATGGCGATGTGGCGGATCTTGGCCATCGGTCCTCCCCTGGCGCGTATCGCGCTCCAGTGCGCCATTCTACCACGGCCGCGTCTACGGCGCTTTCACAGTTCTTTTAATCTTTTTTAACGGGCGCTTTAGCAGGCGCGCGGTAGGGTGAAGGTAGATACCAGCGAGGGGAGGGCACGGCGATGCCGGGCGACGTGCCCGCCGGAGGAGGTAGCGAATGCGAAGGGTACTCTCTGGGATCGTACGTCGATGGGCCCTGGCCGTGCTGGTGCTGGGGGTTGTGATCGGCGTCGTCCTCGGGCAAGTGGTGCCGCCGCTGGCCGCCAGCGCCACAGCACAGGCGCGGGGCTTTCTGGACCGCGTCGCGACACTCGGGGCGGCGCCGGTGCGGGCAGCCTTGCCGCCGCCTCAGCCCGTGCAGATCCAGTTCCAGCAGGTGTCCTGGCCCGATATCGTCGAGAAGGTCTCGCCGGCCGTGGTCACCGTCGTCAGCGACCTAGGGCGCGGCGCGACGCGGGGGTTCGGGCTCCCGCCGGTGCAGGGCCAGGCGGTGGGCTCCGGGGTCATTGTTGACGACCGGGGCTATGTTGTTACCAATAACCACGTGATCGCCGAGGGGCGCAGCTATCAGGTCATCCTGGCCGATGGGCGGAAGGTCCCGGCGCAGCTCGTTGGTCGCGATGACTACAGCGACCTCGCCGTGCTGCGGATCGATGGGCCGGTGCCGGCCGTGGCGACCTTGGGCGACTCCTCCCAGCTGCGACCGGGCGAGCCCGTGATCGCGATCGGAAGCCCGCTAGGGGAGTTCCGGAACACCGTGACCCAGGGCGTAGTAAGCGCGGTCGGGCGCCAGCTCGACGACGCGGCGCCGGGGCTCACAGACCTGATCCAGACCGATGCGGCGATCAATCAGGGGAACTCGGGCGGGCCGCTGGTGAACGCGAGCGGCCAGGTGGTAGGCATCAACACCGCGGTCGTGCGCGGGACGGGGCCGGCCGGGCTCCTCAGCGGCGGCGGCGCGACCGCCGAAGGCCTCGGCTTCGCGATCCCCAGCAACACCGTCCGCGACGTCGTGCAGCAGCTGATCGAGCGGGGCGAGGTGATCCGGCCCTACCTCGGCGTCAGCTTCCAGACCGTCACCCCGCGGATCGCCGCCTACTACGACCTCGGCGTCCGGGAAGGGGCGCTCATCACCCGCGTGGCGCCCAACAGTCCGGCCCAGAAGGCCAACCTGAAGCCGGGCGATGTCATCACCAAGGTCAACGACCAGCCGGTTGGCGAGCAGAACAGCCTGGCGAAGGTCATCAACCAGTTCAAGGTGAACGACCAGGTGACCCTCACCATCGTGCGGGACGGGCGCGAGCAGCAGGTCACCGTGCAGCTCGACAAGCGCCCCACGACGGGATAACCTGGCCGGGGGCGGGCGGGCCGGGGCCCGGCTTGCCCGCCCCCGGCGAGCACCAAGGGCTGGCCGACGCGCTTCTCCCCCGCGGCACAATACGGCACAATAAGGCAGGTGTACCGGGAGGGGTGCCATGGGACAGCGAATCCTCGGTTTCCGGCTGCTCGCCGCGGTGGCGGTCGGCGCGGTGCTCATCAGCGGCTGTCTCGGCTCCGAGCGGAGCGAGCGCTCGCCGGCGACCGCAAACGCGCAGGGCATGGTTGCGGCCAGTACGGCCGACGCCGTGAGCTTCCACCCCTACAAGACGACGGATACCGCCTCCAGCGAGTACCAAGGCCTGGTATACGGGGGCAGCCTGATCACGCGCGACCCGCAGAACCCCGAGCAGTTCATCGGCAACTTCGCCGAGAGCTGGACGGTCTCCGAGGACCGGCTCACCTACACGTTCACGCTGCGGCCAAACCTGCGCTGGAGCGATGGGCAGCCGCTAACGGCCTTCGACTTCAAGTGGACCTACGACCAGGCGAGCAAGCCGGAGAACGGCTGGCCCTACATCAGCAACCTGGAAGAGATCGAGTCCTACGAGGCGCCCGACGAGCGCACCATCGTGGTCCGCCTGAAGGAGCCGCTGGCCGTCGGGCTGGAGCTCGCCGACCCGATCGTCCCCCTGCCGAAACACATCTGGGAGCGGCTGGACTGGAACGATCCCAACCGCAACCCGGAGATCATGAAACCCACGGTGGGCGCCGGGCCCTTCCGCCTGCTGGAGTGGATCAAGGACGACCACGCGACCTTCGTGCCGAACGAGTACTATTTCAAGGGCCGCCCCAAGCTGGAGCAGTATACGATCCGCATCGCCGGCAACCCGCAGATCGCCTTCCAGTGGCTCCGGACCGGTGAGGTCGACCGCTCCTCCTTCACGCCCGCCGACTACGAGGCGGCGAAGCGCCTGGAGCACGTCACGGTCTACGAGTGGTGGCCCGCTACCGGCAACTGGTCGTATATCGGCTTCAACCTCCGCCAGCCGCTGCTGCAGGATGTGCGCGTGCGCCAGGCGCTCGCCTACGCCGTCGACCGCCAGGCGATCATCGACCGCGTGCTCTATGGGCTGGCCCAGCCGATCTACTCGGCCTACGGGCCGACCTGCTGGTGCTACAACCCCGACGTGCCGCGCCGCGACTACGACCCCGCCAAGGCGCGGGAGCTGCTCGACGCCGCGGGCTTCCTCCCCGGCCCCGACGGCATCCGGGTGAAGGATGGGCAGCGGCTGCAGCTCCGCCTGCTGTTCGGCCCGAACAGCAACCGCGTGCGGGAGCAGATCGCCACGATCGTGCAGGAGAGCTTCAAGCAGATCGGGGTGGGCGTCGAGGTCACCGGCCTAGAGTGGGCGGCGTATCTCAGCGCCCTCCGGTCGCCGACCGGCTGGGACATGAACGTCGGCGGCTGGCAGGCGACCGTCGATCCGCACTGGATGTACCAGATCTGGAGCGAGGAGAACATCCCCGACCTGAACGCGGGCGCCTACGTCAACAAGCAGGTGGAGGAGCTGTTCAAGCAGGGCGCCCGCGAGTTCGACCGCGAGCGGCGCAAGCAGATCTACCAGGAGATCCAGCGCATCCTGGCCGAGGACCAGCCGTACATCTTCTTGTACATGCCCAAGTCCTACGAGGGCATCAACAAGCGGATCGCGGGGATCAAGCCCTCGCCGCTCGGGCTCGACTGGAACATCGAGGAGTGGTACGTGGCCCAGCCCGGCCGGTGAGCCCCTACCCCTCCGGCGCCGGCCGCGGCCTACCCCGCGGGGGGAAGTCCATACAGGCGAACGGCGTTCTCGCTCAGGATCTGGCGCGCGATGCGCTCGGCCTGGGTGGGAGTGAGCGTGCCCTCCGCCACCCA
>Ga0070739_10006160_pt1 | contig 13302 bp, 11 predicted proteins | sample Coa_R1_7_FD_66445 | JGI IMG/M metagenome (GOLD analysis project Ga0070739, IMG submission 66445) | Surface soil microbial communities from Centralia Pennsylvania, which are recovering from an underground coalmine fire - Coalmine... | ecosystem: Environmental > Terrestrial > Soil > Unclassified ... | reverse complement strand
AAGCCATCTTCGACCCGAATGGAGATGAATCTATTTGTATGGTTCGCTCCCCGAACGATGTGGGAGGAGGCTTCGCCATTCATTCGCAGCACATTCGCGCGTCTAACCCACGCCTCTCTTGCAGGGGTCCCCAAAGGACCCCTCCTTTGGGGCAGAAGCGGCGGGGAATGTGCCCACAAGTCCACAAGTAAGGAAGCGCGAAGCGCCTCTACTCACATCGTGAGCGAGAGCGAACCATGCGACGCGCGCGCGTGTTCAGCAAGTTTACCGAATTAAAGGGCTTCTAATCGGAGGTGCTTTGTGAGACCGTGTCAAGTTCCTTCGAAATCGGGTAGTGACTCAGTTTGGGTTTTTAGGCCGTCATTCCCGATGGCCTAGGGAAAGTGGCGGCCACTCGATGTTTCATCGGGAAAGCGCTTCTTGAATACGCCTAGTGCTCCGATCGCTTCGCGAAGCCATCCAGCGACCTTAAACCTCTGGATGCCCGCTTTCGCGGGCATGACGTTCTAAGAATTTCAAAATGCGTCACTACCCGAAATCGAGCCGCTCCGGGAGTTGGATCGAGGCGGGGAGAAGGCGGCGGAGCTCTTCGAGCCTCGCGCCCAGCATCTTAGGATGCTCTGCGCAGAGGGTGACATGTCCCAATTTTCGGCCTTGGCGCGGCTTCTTGCCGTATAGGTGAAGGTGAGCGCCTGGGACCGCAAGCCACCTTGTCGCATCATCCAGGTCGCCGATCAGGTTGATCATGAGGGCGCAGCCGCGCATCGCGGTGGACCCCACCGGCAGTCCCAGAATCGCCCGCAGGTGGTTTTCGAACTGGCTGGTGTCCGCCCCTTCGAGGGTCCAGTGTCCTGAGTTGTGGACCCGCGGGGCGATCTCATTTACGATCAATCGGCCTTCATATTGAAAGAATTCAATGGCGAGAACGCCGACATAGCGAAGCGCATGGATGATCTTCAATGCGCACTCCTCCGCCTCCGACTGAAGAGAGGGGGAGCAGGCGGGAGCCGGGGCGATGGTCCACTTCAGAATATGTTCCGGGTGATGATTTTCAACGAGGGGGTAAAAAGCGACCTTTCCCCCTTTGTCGGCAACCGTAATAAGCGAGAGCTCGCGCTGAAATGGGACCGATGCCTCCAGGATAAGGGGTGTCTGTCCAAGGAGGCTCCAGCCGGAGTCGAGCGCTTCCGCTTTGCGAAGAATAAACTGCCCCTTTCCATCGTAGCCGGCGAATCGGGTTTTCAATACGGCCGGGAGGCCGACGCTCGCCGCCGCCTGCTCCAGTTCGGCGCGGCTGCCCACCGGAGCAAAGGGGGCGGTCGGGATGCCGAGGTTTTGGAGAAACGCTTTCTGCGAAAGCCGGTCTTGAACGATCTCGACGGCGCGGGCCGGCGGGAAGACGGCCCGCCGTTCGGCCACCGAATGGACGGCCCCGAGCGGAACATGCTCGAATTCGTAGGTCGCCACATCGAGACCATCGATAAAGCGCGCCAGCGCATTCGGGTCGTCATAAGCGCCGATGATCTGCTCGGTGACCTGTCCGGCGGAAGAGTCGGGGGACGGATCGAGAATGCGACAGCGCACGCCAAGAGGATATCCCGCCAAGGCGAGCATCCTGCCGAGTTGGCCGCCTCCAAAAATTCCGACGACCATCATGACTCCCGCGGGTCGGGATGATCGATCACCGACCGGGTCTGCGCTTCACGGTAGCGGCGCAGGGCCTCTCCGATGGAAGGGTGCTTTCCGGCAAGGATCGCCGCAGCCAAGAGCGCTGCATTAATCGCACCCGCCTTACCGATCGCCAGGGTCCCGACCGGAATGCCGGCCGGCATCTGGACGATCGATAGGAGAGAGTCGATCCCCTTGAGCGTCTTCGACTCGACTGGAACGCCGAGGACCGGGAGCAAGGTTTTTGCTGCCGTCATTCCGGGGAGGTGCGCCGCGCCTCCGGCGCCGGCGATGATGACCTCGATGCCGCGGGACGCAGCCCCTTCCGCATAGGAAAATAAGAGGTCTGGCGTGCGATGAGCCGAGACAACGCGAACCTCAAACGAAATACCCAACGTTTTGAGCGTCTCCGCGGAGTGGGACAATGTCTCCCAGTCTGATTTTGATCCCATAATGATCCCGGCCAGGGGTGGCGACGAAGGCATCCTTTTTCTCCTCCTCTTTGTTAAAAAGAAGACTTTATTTCATCGACTTCATTTTGTCAATCATCTCCAGGGGAAGGTAGCGTCCTCATTTAATTATAGAGATTGTTCAAAGAACGAAGGCCATTGGAATGGGGCGTTGCCCCAAGCCCCGCCGCGAAGCTCAAAGTCGTGGGGCTTCACCCCACACCCCACCGCGGGGCCGCCGCGCCGCGGCCCCTCCGGCTTCCCCGGGCGGCGGGGTAGAACCCCTGCACCCCACGGTCGAACTCGGCGCGACGGCGCAAAAGCGGCGCGGATCGCCCCTCGAACACGCTCCGACCTAGCAAGGTAGGTGAAACGTTTTGGATTTGTAGTGGGGTGCTGCGCTCCGGCCCGGGGTCCCCAAAGAGCCCGCTCTTTGGGGTGGGCACCACCCATCCCCCAGTGGGTCCCTTACGCTGCGGGCGCAGCACCCCACAGAGTCCTCTATTTAGATTAGTTCAAAACAAATCAAATAAAGAGAAGAGACTGCGCGCTTGGAGGGGTATTCCTTGGTTGTTCACGCATTCCTGCGTTACTTCTGTCCAGACGTTTCACCTACCTTAGAAGGTCGACTGTCTGAAGCACAATCACAGTGCTCTTCTGTGAGTGTGCGAGTTTCGACCGTGGGGTCCAGGGGTTCACCCCGGCGCCCGGGGAAGCCGGAGGGGCCGCGGCGTGGCGGCCCCACGGTGGGGTTTGGGGCAACGCCCCATTCCAACGCTCTTTGTTCCTTGAACAATCTCGATCATTAAATGAGGACACTGCCCGGGGGAAAAGAATAAAAAAGACCCTTCGCGGAGCTTGCCCTGCGTATCGGGAAAGAGAGGGCGCTTCGCTGACGCTCGGCATGACAAGCGAAAGGCTTAGGATGACAAGGCGAGCAGTGCTGAGGCGGCGGTTGGATCGAGGGGGCCTGTCAGCGGCCGCCGGAGGGGGCGGAGAAGTGCTCTACCCGGCTGACCGAGACGTCCGAGACGAACATGACCCCGGTGTGGCGGTCGAAGAGCGGCTTCAGTCCGGCGAGAATCGGCATCACCTTGTCGGGCGGAACGACCGTCATCAACATCACTAGGCTGTCCATCTCATTGAACATCGGATGAGCCGAATGAATCCCGTGGGTCCCTTTTCCCGAAATATTGTGGATGATCGTGTAGCCGGTCGCCTTGACGCTGTCGAGAAGATCGGTCGCAAACTTCACATGCTCGCCCTGAATGATGATCCGAATCTCCTTCATCGGGTGAAGGGTAAGACTGTTCATACGCTCTGCTCCTTCTCTAAAAACATTTCGTCCTGCGGGACCGGCCGTTCCTCCCTCAAGGGGACCCACCCCTGCCCTGGAAGATAGTGATAGAAGATTTTATCCTCCGGGTCAAGCGCAATCAAGTGGACCCATTGGTTGTCGTAATATTCCTGAAGGACCTTATGACGGCGGATAATCTGGTCGATCCGCTCCCGCGGCGCTTCGATCACGCTCAGCATCCGGATCGGCTCATGATACGGCCGCTCCCCCTTCATCACCGTCTGCGCGGGGAGCCCCACGCGCAGATCGCTCTGCGGCCCCGACATGACCCCGAACCGGCCGACGACGTTGTGGTAAATCTTGCTCCCGCTCCCATAGACCCCATTATCGACCGTCGAGAAATAGTACTCCATGTTGATCCACTGGCCGACCACCTGGGGGCCGGTCATCAAGATCTCCAGCAGTTTGCCGGTCGGATCTTCCTTGGGATCATACGATTGTAAGAAAACTCGCCCTCCCAAATCAAGCCGCCGGGTCATCCGCCGGCCGCCGATGATGAAAGCCGCGTTTCCCGACAGCCCCCACTCCGGCCGGACCTGGCTCCAGTCGCCGCTGCGTCGCTCCACCTCCTGCGCCGCCTGAGCGGGGGTCGGGACCGATTCGATCTCGGGAAAGCGCGTGCAGCGCTCCCGGCTGGTCTGAAGGCCGGCCTCCTCCAGATCGTCCATCAGCCGTTGCAGATCCATCCGGTGGGTCTGGGGAAGGTCCTCCAGATCGAAGAGCGCCACCGCGTCGGTGGTGGTGTTGTGCTCGCCGGCGATGAAGTAGGTGTCGGGCGGAATTACGATGCCGTTCTTCGCCAGCCCCTCCCGGACCTGTGCCTTGTTGGCCATTGCCGCAATGACCCGCGCATTCGCTTTTCCGGAGTTTCCGCCGCAGGCGCCGCAGTCGAGCGCCGCCTCGTACGGGTTGTTCTCCGAGGCGCTCCCATGGCCGCAGAAGAGGACTAACCGGGCGAAGTTTTTGGTCAGCCCCATCATCCGAAGCGCCGTCTCTACGGTGAAGATCTGCTCCTGAAGGGTGAAGCCGGTCCGGGTGATCCGCTCCATCCGGGCGAACGACCAGCGCCGGTTGATCTGGTAGCGGCTGCGGAGATCTTCGATAAAGGCCGCCTCCTCCTCGGCGGAGAGAGCATTGGGACGGGCCGAGCCCTGGGCGGATTGCGCCGGATCAATGTCGTCCAGCGCCCGCCGGCGTAAGAACTCCAGCCGCTCCAGCGAGAGGTTCAGGTTCCGGTCGCCGAACTGCTGCTGCAGCGCCCGCCGGATGACCGCCCGCTGCTCGGAGGCGAGCATCTCCTCGACCTCTTTCCGGGAGAGCTTATCGATCGTGAGCGAGGTGGCGACGGGAGGGGCGAAGAGCCGGCGGAACCAGGCGGTCAGATTCCGATACCCGTTGGTGAAAACCGTCTTGCCGATCAGCGGAAGCGCGTAGAACCAGCCGACCGACTCGACCATCACGTACGGGGTGATTACATTCTCCTTCAGGGAATACAACAGCTCATGCCCCATGTGGAGCAGCTGCGTCCCCGAGAGATGCCGGGAGAGAAGCCGGCCCTGATAGGGGCGCGGGAGCTCCCGCACCAGGTTTTTTGCCTTCATGATCACCGGATACTGATCGACCTCGTGATGATCGCCGAGTCCTTGATAACGGATGAAGACGGTGAAGAAGCCGGGAAAGCCGAACGTTTCATAATCGCCGACCGCCTCCAGATGCCGCCGGAACGGCTCGGAGCGGACATCGATGCAAAAAACAGCTTGCGCTTGCGGCCGGACGGGGGCCGGGCCATGGCCGTCGAGCGCCGATCCATTGGAGTCGATGAGATTCCCCCTCAGCTTGCTCATCAGCTCCTCTTGGTAGCCGACTTCGAGCGCCTTCAGCCAGATCGGCCCCTGCTCCGATTCCGGAAAGGCATCGATCCAATCGAGAAGGGTCTTCAGATCCTCCGGCGGCGTTTCCAGGAAAAGGGCCGGATCGATCGCAAGCGCTTTTGCCAGCGCCTTCAGCCGCAGGGCGGCGGCGCGACGGACCGCCTGCTCCCGCAGCGGCCCGACCTCCGCCGCATAGCGCTCGGCGAGTTTCTCCCAGGCATCTTTTTGTCCGACCGAAGCGGTCCCGCTCTCGCGGAGCCGATCGACCTGCTCGGCAAAATGGACCGGAAGACGCCCGGCGATCCGCGCCCGCCGGAGAAAATACTCTTGCGGGTGGCGCTGCAGATAGGTCGAAATGGCGTCGACGTTCCCGTCGATCCCGAGATGCTCCTGACACGCCTTCTCGACCAGCTCCCGCACATACCAGATGCGGACGGCGAGGTACTGGATCAGATCGGCGGGATAGGCCTGCTGCCAGTCATACTCGGTCTGATCGGAGCGCCATTTGATGAAGCCGGTCCAGCCGGGAAGGGCCGCCAGGTGGAGGGAGAGATACTCCTGCCAGGTATCGTGGGGGATGCCGAGGGTGGTGAGGCTCTCGAAGAGCGCCGCTTCCGGCTCTTCCGGAAGGGCGGCGATCTTCCGGCGGCTGAGGGGGATGCCGCACGGGGACCACTCGAGCGCGGCAAGCGATTTCCAGGCGAGATAAAATCCTCTTTCCCGTCCCGGCATCGGCCAGGGGGCCTGCCCCTCGTCCAAAAAGGCGCCGCACCATTTGATCATCTCGCCGTTGATCTGCTCGGTGATGTGGGCCCCCAAGACCTGGTCGCACCAGGCCGACGGGGTCACCCGCCGGACCAGCGCCGCGCGCGCCTCCTCGGCCTCGGCCCGCATCTGCTCCCGAAGATCGACCGGTTTGAGCGCCGATCCGAGATGGCTCGCCAGCGCCTCCAGAAAGGTCCGATCGGGAGCGGCATCGATCTCCGCTTGAACCACCGTCTCATCCGGGACGACGGCGCCATTCATCCCTGCAAGCATGCAGGCCCGAAGAACGGCGAGGTGGGTGATCTGCTCTTCTCCGACCCTCACGTACTTGTCGCTCGCCAGCGGCCGGAGGGCGGCGTCGATCTGTTCCGGGATGATTCTCCCGGAGCGGAGATAGTCCCGGTAAAGGTCGCCCGACAGATACCCCTTCGCCCCCAAAATTTGTTCCCCCTGCCGCACCGCCTTCTCGAAAGGGAGATGCTCCAAACCATGCAGCGGGTTGCGGGTAATAAAGTTCCGCATCGGCCAGTAGTTGGCGATGATCTCGCCGGCCAGCCGGACCAACCCCCGGAGCCGCATCCGCTCGGTTTCGCTATAAGGGATTCGTGTTATTTCCATAATAGTAGAGGGGCTTGCGTCGCCACCTCATTTAGTTCGTTAATCGTTATACGTGATTCGTTAATCGGAGGTTCTCCTCTCACGTTTAACGAATCACGATTCACGAATAACGATTCTCTCGGAGCCTTCCCCTCTGCGCTCGCAGTTTGCTCGCGAGTGGGAGGAAGATCACTGGTCGCCGGGTCTGTTTGAAAAAAGGCGTTCGGGGCGACTCCGATTACTAAAAGAATTAAGAGCGCGATCGCCAGCGGGGCGGCTTCGCCGCCGCGCAGGTCGGTGTATTGGAGGTCGGTGCGGTGGGGGCCGAAGAGAAGACGCTGCATCAGGTGGACGAAGAGCCATGACGCCCCCAGCCAGGCGAGCGCGATCACGGCGAGATCCCACGACAGCGGGACCGACCGGTTCGTCAACATCTCGATCAATCCCGAAAAGAGCCCGAACGGCGGAAGCCCCATCGCGGCGGTCACGAAGAGAGCGAGCAAAAGGGCGAAGCGGGGCATCGGCCGGGCGAGCCCGCCGATCCGGTCGAGATCCAAATGGCCGTAGCGGGCCCGCACCATCCACCAGGCGAAGAAGAGCCCTCCGGTGATCAGCGCCGCGGCCCCGGCGTAGAGCGCCCCCCGCGCCGCGGCGTTTCCGGCGCCGGCGAGATACCACCAGAGAATCGAGAAGAGGGCGACCCCGGCGTAGGCGAGGAGCCGCTCCACCCGGAACTGGCCGATCGCCTTAATCGTTCCATAAAAAGCGCCGAACAGCGCAAGGAGGCCGATCCCCTCGCGGAGCTCCGCCGGAATCTCCGGGAGGAGGCCGCCGATCGCGTAGAATCCCGACAACGGCAGAAGAAGGGCGAGCGCCGCCGGGAAAACCCCCGGCAGACGGGTCAGCGCCATCACATACAGCCCATGCAGCGGAAAGAGGGGGAGGAAGAGGGCGGCGACCAAAAAGATCGCAAGCTGGCCGGAGGAGAGCTCGCCCGCGCGCGCGGCGGCGGGAAAAAGCCGGCCGAGCACGACGATGAACGCGGTCAGACCGAAGATGATTTTAAAGGGCATGCTCAGGTCGAGCCAACGGGTCCATCGCTGGATTCGTCGTCCGAGCTGCGCGTAGAACGCCTCCAGATAAAGCCGGTTCATGAAGAGGACATAAAGATGGGTCATCAGGACCTCGACGCGATCGGGCATCCGAATTGAGAAGCCGTGGCTCCTCGCATAGATCACCACCCAGCCGAAGATAATCAGCAGCGCCGTCGCCCCGACCAGAAAGTCGAAGAGCCAGCCGTGCAGCGCGGCCGCCTGGAAATATCCGGCCGCCTCTCCCGGCGCGGGATAGAGAAAGTGGGTCAACCCCTCCGCCGCGTAGAGATAGGTCACGACCACCAAGAGCATCGTCAAGAGCATCAGCGCCGCCACCTTCCACGATGAGACCGCCTGCAAGCGGTAGAGGGTCAGGATCGCCTGGGAGGAGGTGACCCAGATAAAAAAGAGAAAGATCACCACCCCTTGGGACTCGAGCAGGGGGATTCGAAGCACGCCGTGCGCTGTGAGCACCAGGACCAGCGGGAGAATGAGGGTCATGACAAATCCGGCCCCCCAGGTGAGGCGGGAGAAATCCCCCTCTTCCAGCACGAGCTCCACTTTATCGTGCTTGTCGTGCAGCGGCGGATGTCTCGGCTCCCGGCGGGCCGCATGGATGACATGTCCGCTGTCCAAAAAAACGGTCGCTTTAAAGAGGCCGTGGGCGATCAGGTGGAAGATCGCGAGCGCGAAGCCCCCCAACCCGCACTCCATGATCATGTAGCCCATCTGTCCGATGGTGGAGTGGGCCAATGTCTTTTTGATGTCGTTCTGGGTCAGCATCATCGTCGCCCCGAGCAGCGTGGTCACCACGCCGATCAACAAAGCGAAATGGAGCGTGACGGGGCTGAGGCCGTAGAGCGGGGCGAGCCGGTTTATCAGGAAGCCGCCGGCGTTGATGATCCCGGCATGCAGCAGGGCGGTCACCGGCGTCGGGGCGTAGAGGTTTCCGGCCAGCCAGGTGTGCATCGGGAACTGGACCGACTTGCTCATCGCCCCGACGAAGATCAGCAGGGTGATCACCGTCGGCGCGCCGATCGAAAATTCGCCGAGCGAAAAGCGCTCTTGCATCTGGGCCGCTTTGATGAAGAGCTGCGGGAATTCAAGCGTGCCGTAGGTGCGGTAGGCGAGGACGACCCCGGCCAAAAAGGCGACGTCGCCGATCCGAAGAATGGTATAGGTCTTCCCGGCCGCTTGCATCGACGCGGGATGGGAATAGTTGTGGACGAGCAGGTAGAGCATCCAGCTGATCAGCTGCCAGAAGACGAAGAGCATCAGGAGGTTGCGGCTGGAAACCATGCAGAGGAGGATCACTGTCATCAGGTTGAGCAGGCCGTGGAACCGGGCGCGGCCGGTCTCCTGTTCCATGTAGCGGATGGCGAAACGGAAGATCAGAAAACCGATGGTGCTGACCAGCGTCAGCATTACGGCGGCGAGGCGGTCGATATAGAGACCTAACTGGAAGAGGCCGCCGGCGGGGGAGAGGGGAACGTGGATCGGCTGCGTGCTCGCGCCGGCCCGGTAGAGGACGAAAAGAGAGATCGCGAGCGACACCACCTGTGCGGCGGTGCCGATTCCATAGGCCTTCCGGCCGATCTGCCTTTCGAAAAGGCCGATCGCTACGGCCGCGGTGAGCGGCCCCAGAAGGATCAGCAATGGGTAGTACGCAACCGTCATCTTCCTCCGTTGTTCTTCGCCATTAAATCAGAAAAGGGGGTTCGGTGAAAATAAAAAACCGACCCAAATCGTTGCTTTTGAGTCGGCTTATAGCCTGACCGATCCTGACTTTTCAGAATCCTTCAGGCTATCTCCCGTTGTGAAAATTAAAAACCAGGTGAGTGCTCCAAGTCAAGGGAAATTTAATGCGGGAGAGCGGCTTCGAATTGCCAGGTGGGATTTCACGGGACAAAGGTAACCGCCCCGATCGCAAGGGAGATCTGATCTTCCGTTCGCGGTGCCCAGGCGGATCCGCCATCGCGACTCTCCCACACCCCCCCATTGGCCGCACCGATCAGCCGGTGATTGGGATTTGTCGGATCGACCGCGACTTCAGTGATGCGTCCGCCGGAGGGTTGAAAATACCCGATGATGGGTGCCGGTCCGATATTCACCCATTGGTTGCCACCCTTTTTCTGCGACAATGTCGCGTCGGTTTCGATGATCGGCCGGTATTGTATCGTGGCACTGCCGATCAAGATGAAATGTAGAAATGCCATAAATAGAAGTGAACACGCACGCGCGTCGCATGGTTCGCTCTGGCTCACTATGTGATAGGATAAAACGGCTGAAGCAAATGAGTCAATGTATCCTAAGAGGACGTTCTTGTAATCTGGCCCCGGCATCAAGTAAGGGCGTATCGATTTGTCTCCGATTTCGTAGCGGCGCAAGCATGAAGTGCTGGCGCAGGCGATCCGGGTTTCTGCCGGCACGTCAGGGCGGTCCGGAGGGTCCTGAGAGTCAGGAGTCGGCCGATGAGGGGAGCGATGAGATTCCCTTTGAAGGGAGAGGGGAAAGGGGCAGGACCAGAATCTGCCGCAGTATATCGAGAAGATTTCAAAACTGGAATTCTTCAGGCATATTCATCAAATTGACACGGTTCGATCTGAATGATATTATTTGCTATGATTATAACAATTATAGCAGTTGAGGGGATCCGATGATTAAGGAAGCAACGGCAATGACGGTGCGCAAGAACTTGGGTGAACTGATCAACGAAGTCCAGTACCGGCATGATTCCATTCTGGTCACCAAAGCCGGAAAACCGGTGGCGGCGATCGTCGACATCGATCTGTTCAACAAGATGCGGGCCCTGGAATCGGAATTCGACCGATTGGTGGGCGGCTTGCAAGAGGCCTTTCAGGGGGAGACGATCGAAACGGTTGAGAAGGAGCTGCGCAAAGCCAAAACAGCGTCGCGCCGACGCGGCCGCAAATGAGGGTTGTTCTTGATACGAACGTCCTCTTCTCGGGGTTGATCATTCCTGAGAGTCTGCCCGGGCGTATTGTCCAAGCCTGGAGAGAGGCCCGGTTCGATCTGGTTTTTTCCGAACAGATGTTGGAGGAGATCCGGCGGATTTTAGTCTACCCAAAGATCAACAAGAGATTGAAATGGGACGTCGACGAAATCGAACGGTTCCTGCTTTTGCTCCGTTTCAAATGTGTGATTGTAAACCCTTCGCCAATGACCTTTGAGGATCTACGGGATCCTGATGATGCCGTTATTTTATCCACGCTCATCGATTCCGATGCCGAAGCCCTCATCACGGGAGATGAAGACCTGCTGATCTTGGCGAATCGATATCCGATCTTATCCCCGGTTCAATTCGCCAAACGTCTTTAAATTCCAATATCAAATCTATCTGAAAAATTGATCAGTCCGACTTAACCGCGGTCTGAGAATTATCTTGAAATCCGTTGTTTTGGATTCGGCAAGAGGAACGCTGCCGGCGGGACCATCCTCTGATCCCGCCTTAATGGAGCCCGTTCTTAAATAGGCCGAAGCCCCGAGTCACATCGAAAGCCCTCGGAGAAGCAATTCTCCCGAGGGCTTTTTTATTGTCCAAAGGAAGGGTTCGATGCATTGTCCGAAATGCCAGGAAATCACTGGAAGCGAGTTTGTCGCAGTGAAACTGGGAAGGTGTTTCTCCGAGTATTGCGTCAACGGCCGCGGGCGGCCGACATACGCGCCCACCGTACTTTTGATCAGGAAGCGTGGCTGAGAACAGCAGGCGCTTTCGATCCTGTCGGTCTACCAATCATCAAAAATCATCGCAGCTTTGCTTTAAGTTTGATCTTGTGATCGAAAGTTGTTAAACTAAAATCGTTATTGGAGGAAAAAGATGTTGAAAACAAAGATCAAACTGACCTATGACGACTACGTCGCCCTGCCCGATGAGAAGCGGTACGAATTGATCGAGGGGGATCTTTATATGGTTCCAGCCCCCGGATTCTATCACCAGATTGTATCGCGAAATATCGAAATGGCCCTTTGGGAGTTTGTAAAGTCGCGTCAGTTGGGAGTCGTCGTAGCCGCTCCGGTCGATGTTGTATTCACCCAGGAAGATGTCGTCCAACCGGACATTCTCTTTATATCCAAATGAACGGCGACGCATCATTACCGAGAAGAATCTATCCGGCGCCCCTGATTTGGCCATCGAGATCCTCTCTCCGACCTCACTGGAACGGGACAAGCTTGTCAAACGAGATCTCTATGCCCGGCATAGCGTAAAGGAATACTGGATCGTCGATCCGGTGGGGAAACAGATTGAGGTCCTTCTTCTGAAAAGCCATGCGTTTGTTCTGCACGGGATCTTTTTAATCGATGATCGCCTCACCTCCCCGCTCCTACCGGGGTTCGAACTTCCTCTTGAGACCATTTTTGCACCCGCCTAATCCGTCGCGTCCCGGGATCTTCTCCAATTCGATATTAGCCGAATCTGATTCCATTGAACCGGTCTGCGGAATGATCGCCGAAAGGATTGAAGGCGATTTTTTCATCGTGATCCGGATTTAATTCAAACACAAACTGTTGAATTTTGAGGATTACATAAAGTATTAAGCGAAAAATATTCTATTCCCCCATTCCCACATCAGTAACGCTATGCGAATTGAACCGCCCACTTCTCATAAGCCGATCGGTCTTGAAAGCAAGGCATTCTAAATTATATTTTCTACAGTCGTTACCATTGTAATGATGTTCGGGTTATCCGCTCAACCCTCTTTCAGACAACCTTATGGATGGAGTAACATGATGCAGAGGAGCCATGACTGGGTGGACCTGCTTCTCCAGGAATGAATACCGTCTCCTTTAGCATAGGATGAAAAGGAATGGACAAACAAAAAAATTCATACTCAACACCGGAACAAGCCGCGCGTGCTGAAGCCGACATTGCACAGCAGCGATACCGGGATCTGGCCGAAGGGATCGATCATGGCATTGTCTGGGAAGCGGATGAGAATCTTCGTTTCTCCATGATCAGTCGAAAAGCAGAGCAGATGCTCGGCTATTCCATTGAGCAGTGGTGTCACGAGCCTGGCTTCTGGATCAACCATGTCCACCCGGAGGATCGGGATTGTGTCCTGACCATCTTCAAAAAAGCCTTGGATGGAGAGGATCAGGCGTGTGATCATCGGGTCATTGCGGCTGACGGTCGTGTGGTTTGGTTTCATACCGGGATACATGCTGCCCGGGAGAGAGGTCAAATTGTCTATCGAGGCCTCTCCGTCGAGATTACCTATTTAAAGCAGATCGAGGAAGCGCTCAGAAGAAAAACAGAAGAAGCGGAGCAAGCGAGCCAAACCAAATCGTATTTTCTTTCGATCGCGTCCCACGAGATCCGAAACGGACTCAATTCGATCATCGGATGTGCCAGCGTCTTAAAGGAAGGGACCGTTCCAGAGGAAAAACGCCTTACGATGTATCAGCGCATATTACGCGCCGCCTATGATCTGAATGATTTGGTCAACCGCATTCTGGACGTTGAGAAGATCGAAACAGGCCGA
>Ga0070739_10006157_pt1 | contig 13308 bp, 12 predicted proteins | sample Coa_R1_7_FD_66445 | JGI IMG/M metagenome (GOLD analysis project Ga0070739, IMG submission 66445) | Surface soil microbial communities from Centralia Pennsylvania, which are recovering from an underground coalmine fire - Coalmine... | ecosystem: Environmental > Terrestrial > Soil > Unclassified ... | reverse complement strand
CGACGTCGTCGTCGCCGGGGTCAACGACCACCTCGAGATCTGGGACCGCGCCGCCTGGAAGCGCGAGCTCGCCGAGGTCGAAGGGAGTGCTGAGGATGTTGCCGAACGTCTTGCAGCCCAAGGAAGCTGACCACGTCCCCGTCCTCGCGCAGGAGGTGCGCGAGTGCCTCGCCGTCGAGCCGGGCGAGACCGTCGTCGACGCGACCTTCGGCGCCGGCGGCCACGCCGCGCTGCTCGCCGCCGACCTGCGCGGCAAGGGCAAGCTGATCGCGATCGACCGCGATCCGACGGCCCGGACGTACTTCGAGCAGCTCGCGAAGCGCACGCTCGTCAATGTCCGGCTGCTGCGTGGCGACTTCGGCGTGGTCCTGCCGCAGCTCGCGGGGAACGGCGTCCACGCCGACGCGATCCTGCTCGACCTCGGCGTCTCGTCGATGCAGCTCGACCGGCCCGAACGCGGCTTCTCGTACGCCGCCGACGCACCGCTCGACATGCGGATGGATCCCACCCAGGACATCAGCGCTCGCGACGTCGTCAACACGTGGGCGGATCGCGACCTCGCGACGATCTTCCGGCGCTACGGCGAAGAGCGTTACGCGAAGCAGATCGCGCGGGCGATCGTCCGCCGCCGCCGAGAGCAGCCGTTCGAGCGGACCGGCGAGCTCGTGGACACGATCAAGGCGGCGATCCCGGCCCCGGCTCGCTTCGGCGACGGGCACCCCGCGAAACGTGTCTTCCAGGCGCTGCGGATCGAGGTCAACGGCGAGCTCGACGCCCTCGCGAACGCGCTCCCGGCGGCGCTCGAGATGCTGCGGCCGGGCGGCCGCCTCGCCGTCATCTCCTTCCACTCGCTCGAGGACCGCATCGTCAAGAGGTTCCTCAGAGATCGCGAGCGGGGCTGTACCTGCCCGCCGGACTTTCCCGTCTGCGTCTGCGGCCACGAGCCCGAGCTCCGCGCTCTGCAGCGGCGGCCGATCCGCCCTGGACAAGCCGAGCTCGCGGCGAACCCGCGCGCCGGCTCGGCTCGCCTGCGCGCGGCGATGAAGACCGGGGCGGAGGAGGCGTAATGGCGGCACTCGACTGGTTCGCGCCTGCCGAGGTCGCAGAGCCGGCCCCGGCTCCGCGCCGCTCGCCATCGCGCAGGCAGCAGCGTCCGGTGAAGGCCGTACGCTCGCGGCGCCGGTCCAAGCAGCGCCGGGTTCGCGCCCCCATCGTCTGGATGATCCTCTTCGCCCTCCTCCTTTCCGGCGTCGTCGCGGTGAACGTCGCAGTCCTGCGGGCTCACGTCACCGTGTCGCGCCTCGACCAGGAGCGCGCCAAGCTCCAGGCGCGGAACGCGGCGCTCGCCTCCGAGCTCTCCGCAGCCAGCTCGGCGCCGCGGGTCGAGCGGGCGGCCCGGCGCCTCGGTCTCGTCCAGGCTCCGGCCGACGACATGTCCTACGTCGACCTCGCCGCGCGCGGCCGTTGAAGGCGCGCGTCGTCAACTCGCGGCTCCGCCTTCTCCTCGTCACCATCGTCCTCACGTTCGCCGTCCTCGGCGCTCGGGTCGCGTGGCTCCAGACCGTCCGCGCCTCGTCGCTCGCGGCGCTCGGGCAGCAGCAAACGAAGTTCGACCTCCAGCTCCCCGCGAGCCGCGGGACGATCTACGACCGGCTCGGAACCCCGCTGGCGATCGGCCAGCAGGCCACCGACGTCATCGCCGACCCGATGCAGATCTCCGATCCGCGCCGCGAGGCGCACGTCGCGGCGAAGGTGCTCGGGATCCCCTTCAAGCACGTGTACCTCGAGCTGGCGGATAAGAGCCGCGGGTTCGTCTACGTCGAGCGGAAGGCGCCGCCGAAGCTCGCGGCGGCGCTGTCGAAGCGAGGCCTGACCGGCTTCACGTTCCAGTCCGACGAGCTCCGCGTCTATCCGCAGGGCACGGTCGCCGCGCCGGTGCTCGGCTACGCCGGCACCGACAACACGGGCCTCGCGGGCCTCGAGCGCGCGCTCAACAAGGTGCTCTCGGGCAGTCCGGGACGCGCGACCGTGGTGCGCGACGCAACGGGTCAGGCAGTGAACACGATCCAGGAGAAGCCCGCGCACGACGGCAGCAGCGTCGTCCTCACGCTGGACAGCCACATCCAGGCGAACGCAGAGCAGGTGCTCGAGCAGACGGTGCGCCAGTGGCATGCGAAGGACGCGACGGCGATCGTGCTCGACCCGCACACGGGGGCGATCCTCGCGATGGCGCAGGAGCCGAGCTACAACGCGAACGACTACCCGACGGCGTTCGCGCACGGCCTCGCGGTCGACCATGCGGTGAACGACGTGTTCGAGCCCGGTTCGGTGTTCAAGGTCGTGACGGTCGGGGGCGCGCTCGCGGAGCACAAGATCACCCCGCAGACGGCCTTCAGGCTTCCGGACTCGATCCGCGTCGCCGACCGCGTGATCCACGACGCCGAGGTCCGGCCGACCGAGCGCCTGACGGTCGCGCAGATTCTCCAGCGCTCGTCGAACGTCGGCGCGATCACGATCGCCGAGAAATATCTCGGAGAGACCGGGCTCAAGCACTGGATGAAGCGCTTCGGCTTCGGCCGCAAGACCGGCATCGACCTCCCGGGCGAGAGCCTCGGCCTCTTGCCCTCGTACTGGTCGGGCTCGACGATCGGCAACGTCCCGATCGGCCAGGGAGTCTCGGTCACCTCCGTGCAGCTCGCCGCCTCCTATGCAGCCATCGCGAACGGGGGTGAATGGATCCAGCCCCACCTCGTCGAGCACGTCGTGGGCGAGGCGCCGCCGCGGCTGCACCGGCGGAGGATCCTCGCGCCGGGCGTCGACCGGGAGCTTCGGGACATGCTGAAGGGCGTCGTCTCCGACCAGGGCACCGGCGCGCTCGCCGCCGTTCCCGGGTACTCGGTCGCGGGCAAGACGGGAACTGCACAGAAGCCCGGGCCGCACGGCTACATCCCCGGCGCGTACGTCGCGACGTTCGTCGGGATGGTGCCCGCGTCGAACCCGGCACTGGTGGTACTCGTGAGCGTCGACGAGCCGCGCGGCGGGATCTACGGCGGCCTCGTCGCAGCGCCCGCATTCGAGCAGATCGCCTCCTTCGACCTCCAGTACCTCGAGGTCCCGCCCGACGTGCCGATCAGGTAAGCGCCTCGCTCAAGAGCACGCCGAGCGCGAGGAGGCCCGCGCCCGCGCAGAACCCGATCCCCGCCGCGTCGAGCGAGGTGTAGTGGATCGCGATGCCCGCGGCGATCACGGGAATCGAGAGGCCGAGATAGAGGACGACGAAGAAGCTCGAGGCGGTCTCGCCTCGCCGCTCGGCCGGAGCGCGCTCCGCGATCGCGGCCAGGCCGGCGCTCACGACGACACCCTGGCCGAGGCCGCCAACGGCGGCGCTTGCGAAGAGCGCCGCGAGGGAGTCGGTGGCGAGCGAGACGGCGAGCACGGCGACGCCCGCGACGAGCATCCCGCAGCCGGCGGCGAGGGCGTTCGGCAGGCGCGCGACGAGCACCTGGCCCGCGACCGAGAGCACGAAGAGAACGAAGACGAGGAGCCCGGCGAGCGCGGGACTGTGATGGTGCAGGCCGACGCCGAGAAACTCCGGAGCGACCGAGCTGAAGACGCCGGAGACGGCGAACGCCGCCACGCCCGCGAGCGCCGCGCGGACGAACACGCCGACCACCTCGGCGGGCACTCCGAGCCGCTGCACCTTGAGGCTGAACGGGCCGCGCCTGACGGTTTCCGGAGCGAGCAGCAAGCCGGCGCCCGCGACGGCGACGAGGCCCAGGTCGACGGCGAACGGCGTCCGCAGCGGGTCCGGCGCCCACTGACCGAGCAGACCGGAGAGAAGCGTCCCGGTGCCCAGCCCGCCGAGGTTCGCGAAGACCGCGACGAAGCTCGCCAGCTGCCGGCGCCCGGCGGGGGCGAGGTCGATCACGTATGCGGTCGCAGTCCCGGTGAAGATTCCGGCCGACAGGCCGGACACGACGCGCGCCGCATAGACGGGTACGAGCGAGCCCGCGAGCAGGAAGAGGAGGGCGCTCGCCGCGGAGAGAGCGAGTCCGAGCAACAGAACCGGCTTGCGGCCGAGCCGGTCCGAGAAGCTCCCGAACAGGATCAGCCCGCCGATCACTCCGAACGCGTAGATCGCGAAGATCACCGTCGCGAGCAGCGGCCCGAACGTGTAGCGCTGCTCGAACAGCGGATAGAGCGGCGTCGGCAGCGTCGTGCCCAGCATCGCCACGAAAAAGGCGAACACCGCCAGGAGAAAGCCGGTGACCGAGCCGGCATGCCCGTCACCGCGCACGAGTACATTCTGGCGGATGGACCTCGAGCCGCTCGCGGCGGCGCTCGGCCCCGTCGACCTGTACGCGCTGCATCCGGCCGAGGTGCGCGACCTCGCCTACGCCGCGAGTACCGTCACGCCCGGCGCGCTCTTCTTCGCCGTGCCGGGCGAGCATGCCGATGGCCACGACTTCGCGGCCGAGGCGGTGGAGCGCGGAGCGGTCGCGCTCGTCGTCGAGCGGCGTCTCGACCTGTCGGTGCCGCAGGTCGTCGTCCGCGACGCGCGCGCCGCCATGGCGGCTGCGGCAGACGTCTTCTTCGGACAGCCGACTCGGGAGCTCGCGGTGGTGGGGGTGACCGGCACGAGCGGCAAGACGACGACCAGCCATCTCCTCTTCGCGATCCTTGCCGCTGCGGGCCGGCGGCCGGGTCTGCTCGGCACCGTCGAGGCTCGGGTCGGCGGCGAGCGGCGCGGCGTCGTGCGGACGACTCCCGAGGCGATCGATCTGCAGCGCGTGTTCCGCGAGATGCTCGACGCCGGCGACCGGTCGTGCGCGATGGAAGCCTCGTCGCACGCCTCGGTGCTCCACCGCCTGGACCACGTCCGCTTCGCCGCGCTCGTCTTCACGAATCTCAGCCAGGACCACCTCGACTTCCACGGCGACATGGAGTCGTACTTCGAGGCCAAACGACGGCTCTTCCTTGTCGAGCCGCGGCCGATCGCGGTCGTCAACGTCGGCGACGAGTACGGGCGGCGCCTGGCGGAGGAGCTGCCCGAGGCGCTGACCTTCAGCGCGGCCGACTCGGGTGCGCTCGACGGGATCGAGCTCCGGCTCCGGGGGCGCTTCAACGTCGAGAACGCGCTCGGGGCGCTCTTCGCGGCGCGGGCGCTCGGCATCGACGACGACGCGATCCGGCAGGGCCTCGAGTCCGTCCGCGGCGTCCCCGGCCGCTTCGAGTCGGTCGAGGCAGGCCAGCCGTTCCACGTGATCGTCGACTACGCACACAAGCCCGACGCGCTCGAGAAGGTGCTGCGCGCGGCCCGCGAGCTCGCGGGAGAGCAGCACGTGATCTGCGTCGTGGGCGCGGGTGGCGACCGCGACCGCGGCAAGCGGGCGGTGATGGGGCGGCTCGCCTCGGAGCTCGCCGATCTCGCGATCGTCACGTCCGACAATCCGCGCAGCGAGGATCCCGAGGCGATCGCTACCGAGATCGTGTCCGGCGCGACGGGGGACGTCGAGGTCGAGCTCGACCGGACTGCGGCAATCGCGCGCGCCGTGGAGCTTGCGCGGCCGGGCGACGTCGTCCTCATCGCCGGCAAGGGCGCCGAGCAGGGCCAGGAGTTCGCGGATCGAACCGTTCCGTTCGACGACCGCGAGGCCGCGAAGGAAGTCTTAAAGGCAATGTTGGAGACGAGCAGCTGATCCCGATACCGCTCGCCGAGGTGCGGGCGCTCTCGCTCGGTGCCCTCGAGGGCGATGCGGAGGCCGTGACCGGGGTCAAGGTCGACTCGCGGCTCGTCGAGCCGGGCGACCTCTTCGTCGCCGTCTCCAGAGGCGAGGCGTTCCTCGAGGACGCCCGCGAGCTCGGCGCTGCGGCGACGCTGGTGCCGCAGGACGCGCACGCCGCGCTTGCGGCCCTCGGCAGTGCCGTCCGCGCCCGCAGCGATGCTCGCGTGGTGGCGATCACCGGCTCGGTCGGCAAGACGTCGACGAAGGACATCCTCGCCGCGCTCCTCCGGCCCCGGCGGCGCACGGTGGCGGCCCCGCGGGGCTTCAACAACGAGCTCGGGCTCCCTCTGACGCTCTGCTTGATCGAGCCCGATACCGAGCTCGTCGTCACGGAGATGGCGATGCGCGGCGCCGGCCAGATTCGCGAGCTGGCCCGCATCGCGCGGCCCGACCTCGGGGTGATCACCTCGATCGCGCCAGTCCATCTCGAGCAGATGGGGAGCCTCGAGAACATCGCGCACGCCAAGGCCGAGCTGCTGGACGAGCTTCCGGCCGGCGCCGTGGCGGTGCTGCCGGAGGACGCGCCTGAGCTCGAGCCGTTCGTGCCGGAGGGGCTCGAGGTGCACCGGTTCGGCGAGCCGGAAGCCGAGATTCGCGACGGCCGGACGCATTTGCGCTGGCGCGGCCGTGAGGTCGTGTTCGGGTTCGCCGCGCGCCACCAGGCGAGGAACGCCGCGGCGGCGCTGACGGCGGCCGACGCTCTCGGGGTCGAGCCTCCCGACGGTCCGGTGGAGGTCGAGTTCTCGGTCTGGCGCTCGCAGGAGACGGAGCTTCCCGGCGGCGGACTGCTCATCAACGATGCCTGGAACGCGAATCCGGTGGCGATGCGCGCGGCCCTCGCGCACCTGCTCGAGCGGGCGAACGGCCGCCGGACGGTTGCGATCCTCGGGGAGATGGCGGAGCTGGGCCCGGAGGCTTCCCGCTACCACGAGGAGGTGGGGCGGGAGGCGCAGGGAGTCGACGTGGTGCTCGGCGTCGGCGAGCTCGCGCGCGGCTACGGCCCGGACGAGTGGGTCGCCTCCGCGGGCGAGGCCGAAGCGGTGGCACGCGGTCTCGTCCGGCCGGGCGATGCGATCCTCGTCAAGGGCTCGCGGTCGGTGGGGCTCGAGGTCGTAGCCGATGCGTTGCTGGAGGCTGCGCCATGATCCGCGTCCTCATCGCAGCGGCGGTGGCCCTCGCCGTCTCGGTGGGCATCGGGCCGAGGTTCATCGAGTTCCTGCGCCGGCACGAGTTCGGCCAGCACATCCGCGAAGAAGGCCCTCAGCATCACATCGCCAAGCAAGGCACGCCGACGATGGGGGGACTGCTGATCCTCTTTGCGGCCACGATCGGCTTTCTGCCGGTCAGCCACTACCGCCTGCAGTCCCTGACGGTTCTCTTCACCGCCCTGGTGTGCGGCGCGATCGGGTTCCTCGACGACTTCATCAAGCTGACGCACAAGCGTTCGCTCGGACTACCCGGCCGCTGGAAGCTTCTGCTCCTGGCCGGCGTCACGGTCGTTGTCGCGCTTGTCGCGCGTCACCTGCACCTCAGCACCGACGTATACATCCCCGTGGTCGACGTGACGGTGCCGCTCTCCTACGGCTGGTACGTGTTCCTCTTCTTCGTCATCGGTGGCGCCGCCAACGGCACGAATCTCGCCGACGGCGTCGACGGCCTCCTCAGCGGGACGGCCATCATCGCTCTCTTCACGTTCATGGCGATGAACGTCGTCTCGTATGTCCGCTCGAACCACATCCCGTCGCACCGCAACCTGACGAAGCTCGACCTCGCGATCGTCGGCGCCGCGTTGATCGGCGCGGCGGTCGGGTTCCTCTGGTTCAACGCGTTCCCGGCCGACGTGATCATGGGCGACACCGGCTCGATGGCGTTCGGAGGCGCGCTCGCGGCGTTCGCGGTCATGATGAAGGTGGAGGTGCTGCTGCTCCTGATCGGCGGCATCTACGTGATCGAAGCGCTGTCGGTGATGATCCAGGTCTTCTCGTTCAAGCGCTTCGGGCGACGGGTCTTCCTGATGGCCCCGATCCACCACCACTTCGAGATGAAGGCGTGGTCCGAGACGAAGATCACGGTGCGGTTCTGGATCGTCGCCGGGCTGCTGTGCGCGCTGGGATTCGCGCTCTACTACCGCTACTACTTCCCCTTCGCCCACGGATGAGCGGCGGCGAGGTTGAGCACGCCCTGCTCGACGCGGCCCGGCTGGCACCGGAGGAGGACGTCCTCGTGCTCGGCGGTGGGGCGCTCGCGCTGGCCGCGCACGAGCTGATCGGGGACGGTTGGGTCTACGTCGTCCGTTCGCAGGTCGAAGAGCTCGAGGAGCTGCTCGGGGAGGCGCATGCCGTGGGGGCAAGCGGCGTTGCGTATCTCATGGGAGAGGCGCCGGTCCTGCCGCTGCCCGACGACGCGGTGGCGGCGGCCGTCGGGTGGATCGCGACCGACGATGGAGCGCTCGTCGCCGCAGCGGAGGAGCTCGCACGCGTGCTGTCTCCGGGCGGGCGGGTCTCGTTCGCAGAGCCGGACGCGGCGGCGGCCGTGGAGCTCGTGCGTTCGCTCCAGGCGGCGGGGTTCGAGGACGTCGAGGTCGGCCCGGCCGGCGGGCAGGCCGTGGTGAGCGGCCACCTCGGCTGAGGATGCGGGAGCCCGACGACGAACCCGTATCGCATCCTCGACAGAGGCTCCACGATGTTGTCGCGAACCGCCACGTACGCTGACCCCAGGGGACCTGCGCCCCCCATTGGGGGGGTGCGTTTGCCGTGAGCGGGACACGTCTCGACGAGCCCACTCCAGAAGAGCCGTGGCTGCCGCAGCGGGTCCTTGTCGTCGGCCTCGCGCGCTCGGGGCTCGCGGCGGCCGGCGCGCTCGCCCGGCGAGGCGTCCACGTGGTCGCGGCGGACCGCTCTCCCGACCCCGAGGTGGGCAGGCTCGCCGACCTCGGCGTCGAACTCCGTCTCGGAACGGAGGAGGAGGCGTTGCTGGAAGGGATGGACGTCGTCGTCAAGAGCCCGGGCGTGCCGGCCGAGTCGCCGCTCGTGACCGGCGCGCGCTCACGCGGCATCCCTGTCTGGAGCGAGGTCGAGCTCGGCTACCGGATCCTTCCCGACGGCGTGCGTCTCGTCGGCGTGACCGGCACGAACGGGAAGACGACGACCACGGAACTGCTCGGAGCGATCCTCCGCGCGGACGGCCGGCCCGTCGAGGTGGCGGGCAACGTCGGGCGGGCGCTCACCGATGCGGCCGAGGGCGCCGCCGAGGGCTCGTGGATCGTCTGCGAGCTCTCGAGCTTCCAGCTCGAGGACGTCCACACGCTGGCCTGCGACGTCGCAGTCCTGCTCAACCTCGAGCCCGACCATCTGGATCGACACGGGACGTTCGAGCATTACCGAGAAGCGAAGCTCCGCATCTTCGAGCGGGCTCGCGCGAAGGTCGTGCCGCAGGGATTCGCCGTCGACGGGATCGAGTTCTCCGCGGACGACCCTCTCCCCGCCGAGCCGCTGATCCCCGGCCGACACAATCGCGAGAACGCCGCCGCCGCGACCGCCGCGGCGCGCGCCACCGGCGTCCCTGACGACGCGATCGCCCAGGCACTCGCCACCTTCCCCGGTGTCCCGCACCGGCTCGAGCTCGTCCGCGAGCTGCACGGCGTCCGCTGGATCAACGACTCGAAGGCGACGAACACGGCCGCGGCCCGGCGCGGAATCGCCGCGTACGACGCGCCGCTCCGGCTGATCCTCGGCGGCTCGGTCAAGGGCGAGGATTTCGGGCCGTTCGCCCGCGAACTGCCGCCCAACGTTCGCTCGATTCACCTCATCGGCACCGCGGCCGACGAGCTCGCGGCCGCGCTCGACGCCGTCGACCGGGTGTACGTGCGCGCGGGCGACCTCCCGACCGCTGTTGCGCAGGCAGCTGCCGACGCCGAGGCCGGCGACGTCGTCCTCCTCTCGCCGGCGTGCGCGAGCTACGACCAGTTCGCGAACTTCGAGGAGCGCGGGGACACCTTCCGGCGCCTCGTCGAGGAGCTTCCGTGAGCGGCGGCAAGCGGCTCCAGTTCGAGTGGAACCTGCTCGTACTCGTCACGGCGGCGCTCCTCCTCTTCGGGCTCGTCATGGTGTACAGCGCAAGCTCCGGTTCGGCCGCGCTCGGCAATGCCAACCCCCTGGGATTCGTCGAGCGGCAGGTGATCTACGCGGTCCTCGGGGTCGCGCTCCTCGTCGTCGTCTCCCGGCTCGAGCTCGAGAAAATCCGCGCGCTGGCGCCGACGCTAGTGGTGACGGCGCTCGTCCTCTGCCTGGGTGTGCTCGCCGTCGGACCGAGGATCAACGGCGCGCGCCGCTGGATCACCATCGGGCCGCTGGTGTTCCAGCCTTCGGAGCTCGCCAAGCTCGCGCTCGTCGTCTGGACGGCCGCGTACCTCTCGCGCCACCGTCCACCGCGCACGCTGAAGGAGCTCGTGCGGCCGATCGGGGTTCTCGTCCTGCTCTTCGCCCTGCTCGTGCTCGTCGAGCCCGACCTCGGCACCGCGCTCACCCTCCTCCTCGTGGTCGGCGCCATCCTGCTCGTCTCGGGCACTCGGCTCTCCCTGCTCGCGTCGGCCTATGGTCTCGTGCTGGGTCTCGCCGCGATCGTCGCGTGGTCGTCCCCCTACCAGCGCGCCCGCCTGCTCACGTTCCTCGATCCGTGGAAGGATCCGACCGGCGCGGGTCTGCAGAACGTGCAGGCGCTGATCAGCATCGGGTCCGGCGGGATCTTCGGCCGTGGCCTCGGGTCCGGGATCGAGCCGCTCGGCTACCTCCCGGAGGCGCACACGGACATGATGTTCGCGGTGGTGGGCGAGGAGCTCGGCCTCGTCGGCGTAACGCTCGTGATCATGGCCTTCTGCGCCTTCGCGTACGCGGGAATCCGGCTCGCGATCACCTGCCGCGACCCCTTCGCGAAACGGCTCGCGGCCGGTATCACGGCGCTCGTCTGCGGGCAGGCGGCGATCAACATGGCTGCCGCCATCGGACTGGCCCCGCTGACCGGGATCCCCCTCCCGTTCGTCTCGTACGGCGGCTCGAGCCTCGTCGTGATGCTCGTCTCGGTCGGCGTCCTCCTTAACATCGCCCGTGGAAATGGCGCACGAGCGGCAACAGCGGTTCCTGATCGCAGCCGGCGGGACGGTCGGGCACGTCGCGCCGGCGCTCGCGGTCGCGGAGGCGCTGCGGCGGCGGGGCGGGCTGGTGACGTTCGCCGGGTCGCCGGATCGCGTCGAGGCGCGGCTCGTTCCTGAGCTCGGCTACGAGTTCGACGCCTTCCCCATCTCGGGGCTGCCGCGCCGACCCGGTTTCGACCTCGTGCGAGCCGCCGGGAGAGCGGTCGCCGCGCCGCTCGCCTGCCGCCGGATCCTTCGCCGTCGCCGGCCCGACGCCGTGCTCGGCGCGGGCGGCTACGTCGCAGGCCCGATGGTCGTGGCGGCGCGGCTCGAAGGGATCCCTTGCGCGCTCAGCGAGGCCGACGCCCACCTCGGCCTTGCGAACCGGCTCGCGGCGCCGCTCGCCGAGCGGGTCTTCCTCGCGCTGCCTCTCGGGCTGCAGGGGGAGAAGTACCGCGCGGTCGGCCGGCCGATCCCGGCCGCCTCGCGCCCGGTGGAGCGGAGCGAGGCGCGGGGCCGGCTCGGGCTCGCCGCGGACGCGCGTGTCGTTCTCGTCTTCGGCGGCTCGCTCGGCGCGCGCCTGCTCAACGAGGTGGCCCTCGACGCCTGGGCCGAAGCGGGCCCTGCCGTAATCCACCTCTGCGGCGAGCGCGACTACCCGGAGCTGCGTGGCCGGCCAAAACGCCCGGACTACATCCTCGAGCCGTTCATGGACGAGATCGGCGTGGCCTACGGCGCAGCCGACGTCGCCTTTGCGCGGGCCGGCGGCTCGGTCTGGGAGCTCGCCGCGGCGGGCCTTCCTGCCGTGCTCGTCCCCGGCGCGTTCGCCACGGGCGACCACCAGGAGAAGAACGCGCGCTGGTTCGCCGACGCCGGCGGCGCGGTCGTGGTGCCCGAGGCGGAGGTGGCGCGCACGCCGGGAGTGGTGGAGGAGCTGCTCGACGACGAGGACCGCCTCGCGGCGATGGCAGCGGCGATGCGGGCGGTCGCGAAGCCCGACGCAGCGGAAGAGATCGCGGATGAGCTCGTCTCCCTCGCAGCCGCTCGCCGGTAGGCGGATCTGGCTCGCCGGAATCGGCGGCGCCGGCATGAGCGGCTATGCGCTCCTCGCGCAGGCTTGGGGAGCCGAGGTCGCAGGCTGGGATCGGGTCGAGACCCCGTATCTGCGCCACCTCCAAGGAGTGGCGGTCGAGATCTCGCCCGAGCCTCCGCAGCCGCCTGGGGGCTGGGAGGTGTTCGTCTCGACGGCGTTCGCGAGCCTCGTGAAGGGCCGGCCGCGCGTCGACCTCCTCGGCGAGCTGGTCTCGCAGCGCCGCGCGATCGTCGTCGCCGGGGCGCACGGGAAGACGACGACGAGCGCGATGATCGCCTACTGCCTCGACCGGCTCGGCCTCGACCCGGCGTTCCTCGTCGGCGGTGAGGTCCCGCAGCTCGGCGGCAACGCGCGGGCCGGCTCCGGCTGGCTCGTCGTCGAGGGCGATGAGTCCGATCGCTCCGTCGGTGCTCTCCGGCCGGAGATCGCGGTGCTGCTCAACGTCGACCTCGACCACCACACGACCTTCGGCTCCCGGAGGGAGGTCGAGGCGTTCTTCGAGGACTGGCTCCGCGACGTTCCGCACGTCGTGCGCGCCGAGGAGCTCGCGCGAGTCAGACTCGACCTGGCGGTGCCGGGGGAGCACAACCGCCGGAATGCAGGAGCGGCGCTTGCGGCGCTCGAGCTGGCCGGGGTGGCGCGGGCGGACGCCGAGGCGGCGATCGTCGAGTTCCGAGGCGTGGGCCGGCGCCTCGAAGCGAAGGGCGAGGCGCGCGGCGTGGCGATCCTCGACAGCTATGCGCACCACCCGGCCGAGCTCGCAGCAGATCTCGCCGCAGTGCGGGACGGCGGGAGGGCGCTGGTGCTCTTCCAGCCGCACCTCTACTCCCGGACGCGGCACCTCGCGCACGGGTTCGCCGAGGCCCTGGCGGGCGCGGATGCGGCCTGCGTCACGGAGATCTACGCGGCGCGCGAAGAGCCCCTGCCCGGTATGAGCGGGCGGCTGATCGTCGACGAGCTCGCGGCTCTTCGTCCAGGTATGCGCATCGGCTGGGCACCGATGCTCGAGGACGCCGCCCGCCTCGTTGCCGGCTGGGCTCGTCCGGGAGACTCCATCCTCACGCTCGGCGCCGGCGACGTCGACCGGGCGGTGCCGTTGATCCTCGAGGCGCTCGCATGAAGTTCGAGGAAGACGTGCGGTTGGCCCGGTTCACGACGCTCGGCACCGGGGGACCGGCGCGCGCGTTCGCGCGTCCGAGGACCGAGGCAGAGGTGGAGGAGCTTCTCCGCTGGGCGGAGCAGCGCGATCTGGAAGTCGCAGTCGTCGGTCTCGGCTCGAACCTGCTCGCGGCGGACACGGG
>Ga0070739_10006155_pt1 | contig 13309 bp, 12 predicted proteins | sample Coa_R1_7_FD_66445 | JGI IMG/M metagenome (GOLD analysis project Ga0070739, IMG submission 66445) | Surface soil microbial communities from Centralia Pennsylvania, which are recovering from an underground coalmine fire - Coalmine... | ecosystem: Environmental > Terrestrial > Soil > Unclassified ... | reverse complement strand
TACTGCCCGGGGCCCGGCACGGTCGACGGCCCGTTGGCGGCGATCGTGGCCAGCCGCTCGAACGCCGCCGCCACGGCGGACGACGGCGCGGTGGCCGAGCCCGAGGTCGCAAGGTCGACGATGACGCCGGCGGCCAGCGCTCCGAGCGCGGCCGCGGCACCGCGCAGCAGCCACGTCCGGCGGTGCGCGCGCCGGCGAGGTCCGCCCCCCTGGCGTGCGCGGCTGCGGCGTCCGCGTTCGTGACCGGCATCCGCCCGCCCAGGCGCATGGCCGGGCTCGCCGGCCATCGCCTCGAGCAGGGCGCTCCGCGCCGCGCGCCAGGCCTCGTCGCTGGGGCCGGGCTCGTCGGCGCGGAAGCTCCGGACGCGTTCGAGCTCGTCGATCATGGCGTCTCCTCGTGCCTTGCGGTCTTCACGGTGTCGGCAGATGCGGCTCGGGTGGCTCCGGTGGCTCCGGTGGCTCCGGTGGCTCCGGCGGCGAGGCGCGAGCGCAGGCTCGAGCGCGCCCGCGAGAGCCGCGAGCGCACGGTCCCGATCGGCATCCCCAGCGCGGCGGCGATCTCCTCGTAGGAGAGCTCGCCCCACGCGTACAGGAGCAGGACGTCGCGCTGGTCGCCGTCGAGCGTGGCCAGGGCGGCTGCGAGGTTGGAGTCGATGACTCCGCCCGCCCCGCCTGCGTTGGATGCCTCGGCCTCTGGCTCGGCGCTCAGGCGAGCCAGCGTCTGGAGCAGGCGCTGCTCGCTTCTGCGCGCGTTGCGCAGAAGGTTGGTGGCGATGCCGAGCAGCCACGGCCGGGCGTCGAGCTCGCCGGCCCGGAAGCTCGCGCGCCGCTCGAAGGCGACGACGAACGTCTGCGAGGCCAGATCGTCGGCGCGCTCGCGGCCGACCCGCCGCGCCAGGTAGCGGTGCACGGGCGTGAAGTGGCGGTCGAAGATCTCTCCGAACGCCTGCGGGCGGGTCAGCGAGCGGGCGATCAGCTCGGCGTCGGCCCCCGGGATCTCGACGTGTGCGCCCATCTGCCTACGTATTGTCGGGCGGGCCGCCAGCGGTTCCCATGGAGACGCGGACTGAGGCGGATTCCCGCGGGCGCGCCCGGCCGCCGGCGCCCCGCCCGCCGGCCGCGGGCGCGGCTATTTGCACGCACCCCCGCCGCCGCCCGGACGTTCGTGCATCCAGCCGCGACATGCGCGGCCACACGCACGGACCCCGGAGCCGGGCCGGGGGTGTGTGCATCCAGCCGCGGCCAGAGGGCCGCCGGGAGCGCCGGGCGCCTACGCCTGCACGCCCCCGCCGTCGATCACGATCGCCTGGCCGCTGACCGCGCGCGCGGCGTCGGAGGCCAGGTAAACCACCGCGTCGGCGACCTCCCCGGGCTCGAGCAGCCGCCCGAGCGGGGTGGCCCGCTCGAGCGCCCGGCGCGCCTCCTCGGCCGTGCGCCCTGTCGCCTGGACGATGCGCTCGATCGAGCGCGCGGTCAGCTCGGTGTCCACGAACGTCGGGCACACCGCGTTCACCCGCACCCCGGTCCCGGCCAACTCGGCGGCCACCGCGCGGGTGAGCCCGACGGCGGCGTGCTTGGATGCCGTGTACGCGGCGGTATAGGGAGCGCCGATGCGCCCGGCCGTGGAGGCGACCGTGACGATGGCGCCGGCGCCCCGCTCGCGCATCCCGGGCACGACCGCCCGCATGCACAGGAAGGCGCCGAGCGCGTTGACCTCCAGGTGGCGGCGGAACTGCTCGGCGCTCGTGCGGTGCAGAGGCGCGCTCTCCGCCACGCCCGCGTTGTTGACCAGCACGTCCACCGTGGCGAGCGAGCCAAACACCGCGGCGACTCGCGCCTCGTCGCTCACGTCGCATACGACGCCGGCCAGCCCCTCGGGCAGCGAGGACAGCGCGTCCGCATCGCGGCCGAGCGCGACCACGCTGTCGCCCAGGGCGGCGAAGCGCTCGCAGATCGCGCGGCCGATCCCCTTGGCCCCGCCGGTCACGACGACGGTGCGCGTCACGGCTCGAGCACGGCGATGCCCATCAGCTCGACGACGGCCGCCGGATCGGCCAGCTCGCTGACCCCGAAGAGCCCCATGGCCGGGTAGTGGCGCCCGAACCACCGCCCCCACACCGGACCGAGCTCGCGCGTGGAGCGGCGGTACTCGGCCACGTCGGTGACGAAGACCTGGAGCCAGACGAGGTTCTCCGGCCGGCCACCCGCGGCGCCGATCGTCGCGGCCAGGTTCTCCAGCGCATGGCCGAACTGCTCGACGAGCGTTCGCCCCTGAACTGTGCCGTCGCGGTCATGCGCCGTGTGCCCGCCGAGATACACGGCGCTCCCCTCCGACACAACGGCGTGCGAGAAGCCGCGCGGCGGCATGAGCTCCGGTGGGTTGATTATCTTCATCGCCCGCGCCAGGCCGGCTTGCGGCCGTCGGACCAGGCGGCGTAGAACTCGCGAAAGTCGTGGGCGTGCATCAGCAGCGCCTGGGTCAGGGCCTCGTACTCGATGGCGCCGGCCAGGTCCATGTCGAGCTCGCGGCTGAGCGCCAGCTTGGTCGCCGCGTAGGCCTGGGCGGGCCCGTCGGCCAGGCGGCGGGCCAGCTCGCCGACCCGGTCGGCCAGCGCGTCGTCGTCGACCACCTCGGTGGCGAGCCCGATCTCGTGGGCGCGCTGCGCGGGGACCTTGTCGCCCAGCATCAGCAGCTCGGTGGCCCGGCCCAGACCGACGATCCGCGGCAGCAGGTAGGCCGAGCCCATGTCGGCCCCGGACAGCCCGACGCGCGTGAACAGGAAGGCGAAGGAGGCCGAGCGGGCGAGCACGCGCAGGTCGCTGGCCAGCGCGATGACCGACCCCGCCCCGGCGGCGATGCCGTTGACCGCGGCGATGACCGGCAGCGGGCAGTCGCGCAGCGCCTTGACGACCGTGCCCGTCATGCGCGTGAACTCGAACAGCTCGGCCGTCTCGAGCTTGACCAGCTCGCCGATGATCTCCTCCACGTCGCCGCCCGAGCAGAAGCCCCGGCCCTGTCCCGCGATCACCAGCACGCGCACGTCGCCGCGCTGGGGCAGCTCGAGGACGAGGTCGCGCAGGTCGGCGTAGACGTCGAACGTGAGCGCGTTCAGCTTGTCCGGGCGCGTGAACGTGAGCGTGCCCACGCCGTCGGCGACCGCGAACTCGAAGTGCTTCCAGTCGCCGGTGAGGGGCGCGCTGGCGCGGTACGGGGACACGGGCGGCGAGAATAATTGACATAGCAGTCCGCCGCAATGTCGGGTATCGTGGACCGCGAGGAGAGGGTGAGCGGCCAGAGCCCCTACTGGAACCCCAAGACCGAGACGCTCGAGCGCGAGCAGCTCGAGGCGCTCCAGCTCGCCAAGCTGCGCGTCCAGTGCCAGTGGGCCGCCGCCCGCAGTCCGTGGTACCGCCGGCGCTTCGCCGAGGCGGGCTTCGAGCCCGAGTCGCTGCGCTCGCTGGCCGATCTGCGGCGGCTGCCCATGCTCACCCGCGACGACTGGATGGCCTCGCAGGAGGCCGCGCCACCCTACGGCGAGATCCCCGCCATCACGGCCGAGGGGGCGATCCGCATCCACACGACGTCGGGCACGACGGGCCGCGGCCCGCTGCGTGCGCTGGACTCCCGCAAGGACTGGGCGTGGATCGCCGAGATGTGGTGCTACGGGATCTGGGGCTGCGGCATCCGCCCCGCCGACATCGCCTACATCGCCTTCGGCTACGGCTCCTTCATCGGCTTCTGGGGGCTGCACTACGGGATGGAGAAGGTCGGGGTGCTGAACGTGCCGGGCGGCGCGCAGAGCACTGAGGCGCGCGTGCTTCAGATCCGCGACTTCGGCGCCACGGTGGTCGCCTCGACGCCCACGTACGCGCTGCGGCTGGCCCAGGAGGCCGCCGCCCAGGGCATCGACCTGCGCGCGTCGCCGGTGAAGCGGCTGATCCTCTCCGGCGAGCCGGCCGGCTCCATCCCGCAGACCAAGGCGCTCATCGAGGAGCAGTGGGGCGCCAAGGCCTACGACACCGCGGGCATGACCGAGATCGGCACGATCATGATCTTCGAGTGCGCCGAGCAGCCGGGCGGCACCCACATCATCGAGGACCACGTGATCGAGGAGGTCATCGATCCGCACACCCTCGAGCCGGTGCCCTACGGCGAGCGCGGCGAGCGCGTCGTCACCTCGTTCGGGCGGGGCGCGCTGCCGCTCATCCGCTACCGCACAGGTGACCTCGTCTGCCGCGTGCCCGCCTCGCAGTGCAGCTGCGGGCGCGGTTTCGACATCTACGAGGGCGGCATCCAGGGCCGCGTCGACGACATGAAGCTCGTCCGCGGCACGAACGTCTACCCGCGTGCCATCGAGGCCATCGTCCGCGAGTTCCCCGAGGTCGACGAGTTCCAGACCGTCATCACCCGTGAGGGCATCCGCGACGAGATCACGCTGCGCGTGGAGATGAAGCCCGGGTGGCCGGCCGAGCGCTGGGAGGAGCTGGCCGATCACCTGCACCGCCGCCTGGCCCACGCTCACGAGGGGCTGAACTTCCGCGTGCGGCAGGCCGCCGCCGGCGAGCTGCCGCGGTTCGAGCTGAAGGCCAAGCGGACTGTCGACTTGCGTGACACGCCCGGGGCTGCAGGCGGGCCCGCGGGGAGCTCGGTCCCCGCGGGAGCACCCGCCCCGGCGATCGGGGCTCCGTCGTGAGCACCGATCTCCTCGGTCGCGAGCTCACCGCCGAGGAGCAGCGCCTCCTGACCGTCTACGACGAGCTCAAGGCGCTCTGCCAGGCTGAGCTTCCCCCCAACGCCGCCGCCAATGTACGCGCGGCCCTCGCCCTCATGCATAACGCGGTCAACGGCATGGCGCTCCGCTACGAGCACCTCAGCGACCTCGACGTGTGATGCGCATCGCCGTCGTCGGCGGGGGGCCGGCGGGTCTCTACTTCGCGATCCTGATCCGCAGAGTCCGCCCGGACTGGGAGGTCACGGTCTTCGAGCGCAACGCGCCCACCGACGCGTTCGGATTCGGGGTCGTGTTCTCCGACGAGACGCTCACCGTCTTCGAGCACGCCGACCCCGAGAGCTACGAGGCCATCACCTCGCAGTTCGTGCGCTGGACCGACATCGACATCCACCACCGCGGGTCGGTCACGCGCTCGGGCGGGCACGGCTTCTCGGCCCTGGGCCGGCGCGAGCTGCTGCGCATCCTCCAGGAGCGCGCGGCCGCGCTCGGGGCCAGGCTGCAATTCCGCCACGAGATCCCGACCGTCGAGGAGCTGGGCTGGGCCGACCTGATCGTGGGCGCCGACGGAGCGCGGTCGATGGTCCGCGACGCGCTGGCCGCCGAGTTCGAGCCCTCGCTCGACCCGCGCGACTGCAGGTACATGTGGCTGGGCACCGAGCTCGTCTTCGACGCCTTCAAGTTCTTCATCGCCGAGACCGAGCACGGCGTCTTCCAGGCCCACGCCTATCCCTATAGCCGCTCGATGAGCACGTTCATCGTCGAGGCGCCCTCTCGCGTGTGGCGGGCGGCCGGGCTCGACCGGCTGACCCCCGGGCCGCTCGCCCCGGGCGAGAGCGACCACGCCTCGATCGCCTTCTGCGAGGAGCTGTTCGCCGACGACCTCGGCGGACGCCCGCTCCTGGCCAACAACTCCAAGTGGATCAACTTCGTGACCGTCCGCAACGAGCGCTGGTCGACCGGCAACGTCGTCCTGCTCGGCGACGCCGCCCACACCGCGCACTTCTCGATCGGCTCGGGCACCAAGCTGGCCATGGAGGACGCCACCGCGCTGGCCTGGGCGCTGCGCGCGCACGGCCGTGATCTGCCCGCCGCGCTGGCCGCCTACGAGGCCGAGCGCCGCCCGGTCGTTCTCAGCACCCAGCGCGCCGCCCAGGCCTCGCTCGAGTGGTTTGAGTCCGTGGAGCGCTGGTGCGAGCAGCCACGGCTCCAGTTCGCCTTCAACCTGCTCACCCGCAGCCGCCGCATCACCTACGACAACCTGCGCCTGCGCGACTCCGCGTTCGTGGACTCGGTGGACGAGCTCGTCTGCCGCCGGGCCGGCCACTCCCGGCGCCCGCCGATGTTCCTGCCCCTGCGCCTGCGCGGTCTGGAGCTCACCAACCGTGTGGTCGTCTCGCCCATGGACATGTACTCGGCCGCCGACGGTTGCCCCGGCGACTTCCACCTCGTGCACCTGGGGGCCCGCGCCCTGGGCGGCGCCGGGCTTGTCATGACCGAGATGATCTGCGTCTCGGACATCGGCCGGATCACCCCCGGCTGCGGCGGCATGTACCGGCCCGAGCACGTGCAGGCGTGGCGGCGCATCGTCGCCTTCGCCCACGAGCACGGCGGCTCGCCGATCGGCTGCCAGCTCGGGCACTCGGGGCGCAAGGGCTCGACCAAGCTCATGTGGGAGGGCATCGACGAGCCGCTCGACCACGGCAACTGGCCGCTGATCGCCCCCTCACCGATCCCGTACAGCCCTCGCAACCAGGTCCCGCGCGAGATGACGCGAGCCGACATGGACACCGTGCTCTCCCAGTTCGTGGGCGCGGTGCGCGGCGCCGAGCAGGCCGGCTTCGACCTGCTCGAGCTGCACATGGCGCACGGCTATCTGCTCTCGAGCTTCCTCTCCCCGCTGACCAATGTGCGAACCGACGAGTACGGCGGCCCGCTGGAGGCCCGGGCGCGCTATCCGCTCGAGGTCTTCGACGCCTGCCGCGCCGTGTGGCCGGCCGACAAGCCCATGAGCGTGCGCATCTCGGCCACCGACTGGGTGCCCGGTGGCTTCGATGCCGATGACGCGGTGTCATTCGCGCGGATGCTCCGCGAGCACGGCTGCGACATCGTCGACGTCTCCACCGGTCAGGTCACCCCGGAGGAGAGGCCCGCCTACGGGCGCAGCTTCCAGACGCCGTTCGCCGACCGCATCCGCAACGAGGTCGGGATCCCGGTCATCGCCGTGGGCGCGATCTCCTCCTACGACGACGTCAACACGATCATCCTGGCCGGCCGCGCGGACCTCTGCGCGCTGGCCCGTCCTCACATCTACGACCCGCACTGGACGCTGCATGCCGCCGCCGACCAGGGCTACGAGCTCGACTGGCCCCCGCAGTACCGGGCCGGCTCGCGCACGCCGCCGGCCGGTCGCGATCGCGTGCGCCCCGAGCTCGAGCGCACGTTCGAGCCGCTGGTGGAGGCGCCCGCGCCAAGCCGGGTCGAGCCCGACCTGCTGCCCGCGCCCGACATGGCGCCGGCCGCTCGCACCTAGGTGCAGCCCCAGGACCTCGTCATCACGCTGCTCGGGACCTACGTGCGGCCCGTCGGCGCCGCGGTGTGGTCGGGCGGCCTGGTCGAGCTGCTGTCGGAGTTCGGCTTCAGCGAGGGCGCCGCCCGGGTGGCGCTGACCCGCCTGGTTCGCCGCGGCCTGCTGGCCCGCGAGCGCTCCGGCCGGCTCGTCTTCTACTCCGTGACCGAGCGCTGCGAGCGCGTCCTGGCCGAGGGCGACGGGCGCATCTTCGGCCTCGGCCACGCGCGCCCGGCCGGCGACGGCTGGACGATCCTCTGGCACCAGCTCCCCGACAGCCGTCGCCTCGAGCACTCGCGGCTTCACCGGCGGCTGCGCTTCCTCGGGTTTGGCTCGGTGCAGGACAGCGTGTGGGTGTCGCCCCACGACCACGTCGACGAGGTGACGCGGCTGCTCGACGAGCTCGGGGTGGCGGCCTTTGCCACCGTGTTCGTTGCCGTGCCGGGCGCGGGCGTCGACGCCCTGGTCGCCCGGGCCTGGAACCTGAGCGGCCTGGCCGAGCGCTACGACGCCTTCTGCTCGGAGTTCTCGCGCTACGTGCGCCGGAACGGAAGCGTCACCCGCATGAGCGATCTCGGCGCGTTCGTGGTGCGCACCCGGGCCGTGCACCTGTTCCGCGGCTTTCCCTCGCTCGACCCCGAGCTGCCGGAGGACATCGCCCCGCTCGGGCGTGCGCGCGGCAAGGCCGTGGCCATCTTCGAGGCGCTGTTCGAGGGGCTGCGCGAGCCCGCCCAGCGCCACTTCGACGCCGTCGCGCGCGCGCCCGTGCCGGCCTAGCGGCCGCGGTCGGCCGCCGGCGTGTGGCGGTCGGCGATCAGCCGCTGGCGCGGAGCACGAGCGGGCGCAGCGGCCTGCTGCGCCTGAGCGCCGCGGCGGTGTAGGGCAGGCTCACCCACCGTCGGCGCGAGTAGAGCTTGGTCAGGTTCTCGTACCAGGGCGAGGTCGGGTCAGACGCCTGCGAGTAGGTGAGGATGCCCTCGGACGTCGGCCCGCGGGGGTTCAGCGCGGTGGTCATGACCAGCGAGGAGCCGTCGAACACCTCGCCGTAGGGGGCGGCGTCCAGCGGGGAGGACATGGCCGGCGTCCCGTTCTGGGCGTAGATCGCGTTGAAGCAGCCGGTGTCGCAGCCGTGGATGGGGATCGAGCGCGACTGCGGCGCGTACTGGACCTGTCGGTAGCTGGCGAAGGCCGAGTAGCCGTGCTGGCGCAGGTTCAACACCGCGTCGGCCAGCCACTTCAGCGGCGTGGCGCCGGCGCCGGTGTTGAGCCCCGACGGGGTGGTGAGCGGCTTGGAGGGGTCGAACGGCGTGGCCCAGAAGTTCGTGTCGGTGTCCAGGTAGTCCCACACGGCAAACAACCATCCGCCCCGCGCCTTCAGCTGCCCGGTCCCGTCCCACGCCGCGAGCGCGTTGCAGGCCGTGGTCAGGTTGACCGCCTGGCCGTTGGAGGCCACCTGCTGGGGATGCGCGCGGCAGTCGGCCACGAGGTCGTGCAGCACGAGCGCGGCGAGCTCGGAGCGGTCGCCCTCCCACATCCGCTGGAGCGTCGAGAGCGTGAAGCGAGGCGCGCCGAGGTGGTCGGTGCCGGCCACGCGCGCCTGGATCATCAGGTTGCCGATGCGCGTGCGCAGGCCCTGGGCCACGCCGGTCAGTCCGACGATGGGCGAGAAGCCCGTGAGCGGATGGGATGGGTTGGCCAGCCAGTAGGAGTCGTTGGAGTTCTCGACGTAGTCGCGGCGGAAGAGATGGGGAAGGTGGGCGGAGTCGAAGATCCCGCGCTGCGGGGCGCCGGCGAAGTTGGCCGGCGCGCACGAGCTGCGCGAGCCGTCGAGCGTGACCACGCGCGCCTGCGCGAACACCGCCTGGGGCAGGCCCGGAGGCGTGCAGCTCGAGATCTCCGACTGGCTCACCGCCGGGGTGGCGCCGACGTCGCCGTAGTAGGCGTCGCCGCGATCGTCGGCGGCGATGGTGTTGAAGGTCGGGATGCCCAGGTACCTGGACTCGACGTCGAAGAGCTGCTCGACCGTCTTGGCCTGGCCCATTCGCAGGTACTGGTCGGCCGTGCGCGCTCCGATCCCGGCCACCGCGTCGTAGACGGCATAGGCGTTGGAGGCAGACCAGCCGTAGCCGTTGTTGGGGACCGCGGTGAGGTCGAGCACCAGGCCCCAGTGGGTGGTGTAGAAGGTGTGGCTGGCCGAGTGGCCCCGGTAGCGGACGGTCACGGTCACGCGTCCCATCGGCACGGGCTTTCCATCCAGGTAGTAGCTCGTGGGATCGCCCGGGACCAGCTTCAGCTGGTAGATGACGAAGCGCCGCGAGGTCGAGACCGTGTGGGTCCAGGCGAGGTGGCGGTTGAACCCGATCCCGATCAGCGGGAAGCCCTCGATCGTGCCGCCCTCGACGTCGTAGCGGCCGGGCACGTCGAGCTGAGCCATCCAGAAGCGCTCGGTGCCGCGCCAGGGGAAGTGCGGGTTGGCCAGCACCATGCCGTGGTGCGAGCGCGTGTCGAGCGCGCCGATGCCGATCCCGTTCGAGCCCTGGGCACGATCGACTCCATCGCCGAACTGCGCCTTGAGCGCGCCGAAGCCGTGCGTGGGGGCGGGCGCGGGCGTGGCGGCCGAGCGCGTCGAGTGCGCGCCGCGGGCGCGGGCGCCGCGGGCCGGAGCCGGCGGCGGGGCGGCCAGCGCGTAGTCGGAGACGAACTGCTGCGAGGAGCCCTCGGTCGTGACCTGCACCCCGCGCAGCAGCAGGTCGGTCATCGTGATCGGCCGGACCCACGGCTTGCCCTTGCAGGCGCGGTCGCGCAGGTGGCCGGAGCGCAGGTAGCGGTTGTAGCCGGCGACGAAGCCGGCGTAGACCTGGCGGACCTGGGGGAGGAGCGCGTTCAGGCCGTGGCCGGTGAGCTCGCGGTGGATGAGCCCGCTCGCCCGCACGTAGCGCCAGTAGAAATCGGAGTCGAGGTTTGTGGTGTACGCCCCGGCCGAGTAGTTGAGCGCCAGCGCGTTGGGCCCGAAGTAGCGCGATCGCTCGGCCCGCAGCGTGACGACGTCGTTGGCGAACGTGCACAGGTTGTCCTGCGCGAACGCATACCCCTCGCCGAAGCCGAGCGCGGTGAAGTTGCGCGCCACGATGTGCGGGATCCCGGAGCGGTCGCGCGTGATCGTCACGAGCCCGGCGCCCGAGCTGGAGCGGCTGCGCCGATGGCCCCGGGCAGCGGCGACCGCGACCATGGAGGCCGAGGTCAGCGCCGCGACCAGGAGCGCCGTGGCCAGGAACGCCAGTGGCCGTCCGCGGCCATCCGTCCCCGCTCCTCGACGACGCCGTACGCCACGAACCTCACGCATCGACCCTCTCCTCGTCTCGTGCCGGCCCAGCGCCCCTGATTGCCAGAAGCGCACGATCCCAAACCCTACCGTCCGCCGCCAGTGCGGCTATCTTGACAAATATCTATCTAATAGATAGTCTTCGATGTAGATGCCCGCCGGCCTCGAACTCGTCCCAAAGACCAAGCGCCCGCCCGGCGAGCGCTGCTGCGAGCCGCTCGTCTATCCCGAGGTGAACGGGGATCGGGCGGCGCGGATGGCCAGGGTGGCCAAGGCGCTCGGGGACCCGGTCCGCGTGCAGCTCGTCGACGTCCTGCGCCGGCACGCCGGCCAGGTGTGCGTGTGCGAGCTCGTGCCCCTGTTCGAGCTCTCCCAGCCGACCGTCTCCCACCACCTGAAGGTGCTCCGCGAGGCGGGGGTCGTGGGGTCCGAGCGTCGGGGGCTGTGGGCGTACTACTTCGTGATCCCCGAGGCGATGAAGGAGCTTTCCGAATGGCTGAGTTGAACACGTGCTGCGCTCCGTCCGCGCAGGCGAGCTGTTGCGAGCCGGAGGCCAAGAGCGAGTGCTGCGGCGAGCACCACGGCAGCGGCTGCGGGTGCGCGGCGGACGTGAGCGCCGTGCGCGAGGTCGTGCGCGAGCGCTACGCCGCCGCGGCCACGGCGGCCACCGCGGCGACGTCCACCACGGCGGGGGCGACTGCCACGGCCGACGCCCCCGGTCGCGGTGACGCACCCTGCTGCGGTGGCGAGCCCGGCTGCGGGGGCCCGTTCGGCGCCGGCCTCTACGACGCCGCCCTCGGCCAGGAGGTCCCCGAGGAGGCGCTGAACGCCTCGCTCGGGTGTGGCGTGCCCACCGCCGTGGCCGACCTCCACGAGGGCGAGGTCGTGCTCGACCTCGGCTCCGGGGCGGGCACCGACGTGCTCATCTCCGCTCGCCGCGTCGGCGCCACCGGCCGCGCCATCGGCCTCGACATGACCGACGAGATGCTCGCGCTGGCGCGACGCAACGCCGCCGCGGCCGGCGTCGGCAACGTCGAGTTCGTCAAGGGCTACATCGAGGAGCTCCCGCTGCCGGACGCGAGCGTCGACGTCGTGATCTCCAACTGCGTGATCAACCTCTCCGGCGACAAGCGCACGGCGATCCGCGAGGCCGCCCGCGTGCTGAGGCCCGGCGGGCGCTTCGCCGTCTCCGACGTGATCGCCGACGAGGACATGGACGAGGCAACGCGGGCCTCGATGGCGGCCTGGACCGGTTGCATCGCCGGCGCGCTCACGCGGCGTGAGTTCGAGGACGCCCTGAGCGAGGCCGGGCTGCGCGACATCGAGATCCGCGAGATCCACCGCGTGCACGAGCACGCCGGCTCGGCCCTGATCCGGGCCCGCAAACCCGCGGCCTGATCGGGCTCAGTGCCCGTGGCGATGGTGGCCGCCGGCGACCCGGCCGGTCGCCGCCGAGGTCGCGGACGCGCCCGCGCCGGCCGCGTTCGACGCCGTCACCCGCACCCGCAGCCGGTGGCCGATATCGCCGCGCGCCGGCGTGTAGGCGGCCCGCGTGGCGTGGCGGATCTGCGTGCACCGCCGGCCCGCGGCGTTGCAGCGCAGCCACTGGTAGCGCACGCTCGTCGGGGCGTTCGTCCAGGTTCCCGCCAGCGCCCGCAGCCGGTGGCCCACGGCCGCCCTGCCCACGATGCGCGGGGCTGAGCGCACGACCGGGACGGGGCGGCCGGCCGCGAACGACCAGCGGATGTCGGCCTGCCCGGGCTGGGCCACGTCGACCGAGTAGCCGCCGTCGACGAGCGGCGAGCGCGCGATCAGGAGCACGGCGTTGTCCGAGGACAGGATCTCCGCACCCGTGGGGCCGTAGATCGGATCCGAGGAGTGGTAGGTGTGCTCGTCGACGACGCACAGCCGCCCGTTGGCGGTCGACTCGGTCCCGGAGGGGCCGGCCAGCGAGGCCGTGAGGCTGCGGTCCGGCGGCTGGGGCAGCAGCACGACGAGCGGCAGCCCGACGCTCCGTCCCTCCCAGCCGCAGGTCTCGGTGGGATCCGGGAGCTCGCCGCCGAAGCGCAGCAGCGTGGTCGTGCTCCCCGGCCCGGGGAACAGGATCGGTGCGGTGGCGGCGGGCCGGCTGAAATCGATGCCCTGGATCACGTCGAGCCCGGCGTAGCCCGTCGAGGGATCGTCGGCGAAAGCGACCTGCGTCAGCTGCGCGCGCAGCATCCCGATGGCGTGGAACGGCGCGGCCAGCCATTCGTCGATGGCCTGCGTGGCGTCGGTCGCCCCGCCCAGGGCGAGGTCGCTGTAGCCGCCCTCGGTCTTCCCGTCCGGGGTGTAGTAGGGGCTGGCCGGGTTCTCGGTGTGGGCGGAGGCGTACTGCCCGGTGCGGTAGGAGGCGGGCGTCTTCTCCAGGTAGCGCAGGTGGTGCTCGATGCCGATGTCCCACGCGGGCTGGTCGGTCACCGGGGGGACGCCGGCGTGCTGGCGCCAGTAGTTGATCTGGGCCAGCCAGGAGGGCGTCGGGGCGCCTGCGGTCGCGACGGGCGCGGACGTGGCGGCCGCCGCGAGCGCGAGCGTGCTCAGCAGCGCGAGCCAGCCTGCCCTGACGTGGGGTGAGCGCATCGCGGGTCCTATGCTCTGGGCACCAGCGCGAACACCCGGCTCGGGCTGCCGGTCCCGCCGACCAGCTTC
>Ga0070739_10006151_pt1 | contig 13320 bp, 12 predicted proteins | sample Coa_R1_7_FD_66445 | JGI IMG/M metagenome (GOLD analysis project Ga0070739, IMG submission 66445) | Surface soil microbial communities from Centralia Pennsylvania, which are recovering from an underground coalmine fire - Coalmine... | ecosystem: Environmental > Terrestrial > Soil > Unclassified ... | reverse complement strand
CGAAGCGTCTCGCGTTCGAAGCGCACCGCACGGCCGAACCCAACGCGCAGCGCCGCCGTCTGGCGTTCGCTGGGACTCGGCGCAACCGAACACGGCGACCAACACAGCCCGCCACCGACCACGGCGACCGAGGCCCAACCACCCGCGAGGTCATCGAGCCAACCGTCGGATCCGAACACGACGTCGGTGTCACGATCATCCAACCAGAGGCCGTCGGTCTCCAGCCGTCCGAGAACCGTCCCCGACCGATCTACGAGATCGACGCCACCGGCGACCAGCCACCAGCCGAGCGGCGCCAACCACGGATGCATCCGGACGAACCCGTCGGCCGCGTCGCCGGGATCCACCCACACCGTCCAGGTCGTCCCTTCCACGACGGCCGGCACGAAGATCGTCCCACCGGCGACGTCAGCGAAGCGCGTGTCGAACTGCAAGAACCGGTCGATCCGGCCACGCACCGACGACCTCGATCCGGACACCACGCCGCGTTCGACGAGCGCGTCCGTGATCGCATCCCGGTCCAACACGCCCGTCCCGAGCACGCCGACGATCGACTCGGCCAGCCCGCCATCCCCGACCACGCCACGATCATGCTCGATCGCCGCGCTCGACCGACGGTCGCGCGAACTGACGACGCCGTCCGCCGGCGAAGGCTGTGCACCGCGCAGTACCGGTCCGTGACTGCGCTCTCGTGGTGCGCAACATCGAGGTGTTCATGAGACGGCGTCCGCAAGGCGAGGGGCGCGCGGAAACCGCCGCGTGACCGCGATCTCGACGGCCGCCTACGGTCCGCGTCACCGGCTGCCGTAGCCCGTGCCATGTGCGTGCCACTTCCGACGCGCAACCAGGTGTCCTGACGGTCGACCAGCGGTCCGCCAAGAGTCGGCCTGACCAGCGGCAACGCTCCCCGACCAGGCGCGACGCGAAACGGCTCAGCGGTCTGAAAAGCGTGGGGTCACCGGATCGACGCCGGTCCCGGCCACCACATCGAGCACGACCGGGGACGTCGAGCGCGCAATGGGCGCGGACGCGCAACGACGCGCCCGCGTGATGCGGACGCGTCGGAACGTCGAGCGCGCGTCGCGCTCGGAGGCTCAGAGCTGCGAGCTGTCCTCGACCTGCTCGAGGAACCGCCGGATCTCCGAAGCCCGGAAGCGGCGGTGGCCGCCGAGCGTCCGGATCGCGGAGATCTTGCCCGCGCGTGCCCACCGGGTGACCGTCTTCGGGTTGACCCGGAACATCGCTGCCACCTCCGACGGCGTGAGCAACGCGTCCTGGTCGGGCGTTCCCTGCATGGGTCCTCCAGTTGTCATCTGGTCCCGCCGCCCCCCGCGCCGGCACCGGATCGCCCCAGCCCCCTGCAGATCGCCGACGGTCGCCCCCGGAAGAATCAGCCTGTCCGATTCGTCCGCGAGCGGATCGTCTGGGCGAACCCTGGTTCGATCAGCGTGATTGTATCAATGCGACCCCCTCGGGGCGACGAGTCCGTCCGCGACCAGCGGGTCCGAGAGGGTGGAACGGCCTCGCACGCCCTGTATCGGCCGCGAAGCCCCGAACCTGGAGAGGCTTTCGCAAACCGCCGTTCACCTCCGGTTTCGGACACATCTCCGGCCCGGCCGGGGTCAGCGGCTCCCGAGGGTCACGGTCCCGTGCCCCGCCCGGATCTCGCCCACGACCCAGGCGTCGTGCCCCTGTCCGTGGATCGCGGCGAGTGCTGCGGGGGCGTCGGCGGGCTCGACGACCGCGAGCATCCCGAGACCGAGGTTGAAGACGCGCGCCATCTCGTCGTCGGGGACCGCACCGGCCTGCTGGACCTCGGCGAAGATCCGGGGCTCGGTCCAGGTTCCCCGCTCGACGACCGCGTCGCACTCACGGGGAAGGACCCGCGCGAGGTTCCCCGGGATGCCGCCCCCGGTGACGTGCGCGAACGCGTGCACGTCGACCCGAGCCCGGAGCTCGGCCATGACGGGCGCGTAGACGACGCTCGGGACGAGCAGCTCGTCGCCGAGCGAGCGGTCCGCGCCGGGCCACGCGGGCTCATCGAGCGACCGTTGCGCGACCTCGAGCAGCGCGCGCCGGGCCAGCGAGTAGCCGTTCGAGCGCAGGCCCGGGCTCGCGATGCCGACGACCGTGTCGCCGGGACCGACGCCGGCGGGGAGCACACGGTCACGCTCGACGACCCCGACCGCGAAGCCGACGAGGTCGAACTCGCCCGGCTCCATGACGCCGGGGTGCTCGGACATCTCGCCACCGAGCAGCGCGCACCGCGCCTCGCGACACCCGCGCGCGACGCCGCTCACGATCTGCTCGACGGTCTCGGGGACGAGCCGCCCGACGGACACGTAGTCGAGGAAGAACAGCGGCTCCGCGCCCGTCGTCGCGATGTCGTCGACGCACATGGCGACGACATCGACGCCGATCGTGTCGTAGCGCCCGACGATGCGCGCGATCGCCGACTTCGTGCCGACGCCGTCGGTCGACGCGACGAGCAACGGGTCGCGCGCGCTCAGCCGGGCGAGCGAGAACAGGCCGCCGAAGCCGCCGATGTCGCCGACCACTTCGGGACGCGCGGTGGAGCGCACGTGGGCCTTGATGAGCTCGACGGCCTTCTCGCCCGCGTCGATGTCGACGCCCGCGTCGGCGTAGCGCAGCGGGCGTGCGGTGTCGCCGGCGTCGCCCAACTCAGCGGGACGCGGGCTCGGTGAGGTCGACGTCGACCACCTCGAGCACGTGCTTCGCGTCCGCGCCCGGCACGTCGACCGGGTACTCGCCGGTGAGGCAGGCCGTGCAGAACGCGCTCGGCGGCGCGCCCGTCGCCGCGGTGAGACGGTCGAGCTCGAGGTACGCCAGCGAGTCGGCGTTGATGTAGTCGCGGATCTCGCCGACGGACATGTCCGCCGCCAGCAGCTCGGAGCGCCGCCCGGTGTCCATGCCGAAGAAGCACGGCCAGCGGTACGGCGGCGACGACACGCGGAAGTGCACCTCGGCCGCGCCCGCCTCGCGCAACATGGCGACCACCTGGCGCGTCGTCGTGCCGCGCACGATCGAGTCGTCGACCACGACGAGCCGCTTCCCGCGGATGTTCTCGGGGATCGGGTTGAGCTTCATGCGCACGCCGAGCCCGCGTTCGCGCTGCGTCGGCTGGATGAACGTGCGCCCGACGTAGCGGTTCTTCACGAGCCCGTCGCCGTAAGGGATGCCGGACGCGCGCGCGAAACCCTGCGCGGCCGGCACACCCGACTCGGGCACGGGCATCACCATGTCGGCCGCGACCGGCGCCTGCCGTGCGAGCTCCTCACCCATGCGCTGGCGCGCCGCGTGCACGCGGTTGCCGTACAGCTCGCTGTCGGGCCGGGCGAAGTACACGAACTCGAACAAGCAGAGGTTCGGCGCCGGCTCGGCGAAGCGGTGCGACCGCACGCCGTTCGCGTCGATCACGACCATCTCACCGGGCTCGACCTCGCGGACGAAGTGCGCGCCGATGATGTCGAGCGCGGCCGTCTCGCTGGCGACGACCCAGCCGTCCTCGATGCGGCCGAGCACGAGCGGCCGGAAGCCGTGCCGGTCGCGCACGCCGACGAGGTGCGCCTCGTCCATCAGCACGAACGAGAACGCGCCGTCGAGCCGGGGGAGCACCCGCTCGAGCGCGACCTCGAGGTCACGACCGTCGGAGCGGAGCTCGGCGCCGTACTCGCGCGCGACGAGCTCGGCGACGAGGTCGCTGTCGCTCGTGGAGTCGGCGTCCGACATGCGGGCCTCGAGCCCCGGGAGCATCCCGAGCTCACCGGCGAGCTCCGCGGTGTTCGTCAGGTTGCCGTTGTGCCCGAGCGCGAATCCCGCGTCGCCGACGGACCGGTAGACGGGCTGCGCGTTGCGCCAGTCGCTCGAGCCGGTCGTCGAGTAGCGGACGTGCCCGATCGCGAGCGGACCCTCGAGCGGCGCGAGCCGGCGCTCGTCGAACACCTGCGTGACGAGCCCCATGTCCTTCACGACGGTGACCGTCTCGCCGTCGCTCGCCGCGATCCCCGCGGACTCCTGGCCGCGGTGTTGCAGCGCGTACAGCCCGAGGTAGACGAGGTTGGCGACCGGCTCGCCGGGGGCGTACACGCCGAAGACGCCACACGCCTCGCCGATGTGGGGGTCCATCACCACGAGTATCGCACGCACGCCGCGCGCGCCCGAACCTCGTGCGGCGCGGGTCACACGCTCGCGGCGTTGCCCGGTACGTTCTCGGGCGTGCGCGGCGCGAACGACCGTGGCTTCTGCCTCTGGTTCACCGGCTTCTCCGGCGCGGGCAAGAGCACGATCGCGGACATCGTCGCGGCCCGATTGCGCGACCGGGGACACCGGGTCGAGGTCCTCGACGGCGACGAGGTGCGCGAGCACCTCTCGAAGGGACTCGGGTTCTCGAAGGAGGACCGCGACACCAACATCCGCCGCATCGGGTTCGTCGCGTCGTTGCTCGCCCGCAACGGCGTCGTCGCGATCACTGCCGCGATCTCCCCCTACCGCGAAGTGCGCGACGAGGTCCGCAGATGGATCGACGACTTCGTCGAGGTGTGGGTCGACACGCCCCTCGAACGCTGCGAGGAACGCGACGTCAAGGGCCTGTACGCGCGGGCGCGATCGGGCGAGGTCGCGGCGTTCACCGGCGTGTCCGACCCGTACGAGCCGCCGCTGCGACCCGAGGTCCACGTGCGCACCGAGGGCGCGACGCCCGAGCAGTCGGCCGCGGTCGTGCTCGCCTATCTCGAGTCGCGCGGGCTCGCGTGATCGACCTGCACTGCCACTCGACCGTCTCGGACGGGACCGACAGCCCGACCGCGCTCGTCGACCTCGCCCGAGCGGCCGGACTGCATGCCCTCGCGATCACGGACCACGACACGCTCGACCACGTCGACGAGTCGGTGCGCGCGGGCGCGGCGGTCGGCGTGCGTGTCGTCCCGGCGTGCGAGCTGTCGTGCACGACGCCACCCGGCGTCGGGACCATGCACCTGCTCGTCTACTTCCCGGCCGCGCAGGGCGCGCTCGAAGACGCGCTCTTCGCTCTCCGAGGCGGGCGCGACGAGCGCAACATGCAGATCGTCGAGCGTCTGCGCGAGACGGGCGTCGACATCACGATGGCGGACGTGCTGCGCGAAACGGGGGACGGCACGGTCGGGCGCCCGCACATCGCGGCGGCCTTGGTGCACAAGGGCTACGTCGACTCGATCGACGAGGCGTTCGACACGTGGCTCGCACGCGGACGTCCCGCGTACCTCGAGCGCACGCGCTTGTCGCCCGGGGACGCGATCCGCCTCGCGCACGACGCTGGCGCGGTGACGTCGCTCGCGCACCCGGGTTCGCTCGACCTCGACGACGACGCGCTCGACGGGTTCGTCGGCGCGCTCGTCGACGACGGGCTCGACGCGCTCGAGTGCGAGTACGCGCGCTACACGCGGGAGGAGCGCGACGAGTACCGCGCGCTCGCCGGCCGTCACGGGCTCCTCCCGACCGGCGGGTCCGACTACCACGGCGCCTACAAGCCGGACCTGCGGCTCGGCGTCGGCCGGGGCGACCTCGATGTCCCCGACGAATGGCTCGACGCGCTCGAGGCGCGCCGACCGCGCTGATGCTTCGATGAAGCGTGAGTCGGTCCAGAACCGACTCCGCGCTCGATGAAGCGTCAGTGACTCGTCGTCACGCCGAGCGCGTTGGGGATCGCGTCGCGCCACGCGCGCGTCGCGGCAGCGAGCGACACGTCGAACGCGCCCGTCGCGACGAGGCGGTCGCCGCCCGTCTCCCCGATGTCGGCGGCGGGGACGCCGGCTTCGCGCGCGCGCCCGAGGACGTCGCCGACCCGCGCCGGCGACACGCCGACGACGACGCGTGACGCCGACTCGCTGAAGCACGCGGCCGCGGGCGCGACGTCACCGGGCACGTCGTCGAGGTTTACCGCGAAGCCGGTCGAGCCCGCGATCGCCATCTCCGCGAGCGCGACGGCGAGCCCACCGTCGGCGCAGTCGTGGACGGCGTCGACGACCCGCTCGGCGACGAGCGCGCGCACGAGGTCGTGCAACGCTGACGCGGCATCGACGTCGGCCGACGGCGCGCGGCCCGTCCGCATGCCGTGCCGCGACGCCCACTCCGACCCACCGAGCTCGGGCGCGGTCGCGCCCAGCACGACGACGCGGTCGCCGGACGGGAACGCGACACCGGGCGGCACGGACACGAGCGGGTCGATCAGCCCGATCACGCCGACGACGGGTGTCGGGTCGATGTCGGCGCCGCGCGACTCGTTGTAGAAGCTGACATTGCCGCCGATGACGGGGATGCCGAGCGCGCGGCACGCCTCGGCGATGCCGTCGACGACCTCGGCGAACTGCCACATCACCTCGGGATGCTCCGGGTTCCCGAAGTTGAGGCAGTTGACGAGCGCGAGCGGGCGCGCGCCCGCGCACGCGACGTTGCGGGCGGCCTCGAGCACGACGAGGCGGCCGCCCGTGCGCGGGTCGAGCGCGCAGAAGCGCGCCTTGCCGTCGGTCGCGAGGGCGAGCCCCTTGTTTGCAGTGCCCTTCAAGCGGAGCACGGCGGCGTCGCCCCCCGGGCCGACCACCGTGTTGAGGAAGAGCTGGTGGTCGTACTGCCGCCACACCCACGACTTGTCCGCGATCGTCGGCGTCGCGAGCAGCGCGAGGAGCTCGTCCGACAGGTCGCGCCCGGCGGGGAAGCGCGCGCCGAGCTCGTTCCACGGATCCGCGGCGTTCACCGTGTCGAGCTGTGCCGGTCGCGTGGCCGGCCGGTCGTACACCGGCCCGTCGCCCAGGCTGCCCGCGGGCACGTCGGCGAGCGCGGGCGCGTCGGAACCGCCGTCGAACAGACCGTCGTAGACGCGGAAGCGGCCGGTGTCCGTGACGCGCCCGACGACCGACGCGCGGATCTCCCACCGCCGGCACAGCGCGAGCACCTCGTCGACGTCCTCGGGACGCACGATCGCGAGCATCCGCTCCTGGCTCTCCGACGTCATCACCTCGACGGGCGTCATCCCCGGCTCGCGGTGCGCGACGCGCGCGACGTCGACGTCCATGCCGACGGATCCCTTCGCCGCCGTCTCGGAGGCGGCACACGACAGGCCCGCCGCCCCGAGGTCCTGCACGCCGACCGCGAGCCCGGCGTCGAGGAGCGCGAGGCACGCCTCGATGAGCTTCTTCTCCTCGAAGGGATCCCCGACCTGGACCGACGGGCGCTTCTCCTCGGAGCCCTGCTCGAAGCCCGCCGACGCGAGGACGCTCGCGCCGCCGATGCCGTCCCGGCCGGTCGACGCCCCGAGCAGCACCGCGAGGTTGCCCAGGCCCTCCGCGCGGGCGAGGACGAGGCGCTCCTTCGGCAGCACACCGAGGCACAGCACGTTGACCAACGGGTTGTCGCGATAGCAGTCGTCGAACACGACCTCGCCGCCGACGGTCGGCACACCGACGGCGTTGCCGTATCCGCTGATCCCCGCGACGACGCCCTCGAACAGATACCGCGTGCGCCCGTCCGACAGATCGCCGAAACGCAGCGGGTCCATGAGCGCGATCGGGCGCGCACCCATGCTGAAGATGTCGCGGATGATCCCGCCGACACCGGTCGCGGCACCCTGGTACGGCTCGACGGCGGACGGATGGTTGTGGCTCTCGATGCGCACAGCGACGGCCATCCCGTCGCCGACGTCGACCACGCCCGCACCCTCGCCCGGGCCGACGAGCACCCAGGGTGCCTCGGTCGGGAACCGCCCGAGATACCGGCGAGACGACTTGTACGAGCAGTGCTCGGACCACATCACCGAGTACATGGCGAGCTCGAGCTCCGTCGGTTCACGGCCCAATTCGGCGACGACGGCGTCGAATTCGGAGTCCGTCATTCCCAGGCGGAGGTGCACCGGTTCGCTCACGATCCCTCGCGCTTGTTTCCACGTATCGCGGGCGTGGTAGAACAGCGAACCGCCGAAATCCCCCCGGCTGATTTGGAGCTGATGCGATGCCTCCCCGCCGCAAAGCCACCACGATGACCGCCGAGCACAAGCAGGCCCTCGCGCAGGGTCGTGAACAGAGCCGAGCCGTCCGGAATTACCTCGAAGCGCTCGAGCAGAACCGGCCCCGGCGAGGTCGGAAGCGGACGCCGGACTCGATCAAGCGCCGGCTCCAGGCCATCGAGGCCGGGCTGCCGGACGCATCGCCGATCCAGCGGCTGCAGATGCTCCAGGAGCGTCGTGACCTCGAGAGCGAGCTCGAGCAGAGCAGCGCGAGCGTCGACCTCGGCGCGCTCGAGAAGGCGTTCGTGAAGGCGGCTCGGCCGTACGCCGAGGCGAAGGGCATCTCGTACGCGACGTGGCGCGAGTTCGGCGTCCCCGCCGACGTGCTCGGCAAGGCCGGCATCACCCGATCCGGCTCGTAACCGATCCGACGTCGCGGTCACGAGCCGTACGCGAAGCCGAGATCCGGCGCGGTCACGACCGGGACGAACGGCACGCCGCGCTCCTCCAGCGCCGCGCCCACCTCGCCACCACGGTCGAGCAGTGCCGCGGCGCCGACGACGCGCGCGCCGTAGTCGACGATCGCGTCCACGGCCTGCAGCAACGAGCCGCCGGTCGTGATCGTGTCGTCGACGACGAGGACGCGGTCGCCCGCTTCGAGCGGGCCGGCGATGCGCCCGCCGACACCGTGGTCCTTGGCCTCCTTGCGGACCGCGAAGCCCCGTACGCCGGTCGCGAGCGCGACCGCCATCGTGACGGGGTCGGCGCCGATCGCGAGACCGCCGACCGCGTCGAACCCGTCGATCCCGGCGGCGTCGAGCGCCTCGACGATCGCCTCGCCGACGAGTGGCACGCAGTCGCCCCGGAACGTGAGGAGCCGACCGTCGACGTACCAGCTCGACGTCCGCCCCGACGCGAGCGTGAACTCACCGGTGCGGATGGCGTGGGTGCGCAGCGCGTCGACGAGCTGCTGCTGCGCGCGCCTCATGGAGCGACGGGCGCGCCGACGTCCGCGGTCGCGAGCAGCGAACGGAGCAGCACGACGCCGTCGTCCGAGCCGAGCAGGAGGTCGGACGCGCGCTCGGGGTGCGGCATCAGCCCGACGACGTTGCGACCCTCGCTGCAGATGCCCGCGATGTCGTCGAGGCTGCCGTTCGGGTTGTCGACGTACCGCAGCACGACGCGATCGTCGGCGCGCAGTCGCGCGAGCGTCTCGTCGTCGCAGACGTAGTTGCCCTCGAAGTGGTTGACGGGGATGTGCAGCACCTCGCCGACGCGCGCGAGGCCGGTCAGCGCGCTGTCCGTCGTCTCGACGCGCAGCCCGACCGTCGTGCACACGAACTTCAGCCCGACGTTCTTCTGCAGCGCGCCGGGCAGCAGGCCGGCCTCGGTCAGCACCTGGAAGCCGTTGCAGATGCCGACGACCGGCCCGCCGTCGCGCGCGAACTCGGCCACCACGTCCATCACCGGTGAGAACCGCGCGATCGCGCCGGTCCGGAGGTAGTCGCCGTGCGCGAAGCCACCCGGGATCACGAGTGCGTCCGCACCCCGCAGGTCGCGGTCCGCGTGCCACACGAGCTCTGCAGCACCGCCGAGGCGCTCGACGGCCTCGACGATGTCGAGCTCGCAGTTCGTCCCCGGGAAGACGACGACGCCGACCCGGGCGGTCACGACGCACCCTCCAATTGCGTCAGCGCGACCGCGTAGTCCTCGATGACGGGGTTGGCGAGCAGGCGCCGGCACATCTCGTCGACCTGTGCGCGCGCGCCGGCCTCGTCGCGGGCTTCGAGCACGAGCGTGATCACCTTGCCGACCGTGACGTCGGCGACGTTGTCGTAGCCCAGTGCGGGGAGCGCGCGCTCGATGTTCGCCCCCTGGGGATCGAGGATGCCGGGCCGGTGCGTGATGTCGATCCGCGCTTCGAACGTCGCCATCGCGTGCCCGATGCTATCCGAGAGCGTGTGTCACTCCGGGCCGGCTCGCCCGCTCATTCGGGCGCGAACCACTCGTCGAAGCTGCGCTCGGTCAGCAGCTCGTAGGCCTCGACGTAGCGCGCTCGTGTGCCGGTGATCACGTCGTCGGGCAGGCGGGGCGCGGGCGTGGTCTGCCGGTCCCAGCCCGTGCGCAGGTAGTAGTCGCGGACGTATTGCTTGTCGAAGCTCGGCGGCGACGCGCCGACGCGGTACTCGTCCGCCGGCCAATAGCGCGACGAGTCGGGAGTGAGGATCTCGTCGATGAGCAGCAGCTCGCCGTCGACCTCACCGAACTCGACCTTCGTGTCGGCGAGGATCACGCCGCGCGCCGCCGCCCGCTCGGCGCCGAGCCGGTAGAGCGCGAGCGTCATGTCGCGCAGCTGCTCGAACCGGTCCGCGCCGACGAGCTCCGCGGCCTCGCGGTCGCTCAGCGGCTGGTCGTGACCGGTCTCGGCCTTGGTCGTCGGCGTGAACAGCGGCTCGGGGAGGCGCTCGGCCTCCTGCATGCCTGCCGGCATCGGCCGTCCCTGCACCGTCCCGCGTTCCCGGTACTCGCTCCACGCGCCGCCGAACAGGTACCCACGCGCGATGCACTCGAGCCGGATCGGGCGCGTCGTGCGGACGAGCATCGCCCGGCCCGCCACGTCGGGACCCGCGGTCTCGGGGAAGTCGGTCGGGTCGCACGAGATGACGTGGTTCGGGACGACGTCGGCGGTCTCGTCGAACCAGAACGAGGCGATGCCCGTCAGAACGCGGCCCTTGTCGGGGATCTCGTCCTCGAGCACGACGTCGAACACCGAGATCCGGTCCGACGCGACGATCAGCAGCCGGTCGTGGTCGACCTCGTACAGATCCCGGACCTTCCCGCGGTAGACGTGTGCGAGCGGAAGCTTCGTCATGCCGGTGACTCCAGCGGTTGCTGCTCCTGCGCGTCGAGCGCGTCGAACACCCGCCCGACGTTCGCGAGCGCGCGCTTCAGGTCGAAGCACGCGGCCAGCCGCTCGCCGGGCAATGCCGCGCGGACGTCGGCGTCCGCGCGCAGCACGTCGAGGAACGGCCGCCGTTGCTCCCACGTCGCCATCGCGTTCCGCTGCACGATGCGGTACGCGTCGTCGCGCGAGAGCCCGGACTCGACGAGCGCGAGGAGAACGGGCTGGCTGAACACGAGGCCGTACGACGCGTCGAGGTTCTCCAGCATCCGCTCGGGATACACGTGCATCCCCTCGACGATCGACGCGAACTTCACGAGCTCGTAGAAGGCGAGCAGGGCGGAGTCGGCCAGGACGATCCGCTCGACGGACGAGTGCGAGATGTCGCGCTCGTGCCACAGCGCGACGTCCTCGAGGCCGGCCTGCAGGTTCGCGCGCACGACGCGCGCGAGCCCGCAGAGCTGCTCGCACTTCACCGGGTTCCGCTTGTGCGGCATGGCGCTCGAGCCCTTCTGCGCGCCGGCCCGGAACGGCTCCTCGACCTCGCGGACCTCGGTGCGCTGCAGGTGCCGGATCTCGAGCGCGAACGACTCGACGGTCGCCGCCACGGACGCGCATGCGTACAGGAACTCGGCGTGGCGGTCGCGGGCGAGCACCTGCGTGGCGGGGACGGGCCGCAGGCCGAGGTGGTCGCACACGTACGCCTCGACGCGCGGGTCGACGTTCGAGTACGTGCCGACGGCACCCGACAGCTTCCCGACCGCGATCGCGTCACGCGCGCGCAGCAGCCGGACCCGGTCACGCCGGACCTGCATCGCCCACAGCGCGAGCTTGGCCCCGAACGTCGTCGGCTCGGCGTGGACGCCGTGCGTGCGGCCGACCATCGCGGTGTCGCGGAGCTCGCGTGCACGGCCCGCGATGACGGACTCCAGCGTGCCGGCGGCGTCGAGGAGCAGATCGACAGCACGCGTCAGCGTGACCGACAGCGCGGTGTCGACGACGTCGCTCGACGTCAGCCCGTAGTGCACCCAGGCACCCGCGGGCTGCCCGACGCGCTCCTGGACGACGTCGACGAACGCCGCGACGTCGTGCTCGGTGACGCGCTCGCGCTCCTCCACGGCTCGCGCGTCGAATCCCGCGCGCTCGCGCACCGCTCGGGCGTCGGCCTCCGGCACGACGCCGAGCGTCGCCCACGCCTCCGTCGCGAGGACCTCGACCTCGAGCCACGTGCCGTACTTGGCCTCGTCCGTGAAGAGGTCGGCCATCGGCGGCAACGAGTAGCGGGGGATCATGCGGACCCTTCCGTGACCGGACTCGCGGCGATGTCGCGGCGGTACCACGCGCCTTGCCACGAGATTCGCGAGGCGGCCTCGTACGCACGCTCCCGCGCGCGCTCGACCGTGTCGCCGAGCGCGGTGACGTCGAGGACGCGGCCGCCCGAGGTGACGACGCGCCCGTCGGCGTCACGCTTCGTCCCCGCGTGGAACACGACGACGTCGTCGACCTCGGCCGCACGGTCGAGACCGTCGATCGGGTCGCCGGTGCGCGGCGATGCCGGGTAGCCGTCGCTCGCCATGACGACCGTGACGCACGCGTCGTCCCGGAACCTCACCGGCGTCGTGAGCGCGCCGCGCGCGGCTTCGGCGCAGTGCGTCGCCAGGTCGCTGGCGAGACGGGGCACGACCACCTGGCACTCCGGGTCGCCGAAGCGCACGTTGTACTCGAGCACCTTCGGCCCGTCGGCCGTGAGCATGAGACCGGCATACAGCACGCCTCGGTACGCGATCCCGCGCGCCGCGAGCGTGGCGAGCGTCGGCTCGACCGCGCGTGCCATCACGTCGTCGACGAGCACGGGGTCGGCGACGGGGACGGGCGAGTACGCGCCCATGCCGCCCGTGTTGGGCCCGGTGTCGCGATCCCCGGCGCGCTTGAAGTCCTGAGCGGGCGCGAGCGGAACACCGCGCGACGAGCCGTCGCACAGCACGAGCAGGGAGAGCTCGGGACCGGTGAGACCCTCCTCGATCACGCACGTCCGCCCCGCGTCACCGAACGCCTCGCCCGACAGGTAGGCGCAGACGGCGTCGCGCGCGTCGGCGAGCGACTCCGTAACCACGACACCCTTCCCCGCGGCGAGCCCGTCCGTCTTCACCACGTAGAGGCCCGGCAACGTGTCGAGGAACGCGAGCGCGCGCTGCTCGTCGCCGGTGGAGAAGCGCGCGTGGCGTGCCGTCGGCACGCCCGCGTCGACCAACACGTCCTTCATCCACGCCTTCGAGCCCTCGAGGCGGGCGGCCTCCGCGCGCGGGCCGAACGCGGCGCGACCGCGCGCTTCGAGCGCGTCGACGGCACCGGCGACGAGCGGCGCCTCGGGCCCGACGACGGTCAGGTCGGCGTCGACGTCGTCCGCGAGCGCCGCGACGGCGGC
>Ga0070739_10006147_pt1 | contig 13324 bp, 11 predicted proteins | sample Coa_R1_7_FD_66445 | JGI IMG/M metagenome (GOLD analysis project Ga0070739, IMG submission 66445) | Surface soil microbial communities from Centralia Pennsylvania, which are recovering from an underground coalmine fire - Coalmine... | ecosystem: Environmental > Terrestrial > Soil > Unclassified ... | reverse complement strand
CGGGCGGCCGCTTACTCCGCTGCGCTGCGTGCGCGGCTCGGATTGCGGATTCCCGGAGGGTTTATGGAAACATTGACGGCGCGGGCGCTGACGGGCCAGTTGGCTGATGATCTGGGCTGGCTGGAACAGCACTGTCGCAAACAGACCGATCAAGCGCGGGCGGCCGGTAAGCTGCGCCTGGCCGCCGCCCTGGTGCGCAACTGTGTCGGACCGATGCTCGACGATCAGCCGCCCGTGCCGATTCACGTCGTTGTTGTCGGCGGCGCCGGGGCGGGCAAAAGCACCGTCGCCAATCTCCTCAGCGGCGCCGTCGCCGCCGAGGCCAATCCGCAAGCCGGCTTCACGCGTCATCCCATCGCCTACACCAGCACCAACGGCCCTCTCAACTGGACCGGATATGTCGGTTTTCTCGGACCCTTGCAGCCCTTGACGCAGCCGGGGCCATCCAGTCTCGATGAGGACGTGTATCAGGTCCGCCGCATCGGGACCGATCCGAGCAGCTTCGATCTGCTTAAAGACTTCGTCGTCTGGGACTGCCCCGACATGACGACGTGGGCGGCGAGCGGGTATCTGTCGCGTCTGATCGAGGCGGCCGCGCTGGCCGACGTCGTCGTCTACGTCGCCTCCGACGAGCGCTACAACGACGAGGTGCCGACGCAATTTCTGCATCTGCTCTTGCAAACAGGCAAGCCGGTCGTCGCCGTGCTGATGAAGATGAAGGAAGCCGACGCCCCGGCCTTGATCGAACACTTTCAGAAAGAAGTGATCGCTCATTTGCCGCATCCGCCCGGCGGTGGCGTCATCGCCACTCTGGCCATTCCGTTTCTGACGCCGGCTCAGCTGGCCGACCCGGCCCGGCACGCGCCGCGCTATCGCATTCCCTTGCTCAATCAAGTCGCCGTCCTCGGCTCTCCAGCCGCCGCCGCTCGCCGCCGCACCGTCGTCGGGGCCACGCAATTTCTCGCGAGGCACCGCGAGCATCTACTGTCGGTCGCCCAGCAGGATCTGCGAGCGATGCAGAGCTGGCAAGCCGTCGTCGTCGCCGGCCAGGCCGACTTCGAGCAGCGCTATCTGCGTGAGTATCTCACCAGCGAGAAATTCCGCGGCTTCGATGAAGCGCTGCTGCGTCTGATGGAATTGCTGGAGCTGCCCGGCGTCGGCAAATTCGTCAGCGGCACGCTCTACGTCCTACGCACGCCGTATCGTCTGCTCAAGGGAGTGATGGCCAAGGCCTTTAATCGACCCGACGCGCCGAGCCGTCCGGAGGTGCCGATCCTGGAAGACGCCCTCAACGGCTGGATCGATCTGCTTCGCAAAGAAGCGGCCCGGCACGCCGACGAACACGGCCTATGGGCGCACGTCGAAACCGGCTTCCACGACGGCGGCCTCGCCGAACGCATCCGCGAACGCTTCGGGCAAAACTATCGCAACTTCCAAACGGGTCTGACCACCGAAGTGGATCGCACCGCACGAGCGATCTACGAGGAGCTGGAAAGAAAACCGGCGGTGTTGAACACGCTGCGCGGCAGCAAGTTCGCCCTGGACGCCGCCGCCATCGGCGGCACCCTCGCCGCCGGCGGCATCAACTGGCACGATTTCATCCTCGTGCCGCTGGTCGCCTCGCTGACGCATCAGCTCGTCGAGCTGTTGGGCAAAACCGTGGTCGATGCTCAGCGCGAACAAACGCGCGAACGCCAGCAAGCGTTGATGAAACAACACCTCTCCGCCCCACTGGCCGAATGGCTGACGCAATGGCCCGCCACCGGCGGCTCCGATTTCGAGCGCCTGCAACTGGCCCTCCGCCGCATTCCTACCGCGATTACGCAACTGGAAGCGCGGGTTCAGACGGCGATGCAGGAGGTAGCGCCGTCGGCCTGATCCCGTGCGTCTTCTTGTTTTTTTGGGTTCCGCAACGTGTCCAAAGCGAAAAGTGGCCATGCCGCGCAATTGATTGTTGCGAGAACAGCGCGCTGCAATGCAAGAAACAGACGATAGGTTACTCAGGATACTGGTAGTACACTCGACGATTTTTTCGTAGCCACCTGGACCACTTGTTTGCATCTACTCCGAAGTCTTGCCCTGTGAAGCGGCATAAGAACGCTGCGGCTTCTGCATCGCTGCTGAACGGAGAGCCTCCATAGTACGGGGCAGTGCGAATAGTTCTCCGCCCCTGAAGGTAACGCAATGCCAAAGAGATAGGATGGACTCGCATCGCAATGCCCAGCAACGAGGAAAAACGGCGGCGAGATTCGTAGTTATTGATACCCACGCGGTTCAGCAATCGCCCTTTCTTGGCAAGATCTACGATTGCCGATCCCTTATTCGGTCTTCCGGTAGGGAAATACCGAACTCGCGCTCGAAGACTCGGCGCCCCTGTTCGAGAGCCTTTTTCGCCTCGGGCCGCGCACGATTAAGTTCACCGTTACCATTGCTGGGGATTCCGCCGACCCCATTCGGCTCGGTCGCGGGCGATCGATCGAGAATTCTGACAACTTCGGCCATGCAGCTTTCGCACTCGGCGAGATGGGATCTTTCGGCGGTGTCGAGGGGCTTGGCCGTCGTTAACTTTTGGACCAGCTTTTCGCACATCTGATCCTTCTCTTGGATCGCCATGACAACTTCCTCCAGTGGGTGATTTGTTCCCGTTCAGAACCTCAGCCGGCAACCCCAAAATCGTCTCCGTATTGTTGTCGCCCTCGGATCCATTCACGAACGGCTCTGCTGAAGTACTCGCGCATTCGCATGCGGAGTTCGTTGGCGTCCGCCGGATAAGGTTCCGTGAACAAAAGTCGCACGAGAACAGGCTTCGGCTCGACTCGCTTGTTGGGTTGACCGCGAAGCCGGAAACCGCTCCAGAGAAGGCCGCCCATCTCCTCATCGGCTTGGCTCCCAGATACCCACTCGGTTAGGATGCACCGGAAAGTCGCATCGAACAACCATGCCTCCGCGATTGACTGAGCGGGTTCGAGCAAGTTTTGCGGAAAATTGTTGGGTGGCATACTTTCTCCGGCAAACCACCTGTCATTCCAGATAGCCATTCTCCCTCTCCCAGGTGACCCAACCATCACAAGCCTCATGCTACCCTGGTGATTGCCTACACGCAACGGCTAGGGCCGAGGCAATTCGAATGCAATGGATTTCCACGGATCTGCTTTCTGTCTGGTCCACGAGCGTCTGTCGCATCTGCGTTGCCCTTCTTGGAATGCCTGATGGGCAACGCTTTGTAATTTTCACCCGCCAAGGTTGTAAAAGCGTTGCGCAAGACGCTCCTCGCCGCCCGGAAGGGATACGATTCATCAAGTTTTCTTGTGACCTAAAAACAAAACTCCCTTGAACTTGCATCGAATCAGCGAAAAAACGTCTTGACAGAATCGCGTTTGGTATCCAACTTGCAATTATTCACGTCGGCAAAGCAACTCCTCCCATCTTTTAGGAGAACGCCATGCAGGTCGAGCTTTTCTGTCCCCATTGTTCCTGCTCGTTCGCAGCTTCCCCCGATACGCCGGCCGCGGAAATCATGGATCGCATGGCCGAAAGCGGGCCGTGGTACGCTCTGGGCGATGGCGAAACCTTTGAAGATATGATTTTCTCGACATTGTTTGTTTGCGGCGCCATTCGCTGCCCCGAATGCGGCCAAGCGGTAAACGTCTCGGAGCAGAGCCTGGGACAGTTGACGATGGAAGTGCTCGGTAGCTGGTGATCCCGCAAGCCGACCCAATCCGGCAGTCCGAGTCCCGCCTCGGACTGCCGTTTTTTTGAAGGATGAGGTAGGAAGGATGAAGGATGAATAAAGAAATGTACTTGGTTCATCCTTCCTACTTCATCCTTCCGAGAGCGGCAATAATCGCATCGCTCATTTCGGTGGTCGTGGCCTGTCCGCCCAGGTCGGGTGTGAGAGCGCGGCGTTCGGTCAGCACATGCTCGACGGCGGGGAGGATGCGTTGAGCAATCGGCTTCTGTCCCTCGGCGTCGAGCAGATCGATGGCCGGCAACAGCAACGGCAGCGGATTGGCGCGATTGACGCCGATGATTTCGCGGGGACCGCCGTGGAACGAATCGTAGACGCGCACACCCTCACCGAGGTTGATGCCGGCCGCAGCGCTGACGCCGCCGACGACACCGGCACCCAGGTCGCTGACCAGATCGCCATATAGATTGCCCATAACGAGCACGTCGAACTGCTGCGGTCGCGATACCATCTGCATACAGCAATTATCAACGATGATTTCGCGGGTCTGCAATTGGGGAAAATCGCGCGCCGTGGCGCGGAAGGCTTCCAGGAACAGGCCGTCGGCCAATTTGAGGATATTGGCCTTGTGGACGCACGTGACGGTCTTGCGGCCGGCCGAACGCGCCCACTCGAAGGCAAAGCGAAAGAACCGCTGGCTGGCGGCGGCAGTCACCACTTTGATGCTCTGCACCACACCGGGCACGATCTCATGCTCGATGGCGGCATACAGATCTTCGGTCAGCTCGCGGAAAACGAGCATGTCTACGCCCTGGAAACGGGCCGGCAAGCCCGCGAGATTTTTCAGTGGCCGAACCGAGGCGAACAGGCCCAACTCACGGCGGAGCTGGACGTTGAAATTGACTTTCTCCGGACGCGGTCCTGTGGCGGGTCCCGGCGGCGGTAGCAGCATGGTTTTCAGGGCTAAGCCTCTCTCGCGCACCGACTGCAGCAGGGTCTGCGGAATGGCCTCGCCGCCACGCTCCAGCGACGCCCAGCCGGCTAGGTGTTCGTCCCAGTCGATGGCTGCGCCGGCCGCTTTCAGAATGGCCTGCACGGCCGGCACCTGATCCAGCCCCGCCCCGCCGCCCTGAATCAACGTGACCCGTAACGCCATGCCCAAGCTCCCAAAAAAGACCGCTAAGGACATCAAGGACGCCAATTTCTCTCTTTTGTCTCTTGATGTCCTTGATTGTCCTTTTTTTCACAGGTTAGCGATCAGTTCTTGCGTCAATGTGGCGGTGGTGCCGTCGCCGCCGAGGTCGCGGGTCAGACCGCGTTTGGCTGCCAAGGTTCGCCGTACCGAGTCCTCGATTCGCTGCGAGGGTTTGCGTTGGCCGATGTGCTCCAACATCATCGCCGCCGAGCGAATCAGGGCAATCGGATTGGCCAAGCCCTTGCCGGCAATGTCGGGTGCGCTACCGTGAACCGCCTCGAAAACGGCGTAGCGCTGGCCGAGATTGGCGCCGGGCACCAGGCCCAGGCCGCCGACCAAGCCGGCGCACAAATCGCTGACCACGTCGCCAAAGAGGTTCTCCATCACCAAGACATCGAAATCGCTCGGATCGAGGGCCAGCTGCAAACACAGGTGATCGACGTGCATCTCCTGGAATTCCAGGAAGGGGAAATCGTCGGCAACGGCCCGCGCCGTGTTGAGGAACAGACCGTCGCTGAGCGGCATGACATCAGCCTTATGGCAGAAGGTGACGCGGCGGCGTCCGCCATGCTGGGCCAGCTCGAAGGCGTAGCGGACGATGCGCTCGGCCGCCTGGCGCGTGATGATGCGCAGGCTCTCGACGACGCCGGGCACGACAACATGCTCTTGACCGGAGTACAACCCCTCGGTGTTCTCGCGGACAACGACGAGATCGACGCGATCGTAGGGCACATTCACGCTCGGCAGAGTGGACACCGGGCGGACGCTGGCGTAAAGGTCCAGCTCCTTGCGAAGCCGGACATTGATGGAGCGAAAGCCCTTGCCGACAGGCGTGGTACAAGGCCCCTTGAGAGCGACTCGATAACGGCGGATGAGATCGAGGGTGGCGCCCGGCAGCGGGTCGCCATAGCGTTCGGCGGCGCCGAGTCCGGCCATCGCTTCAATCCAGGTGATGTCGGCCCCCGCGGCTTGCACAACGGCCTGCATCGCCGCTGTCACTTCCAGGCCGATGCCGTCGCCGGCAATTAAGACAACTGGTGTAGCCAAGGGTCCACTTCCTTCCCGTTTAGCCGCGAGCCGCAGGCGAGCATTCCTCTCTCCACCCCCCACCCCAACCCTCCCTCACAAGGGGGGAGGGAGCATAGTTCCCCCTCCCCCCTTGTGGGGGAGGGCTGGGGTGGGGGTGGGCCGCGCTCGCCTTCGCGCGGCTAAACCTTTCCGACAAACTGTAGAAATGGGGAGCATTCGTCAAGCGGTCTGAGAGTGTTCGGGTTGTGCCGGATGTAGCGATGGGGCGAAGTGTAGGGGCGGCGCAGCATTATTTTTCTCGGAGGAACTACAGTGGCAGCTTGAGCAAGAACCACTACAATGTTGCAATTAGGGTGAGGGAGAGCGTTGCGTAACCTGTACCCCGCAGCGGCGCGGGTCCGAGGATTACCTGTCCAGCCGGGGCGGCATCATGCAGGCGGTGAAAGGTCTCTTCATGGAAAAATGGTTGTGCTGGATCTCCATGGGACTGGCCGGATTAAGCCTCCTCCTGTTTTTGCTCGACCTCTTCCTGAGCATCCCCTTCGGGGGCATCAGCAAGACCGTGGACGTAATCGTTATCCTCTCTTGTGGCCTCGTGCTGTACCTGGCCTACGATGCTTTCCGCGATTTACGTTAGATCGTCAATCAGAATGGATGCGGTCCCATATCTCCAGTGAGAAATAGGACGCGCCAAACGGATGAGGATTATCGCTATCATGCCCGAAGCCTCAACTTGACTCCGCGTTCAGATCTTCGATTGGGCGGCGCTTCTTCCTAGCGGCTCGAGATCCAGCGGACGTTCAAGAACCCGTACACTGGGAAGGGCTGGTTATCGTCCACCACATTCACGGTGATGAGCGGCTGCACCGGCACGGTAAGGTGGCGCGGCTGCACCGGCACGACGATGCCCTGATGGGCCGAATCAGGCAATTGATCGATGGCGACAGTCGTCGCCTTCATCGCATCGAGACTCGGTGCTTCGGGCGGATCGTAGCGATCCGATCGGATACCTCTACCCAGGGCAGCGTCCAGAGCGAGCGAATTAGGCAGCAATGGCGGCAGGTGGACCGAGACGAAGAAGGTGACTCCGGTCAACCCCCCCCTGATCCACTCCCCCAGGTGCAACGTCGGCATGATACGATCGAGTTCATCGATGGAATAGTCCCGGTCATGTCGCTTCGGCTGTATCGGTTTACCCTCACTGTAAAGCTTACTATCCATCGCGATCGATACCCTGACCGTCTCGTCATCTTCTCTGCTCAGCTTAACTGTGACCCCGGTACGGACAATAAAGAGGTACTGGACGACCAAACTATCGTTAGCTGCCTGGCGCGTGATCGGTGGCCGAACCGAGTAGCTGACGTTCTGGCTGCCCGTGAAGGACGGGTAGTAAATTATCGGATGGGCCTCGATCTGTAAGCTCTCAAAAATGCTCAGAACCTTCAAAATCTCCCTACACATATGCGGCACGAACGTGCCATCGACATTCTTGCCGACCATGTACTCTTGACCGACGAGATACGGCCGCGCCACGACCATCGAGTGCGTCTCCTTATCGGAGGCGCTCTGTGCCAGCACTGTCACCAAGGGAGGATGGATCTCCGTGTGGAAGTCGTCGTGCCCCGCGTCCACGATCCATCGACCGAAGACTGCGACCCGGGCTCCGTCCACAATGAGGCTTCGGACAGGTTGTGGGACGAACGGGGCATCGATCTCAACTCCGAGGACGCCCGGTACGCCGGGGAGCTTGAGTTCCCTCGCACGGATCATGCCGGCGGCATACTGATCATCGATACCCGCCGCCTTGAGATCCGCCGCTGTCGCTGATGGCGAAGGCAACCGATTGGTGTGCCCGAGTAGGGGTATGTATGGTTGGTCGGGGACGATGAAGAACTCAAGATCATTCCCGAAAGGATGCGAAAAGGGGAAATCCTCGTCGGAGACCAGGTTCGGGCCGTCGGAATCTTCGACGATAACGAAACCCGAGGTTCCGATGATCGCTTTTTCCAAGTCCTCCCCTTTGTCGAGAACCTGGACCCATTCCCTGTCAACGCTAAGAGGAAACGTCCCTCCGCTGTCGGCCCCGTCGTGGACGAACCGCCTGACCTGAGTCTGATCGGCGAGGTTGAGGGGAGGGAGAGGATTGGCGAAGTTCGTGCTCAGGATCCGAGCCGGTTCAATCTTTGGGGATGGTGGAGGCGGAGGCGGAGGAGGCGGTGGAGACGGAGGATGCTGGCACTCCCAAAGCGCACGCTTCTCCCCCTCGATCTGCTGCCCAAGGGATTCCAACTCCCGTTGTAGAATGTCTCTCTCCGGGCCGGTCACGGTTTGAAGCTTCTTGGAGAGTATCTGATATTCGTTTTCCAGTATCTTGATTGCATCAACGAACTTTTGGCAAGGATCCTCGGACATCGTCGTCTCCTCCTCGGCTCAGTATGATGATTCTGTCCTCGGCTTGTAGTCGGCGGAGGCATTCGGCTCGCGGCCCCATGTCAGGAGCCGTACTCGCCGAACTCAACGATAACGCGCTAGCGGGAAGACCACAAGGGGCCAGACATGGTCAGAAGGTCATTCTGACCGTATAAGGGTAAGCAACGCTTGCACCACCCCGTCGGTGGTGTATTCCTGCGCCTCCGCCGCCACCGACAATCCCATCTCTCGAATCGCTGCGCTCGTCACCGGACTGATGCTCACCAGCTGCACTGCACCCGAACGAATCAGCTGCAAAGACTGCTCATCGAGAGCACGCACCAGTGAACGAGCAATGTTGGAGCTGGTCAGCGTGACATAATCAATTTCACCGCGCCGCAACGATTCCAGGGCTTCGGAGTTCGGTTCGATTGCATCGACTTGGGAATAAACCGCAACCTGCTCGACCTCGGCCACATGGGCCAGCTGCTCACGCAAAACATCTCGACCGCGATCCGCTCGTGCCAACAGTACACGCTGACCGGTGACGCGCTCCTTCAAGGCTGCTGCCAAGCTCTCCGAGTCATAAACGGAGGGAACCAGATCCGGGTTCAAATGATAGCGGCGCAGGGCGTCGGCAGTGGCCGGGCCGATAACGGCCAGTCGCAGCGATCCCAAGGCTCGCAAATCTCGGCCAAGGAAACGCAATCGGCGGATCAGCGCATCGACCCCGTTGGCGCTGGTGAAGACGAGCCATTGATACGCCGAGAGATTGCCCAACGCCCGATCTACCCGCGTCCAATCGGCCGGCTCGCGGATCTCGACCGCCGGCAGCTGGGACACGTCCGCGCCCAGTTCTTCCAGACGCGCGATGATCTCGCTGGCCTGATGACGAGGCCGTGTCACCAGAATGCGCTTGCCCAAGAGCGGTCGCGCCTCGAACCAAGCTAGTTCCGCTCGCAAGCTCACTACCGAACCGATGATGACCAACGAGGGCGCTTTCAAACCGGCCTGCTGCACCGCAGCGGGCAATTCGCTCAGCGGCGCCGTCACCGTGCGCTGCTGGCCGGTTGTCGCCCAGTGGACAGCGGCGGCCGGCGTCTGGGCTGGCTTGCCGTTGGCGATCAGCATTTCGACGATGTGGGGCAGCCGGGCCATGCCCATGTACACAACCAGCGTTCCCGGAAAGCGGGCCAACCCTGCCCAATCCAAAAAGCTGTCCGTTTTGTCCGGTTTTTCGTGACCGGTGACAAAGGCCACCGCGCTGACGTGCCGGCGATGGGTCAAAGGAATGCCGGCAAACGCGCCCGCTCCCAGCGCTGCCGTCACTCCGGGCACGATTTCGTAAGGAATGCCGGCCTGCCGCAGCGCCTCGGCTTCTTCGCCGCCGCGGCCAAAGACGAACGGATCGCCGCCCTTGAGCCGGACCACACGCTGGCCCTGTTGGGCGGCCTCGATCATGATCTGGTAAATCTCCGGCCAGCGCTCCGGATGCGTGCCGTGCAGCGAATCGACACAAATTCGTTGCGCCCTCGCAGGGACATGATCCAGCAAACGAACGGGAACGAGCCGATCATGGAGAACAAGATCGGCTCGTCCCAGCAATTCGACGGCCCGCAGCGTCAGCAAGCCCGGATGGCCGGGGCCGGCGCCGACGAGGGCCACAGGATGGATAACAGGGGATGTGCTCACACCTCGATTAATTCCTCGGAATCAGGCACGTCTTCGTCCATTTCCGACTCGTCCGCCGTCATCTTGATGAGCCAAATGCCTAACTCGAACAACATGCACATCGGCGCCCACAGAAACAGCATGGTCAAGGCATCCGGCGTAGGTGTAATGATAGCGGCGAAGACAGCGAGGACCATCCAGGCCATCCGGCGTTTGCTGCGGAACGAGTCGGCGTTGAAGATGCCCAGCCGTGCCGTGAACATCATAACCAGCGGCGTCTCGAAAGACAGGCCGAAGATGAGTGGCATCCAGATCGCGAAGCTGAGCCATTCGTTCAGCCGCATGTCCGGCCTGAATCCCAGCCACTCGTTGAACCACAACAGCGCTTCGATGGCGCGCGGAATGACAAGGAACTGGCACATTAAGACGCCGGCCAAAAACAGACCGAGACTGATCGGCAGATACACATGAACCAGGCGTTTTTCGTGCGGATAGAGTCCAGCGGCCACAAACATCCAGATCTGCCAGAAAATCCACGGACTGCCGATGATGAAGCCGCACACCAGACACACTTTGAAATAGACCATGAACGCTTCCATGATGTTCAGCGTGGCCATGCTGTCGAAATCGCCGACGATGCGCGTCGCTTCCTGAAGTAGCCCGGCGGCCTTGAGCGGCTCGCCGTAGGAAATCCACAGCGGAACGATAGCATCTTCCGGGACCACTTCCTCGTCTTCTCCCGGCTGCTCAGGATCGCCGGAACGACCGACCAAACGACCGAGAATCGACGCTTCGTCGTTGCCTGCTTCTTGACGACGAAGGATGGGACGTTTGACTTTTTCCAACTCCTCACGTGGGGCACCCTTTAGAGCGGCTTGTAGTTGATCGCGAAGAAACAACGCCTTGGTGAATCCGGTCGGCTTGTTGGCTTTTTGGAGGTTGGAATTGGTCTGTAGCTCCTTCATCGTCTTTTCGACGCGGCGATTGTAAAACGCCCGCAGTTGTGCTTTGACGGGTGCGGTGATGAAATCGACGGCGTAGCTGCCGATAAAAAAGCTGAAAAACAGGGCCACGCCGAAACCTGCGAAGGCGCGCCAAAGGTGGCTGCGGAGCTCTTCGAGGTGATCGCCAAAGGTCATGCGAGTATCGGCAAAGAAATCTTCGGGATCGTGCACAGTGCCGTTGCTGCTCATTATCGGTTCCAAAGTAAATGCGTGATCCTAACGAGCCGGAAGCGTAAGCGACGGCAAAACCCATCCGTCGCTTACGCTTCCGGCTCGTCTTCTAACGCGTGATATTTATCCTATCAACGCTGGACATTGCTCTCAACCCGTATGGTCTGTCCGTTCGTACAACGTACCATACGAAAAGCCTAAGGCCCGACGCCAAGGAGGATAATTCATGGCCGCAAATCAGCCTGTCGCCGCATCTGCTTATCCCTCTCCCCAGGCCGTGATGGCTCGTCTGTTGACCGGCTACTGGATCTCGCAAGCGCTACACGTCGCTGCTCAGCTGGGCATCGCCGATCTACTCAAGGACGGCCCGCAAACGGTCGCGTATCTCGCCGAGGCCACCGGCACCCACGCGCGCTCGCTGTACCGTCTGCTCCGCGCGTTGGCCAGCGAGGGCGTCTTCGCGGAAGACGAACAGGGGCGATTCGCTCTAACGCCGCTGGGCGAGTGCCTACGCAGTGACGTGCCGAACTCTCAGCGGTCGATGGCCATCATGAACGGCGAAGAACATTATCGCTGCTGGGGCGAACTGCTCTACAGCGTGCAGACCGGCCAAAGCGCGTTCGAGAAGTTGTACGGCCAACCGATCTTTCAGTATCTCGCCTCGCATCCGCGGCAGGCTCGCATCTTCGACGACGGCATGGTGGGTGTTCATGGGGCCGAGACGAAAGCGATGCTCGACGCCTACGATTTCCGCGGCATCGGCACGCTGGTGGATGTCGGCGGCGGCAACGGCAGTTTGCTCGTGGCCACGCTCCAGCGCCATCCCTCGCTGCGCGGAGTGGTGTTTGATCGACCCGACGTGGTCGAGCGGGCGCGGAGCAACGTCAAAGCGGCGGGTCTGGAAGATCGTTGCACGCTGATCGGCGGCAACTTCTTTGAGATGGTCCCTGCCGGCGGCGATGCGTATCTGATGCGCCACATCATCCACGATTGGTACGATGAACAATCCCGGACCATTCTACGCAACTGCCGCAAGGTCGTGCCGCCGGCGGGCAAGCTGCTGTTGATCGAGAGCGTGATTCCACCAGGCAATGAGCCGTGTTTCGCCAAGCTGCTCGATTTGACGATGTTGACAATTCCCGGCGGCATGGAGCGCACCGAAGCCGAATATCGGGAATTGCTGGCCAGCGCCGGGTTCCGTCTGGCGCGTGTGGTTCCCACGGCGGCGCATGTCGATGTCATCGAGTGCGTGCCGGCGTGAGAAATGCTTCCCGAACCAGCGACTAGCGCCTAAAAAGACTCAAAGGACAAAAAAGACACCAAATTGAATCGCGTTCCTTTTTGTCCTTTGATGTCTCTTTTGTCCTTTGTGTCTTTTGGGAGGAACTCCCATGCCCGAAGGTTTCATCCCCCCGCACGGCGGCTACCAACAGCTACTCTCTTACCGCAAGGCAGAAATCGTCTACGACGCCACGGTCTACTTCTGCGCGCGCTTCCTCGACAAGCGCGACCGCACCTACGATCAGATGATCCAGGCTGCCCGTTCGGGCAAACAAAACATCGTCGAAGGAAGCATGGCCTCCGCAACCTCCAAGGAAACCGAAATCAAGCTTACCAACGTCGCCCGCGCCAGCCTGGAAGAACTCCTCACCGACTACCGCGACTTTCTGAGGATTCGCCATCTGGAAGAATGGGCCAAGGATCATCCCTATGTGCAGCGGTTACGGCAGCTCAACCGTCTGCCCGACGCCACCTACGAAACCTTCCGCAAAGGCATCGAGAACCCCGACCCGGCCATCTGCACTAACGTCATCATCGGGCTGATTAAAGTAACCAATTATCTTCTGCACCGTCAGATCCAGCAACTGGAGCAGGCCTTTGTCGAGGAAGGCGGCCTCCGCGAACGAATGACCCGCGCCCGCTTGGCGCACCGCTCCAGCATCCTCAGAAAAGATGACCAGTCGTGAAATGGTGCCGGCAGAGCGGTCTTGTCCTTAGGAGCGTTGCCTCTTACACTTTTCATTTACGCTCAGTCCACCCGTTGTGGCCCGGTCTCCTGACCGGGCCACCCGGCGTGACCGAAGGTCTCCGGGGAAGGTAGGCCGAGGAGACCTGCGGTCAAAGGCAGTGGCCTGGTCAGGAGACCGGGCCACAACG
>Ga0070739_10006140_pt1 | contig 13342 bp, 13 predicted proteins | sample Coa_R1_7_FD_66445 | JGI IMG/M metagenome (GOLD analysis project Ga0070739, IMG submission 66445) | Surface soil microbial communities from Centralia Pennsylvania, which are recovering from an underground coalmine fire - Coalmine... | ecosystem: Environmental > Terrestrial > Soil > Unclassified ... | reverse complement strand
GAGCGCCTTCGACGAGGTGTGCGTCAGCGCGGAGCTGTAGGGCCACGTCGGATGCCAGTAGCACGCGCTCGCGAGGTTGTTGCCGATCGAGCCGAGCGCCGTCACCTGCGACGGGAAGAGCCCGGTCTTCGCGATCTGCGCGATCTTCACCTGCTTGGTCAGGCCCTGCTGCGCCGCCTGCCGCCAGAAGGTCGCGAAGTCGGGCGGGATCGGGAAGGTGTTGAAGATCTCGATCCCCTGCGACTTGAACTGCGCGATCTGCGCCGAGTAGTCGTTCGTCCCGTCCTGGTACGCGCCCGGGTCGACGATCGTGTAGCCGGCCTTCTGCAGGAGCGGGCCGAGCGCGGCGCGGATCGCGTTGCCGTCGGCGTCGTTCGGCCACATCACGCCGACCTTCTTGTTCGTCTTCACCTGCGGCCACAGGTGCGTGTACGCCTCGAAGAACTCGTGCGTCCCGAAGCAGAAGATGAAGCCGTACCGGAACGGCGACGGCTTCCCCGGCTTCGCGCCGCGACCGAAGTACCACGACTCCCACGGCACGACCGTCGCGACGTTCGGGACGCCCGCGGCCTCGGCCGCGTCGGCCGCCGGGTTCGTCTGCTCCGGCGTCGAGGTGGCGAGCAGGATGTCGACCTTGTCCGAGTGGATCAGCTCGTTCGCGACCTGCGCGGCGCGCGTCGGGTTCGACTGGCCGTCCTTGTTGACGATCTGCACCTGGTACTGCTTGCCGCCGATCGTGACGCCCTTCGCGAGCGCCTTGCGCGCCTGGGCGATGATCCACGGGTCGCCCTCCCCGAAGCCGGCTGCGGGGCCCGTGAGCGGGCTGATGTAGCCGATCTTGAGGGTGTTCGACGCGTCCCAGGCCTTCGGGCGCGCCCAGATCGGGCTCGCCGCCGCACCAGAGACGATCAGACCGCCGACGCCGACGCCGGCGCGCTTGACGAAGTCGCGGCGGGAGATGCCGTGGTCGCCGCTCCTCCTCTCCTCAGCCATACGACCTCCTCGAACCGATGCCGGAACGGATTCGACGCTACGCCGGTCCGTGTCCACTTGTCAAGACACCGTTCCGGCTAGTAGAACGGGCAGGTGCCGAAGACGACGCCGACCCGCGACGTTGCGACCTCGCAGTCGCTCGAGCGCGGCCTCGCGATCCTCTCCTCGTTCAGGTCGGGACGACCCCTGCTCGGCGTCAGCGAGCTCTCGCGGGAGGTGGGGCTGAGCCGCTCGACGACACATCGCTACGTGGCGACCCTCGCGGGCCTCGGCTACCTGCGCCAGGACGGGCCGACGCGGAAGTACCGGCTCGGCCCGCGCGTGCTCGACCTCGGCTTCTCCGCGATCAACTCGATGGAGCTCCGCGAGGTGGCGGCGCCGTACCTCCAGCAGCTCTCCGACGAGACGGGCTACACGGTCAACATGGCGATCCTCGACGCGACGGACATCGTCTACGTCGAGCGCTGCCGGAGCGCACGGGCGGGGCAGCGCGAGATCGACCTGAACCTGCACGTCGGCTCGCGTCTCCCTGCGTACTGCACCTCGCTCGGGAAGGTGCTGCTCGCGCACCTGCCGGCGGCCGAGCAGGCGGAGGCGCTCGCGCGGATCGAGCTCGTGCGGCGGGGTCCGAACACGCTCGTCTCGCGGACGGCGCTCGCAGCCGAGCTGAAGCGCGTGCGCCGCGACGGGTTCGCGATCAACAACGAGGAGCTCGCCTACGGGCTGCGGTCGATCGCGGCGCCGATCTTCGGCCACGACGGCGCGGCGGTCGCCGGGGTCAACCTCGCCGTGCACCGGACGATGGTCTCGGTCGAGGAGCTCGTCGCACGCCTGAGCGCCCGGCTCCGCCGGACGGCCGACGAGATCTCGGCGCAGCTCGGCTATCGACCGTAGGCCGGGGGACTCGGCAGGCCGAGCTCGTCCTGCAGGGCGGCGCCCGCGGCGAGGAGCTCCTGCTCGGAGCCGGGCGGCCCGATCAGCGAGACGCCGGTCGGGAGGCCGCTGCGCCGGCCGACGCCCGAGGGCAGCGCAACGACGGGAAGGCCGGTCCAGTCCCAGTAGTGGGTCAGCGAGACCTCGGCGAGGTCGGCGAAGGGCGCGTCGTAGCCCTTGCCGCGCGGCCGCGCGACGATCGGCACCGTCGGCTCGAGGAGCGCGTCGACGCGGTGCTCGGCGAACCAGTCGCGCCAGCGGGCGGTGTCGCGCCGTCGGCGCCGCTGGATCGACGCCCGCTCGGCCGCCGTGAGGTTGCGGCGCTCGGCGTGCTCGAGGAAGCCGCGCGTCGAGGCTCGATAGTGGTGGCGCCGAGCGTTGAAGCGGCGGTGCCAGGCGAGCATCTCGGCGCAGAGCAGGTCGAGCGGCGCCGTGCCGAGGTCGAGCGCGACCTCGGGCGGCGCGACGGCCACCAGGCTCGCGCCGAGCGCCGCGACCGCCGCGTCGAACCCGTCGGCGACGTCCGGGTCGAGCTCGCCGACGCGAGGCGAGACGACGACCCGCCGCGGCGGCCGAGCCGGACTTTGTGTTGAGTCAACACGAAGTCTGGTCAGCGCGGCGAGCAGTGGCCCGCAGTCGCGCACGGTGCGCGCCATCGGCCCGGCGTGGTCGAGGGTGCGCGCGAGCGGGACGATCCCGCCGAGGGGGACGAGCCCGCGGGTCGGCTTGATCGTCGACGTGCCGCAGAACGCGGAGGGGATGCGCAGCGACCCGGCCGTGTCCGTTCCGGTCGCCGCGGGCACGGTGCGCGAGGCGAGCGCGGCCGCCGAGCCTCCGCTCGAGCCGCCCGGCGATCGTTCGAGTGCCCACGGGTTCCCGACCTGGTCGGTCGTCCCGCCGGCCGCGAACTCGTGCGTGTGCACGTGGCCGAGCAGGACCATGCCCTGCCGGTGGAGGCGCACCCACGCCTCGCAGCTCCGGCGCGGCACGACGTCCAGCACCCGGCTCGACGCCGTCAGCGGCTTCCCGGCGACGGCGTACAGGTCCTTGAGCGCGATCGGGACGCCGCAGAGGAACGGCGCGTCGCCGCGCGCACGGGCGCGATCGGCGCGCCCCGCGTCCGCGAGCGCGCTCTCCTCGTAGACGCGCACCCAGGCGCCGACCGCCGAGTCGCGCTCGCGGATGCGCGCGAGGCACGCCTCGACGAGCTCGCGCGAGGAGAGCTCGCGCCGCCCGAGCAGCCCGGCGGCTTCGACGACGCCGAGGTCGGCCGCCTCGCTCACCGGGCCGAGACTTTGTGTTGAGTCAACACTTGCGTGGGCGCTGGTATACACGCGCCGTGGCGCCGCGGATCAGCTACGTCGTCGGTCGGCTGGACCGCGTGCTGCGACGTGCGCTCGGCGACGCGCTCGCGCCCCACGGCCTCTCGCTTCCCGAGTACACGACGCTCTCGGTGCTGAGCGCGCGCTCCGGCCTCTCGAACGCGCAGCTCGCCCGCCGCTCGCTGATCACGCCGCAGGCGATGAACGAGGTGCTCGCGCGGCTCGAGGAGCGGCGGCTCGTTCGGCGTCGCCCCGACCCGGCGCACCGGCGCGTGCGTCCCGCCGAGCTGACGGCGGCGGGCAAGCGGGCGCTCACCGCGGCCGACCGCGCCGTCGACGCGGTCGAACGGACGATGCTCGGCGATGTCTCCGCCGCCGAGCGCCGGCAGCTCGGGCAACTGCTCGCGAAGGCGCTACGCGGCTTCGAGTAGTATCAGGGAACCTGATACTACTGAGGAGGCGCCCGTGAAGTGGGAGACGGTTGACGTCAACCTGGAGGACGGCATCGCGTGGGTCGAGCTGAACCGGCCCGAGAAGCGCAACGCGATGAACCCGACGCTGAACGCCGAGATGGTGCAGGTGCTGCTCGAGCTCGACGCGAACGACGACTGCGGCGTGCTCGTCCTCACCGGCAAGGGCGAGGCGTTCTCGGCAGGGATGGACCTGAAGGAGTACTTTCGCGACGTCGACGGGCAACCCGAGCACGTCCAGCGCCGCGTCCGCCGCGACGCGAACTACTGGCAGTGGCGGCTCCTGCGCACCTACGCGAAACCGACGATCGCGATGGTGAACGGCTGGTGCTTCGGCGGCGGCTTCACTCCGCTCTGCGCCTGCGACCTCGCGATCGCCGCCGACGAGGCGACCTTCGGGCTCTCGGAGATCAACTGGGGGATCCCGCCGGGGAGCCTGGTCAGCCGCGGCCTCGCCGAGACGATCGGCATCCGCGACGCGCTGCTCCACGTGATGACCGGCCGCACCTTCGACGGGCGCCGCGCTGCCGAGATGCGGCTCGTGAACTGGAGCGTCCCGAGGGCGAAGCTCCGCGCCGAGGTGGAGGCGCTCGCGCGCGAGTTGCTCGCGAAGAACCCGGTCGTCCTGCGCGCGGCCAAGCTGGGCTTCAAGCACGCGCAGACGATGAGCTGGGACACCGCCGAGGACTACCTGTACGCGAAGCTCGAGCAGTCGCAGTTCCTCGACGCGGAGCACGGGCGCGAGCAGGGGCTCGAGCAGTTCCTCGACGAGAAGTCGATCCGGCCCGGGCTCGAGACGTATCGCCGGTCATGAGCCTCGGCGCGCTGCTCTCGGACGCGTCCGCGCGCCATCCGGACTGCCCGGCGCTCGCGTTCGAGGGCCGGCGCATCTCCTACGCCGAGCTCGACCGGCTCGCGGAGGAGGCCGTGCCCGACGCGCGGGTCCTGCCGCTGCCGCTGCCGAACGTGCCCGAGTCGGTGGCGCGCTTCCACGGCGCGCTGCGGTGCGGGTCGGTCGTCGTCCCGCTCAACCCGCTCCTCTCCGAGCGCGAGGTCGAGCAGCGCCGGCGGCCGTTCGAGCCGCTGCCGGGCACGGCCGTCGTCCTCTACACGTCGGGCACGACCGGCGAGCCGAAGCGCGTCGAGCTGTCGCACGCGCGCTTGCGCGCGAACGCCGAGTACCTGGCGCACGAGGCGCTCGCGCTGCGGCAGGACGACGTCCTGTTCGGCTCGGCGCCGCTCTCGCACGTGTTCGGGCTGACGGCGTGCATGAACGCGTCGATCGCGGCGGGCGCGACGCTCGCACTCGTGCCGCGCTTCGACGCCGTCGCCGCGCTCGACACGATCGAGCGCGAGGGCGTGACCGTGTTCATGGGCGTTCCCGCGATGCTCCTCGCCCTCCTCGCTGCGTCCGACGCCACGGGCCGCGCCCCGCGGCTCCGGCTCGCGCATTGCGGCGGCGCGCCGCTGCCGCAGAACACGCTGCAGGCGTTCGAGCGCCGCTTCGGCGCGACCGTGCTCGAGGGCTACGGCATGACCGAGGTGGGAGGCGTCGCGGCGACGAACCACGCCGGCCGGGCGCGCAAGGCCGGGTCGGTCGGCCAGGCCGCCGCGGGCTACGAGCTTCGGCTCGCGGAGGACGGCGAGGTCCTCGTCGGCACCGGCCGGGAATGGCTGGCGACGGGCGACGTGGGGCGGCTCGACGAGGACGGCTACCTGTTCCTGCTCGACCGGAAGAAAGACGTCATCCTGCGCGGCGGCTACACGGTCTACCCGCGGGAGGTCGAGGAGGCGCTGGTCGAGCATCCGCTCGTCCACGAGGCGGTCGTCGTCGGCGTGCCGCACCCCGTGCTCGGCGAGGAGGTAGCGGCGCTCGTCGTGGCCGACGGCTGCGAGCCCGGGGAGCTGCAGGCGTTCGCCCGCGAGCGCGTCGCGGCCTACAAGTACCCCCGTGTCGTCATGCTGGTGGACGAGCTTCCGCGCGGCCCCGGCGGCAAGGTGCTGCGCCGCGAGATCGACCGCGACGCCCTCGCGACGCTCCTCGATTAATTCCGGGCCAACATCCACCCCGGAAAGCGCGTCGTAGACTGGGAAGATGACGAGCCTCGAGCCCAGCGTTCCCGGTTCGCTGCAGCCGGTCGGCGCGGGCGGCTTCGCCTCGAGCGAGGCCTCGCGCGAGCTCGCCTCGAGCTGGCGGCGCCTCACGCGCGCCGCGACGATCGTCGCCCTGCTGACGAGCCCCGCGCTCGTCGCGTTCTTCATGCGCCAGAACCACTGGCCGCTGTGGAAGGCGTTGCTGCTCTCGCTCGTGATCGTGATCGCGTTCCGCGGGCTCGTCGACCTGCTCTTCCGCCGCTTCATCCCGTGGCCCAGCCTGTTCGGCCTCGAGAGCGCGCGTCACCGTGAGGAGGACGTGCTCGGCCGCCGCCGCGCGTGGTTCTGGCACTTCTGGCTGCGGCTCGGCATCGTCTTCGCGCTGATCGTCACCGTCGTCTGGCTCGCGCGCGGCGGCTCGTGGGTGGGCGCGCTCCGGTCGATCGGCCACGGGGCGGGGCACATCTTCAGCTCGCCGACCCTCTGGATCCAGGTCGTCGTGGTCTTCTTCCTGTTCTTCGCGAACTTCGCGATCCTGATGGGCCCGCTGCTCCTCATGAACCTCGCGCAGATGCGCGCGTTCGAGCCGGGAGACGCGGAGTGGGGCGTGAAGCTCGACGACGTCCGCGGCCAGGCGGAGGCGAAGGAGGAGGTGCGCCGCGTCGTCACGATCTGGCAGTCGGGTGAGGCGTTCGAGCGCGCGGGCGGGAAGCGCGAGCGCGGCCTGCTCTTCCTCGGCGCGCCGGGGACCGGGAAGACGATGCTCGCGAAGGCGCTTGCGACCGGCTTCAACTCGCCGTTCGTCTCGATGCCGGGGTCGGGCTTCGCAGCGACGTTCATCGGCATCGACGCGATCGTCGTGCGGCTGCTCGCGCGCCGCGCGAAGAAGCTCGCGCGGAAGTGGGGCGGCCAGTGCATCGTTTTCATCGACGAGATCGACGCCGTCGGCATGCGCCGCCAGTCGCTGCAGCAGGGAATGGAGCCGGCCGCCGACCCGTACGCGTGGCGCGACGTCAGCGACTTCTCGTTCTACGGCCCGTGGGGCGCGCAGAACCCGAGCGGCGACCTGATCGTCGAGACGCGGCAGTGGCGCGACCGCCTGTTCGAGCAGCGCGCGCCGCGCCGGTTCACGAACCCGATCGTCGACCGCATCGTCAACCAGTTCCCGGGCGGCATGTTCGGCGGCATGGGCATGGGCGGCCAGCTCGCGCTCAACCAGCTGCTCGTCGTGATGGACGGCATCGACAGCCCGCCGTTCCTGCGCCGCGTCCTCACGAACCGCATCAACACGCTGCTGGACGCCTCGTACATCGTCCCGCGCCGGATCGGCAAGCTGTCGCTGCGGATCCCGCGCGCCCGTCCTCGCGGCGAGCAGATCTACTTCATCGGCGCGACGAACGTGCCGATGGACCGGCTCGACCCGGCGCTCACGCGGCCCGGTCGCATGGGCCGGCACGTCCAGTTCCGGACGCCGACGAAGGAGGACCGGAAGGACGTCTTCGACCTCTACCTGAGCAAGGTCGCCCACGACGAGGATCTCGACACGCCGCAGCGGCGCGACGAGATCGCGCGGATCACGAACGGCTACTCGCCGGCGATGATCGACCAGGTCTGCTCGATGGCCCTCACGAACGCGCAGCACGAGGGCAGGGTGGCGTTCGGCTGGGAGCATCTCGTGCAGGCGATGACGACGCTCGAGTCGGGCACGGCCGTCAACGTCTCCTACCCCGAGCACGAGCTGCGCTCGGTCGCGATCCACGAGGCGGGGCACGCCGTCACCGCGCACGCCTACCGCCCCGACCTCGAGTCGAGCCGGCTGTCGACGCGCATGCGCGGCGGCTCGCTCGGCCACCACCAGACGTTCGAGCGCGAGGAGCGCTTCAGCCGGTGGCAGCACGAGGAGATGGGGTCGCTGATCCACGTGCTCGGCGCGATGGCGGCCGAGAACGTCTTCTACGGCGAGAACACCGGCGGTGTCGGCGGCGACCTCCAGACGGCGACCGACACCGCCGCGTGGATGGTCGGCACGGCGGGAATGCGGCCGCTCCGCGTCGAGCTCGACGGCAACCTGCCGGACGGGGAGGACCCCGACGAGGCGCGCGAGCGGATCATGAAGCGCTTCGAGCGGATCGGCCGCACCCTGATGAACCGGACCCGCGGCAGCGCAGACTTCCACGCCGACCCGATCGCCGCCATCCTCCGCGACCCGTTCAAGCAGTCGATCGCCGCCCAGATCCTCGGCCAGGCGTACGTGATCGCCGTGAACCTCGTCGCCGCGAACCGGGCCGCCGTCGACGCGATCGCGACCCGCCTGGCCGAGAAGCGCGAGCTCTACGGCGACGAGCTGGTGGAGCTCCTCGATGCGCAGCAGCTCGTCAAGCCGGAGATCGACTACACGAAGGACGAGACGTGGCCGAGGATGTAGCGCCGGTGTCGACGCCGACGAGCCTCGAGGCGCCCGTGGCGCGCCGCGTGCCGGGCCGGGCGGAGCGGGCTCGCGCCTCCGCCTACTCCGCCCGCTTCGGCCTCGCCTACGTGCTGCTCGCACTGGTGGTCGCCGGCGGCATCGCGGCGCTCGTCGTCGTCCTCACCCGGCCCGGCGGCGTGCGGCCGCCTCGCTGGTCGGCGTTCGTCCCGACCGGCACGCCCGACCAGCAGGTGCTCCAGATCGCGACGCAGGTGTCGAGCGAGTACAGGTCGGCGTCGGGAGGGAAGCTCGTCGCGGTCCTGCCCGACCCGCTCCAGGCGACGCGCTACCTGCAGGGAAGCTCGGGCCCCGTCAGCGTCGAGGTGCCGATCTCGACGCTCGCCGTGCAGCCCGACATCTCGACCGGCAAGCACGCGGCCGGCGACTACACCACCTACGACGCGGGGTCGACGGTCGCTTACCAGATGTGCGGGTTCGGAGGGAGCCAGCAGAACTGCGCGATCGCGTCCGGCGGCTCGGCGAAGAGCCGCGGCCCGCTGCTGCGGCGCGAGGCGCTCGAGCTCTCGCTCTACACCCTGAAGTACGTGCCGGGCGCGAACGCCGTGCTCACGTACCTACCGCCGCCCTCTGGCTCGGCATCGCCCACGTCGCTCTTCGTCGCGCGCAAGGACGTGGCGAGGAATCTCGACCACCCGCTCACGAAGACCTTGACCCCCGAGAAGCTCGTCCTCGGCCGGCCAACCGCCGGCGCGGCACGGATCGACAGGCTCACGCTGCCCGACCTCTACACCTACGACTACCAGACCCTGCCCGGCGACGGCACGGCGATCCTCGTGCTGACGGCGGCCATCTCGGCGGCGAAGTGACGCAGCCGCTGGTCGCCCGCGCGAAGGCGCGGCTCGACCGGCTCGACTGGTACCCGCGGCCGGTGCGCGTCCGCCACGTTCGGCTGCTCCGCGTGCCGTGGCTCTTCCGGCTGCCGTGGTTCCGCCGCTTCGACGGCTACGCGCTGCACTGGACGATCCTCGTGCGCGACGCGGAGCCGTCCGAGGATCTCGTCGTGCACGAGCTCTGCCACGTCTGGCAGATGCAGCACCGCCCCGTCGCGATGCCGCTCAGCTACCTGCGCTCGGGTTACGCGGCGAACGCGTACGAGCGCGAGGCGCGCGCGGCCGTCGACGCGACCCGTTAAGAGCGACGCAGCGAGCCGGCCGCGCCGGAGGCGGCGACCGCCAGCCCCGCGAGCATGAACGTCGCGACGACGGCGACGTGCGCGGTGCCGGCGAACGAGGGAGCATGCCCGCTCACGGACGCGAGCCACACTGCGGCGGCGACGGTCATCGTCACCATCGTCCCGGTCACGAGGAGCGCGAGGTGGGAGTGCGCGCGGACGGGCGGGAGGCGCCGCGCCGCGACGGCCGCGGCGTGCGTCCAGGCGAAGAGCGAGACGAGCGCGAACGCCACGAAGACGACGGCGGCGACGAGGTCGTGGTCGAGCGCGACGGCGGCGAGGTCCCCGATTGCGACGGCGGTCGCGGCGGTCGCGGTGAGGAGCGGGCGGCGCAGCGCCGGCCAGCCGCCCGTGCGCAGGTCGCGGAGGAAGGCGGGCAGCGCGAGCGCCACGGCGGCCAGGACCGCGACGGTCCCGAGGACGGCCGCGGCCTGGACGACGTCGAACGCGACGGTCGGTACGGCACGATCCCCGGCCGGCACGACGACCTGCCAGTGCTCGGATGTCTTCTGGAAGCCCATCCCGCCGACGACGAACAGCGACCACGCCCACAGGACGCGCAGTGGCGGGCGACCCGAGCCGCGCAGCCGCTCGCCGAGGCCGGATCGCAGCACGTCCACCCGCTCGCGCCAGGTGAGCGGCTCGGCCTCGAGGAGCGCGAGGAGCTCGTCGCCGTAGCGCTCACGCCACGCGCGCGGGTAGGCGTACAGGAGCCGCCTCATGTCGCCGCCTGGAGTCGGGTCGTGCCGGCCTCGACGATGCGGCGCATGCTCCGCAGCGAGTCGGCCAGCGTCGTCGTGCCGGTGGCGGTGATGCGGTACGGACGCCGCCGGTCGTCGGTCGCGAGCGGCTCGATCAGCCCTCGCTCCTCGAGGCGGGTGATCGCGCCGTAGAGCGTGCCGGGGCCGAGTCGGACGCCGGCGAAGGAATCGATGTCGAGGAGCAGCGCGTGGCCGTGCTTGGGACCGGAGGAGAGGCTCGTCAGGATGAGGAGGGCCGGATCGTTCACGCCTCCATACTACTACGTACTGCGTAGTAGTGCAACTGCGAGCTTGACGAAGATAGTAAGCGCGCTTATTATCACGGCATGATCACCATCGCAGATCTCACCGTCGCGTCGCGCGTGGAACCGGCCGCGCTCTTCGCCTGCTGGGCCGACATGGCCTCCTGGCCGGAATGGAACCTCGACACCGAGTGGGTGCGGCTCGACGGGCCGTTCTCGACCGGGTCGACGGGGATGCTGAAGCCGAAGGGCGGGCCCAAGGTGCGGTTCGTCCTCGAGTCGGTCGTCCCGGGCCGGGAGTTCGTCGACGTCTCACGGCTCGTCGGCGCGCGGCTCACGTTCGCGCACCATGTCGAGACGCTGTCCGACGGCCGGACCTCGCTGCGGGTCTCGGTGACGCTCGACGGCCCGCTCGCGCGGCTCTGGAATCGCATCCTCGGCAAGGGGATCGCCCAGAGCCTCGGCCCCGACACCGAGCGGCTGCTCGCGCGCGCAGCAGAGCAGCGTGTCGCCGCGTAGCCTCGAGACGGCCTTCACCGGGCCGGAGGAGAGCCCCGGCTTCCTGCTCTGGCGGGTCACGAACCGGTGGCAGGCTGCGCAGCGGGCGGCGCTGAAGCCGTTCGGGCTGACGCACGTGCAGTTCGTGCTGCTCGCCTCGTTGACCTGGCTCGCCGCGGACGAGCCCGTCACGCAGCGACGCCTCGCCGAGCACGCGGCGACCGATCCGATGATGACGTCGCAGGTGCTCCGCGTGCTCGAGGCGCGGCGGCTCGTGCGCAGGCGGCCGCACCCGACCGATGCGCGGGCGCGCGCGCTCGTGGCGACCGCGGCCGGGCGGCGCCTCGCGAACCGCGCCGTCGCCGCGGTCGAGGCCTGCGACCGTGAGTTCTTCGCCGTGCTCGGCGGCGACGTCGGCGGGCTCGCCGCCTCGCTCAGGGCGCTGGCGCAGCCCTGACCGCGGCGGCGAGCCACTCCGACAGGGGTGGCGCCGCCATCTCCACGTCCTTCGGCTCGACCGTCGCGCCCGCGCCGACGAGGAGCCGGGCGACGCCGACCCAGTCGGCGGCGGGGGCCGAGAAGCTGTCGTCGGGATGCTCTGGCGAGTACCGGGAGCCGACGGCCGCCCAGCCGACGGGTGTCGCGTACTCGGTCTCGACCCGCGAGCTCGGGTCCGCGCCACGCTCGAGCAGGAGCCGCACCAGGTCGACCCGCCCGAACCACGCAGCCTGGTGCAGCAGGGTGCCGCGGGGGCCGCCGCCCCACCGCGCGCCGAACATCGGGCCGACGGCGTCGACGACCCGAGCCAGCGTCGCGGCGTCGCGCATCGCGAGCTCGATCAGCACGTCGGAGGCGTCGCCGTCGAGCGCCGCGACGTCGACGCGGCCGCCCGCGGAGATCGCGTTCAGCGCCCGGTCGCCCTCGGTGACGTCCTTCGGTGAGCCGAGCTCGCGCAGCGTCTCGGCGACGTCCGCGCTCCCGCGCCGGAAGGCGTGCTGGTACGCGGTCCGCCCGCGCTCGTCGCGCGCTGCGGGGTCGGCGCCGCTCGCGATCAGGAGCCGTACGAAGGCCGGCGAGCGGCCCCGTTGGACGGCGTGGTGGAGGGGCGGCCGGGCGGGGTGCTCGTTCGGGTCGCCGCCGTGCTCGAGGAGGAGCCGCACCGGCTCGAGCCGCTCGTAGTCGAGCGCGTGGTGAAGGGCGTTCGTGCCGGTCACCGTCGCGCCGTGTTCGAGCAGGAGCCTCAGGCACGAGTCGTCGGCGGGCTCGACGGAGTGGTAGAGCGAGTCCGCGTCGTCCGGGGTCGCGCCCGCGTCGAGGAGGAGCCGGGCGAGCGGCGCGTCCCCGCGCGAGCACGCGACCGAGAGGATCGTCCACTCGCCGCCCTCGCCGGGGCCGTTCGGGTCGGCGCCGCGCGCGAGGAGCTCGCGGGCGGCTGTCGCCGTGTCGGCGGCGACGCGGCTCCGGGCGACGTAGAAGAGCGGCGGCCGCTCGAGTGGCCCGCCGGGGCGCACCGCGTCGTCCGTGGTCGAGACGTCGCCGAGGCTGAGCGCGACCCAGGGGTCGGCCCGGAGCTCGGGACACCGCTCGAGCAGCTCTAGCGCGCGGTCGGCGCCGCGCTCCCCCGCGAGGACGACGAACCGCTCCGCAAGGCGCCTGCGCTCGAGCGGGTCGGTCACAGGTCCCGCAGCACCCGCGTGACGATCGCCTGCTCGTGTCGGGTCGAGGCGAGCGGCTGCGCGAGGAGCGCTTCGAGCTCGGGGGAGAGCCCGCGCAGCTGCGGCTCCGGCGCGGGAGGAGGCGCGGCGACGTGCGCGAGCTCGGAGGCCGTGCGCGCTGCCTGGTGCGCGAGCGCCGGGAAAAGGCGGGCGACTCGCTCGAGCGTCCGGACGAGCAGCATCCGCGTGGCGGGCCCTAGCCGGGCCGCCGTCTCGTGCGCCTGCAGGACGAACGAGCCGACGGCGCCGGTCTGTGCGTCCGGGAACCCGAAGCGGTCGAGCAGCTCCGGTGCGGCCGTGACGAGACGCTCGGCGAGCGCGAGCCAGTCGTCGAGAGCGGCGACCTCGGCGGCCGTGGCCACGGCCGCGTCGTCTCCGGGCGCCAGCTCGATCCACGCTCTCGCGAGGGCGCGCTTGGGCGCCGGCGGCGGCGCGGGCAGCCGGGCCGCGAGCGAGAGCCAGGCCCCGAGGAGGCCGACCGGAACGGGCGGCGTTGACGGTGCATCCCACAGGCGTCCGAGGTGCGCGAGGCTCGCCTCCGCGAGCGGCCGGAGCTCGGTTCCGGACGCCGGCGCGCGACGAAGCGCCTCCGCGAGGGTCTCGAGCAGGAGCGCGACCTCGGGCGGGTCGAGGCCGGGGAGGACGTCGGCGACGC
>Ga0070739_10006139_pt1 | contig 13345 bp, 11 predicted proteins | sample Coa_R1_7_FD_66445 | JGI IMG/M metagenome (GOLD analysis project Ga0070739, IMG submission 66445) | Surface soil microbial communities from Centralia Pennsylvania, which are recovering from an underground coalmine fire - Coalmine... | ecosystem: Environmental > Terrestrial > Soil > Unclassified ... | reverse complement strand
CGCGGGAGCCATGAAACACGTCGCCGCTGGGTTATGTGTATCCGCCGCGCTGCTCCTGCTTACAGGCTGCAAGCGCGAGCAGCGCCAACTCCGCGCCGAACCGGCGGAGCGCGCCACCTTCGCCGCGGCGCCCGAGAGTCCGATTGTTCCGGGCGGTAAGGTCCCGGTCAAGGTTGAGGTCCGCAATCCGTATGAGGGTGATGCCTACGCTATCGCCGAAGGAGAGAAGCTGTTCGCTTCCTACAATTGCGGTACCTGCCACGCAGCGCACGGCGGCGGTGGAATGGGACCACCCCTTACGTCGAAGAATCTGACGTACGGCTCCGAGCCGGAGAATATCTTCGACACAATCCAGAAGGGGCGGCCGAAGGGCATGCCTGCATGGGGCGGACGCCTGCCCGAATATCAGATCTGGCAGTTAGTCGCGTACGTTCGCTCGCTCAGCGGCCAGGAGCCCATGTCGGCGACCCCGGGCCGCAGTGACGATATCGAGTACAAGACGAAGGCGCAGCTCAAATGAAGTGGTTCGCCGGCGCGCAATCGGTTCTCGACCCCGCCGGTCCTCAGGCCGGCAGGATCCACGGATTGTTCGAAGTATTTCTATGGGTTGCGATCATCGTCTGGGTTCTGACCGTCGGCGCCATGCTCATCGCGTTCTGGAAGAAGCACGGCGGAGAGCGTCACGATGACACAACGAAGCGCGTCGTCACCGCGTGCGGCGTCATTACCGTCGCCGTGCTGCTCGCCTTGCTTGTGGCCAGCGCGGTAACCGGGAGCGCGTTCGCCACCGTGCCCTCCAACAACGTCATGAACATCGAAATCCGTGGTCATCAGTGGTGGTGGGAGGTTCATTACCCCGATTACATCCCGCATGAGCGCGTGACCACGGCGAACGAGATCCACATCCCCGTGGGCCGGCCGGTCCGCTTCAAGCTCACCTCCGATGACGTCATCCACAGTTTCTGGGCGCCAAACCTCAGCGGCAAGCTCGACCTGTTTCCCAATCGCGTGAATGAAGCCTGGTTCGAGGCCGACCGCCCCGGCATGTGGCGCGGGCAGTGCGCCGAGTTTTGCGGGCTTCAGCACGCCAACATGGCCTTCTGGGTCATTGCGGAGCCGCCCGACAAGTTTAACGAGTGGATCGAGAATCAGCGCAAGCCAGGCGTGATGCCCTCGACCCCGGACCAGGCGCACGGCCAGGAAGTCTTTCTGAACGGTCCCTGCGTGGTGTGCCACACCATCCGCGGCACTAACGCGCTTGCCTCCGTAGGGCCCGATCTCACGCACCTGGCCAGCCGGCACACCATCGCCGCCGGCACCCTCGCGCTCGATCGCGGCAACCTCGCCGGCTGGGTGACTGACGCGCAGCGAATCAAGCCCGGCAACCGGATGCCGCCCGTGAACGTGCCCTCGAAGGATCTGGAGCCTCTGCTGGCCTATCTGGAGAGTCTGAAATGACCCCGACGCAGGAAGCTGTAGAACGAGGAACTGTCGATCTCTCGGCGCTCGATCGATCCTGGGCGCCGCCGCAGGGCCTGCTCGGCTGGTTCCGGCAGGTGAACCATCAGAACATCGGCAAGCGCTACATCGTCACTGCGTTCATCTTCTTTATTCTTGGCGGCATCGAAGCTCTGCTCATGCGCCTTCAGCTGGCGCAACCACAGAACCGGCTCCTGAATCCCGACTTGTACAACCAGATCTTCACCACCCACGGCTCGACCATGATGTTCCTTTTCGCCGTACCGGTGATGGAAGGCATGGGCGTGTATCTTGTGCCGATGATGGTGGGCACGCGCAATGTCGCGTTCCCGCGATTGAACGCGTTCGGCTACTACATGTACCTCTTCGGCGGCCTCTTCCTTTATGCGGGTGTCTTCCTGCATATCGGGCCCGATGCCGGCTGGTTCGCATATACTCCGCTCTCCGGCCCACTCTACGATCCTGGCAAGCGCACCGACTTCTGGGCGCAGATGATTACCTTCACGGAGATGTCGGCGCTGGTGGTCGCGGTGGAGCTGATCGTGACCATCATGAAGATGCGCGCGCCGGGGATGAGCCTGAACCGCATCCCCATGTTCGTGTGGGCGATGTTCATCCAGTCGTTCATGGTCATGTTCGCCATGCCCGCGGTGATGGCCTGCAGCGGCATGCTCCTGTTCGATCGCTCGGTGGGCACGCATTTCTTTAATCCCGCCGAGGGCGGCGACCCGATGCTGTGGCAGCACATCTTCTGGTTCTTCGGCCATCCGGAGGTGTATATCATCTTCGTGCCCGCGCTGGGAATGATCTCGCACATCGTCGAGACCTTCTCGCGCAGGCCCATCCTCGGCTACACAGCGCTGGTGCTCTCGCAGATCGCCACCGGGTTTATCGGCTTCGGCCTGTGGGTGCACCATATGTTCGCCACGGGGCTTCCGCAGCTCGGGGAAAGCTTCTTCACCGCCGCGAGCATGATGATCGCGATCCCTACCGGCGTCCAGATTTTCTGCTGGATCGCCACCATCTGGACGGGCCGGCCCACGCTGAAGATCCCGCTGCTGTACATCGCCGGATTCATCGCCATCTTCGTCATCGGCGGCCTCTCCGGCGTGATGATCGCCTCCGTGCCGCTCGATCTTCAGGTGCACGATACGTTCTTCATCGTGGCGCACTTCCATTACGTGCTGATCGGCGGCGCGGTGTTCCCGCTGCTCGGGGGAATCTATTTCTGGTTCCCGAAGATGACCGGCCGGATGATGAACGACGCTGTGGGGACGCTCTCGTTCTGGCTAACGTTCATCGGCTTTAACATAACCTTCTTCCCTATGCATATCCTCGGCCTGCACGGCATGCCGCGGCGCGTGTACACCTACCTGCCCCAGACCGGCTGGGGCGACCTGAATCTGCTGGCCACCTGCGGAGCCTTCATTCTTGCAATCGGCTTCATCGTCTTCGTGCTGAACGCGCTTTCCGCATCCCAGAATGGGCCGGCGGCAGGCAGCAATCCCTGGGGCAGCAGCAACATCGAATGGTCCACTCCATCGCCGCCGCCGCATTACAACTTCGCCAACATCCCCGTGATTCGCGGGCGCGAGCCCATGTGGACCGATCCTGAGCCGCCGGTAGTCACGGGCCTCGACGATTCGCGTCGCGAGGTGCTGGTCACCAACACGCTCGATGCCGAACCCGAGCACCGCTACATTTTGCCAGGCCCGACCATCTGGCCATTCCTGCTGGCCGTGACCACAACTATCGGTTTCATCGGCACAGTCTTTCAGATGTGGTGGGGCGTTTGGGGCGCGGCGCTGTCATTTATTCCTCTGGTGGGCTGGTTCTGGCCGCGCGAGCGTCCGCGGCCTGACCTGCTGGAAAGCGGCTGCGGCAGCGGAGGGATCGAATGACCGCCGAAGGAAACATCAACGTCGCTCCGCTGCCCACCATAGGATTCGGCTCGCGCGCGCCGCTGTGGTGGGGCCAAGTCTACATGATGTGTATCGAGGGGACCATCTTCGTCATCCTCGTCGCCTCGTACTTCTTCGTCCGTATCGGCTTCACACACTGGCCGCCGCCCAGCGTCATCCCTCCCGCGCTCGGGCTGCCCACGTTCAATATTCTGCTCCTGTTGGCCAGCGTGATTCCCATGTATCTGGCGGGTGAGGCAGCCCTGAAAGGCGAGCGCGGCAAGGTGATCGTCAACATGATGCTGAACATTGTCATGGCGCTGGGCTTTCTGTTCATCCGCCTGATCGAATTCAATCGCTTCAGCTTCAAATGGACCACGGATATCTATGGCTCGTTTGTGTGGATCATCGTTGGCCTGCACACGATGCACGCCATCGCCGATACGGTGCAGTCGATGGTTGTCCTGCTGATCGTGCTGCTGAAAAGGGTGGATGAGAAGCAGTTGCTGGGCATCAAGATTGACGGCCTGTACTGGTATTTTGTCGTCGGCACGTGGGTTCCGCTTTACCTGCTGGTCTACGTCTATCCGAACCTGCAGAAGTGATATGACAGACGCGGTCAAAGCGCAGGCGCCACTCTGGATCGGGCTTCTGACGGGTCCGCTGGTGTGGTTCTTCCACATGGAGGCGAACTTCGCGCTCGTGGAATGGGCCTGCCCGAACCACGACTGGATCCTGCACGTGGTCAGCGCGGTGTCGCTGCTGCTGGTGGCCATCGCCGGCCTCATCGCCTGGCGCGAATGGCGCGAGCCGCCCGGCGTTCCCCGCAGCGGGCAGTATATGGCGGTGCTGGGCATGGTGCTCAGCGCTGGATTCTTCCTCGTGATTCTCGCCCAGGAGATTCCCACCTGGGTCCTGACGCCATGCCAATAACTCTGTTTGCGCACATCGGGGAGCCGCTCGAGCCGCACGATCTCTGGACCGCCTGGTCCTTTGACCCTGGGATCGTGATTCCTCTAATCGTGGTGGCATTCCTTTATGTGCGTGGATTCCGCCGCGCGAGCGGACTGCCGCGCACCCAGGCGCTCTGGTTCGCCGCGGGCTGGCTGTGGCTCGTCATCGCACTCGTATCACCTGTCCATGAGATGGGCGAAGCGCTGTTCAGCGCGCACATGACCCAGCATGAGATCCTGATGCTGCTCGCCGCGCCATGTCTTGTGCTCGGGCGACCGCTGGTCCCGTTCCTCTGGGCCCTCCCTCGTTCGTGGCGCAGGATCGCCGGGCGCGTGAATCGTATCCCGCTGCTCACGAATGCGTTCGCGGCGTGGCTGATCGGGGGCATTGTCCTCTGGGTCTGGCACGCGCCGGTGCTTTTCAATGCCACGCTGTCCAGCGATTTCGTCCATTCGCTGCAGCACCTGAGCTTCCTCTTCTCCGCGATCCTGTTCTGGTGGGCGCTGATCAACGGCCGCCGCGCTCGCATGAGCTACGGCATGGCCGTGCTCTATTTGTTCACTACCGCCGTTCACACCAGCATCCTCGGCGCGCTGCTTACGTTCTCGCCCACGCTCTGGTACACGGCGTACATCGGCCGGACGGCCGCGTGGGGACTGACGCCGCTTGAAGACCAGCAGATCGGCGGGCTCATCATGTGGGTGCCTGCGAGCCTCGTATTCATTGTGGCCGGGCTCTGGATGATGGCGCTCTGGCTGCGCGAGGCGGAAATGCGCGCGGTAAAATCGACGGCTTCGGCGCTGGCGCTCATCGCCGCCGCCGCGCTATTGCAGGGCTGCGGCATCGCCGATCAGAAGCTCTCGAAGGCGGCCGGGCAAACGGGCGGAGATCCCTGGTCCGGGCGCAACAAGATCAGCTATTACGGGTGCCCGTCGTGCCACACCATTCCGGGCATCCGAGGCGCGAACGGGCTGGTCGGCCCGCCGCTTTCGAACATCGCCAGCCGCGTGTACGTGGGCGGCGTGCTGCCCAACACGCCCGATAACATGACGCGCTGGATCCGCAATCCCAAAGCAGTCGATCCGCTGGCGGCCATGCCCATGCTCAACGTCACCGATCGCGACGCGCGCGACATTACCGCCTATCTGTACACGCTGAAATGATCTTTCGCCTGGTCACGGGCATTGCGGGCGGGCTCATCATCTGCTTTGCCCTGCGGGAGATCTACGAGGATCTGTTTCATCCCAGCGCCAGTGGTTCGCTCAGCGGGTTCGTCGCCACCCGCATCGCAAAAGTGATGCACTGGCGGGTCTCTCTGCTGCCCTCGGTGGGGCCATTATCGCTTGTAGCCGTCATCCTCTGCTGGGCCACGCTGCTGGTGCTGGGCTTCGGCCTGATCTACTGGGGTTACTTCCCGGACCACTTCCACCTGAATACCGGAAACAGTCCTTCGTCGGAAACCGGCCCGCTGACCGCGTTCTACTTTTCGCTGGCGATGCTTTCCGGCGCCACTTTCGGAGATATCGCGCCACAAACCCAGTGGCTGCGCTTCCTGGTCACCGTCGAGGCGCTGCTGGGCCTCATGCTGGTCACCGCCAGCGTTTCCTGGATCGTGCTTCTCTACCCGGCGCTCGGCCGCATGCGAACGCTGGCCCGGCGCACCGCCATTCTGGCCGCGTCATCGGAAAAGACAGGCATTGACGTCGTGTCCGAGGGAGCGGAGCATCTGCTCAGCCAGCTCGCACTCGACCTGGTTCGCACCCGCGTGGACCTGATCCATTTCCCCATCATCTATTACTTCTACAGCAGCACCGAACATTCCTCCCTCGCGCATGCTCTCCCCCACCTGATCCATATGGCCGATGCCGGGTCGAAGGCCTCCGGCGACAACCGCCTGAAACTCGATGCCGCCGTACTGGGCACAGCACTGGATGATTTGGCCGAGGTGCTCAGACGCCGTTTCGTCCGCTCGCCATCCGAAGATTCCGGCGCCGTCTTCCACGCGTACGCCGTCGATCACGCCATCGACGCCAAAACCACGAACTGATATGCGAACAGCTTCTTCCACGCGCGCGCCAGCAGTGCATACACGGACTCGACGGCCCGCCCCACACCCGAGCTGCCCGGCAGCGCCAGGCTGAAGGGAATCACCGTCGGCCGCACCGTGGTGATGCGGAACCCGTTGCGCTCCAGCAGTTCGTTCCAGCCGCGCCACATATAAAAATGGACGTGCGTGCGGTCGAACAGGCCGCGATCGTCCATCGGAAAGCGGCCGAACAGAACATTCAGCCGGAAATAGATGTTCCCGCTGTTGGGCAGCGAGCCCACCAGCATGCCGCCGGGCTTCATCTGCTCGCGAATGTCGCGCAACAGCCGATCCGGATTGCGCAGGTGCTCCAGCAGGTCGGCGCAGATCACGAAGTCGAAGTGGTCCTCCACGCGTGGCAATCCCTGATCGAGGTCGGCTTCCAGATACGACACCGACGACGGCAGCGCCGGCGGCGGAGAGCCGGGCACGTCCACCGCAGTCACCGAATACCCGCGCTCAGCCAGCAGGCGGCTGAGATATCCGCCGGCGCAGCCGAGATCCAGCACTCTGCGGCCGCTGCCGTTCTCGGGCAGCAGATTGAGGAGAATGCTATGGCTGCTGTTCGGCTCCGCCTTGAAAACATAGGGCGAGCTGGAGTGTTCCGGCACGCTGGCGGTCATCAACAGTGCATTATCCCAGACGCCGCCGGTCGCGCCATGCGAGCACGCAGGCGCCCAATACGCCGATCAGCGAAAGAATGCCGCCGGCTATGGCCGACGCCGGCCGGTACCGGAATTGGACGCGATGGGCGCCGGCCTCGAGCACCACGCCTCGCAGCGCGTTATAGGGTTCGTAGATCTGTGTTGGGCGCCCGTCCACATACGCATGCCATCCCGGGTACCAGGTGTCGGCAAGGATGAGCATGCCCCGGCAGGAGAGTCTCGCGTCGACAGTCACGGTGTTGGCCGTGCGCCCGGCGATGCGCGCCTGATCGTTTCCCTCGCATGTCTGCAGCGCCGGCGATGCTTCGGTCATAAGCGCCGTGGATCGGCCGTCGAAGCCGGGGTCGTCGATGCGCCTGAGGACCTGATCCGCGGACGTGGCGCGCTCGATCCGATGCACGATCCAGGCGCGCGGGAAAGCATTGGTATTTCGATACACATTCAGGCCGCTGGCCGCGTGAAACACGAGCTGTTGATCGGTGCGCGGCGGATCTTTGGTTACCGTGAATTCAACGGCGATCAGATTTTGTGCCGGCGGCGATGGCCAGTCCATCGAGAATATGTTGCTGGTGACTCCGGCGCCGAATCCGTAGACCGTATCGATCCCGTACCAGTCGCCGAAGTTGAAGGCGCCTGTTCCCTTCATCGCATCCACGCGCACCGGCTGCGGTTGCGCGCGCAGAAAGGCGGCGACATCGGCGTACTGCGTCAGGTCAGGCAACCAGCTTTGTCGAGTGCCGGTTTTAACCGTCCAAAAAAGTGCCCCCGTTCCCGTGCCCAGTTCCATGAAGACGAGCGCGAACGTGGCGAGCGCCGTGGAACGCGCCGACAGCGTACCCCTCGCCATCATGAAGAGGACCGCGGCGAAAAGCGCTGCTATCAGCGCCATCATCCACGCGGTGTTTGTCGGACCGGGTTGCCGCAGGGCCGAAGTGGTGACGCCCGCAGCAAGGATGATCGCGGCCAGACCGGCGATCGTCCAGCGAACGGCACGCTGGATGAAGGAGGCGGGCAGCATAGAAACGCGGTCGAGGCCGAAAGCAGCCAGAATAGCTACCCCGAAATCAAAGAGGTAAAGAAACCGATTCGGATTACGCGCTTTCTCGAACATCGGGACTACTGCGTACAGAATTCCATGGATAATGTTCGAACCGCCGAGCGCAAGGAGCAGGCCCCCGAGACCCATACATGTCAGCAGCCGCACCCAGCGATCGCTCCAGCACGTGAAAACTGGAATGACAGCGAGCGCGAGCAGCACCACGCCGGTAAAGCCGTGCCCCTGCCCGCTCGCGAAGGGCAGGATCAGCGATACCAGCGATGACGGCGTGAAAGACTGCTCGACGTGCACCTCGTAGGGCACCTTCTCGTGCCAGGTAACCGGGTGATCCGCGCCAACCCATCGGACCGCCCTCTTTGCGTATTCGTACCCGGGAAGCGTCTGGAACGCGCTGGTTAGGGCGACGAAGGCGAACGTGACGGCGGCCAGCGCCAGCGATCTGCGCCAGACCGTGGGGTGCGACAGCAGATCCCAGACCCACATCCCGGCCACCACCAGGCACAAATAGAACGGGATTTCATGATGGCCGCTCAGCCAGGCGAGGCCCAGAAACATGCCTGCGAGCGCCGCGCTCGACACGGGCCGCGAACGGCGCAGAGCGCGAACCATGAACAGCAACACCAGCGGACCGAGCAGGACTGAGCCCACCACCTCCGGCCAGCGGGTCATGCCGAGAAAGCCGCTGAACGCGAACGCGACACCACCAAGCACCGCGGCGAGCATCGACGTCCCCAGCTCGCGGCAGAACCAGTACGCGAACAGCGCGCCCAGGAAACGCAGCCACACGTAGTACCAGTTCAACAGTGCGAAGGAGACGTGTCCCGCGCTGTTGCGCCGCATCTCGAAAAACGGCCAGCTCAGGGGATATGCGGCGCCGACAATCTCGCCCAGGAACGGCTGCCCGCACCAGAGATGTGGATCCCAGAGAGGGAATTCGCCCGCATGCCAGGTATCCGATTCAAACTGCATGCGCGGCACGTCCATGTGCACGAGATCCGGATTGTCGATCCACGTATAGCCGCGCGCCAGGACCAGCTTCCAGCAAAACGCACAGCAAAGCACTGCGAGAATCAGAGGGCCGACGAGCGAAGAAAGAGCGGGCCGGTGACGCTGGCTTGACAGCGCCGGCTCCGTGGTGGGGCTAGTCATGGCGCAGGACGGCCGCGGGGTCGCCGCGAGGCGCGCGCAGTGCCGGGCAGGCGATTGCGGCGAGAGCGACAACCAGCAGCATGGCCGCAATCGTACCGTAAAACGCAGGGTCTGTGGCGCGCACTTCGAAGAGTTGCGGCATTAGGAAGCGATTCAGCAGCGGCCAAACGGCGGCTCCAATCAACAGCCAAACGGCCACGAGCCTCAGTTCGCGCGGAAGCCAGTAACGCAGGGCAAAGCGAAAGCGGGCGCGCTCCGTTTGATCGATGCGGGCCTCAACGAAGACCAGTTGCTCGGGATGCGGGAAACCCCAGGGGCACAGGAGCACCGGATCCTGCAGCGCGAACAGAGCTCCGGCTGTTCTGATGATCAGAGCAAGGGTGAAAAGTGCTGCCGTGGCGAGCAGCCGCTGCCGCCGGATCGCGCTGCTGCCGTACCGGAAGCCCTGAGTGATGCTCATGTCGTGGGAACCGTCGCCTCGGGTTCGTGCGCCGCACCGCGCAGGCGTGCTACAACCAGCCGGATCTCGTCCCACTCAATCTCCGGCGAGACGGCATCCTTGATGGGCCGAATCTTCTCGACCCCGTGCTGGGCGGCAGCCGCCTCAATTTCGGCGAGATGCTCCGCCCGCACCCACCCCGGGTCGAACGCGAGGCGCCCCTTCTCCACCAGTTGGCTGACCATCTCCACCACACTGCCCAGCCGCCGCTCGCGAATCTGCGCGATTTCGGCCAGCGTCTTCCCGCTGCGAAGCAGCGCGAGAGTATCTTCCACCGGAGACTTCGGTTTCGGCTCCGGTGGTCTGGCGCGCGCGCCGGCCCGGAACCGCTGGATTGCCGCCAGCAGCTCGGTTCCGTATTCCTGCGCCTTACGCGCTCCGATACCCGTGACGCGCAGCACGTCCTCCATCGAACTCGGCTGCTTCGCCGCAAGATCCATCAGCGCCGCGTCAGTGAGAATCATGAACGCGGGCACATTCTGCTGATGCGACATCTCGCGCCGCCACTCGCGCAGGTACTCGACCAGCTCCGGGGGCGCCGCCGCGGGGAAGAACGCGGCCGACTCCGGTTTCGACGGCTTCGCTCGTACCGACCTTGCCTCTGCCGGTCGCGCCTTCATCCACTCCGGCTCGAAGCCGCACACGTCGCATGCATCGCAGCGGCTCCACTTCGGGGTCTCGCCGAAATGCTCGCAGATCCTGCGGTGCCGGCATCGCGAGTCTTCCGCGAACCGTTTCACTACGTGATAGCGCTCCCAGGCCCGCTTCTTTTCCTCGGGATCGCGAATCTGATCGATAAAGTACGCCAGCAGCGCCGTGTCCTTTTTTCGCCACAGCAGCGCGCAGTCCGCGGGCTGGCCATCGCGTCCGGCCCGGCCGGCTTCCTGATAATACTGCTCGATCGACTTGGGCAGCGATAAATGGATAACGGCGCGCACCGCCGGCTTGTTGATCCCCAGTCCAAACGCGATGGTGCCCACCAGCACGCGCACCTCGTCCGACATCCAGCGCTCCTGATTGCGGCGGCGCATTTCGGTTTCCATCTGCGCGTGATACGGTACCGCGTCGATCCCGCGCGCCGCCAGATCGTCGACGGTATCTTCGACCATGGCGATTGTCGGCGCATAGACGATCACGTTCTCCCCGGCATGCGCCCGCAGCGCGCGCACCAGCAGCGAGATCTGCTGCTTGCCGGTCTCGCACTGCCGCACGATGTAGCGCAGATTGGGTCGATGAAAGCTGACGATATAACGGTCCGGCTCGCGCAGCTTCAGCTGGGCGATGATATCGTGCCGCACACGGCGTGTCGCGCTCGCGGTAAACGCGGCGATCGGTTTATCGGCGAAGCGCTCCCGCAACTGCCCCAGCTGCCGGTATTCGGGCCGGAATTCATGTCCCCACTCGGAAATGCAGTGCGCCTCGTCAATTGCGAAAAAGCTCACCGGCACACGCGCGAGCCACGCGAACGTATCCTCCCGAACCAGCCGCTCCGGAGACAAGTAAAGCAGCCGGTACGCGCCCTGCTGCGCGTTGCGCATGACCTGATTCGCCGTGGCGCGATCGAGCGCGCTGTTAACGAATGCCGAGGGAATGCCCATCGCGGCCAGTTGCGCCGCCTGGTCCTGCATGAGCGCGATCAGGGGTGAAATGACCACGGCCGTGCCGCCCATCAGCACCGCCGGCAGCTGATAGCACAGCGATTTGCCGCCCCCGGTCGGAAGCACGACCGCGGCGTCACGCCCGCTCAGGATGCTGCGTACAATGCTCTCCTGCTTCGGCCGGAAGCTGGCATAACCCCAGTACCGTCGCAGCGCTTCGGTGAGCGCGGCTGAATCGTCCACAACACACCATTTTTGCATCCAGCGAATGCCTGCAGCGTTGACACCGGCACTCAAAATCTTCTGGTACGCGCGGCCTGTCCGTCTTCGCCACGCCGATCACGCTCGGGGTCCCTGACTTCCGTGCTTTTACGCAAAATCGCCTGGGCGACCCAAGATGTCCCAATACAAATCGCAGGAAACAAGTGGGCCGTCGAATCAGCCCTCTAATGCGTCATTGCATAGATGACGTAATTGACGCCAACCCGAATCGCGAGTCCCGAAAATTTCTCCGGATATCGCGGCTCATCGGCCCACTCCCACGCGTCCCCCAGATCCGAGTTAAAGGACGCCGCAATCATCACCCGATGCTTGTCATCATAAATGCCACGCCAGTGCGCGCCTATGCCGTTGTTCTTATACCCCAGGGCGAGATGCTCGGCGCCGGGCACCTGGAACCGATCGTCCAGATCATAAACCGTGTGGAAGATGGGATCGTTATCGGGAATCTCGACGATAGGGCGCTCGGGGAAGACGCGGTTCATCGCCTCCTCGAATACTCCAAATTCCACCGTGCCGTGAAAATCGTCAGCCATGAAAAATCCCCCGCGCAGCAGGTAATCGCGGAGCTTCTTCGCCTGCCCATCGGTGATTCCCCATTCGCCTACCTGCACCGCATACAGCCACGGCCAGTTGTACACGTCATCACCGTCATCCAGATTCACCGGCTGTTCGACGGACCGTGCGTGGACGCGCGTCAGGCGGCGCAGCGCCAGCGAAAACTGGCGATCGGCGGGCGGATAATCCTGGGTCCATAGTGAGAGACCCTGACGCCAGTCGCCATCGAACCGCCCGCGATAGCCATCATTCCATCCCGGTGGATACATCAGGCGGGCGAAGGCCCATTCGGTCTTCTCTCTCCAGTCCGGCGGCAGCGGCATGTCGCTGTATTCGACGCCGGGGTATTGCCGGAACGGGCGCTGGAATGCAGAAACTGTCCCCAGGCAGCCGAGCGCGCAGGCACAAAATAGAACCCAGGTGCGCGTACTCATGCAACCGCCTCGACCTGAGGATAGCATCGCGCGCGCTATAACGACTCAGGCGCCCGCTCCCATCGTGCCCCTCCATCCTCGACTGCGGGCCTTACTGCGCCGCTCCCCGGGCTTTTCTCCGGTCGAACCATGGCTGGATGCGACGCGCCCGTGGCGATCAGTTGATCTCGCGATGTGAGCTGACGCGGAGAGGCCCACACTCCAGTAAGTTACATGACGTTGATTGTGTGATCGTTATCGAACTGAGCGATGGGGTTCTCAGTGCGCGTACAGCGGCGCCAGTGAAACCAGCGTCAGACCGACTACGAAAAGCAGGAACATCAGTGCGAGGAGCGCCGTAGCGCGCGACGAAGCTCCGGCGAACTCCTTCCATACGAAAACGCCCCATAGCGCGCTGACCATAGTCGCGCCCTGGCCGATGGCGTAACTCACGGCGGGCCCTACCTGCACCTCTTTCGGCGCGCTCGCAGCGACGTAGTTGGCCAGCATACCAACACACCAGATGATCCCGCCGGCGATGCCCAGCAGGTGCTGCTTCGCCGTGCCGGTGAAGTACTGAAACATCCCGATCGGCTCGCCGATAATCGGCAGGTTAAGGAAATATATGTTGAAGATAAACGTGGAAAAGAAGACGCCGAGCGCGAAAATAAGTCCGATCGAATAAGGGCCGAGTCCGTTCTCGCCCT